>Ga0070707_100001472_pt1 | contig 23074 bp, 35 predicted proteins | sample KBSK5502metaG_FD_65468 | JGI IMG/M metagenome (GOLD analysis project Ga0070707, IMG submission 65468) | Corn, switchgrass and miscanthus rhizosphere microbial communities from Kellogg Biological Station, Michigan, USA - KBS K5-50-2 metaG | ecosystem: Host-associated > Plants > Roots >...
CAAGGGCTCCGTGCTTCTCGTTCTGGACGGGCGCGACGAGAACATCGAGCGTTCGTTCCGCAACATCCCGAGGATCCACCTGATCACGGTCGATCAGCTGAACACGTATGACGTGCTCGCTCGAGACTGGGTCGTCTTCACGCGCTCGGCGCTCGACAGAGTCAACACGCGCGCGCAGGAAGGCGGTTCGAACGGAAGAACCGCGGCTTCCGATGAGGCTGTGGCGAGCGCCGCTGCCGAGCCTGCCGCGACCTCGAAGTCTGAAGCGCGGGAGTCGTCGGAGGAGATCCGAAGCGAGGGCGGTGAGACAGAGTGAAGGACCCACGCGACATCATCCTTGCTCCCGTCGTCTCCGAGAAGTCCTACGGCGCGCTCGATCACGGCGTCTACACGTTCGTCGTTCATCCCGAAGCGAACAAGACGGAGATCAAGAACGCCGTGCAGCGCATCTTCGACGTAAAGGTCATCCGCGTGAACACCATGTGGCGGCGCGGCAAGCAGAAGCGAACGAGGTACACACTGGGCACGCGCGCGTCACAGAAGCGCGCTGTCGTCACCCTCGCCGAGGGCGACACGATCGAGATCTTCAACCCGAGCAGGTAACGATGGGGATCAGACGCTACAAGCCAACGACACCGGGCCGGCGCGGCGCGAGCGGCTCCGATTATTCGGAGGTCACTCGGTCGCGTCCGGAGAAGTCGCTGACGCAGCCGGTCAAGAGCTCCGGAGGGCGCAACGCGCACGGGCGCACAACGGCGCGCTACCGCGGCGGCGGCAACAAGCGCCGCTACCGCGTGGTCGACTTCCGCAGAAACAAAGACGGTGTCCCAGCGAAGGTGTTTTCGATCGAATACGACCCGAACCGCAACGCGCGCATCGCGCTGCTGCACTACCGCGACGGCGAGAAGCGCTACATCCTTGCGCCGGACAAGCTGCGTGTGGGCGACGTGCTTGAGTCGGGCGAAGGCGCCGACATCAAGCCGGGCAACGCGCTGCCGCTGCGCAACATCCCGATCGGAACGATCGTGCACGGTGTGGAGCTCCGGCCCGGCGGCGGCGCGAAGATCGCGCGGTCGGCCGGCACAAGCGTGCAGCTGCTCGCGAAGGAAGGTAAGCACGCCCACTTGCGCATGCCCTCCGGTGAGATCCGCCTGGTGGAGGCGGCGTGCCGCGCGACCGTCGGAGAGGTCGGCAACGCGGAGTGGGAGCTCATCAACTGGGGCAAGGCCGGGCGCACGCGGTACAAAGGTCGCCGCCCGCACGTGCGCGGTGTCGTGATGAATCCGGTCGATCACCCGCTCGGGGGCGGCGAAGGGAAGTCGTCCGGCGGCCGTCATCCGACTTCGCCGTGGGGGAAACCGGAAGGCCGCACGCGCAAGCGCAAGGCGTCGGACCGGCTCATCCAACGACGGCGCAAGACGAAGAAGAAAGGTTAGGCATGGCACGGAGCTTGAAGAAGGGGCCGTTCGTCGACGACCACCTCATGAAGAAGGTCGAGGAGTCGCGGCGCAAAGGCGACCGTCGTGTGATCAAGACCTGGTCGCGTCGTTCGACGATCACACCCGAGATGGTCGGGCTGACGATCGCCGTGCACGACGGCAAGAAGCACGTCCCCGTGTACGTCTCCGAATCCATGGTCGGCCACAAGCTCGGCGAGTTCGCGGTGACCCGGATCTTCAAGGGCCACTCGCGGGGCGGCTCGGCACAAGCCGCTGAGAAAGCGACGACGGTGAAGTGATGGCGAACGGACAGGGCACCAGGGAGGCGCGAGCAAGCGTGAAGCACGCGCGCATCGCGCCGAACAAGGTGCGCTTCCTGCTGAAGCAGATCCGCGGCCTCCATGTGGAGGAAGCGCGTCGCGTGCTGCAGTTCTCGCGGAAGTCGGCCTCGCACGACGTCGGGAAGGTGCTGGACGCCGCCATCGCGAACGCACATTTCGTCCTCAACGCAGAGCCGAACGAGTTGTTCGTCTCGCGCGCGTGGGCGGACGAAGGCGTAACGCTTAAACGCTTCATGCCGCGCGCGCAGGGCCGGGCGTACCGGATCAACAAGCGAACGGTTCACATCACGATCTGTGTTGAGCCGAGGGAGGCATAGTGGGTCACAAGATCAACCCGAACGGCTTCCGCCTCGGCGCGAACCCCAACTACACGTGGCATTCGCGCTGGTACGCGGACAAGTCGTATCAAGCGTGGCTGCAGGAAGACATCCGCGTTCGCCAGTACGTCTACAAGACGCTGTCCCACGCCGGCATCTCACGCGTCGATATCGAACGCAAGGGCGAGGATCGCATCCAGGTGGACATCCACACCGCGCGCCCCGGCATCGTGATCGGCCGGCGCGGTGCCGAGGTGGACCGCATCCGCGACGACCTGAAGAACATCACGCACAAGGACAACATCCAGCTGAACGTGTTCGAGATCAAGCAGCCTGAGCTTGAAGCGCCTCTCGTTGCGCAAGGGATCGCCGAGCAGCTTGTCGGCCGCGTCTCGTTCCGCCGCGCGATGCGCCGCGGTGTTCAGACGGCGATGCGCGCGGGCGCGAAGGGGATCCGCGTTCAGGTCGGCGGCCGCTTGGGCGGTGCCGAGATGAGCCGCTCCGAGTGGTACCGCGAGGGTCGAGTCCCGCTGCACACGCTGCGGGCGGACATCGATTACGGGATGCGCGAGGCACACACGCAGTTCGGCGGCCGCATCGGGGTCAAGGTCTGGATCTACCGCGGCGACGTGATGCCGACGGTGGAAGAGAAGGAAGCCGAGCTCGCGAAGGCGCGCGCTCGCGCCGCCGCGACGGGCGACCTTATCCCGGCTGCGATCCCGCCGCGTGAGCGCGCGCCGCGCGAACGTCCAGGCGGCGGTCGCAGCGCACCGGGTCGCGGTGCGAAGCCGGGAACACGCGGCACCGGGGCGCGTGCGCCGCGCGGCACCGGCGCTCCGCGCACCGGCGTTCCGCGGACGCCACGAGCGGCTGCTCCGAAGGCGAAGCCCGCGGCCGAGCCCAAAGCAGAACCGGCGGCGCCCGAAGCGACCCCGGAAGCTCCGAAGGACGAGGCATAGATGCTGGCACCGAAGAAGGTCAAGCACCGTAAACACCATCGCGGCCGCATGCGCGGTCTCGCGAAGGGTGGCACGCGCGTGTCGTTCGGCGACTACGGCTTGCAAGCCACGGAGCCGTCGTGGGTCACGGCGCGCCAGATCGAGGCTGCTCGAGTCGCGATGACGCGTCACATCAAACGCGGCGGCAAGGTCTGGATCAACATCTTCCCGGACAAGCCCTACACGAAGAAGCCGGCCGAAACGCGGATGGGCTCGGGGAAGGGCAACCCGGAAGGATGGGTCGCGGTCGTGAAGCCGGGCCGCGTCATGTTCGAGATCGCCGGTATCGACGAGGAGACCGCGCACGAAGCCATGCGTCTCGCGGCGCACAAGCTTCCGTTGAAGACCAGGTTCGTGAAACGGGAAGAGGGCGAGTGACAGTGACCAAGCCCGAAGAATTGCGTGACCTGTCGGACGAAGAGCTCGACACCAAGCTCGCGGAGGCGAAAGAAGAACTGTTCAACCTTCGGTTCCAGCTGGTGACCGGGCAGCTCGACAACCCGATGGCGATCAAGATTATGCGGAAAGAGATCGCGCGGATCCTGACGGTGATCCGTGAACGCGAGCTCGCGGTGCTCGAAGGCGCCGCGGCGGAGGAAGCCTGATGGTAGAACGTTCGAGCAGCCGGAAGACGCGCGTCGGCGTCGTCGTGAGCGACAAGATGGACAAGACGGTCGTCGTCGCTGTGCGCGACACGTTCCGTCATCCGCTCTACGGCAAGACGCAGCGGCGGCTGACGAAATACAAGGCGCACGACGACGCGAACACGTGCGGCGTGGGTGACCTCGTTCGCATCTCCGAGACGCGGCCGCTGTCGAAGACGAAGCGCTGGCGCATCGCGGAGATCCTGGAGAAGGCAAAGTAATGATCCAACAAGAATCGCGGCTGAAGGTCGCGGACAACACCGGTGCGAGGGAGATCCTGTGCATCCGGGTGCTCGGTGGCTCCGGCCGCCGGTACGCCGGGATCGGGGACATCATCGTCGCGTCCGTGAAGGACGCGCTCCCCGGCGCGCCGGTGAAGAAGGGCGAAGTCGTGAAGGCGGTCGTCGTTCGAACGCGCAAGGAGCGTCGGCGGCCGGACGGCTCGTACATCCGCTTCGACGAGAACGCCGCGGTTCTCATCAACGATCAGATGAACCCGCGCGGGACCCGGATCTTCGGACCGGTCGCGCGCGAGCTGAGGGAGAAGCGATTCATGAAGATCATCTCGCTGGCTCCGGAGGTGCTCTAGAGGTGCCGGGGCTGAAGATCAAGAAGGGCGACACCGTCGAGGTGCTGAGCGGCAAGGACCGCGGCAAGCAAGGCCGCGTCGTGAACGTGTACCCGAACCGCGGCAAGGTGATGGTGGAGCACGTCAACCAAGTGAAGCGTCACGAGACGGTGCGCCCAACGAAGTCGGGCGGCGGCATGCAGGGCGGCATCATCACCAAGGAGATGCCGCTCGACGTCTCCAATGTCGCCGTGGTCTGCCCGACTTGCGGCAAGCCGACGCGCGTTGGCTTCACGTTCGGACCCGACGGCAAAGAGCGTCAGTGCAAGCACTGCGGAGGCAAGATCTGATGGCGACCGAGACCCTTACCCCGCGCCTGAAGGAGCGCTATCGGAGCGAGATCGTTCCGGCGCTGAAGCAGGAGCTGGGCCTTGCGAACGTGATGCAGGTACCGCGCGTGGTCAAGGTCGTCATCAACATGGGGATCGGCGAGGCTTTGAAAGACGCCAAGCTGATCGAAGGTGCGACCAAGGACCTCGCGACGATCACCGGCCAGAAGGCGCTCGTCACGAAGGCGCGCAAGTCGATCGCGAACTTCAAGCTCCGCGAAGGTCAAGCGATCGGCGCGAAGGTGACGCTCCGTGGCGACCGGATGTGGGAGTTCCTCGACCGGCTGCTCTCGATCGCGCTGCCACGCATCCGCGACTTCCGCGGGCTGCCGACGAAGATGGACGGCTCGGGCAACTACACGTTCGGCGTGACCGAGCAGCTGATCTTCCCCGAGATCGAGTACGACAAAGTCGTGCGGGTTCGGGGCATGGACATCACGGTCGTGACGACCGCTGAGAACGACGACCGAGCGCGCGCCCTGCTGCGAGCGCTCGGGTTCCCCTTCCGGGAGAGAAGCTGATGGCGAAAACAGCATTGATCAAGAAACAGCAGCGCAAGCCGAAGTTCAGCTCGCGCGGCTACAACCGCTGCAAGCGCTGCGGGCGGCCGCGCGCGTACTACCGCAAGTTCGGGCTTTGCAGGATCTGCCTCCGTGAGCTGGCCCACGCGGGCGAGCTGCCGGGCATCACGAAGTCGAGTTGGTGATACCGAGATGACGATGACCGATCCGATCGCAGACATGCTGACCCGCATCCGCAACGGCACGACCGCCGGGCAGGATGCGGTCGTCATGCCGTCGTCGAAGGAGAAGGTTGCGATCGCCGACATCCTGAAGCGCGAGGGATATATCGAGGAGTTCGCCGTGGCCGGCGCAGAGGAAGGCCCGGTCTTGACGGTGACGCTCAAGTACGGGCCGAACCGAGAGAAGACGATCACGGGGATCAAGCGGATCTCGAAGCCGGGGCTGCGCGTGTATGCGAAACGCGACTCACTGCCGCGCGTCCTGGGAGGCCTTGGCATCGCGATCATCTCGACCTCGAAGGGCCTCATGACCGATAAGCAAGCCCAGAAAGATCGGACCGGCGGCGAAGTTCTCTGTTTCGTGTGGTGATGCTGACGTGAGCAGGATTGGACGAAGCCCGATCACGATCCCGCAAGGGGTCGACGTGAGTGTGTCCGGGAACCACATCATGGTGAAGGGGCCGAAGGCGACCCTTCAAGGCGATTTCCACCCGGAGATGTCCGTCGCGGTGCAAGACGGCGTGCTCACCGTGACCAGGCCGACCGACGAACGCAATCACCGCGCGCTACACGGCCTCACGCGCTCGCTGATCGCGAACATGGTGCACGGTGTCACTGAAGGCTTCTCGAAGGTGCTCGAGATCCAAGGCGTCGGCTACCGAGCGACTGCGAAGGGAAAGAACATCGAGCTGGCCGTCGGCTACTCGCATCCGGTTCCAATCGCCGCGCCCGAAGGCATCACTCTCACCGTCGAAACACCGACACGGGTGGTCGTCAGCGGTGCCGACAAGCAGCTCGTCGGCCAGATCGCGGCCGACATCCGCGCGCACCGGCCGCCGGACCCATACAAGGGCAAAGGCATCCGGTACGAGGGCGAGTACGTGCGGCGCAAGGCCGGGAAGGCGGCGAAGTAACGATGGCGCTCAAGAAAGTCGAATCGCGCGGGCTCCGGCACGCGCGCGTGCGTAAGAAGATCGCCGGAACGGCCGAGCGGCCTCGCCTGGCCGTGTTCCGCTCGAACAAGCACATCTACGCGCAGCTGATCGATGACGTCGCCGGGCGAACGCTGGTCGCAGCCTCGGCGCTCGATGCGGACGCAGCGAAGGACGGGAAGAAGCAGGATGTCGCCAAGAGCGTCGGCGCGTTGCTCGGCAAGCGCGCGAAGGAAGCGGGGATCAGCGCGGTCGTGTTCGATCGCGCGGGATACCAGTACCACGGGCGTGTCGCGCAGATCGCGGCAGGCGCGCGCGAAGCAGGACTAACTCTTTAAGGGATCGAGGGACTCATGGTCGAACGTCGCAGGTCGGGTGGCTCCGATGACGGAGGGGCGCCGCAGTTCGAGGAGACAGTCGTCGCCATCAACCGTGTCGCGAAGGTTGTGAAAGGCGGACGCCGGTTCTCCTTCACCGCGCTCGTCGTCGTCGGGGACCGGAACGGTCGCGTCGGGGTCGGCTACGGCAAGGCCAAAGAAGTGCCCGCCGCGATCCAGAAGGGCGTCGAGATCGCGAAGCGCTCTATGTTCGTTGTGCCGCGCGTCGGCTCGACGATCCCACACGAGGTGATGGGCGAAAAAGGCGCGGGACGCGTGTTGCTGAAGCCCGCCTCGCCGGGAACGGGGATCATCGCCGGCGGTCCGGTGCGCGCCGTGCTCGAGTGTGCGGGCGTGAACGACGTGCTGTCGAAGTCGCTGGGGAGCGGTAACCAGATCAACATCGTGCACGCGGTCGTGAACGGGCTCCGGCAGCTCCGGATGCCTTCTGAGGTTGCGCGCGCGCGCGGCCGCTCGGTCGAAGAGATCGCACCCAAGCGCATGCTCGAGGCGACGGGGACGGAGACGCTCTAGTGGCTCAGGTGAAGATCACGCTCGTGAAGGGGCTCGTCGGGACGACCGAGCGCCAGCGTGCCACGGTTCAGACGCTTGGCCTTCGCGCGATCCGCCAGTCGGTCGTGCGGCCGGACGGCCCTGCGCTGCGGGGAGCGCTGCGCTCCGTTTCGCATCTCGTGAAGGTCGAGGAGGTTTCTCAGTGAAACTGCATCACTTGCGACCGGCCCCGGGCGCCCACAAGAAGGCGCGCCGCGTCGGCCGTGGCCACGGCTCCGGCCGGGGGAAGACCTCCGGCCGCGGGACGAAGGGCTCGGGCGCGCGCACGACGGTCCCGGTGTGGTTCGAGGGCGGCCAGATGCCGCTCCAACGGCGTATCCCGAAGCTGGGCGGATTCTCGAACTCTCGGTTCAAGGTCACGTACTTGCCCGTGAATGTCGAAGCCCTCAACGGCTTCGGGGCCGGGTCGACGGTGACGCCGGAAAGCCTCCGGACCGCCGGCCTCGTGCGGAAGAGCCGCGGACAGGTGAAGATATTGGGCAGAGGTGACGTGACCGTGGCTCTCACGGTGAAGGCTCACGCCTTCAGCGAGACGGCCAAGGCGAAGATCACCGCCGCCGGCGGGACCGTCGAAGTCCTGTAGGAGGAGAACTCGTGCTGCGGGCTTTCGTTAATGCCTGGAAGGTCAAGGACCTTCGCTACAAGATCCTCTTTACGCTCTTCATCATCGGTATCTACCGGCTGGGCGCCCACATACCGCTGCCGGGGGTCGATATCGCTCAGCTGCACGCGCTCGAGCGGCAAGCATCGCAGAGTGGCGGCATCTACTCGCTGATCAACCTCTTCAGCGGCAAAGCACTCACGCAGATGGCCGTGTTCGCGCTCGGGATCATGCCGTACATCACGAGCTCGATCATAATGCAGTTGCTGACCGTTGTGATCCCTCGCCTCGAGGCTCTCCAGAAGGAAGGAGAGATGGGGCAGAAGAAGATCACGCAGTACACGCGCTACATGACCGTCGTCCTGGCGCTGCTGCAGTCACTGGGCATCATCGTCACGGCGAACAACGGCACGTTGTTCGGGGGCGCGATCCGCGACCTCTTCCCGCACCTTACGGTCGGCCGCACGTTCCTTATCGTGCTCACGCTGACGGCGGGGACGTCGCTGATCATGTGGCTCGGGGAGACCATTACGCAGCGCGGCGTCGGGAACGGGATGTCGCTGTTGATCTTCGCGTCGATCATCGCCGGGATGCCGGGCAACGCAACCGCGCTGTGGGCGAGCGCCGGCCCGGGCAAGGGGACGGTGTTCATCGCGCTCGGGCTGCTCATCGTGGTCGCCGTTGTTCTGGTCGAGCAGGCCCAACGACGTATCCCCGTCCAATATGCGAAACGTGTCGTGGGGCGAAAGACCTACGGCGGCGCGTCGACGTACATCCCGATGAAGGTCAACCAGGCCGGCGTCATCCCGATCATCTTCGCGTCGTCCCTGCTGTATCTGCCTGTGCTCGCGTCGACCATCATCCACAACAACTGGCTGACGAACTTCGTCAACAACAACCTGTCGAACAACCAACACATCAGCTGGTGGTACGTCGGTTCGTACTTCACCCTGATCATCTTCTTCACGTACTTCTATACGGCGATCACGTTCAACCCCGCCGATGTGGCAGACAACATGAAGAAGTACGGCGGGTTCATCCCGGGCATCAGGCCGGGCAAGCCCACATCGGACTATCTCTCGCACATCCTCACTCGGATCACGTTGCCGGGCGCGATCTTCCTCGGCGCGATCGCTGTGTTGCCGTTCATCGCACAAGGTGCGTGGAAGGTTTCATCCTTCCCGTTCGCCGGCACGGCGGTGCTGATCATGGTCGGTGTCGCGCTCGAGACGATGAAGCAGATCGAATCGCAGCTGATGATGCGCCACTATGAAGGCTTCCTGAAGTAGCGGGCATGCGGTTCATCCTGCTGGGGCCTCCGGGGGCGGGGAAGGGGACGCAAGCGGTGCGGCTTGCCGAGCGTTTCAACGTGCCGCACGTTGCGACCGGCGACCTTCTTCGTTTCGCCGTCGAATGGCAAACGGAGATCGGCAAGCGCGCGAAGAGCTACATGGACGACGGGGAGCTGGTGCCGGACGAGCTCGTTCTCGAGCTGCTGCGCACGAGGCTTTCACGAGGTGACGCGTCGGACGGCTTCGTCCTCGACGGGTTCCCGCGGAACGTGCCGCAGGCCGACGCGCTCGAGGGGATCCTGAACGAGATCGGCCACAAGCTCGACGCGATCGTGAGCTTGGAGGTGCAGGACGAGCTGATCGTGCAGCGTCTGTCGTCTCGTTGGTCTTGCCCCACGTGCGGCCGGACGTTCAACAGGGCGCCGGACCAGGGGGGCACGTGCCCCTACGACGAGATGAAGCTGTTCCAGCGCAGCGACGACCGCCCCGAGGTGATCCGCAAGCGCCTCAACGTCTTCCACGCGCAGACGGCGCCGCTCGTAAAGTACTACGAGGACCGAGGGCTGCTCGTTCATGTCGATGGGGTAGGAACGTTGGATGAGGTAGAGGAGCGCATCGCGAAGGCGTTGGAGGCTGCGACGGCATGATCATGCGCAAGCGGGCCGAGGAGCTCGAGAAGATGCGCCGGGCGGGCCGGGTCGTCGGCGAGATCCTGGCGATCCTTCAGGCTGCGGTGCGGCCCGGCGTGACGACGCTGGAGCTGGACGAGATCGCCGAGCGCGAGATCCGCGCGCGCGGGGCGATCCCGTCGTTCAAGGGCTACCGGGGGTTCCCCGCCACGATCTGCACGTCGATCAACAGCGAGATCGTCCACGGCATCCCCGGCAGCCGTCGGCTCAAGGAAGGGGACCTCATCAAGCTGGACGCGGGCGCGATCGTCGAGGGCTACCACGGTGACTCCGCGGTGACCGTGCCGGTGGGGGAGGTCTCGCAGGAAGCGCTGAAGCTGATCGAAACGACGGAGCGCTCGCTCCAGGCCGGGATCGCGGAAGCGAAGTCTGGCAACCGGATCCACGACATCGGCGCAGCCGTCCAGACGACCGCCGAGGGTGCCGGTTTCAGCGTCGTCCGTGAGTACGTGGGTCACGGCATCGGGCGCGCGCTCCATGAAGACCCCCCGGTCCCGAACTACGGGAAGCCGGGAACCGGGCTGAAGCTGGAACCCGGTCTCGTGATCGCGATCGAGCCGATGGTCAACGTCGGCACCTACGAGACCAGGTTGCTCCCCGACGGCTGGACCGTCGTGACCGCCGACGGGTCGCTCTCCTCTCATTTCGAGCACACCATCGCGATCACCGACGACGGCCCCGAGGTCCTGACGGCCGTCTAGGCCGCCGCGGGAATCCCAGCGCGTGTTCGCGAGTTCTCAAGAGGGCGCCCATCGTGGGGGCCTTTCAGGTGACTTTCCGCAGGTCAAGAGGCCTGCTACACTGCGCCTTCGGCTCCGAAGCGGGTCGCCGTGCCGGCTGCTGGAATGGATAGGCGGGGCACGGGTCGAACGGTTCGCAGGCGCAGCCGCTAACGCCATAGGGAGAGCTTCATGAAGGTGCGTCCGAGCGTCCGCAAGATGTGTGAGAAGTGCAAGGTGATCCGGCGCGGCGGCCGGGTCATGGTGATCTGCTCGAACCCACGGCACAAGCAGAGGCAGGGCTAAGACATGGCACGCATCGCAGGCGTCGACCTTCCGCGCGAGAAGCGCGTCGAGGTCGGTCTCACGTACATCTTCGGGATCGGCCCGTCGCTCGCGAAGCAAACGGTTACGGCCGCGCGCATCGATCCCGCGACCCGCGTGCGTGACCTCTCCGATGACGAGGTCGTCCGGCTGCGCGACTTCATCGACGCGAAGTACAAGGTCGAAGGCGACCTTCGCCGCCAGGTGTCGCAGGACATCAAGCGCAAGGTCGAGATCAACTGCTACCAGGGGATCCGCCACCGCCGCGGCCTCCCGGTCCGCGGTCAGCGCACGCACACGAACGCGCGCACGCGCAAGGGACCGAAGAAGACGGTCGCAGGCTCCAAGAAGGTTAAGGCCAAGAAGTAGTGGGGGAGAACACAAAGGTGACTGAATAGTGGCGAAGCCCAAGCGCACCAAGCGCAAAGAGAAGAAGAACATCCCGCACGGTCACGCGCACATCAAGTCGACATTTAACAACACGATCGTGACGATCACGGATCCCCAGGGCCACACGATCAGCTGGGCATCGAGCGGCAACGTCGGCTTCAAAGGCTCGCGCAAGTCGACGCCGTTCGCGGCGCAGCTCGCGGCCGAAGCCGCAGCGAAGCGCGCGATGGAGCATGGCGTGCGCCGCGTGGACGTGTTCGTGAAGGGGCCGGGCTCCGGACGCGAGACGGCGATCCGTTCGCTCGCCGCCGCAGGTCTCGAGGTTGCCGGCATCCAAGACGTGACGCCGGTGCCGCACAACGGCTGCCGTCCGCCGCGACGGAGGCGAGTCTAAGCATGGCGCGGTACACCGACGCCGACTGCAAGCTCTGCCGTCGCGAGAAGATCAAGCTGTACCTCAAGGGCCCGAAGTGCGAGACGCCCAAGTGCCCGATCGAGAAGCGGCCCTTCCCGCCGGGCCAGCACGGCCGCGGCCGCACGAAGGAAACCGAGTACCTCGCGCAGCTCCGCGAGAAGCAGCGCGCGCGCCGGATCTACGGGGTGCTCGAACGGCAATTCCGCAATTACTACGAGGAAGCCGTGCGCATGAAGGGCATCACGGGTGAGAACCTGCTGCGCTTGCTCGAATCGCGGCTGGACAACGTGGTGTACCGCGCGGGGTACGCGCTGAGCCGCGACCAGGCGCGCCAGCTGGTGCGACACGGGCATGTGGAGCTGAACGGCAAGCGCGCGAGCATCCCGTCGATGCGCGTTCGGCCGGGGGACACGATCCAGATCACCGAGAAGAGCCGCAGCGTCCAGCCGGTGTTGCACGCGATCGCGTACAACGAGACGCGCTCGCCGGTGGACTGGCTCGACGTTGACCGCGACACGCTGAAAGCGACCGTGCGCGCACTGCCCGAACGGAACGTCATCGACATTCCGGTGCAAGAGCAGCTGATCGTCGAGCTCTATTCGAAGTAACACCGAACATCGATAGAAAGGACCCATCTTGCTTATCGTCCACAGGCCGCAGATCGTCGAAGAGCCGCAGACCGACACGCGGTGGAAGTTCGCGATCGAGCCGCTCGAGCCCGGTTTCGGCTACACGCTCGGCAACTCGCTGCGCCGGACGCTGCTGTCGTCGATCCCCGGCGCCGCAGTCACGCAGATCCGCATCGAGGGCGTGCTCCACGAGTTCTCCACGATCAACGGCGTCAAGGAAGACGTGACCGACATCATCCTGAACGTGAAGGACCTCGTATTGCGCAGCGAGCACGACGACCCCGTGTCGGTGTTCCTGCGCGTGCAGGGCCCGAAGGACGTCACCGCCGCCGACATCGAAGCGCCGAGCGGCATCGAGATCCTCAACCCGGACCTGCGCATCGCGACCATCAACAAGAAGGCGCGTCTCGACATGGAGCTCATCGTCGAACGCGGCCGCGGGTACGTGACCGGTGAGCGCAACAAGCGCGGCACCGACACGATCGGCGTTATCCCGATCGACTCGATCTTCTCGCCGGTTCGCCGCGTGTCCTACGCGGTCGAGCACACGCGGGTCGAGCAGATGACGAACTACGACAAGCTCGTGCTCGACATCGAAACGAACGGTGCGATCCTTCCGAAGGAAGCGCTGGCCGCTGCCGGACGCACGCTGGTCGAGCTGCTCGGCTTGGTCGCGGAGCTGTCGGAGGCGCAGGCCCTGACCCTGGGTCCGGCGCCGGAAGACGCCGCGCGCGCATCCGACATGGCGCTCCCGATCGAAGAGATGGACTTCAGCGTCCGCTCGTACAACTGCTTGAAGCGCGAAGGGATCCAGACCGTGGGAGACCTCGTGCAGCGGACCGAGCAGGACCTGCTCGACATCCGCAACTTCGGGCAGAAGTCGATCGACGAAGTGAAGCAGAAGCTGGCCGAGATGGGCCTGTCGCTCCGGGACGGCTAAGCATGCCGGCACCGAAGCAAGGCGCGCGACTGGGGTCGGGTCCCGACCACCAGAAGCTGTTGCTGGCCGGGATCTGCACGTCCTTGTTCCGCCAAGGCCAGGTGAAGACGACGGTTGCGCGCGCGAAGATGGTGCGGCCGCTCGCGGAGCGCATGATCACCTTCGCGAAGAAGGGCGACCTCGCCGCGCGGCGGCGCGTGCTTCGTGTGGTGAACGACAAAGGCGTCGTGCACAAGCTGTTCACGGAGATCGCGCCGAAGTATGCCGAGCGGCCGGGCGGCTACACGCGGATCGTGCGGGCCGGGTTCCGTAAAGGTGACTCGGCGCCGATGGCCGTCCTGTCTTTGGTGGGCGAAAGCGAAGAGGAGTAATACCTCCGAGCGGCGATGAAGATCGCGCTGCTCGTTGCGTACGACGGAACGGACTTCCACGGGTTCGCGCGCCAGAAGCACGCGCGCACGGTCCAAGGTGAGCTCGAATCCTCGTTGAGCTTGTTGCTCCGCGCGCCGATCGAGACGGTGGGCGCGGGGCGGACGGATGCAGGAGTGCACGCCGCAGGGCAAGTCGTGTCGTTCAACGCTCCTTCCCCGGTGTTGCCAGAGTGGTTGAAGCTTCGACTCAACAAGCTGCTCGCCCCGGAGGTCGTGGTGCGCGCGGCCACGGAGGTGCCGGAGGATTTCAGCGCGCGCTTCTCCGCAACGCGCCGGGACTACGAATACCGCATCTACCGGTCTCGAGAACCCGACCCCTTCCGAGATCGTTTCGCCCTGTGGGTGCCTGACCGCCTGACACTGACTGCCATGCGAGCAGCCTCGCGCGCGCTCATCGGCGAGCACGACTTCTCGTCGTTTTGCCGGCGTGGCGAGGGATCGATGGTGCGGCGCGTGCGCGCGATCACGTTCACGCCGAGAGGCGACGAGCTCATCGTGAAGATCAAAGCGGACTCGTTCTGCCACCAGATGGTGCGCTCGATCGTCGGGCTGTTACTCGAGGTGGGGGCGGGCAAGCGAGAGCCTGAAGACGTCGGCAAGGCGTTGCGTGCCAAACATCGAAACGCGGCAGGCCCCATTGCGGCCGCGCGCGGCCTCCATCTGATCGATGTCGGGTATCCGCGCAGGCCGTTCGAGCGGGTTGACCGGGTCCCCTCGCCCCGGTAGCCTTGACCCCCGCTGACCAGGCATTTTCTGCTGTGAAGACCTACTCTCCGAAAGCCTCGGACATCCAGCGCCAATGGTGGGTTCTGGATGCGTCCGACCGCGTCCTCGGACGGGTGGCGACGGACGCCGCGCGCCTCCTGCGCGGCAAGCACAAGGCGATGTTCGCTCCCCACATGGACACCGGGGACTTCGTCATCATCGTCAACGCGAAGAAGATCCGGCTGACCGGCCGCAAGGCCGAGCAGAAGGAGTACATCCGCCACTCCGGTTACCCCGGTGGGCTCACGCGGGTGGGGTATGACAAGCTGCTCGAAGAGAGACCGTCGTTGGCGGTCGAGCGGGCCGTGAAGGGGATGCTTCCGCACAATAGGCTCGGGCGCGCGATGGGCAAGAAGCTGAAGGTGTACGACGGGCCCGAGCACCCGCACGTATCGCAGAGCCCCAAGCCGTACGAACCCAAGGAGCTGAGCCGCTGATGGCAACACTCGGAGAGACCGTTCGCGCGACCGGACGCCGCAAGGAGTCTGTGGCGCGCGTGAGGATCGTCCCGGGTTCGGGTCGATTCGCGCTGAACGGCCGCTCGCTCGAGGACTACTTCCCGCGGCCGGCGTTGCAGATGGTCGTGACGGAGCCGTTGCGGCTGACCAACACCATCGACCGGTACGACGTCATCGCGGCGATCGACGGCGGTGGGATCAGCGGGCAAGCCGGCGCCGTCCGGCACGGCATCGCGCGCGCGCTGGTCGAAGCCGACCCGACGCTTCGTGGTGACCTGAAGAAAAAAGGCCTCCTGACGCGCGACTCGCGCGTGAAAGAGCGCCGGAAGTACGGTCTCAAGAAAGCGCGCAAGGCGCCTCAGTACTCGAAGCGCTGACGTGGGCCGACTCTTCGGAACCGACGGGGTCCGGGGAACGTACGGGCAAGACCTGACCGACGACATCGCGCGCGGCCTTGGTCACGCAGCCGCAGCCGTCCTCGGGCGGGACCACCCGAAACCACAGCTCCTTATCGGGCGCGACACGCGCGCGTCCGGGCCTGCGTTGGAGCGCGCACTCGCAGCCGGGATCGCAGCCGCGGGAGGCGAAGCTTTCTCCGCAGGCGTTATCCCGACCGCGGCGATCGCCTTCCTCGTTCGCGACATCGGGCTGCAGGCTGGAATCGTTATCAGCGCGTCGCACAACCCAGCACGCGACAACGGGATCAAGTTCTTCGGCCCCGACGGCATGAAGCTTCCCGACGCGGTCGAGGATGAGATCGAGACGGCGATGAACGGTGAGGAAGACCCACCGGCCCAGATCGCCGACGTCGTCGACGCAGAGGACCGCTACATCGAGTTCCTCCTCGACGCGATGCCTTCACTGGCGGGACTTCGCGTCGTCGTCGATTGCGCGAACGGCGCTGCGTGCAACGTCGCGCCCGAGGCGTACCGTCTGGCAGGCGCCGACGTGCACGTCATCGCGGCCGATCCCGACGGCACCAACATCAACGATCACGTCGGATCCACTCATCCCGAGCTCCTCCAGAAAGCCGTAAAGGCCTACGGCGCGCACATCGGTATCGCGCACGACGGCGACGCAGACCGGCTGATCGCGGTTGACGAGCACGGTGCGATCGTCGACGGCGACCAGGTGCTCGGCATCAACGCGGTAGATCTCAAAGCTCGAGGGCTGCTCCCGACGGATTCGATCGTATGTACGGTCATGTCGAATCTGGGTTTCCGGCGCGCGATGGACGCGAACGGCATCGGTCTGATCGAGACGAAGGTCGGCGACCGCTACGTTCTCGCGGCGATGCTGGAAAACAAGATCGTGCTCGGGGGAGAACAATCTGGTCACATCGTGTTCCTCGATCGCCATACGACGGGAGACGGCATCCTGACTGCGCTTCGTTTGATGTCGGTCGTCGCGCGTACGGGCAAGGGTCTCTCCGAGCTTGCGGCGGAGATCCCTCGCTACCCTCAGATCTTGCTCAACATTCCCGTCCGAGACCGCAACGCGCTGGAAAACGCGCAGGCCGTGTGGGATGCCGTGCACGAGACCGAGACATCCATGGCCGGTTCGGGCCGCGTCCTGGTCCGAGCATCGGGCACGGAGCCGGTCGTGCGTGTGATGGCCGAAGCGTCGACCGAGCAGGCCGCGCGCGACGCGGTCGACCGGATATCTGCCGTGGTCACAGCGGTTCTCGGCTAGCGAACTGGCCGTTCGGCCACGATACGAGCAGCGCTTTCACGGATACACTGACCGTTACATGTGCGGAATCATCGGCGTCGTCGGTGACGAGCCCGCCCTCCCCGTCATCATCGACGGATTGCGACGGGTCGAATATCGCGGGTATGACTCGGCCGGGGTGGCCGTGCTCGACGGCGCGCGCATCGACGTGGTGCGCAAGGCGGGGAAGCTCGACGCGTTGGAGAAAGAGCTCGCGTCGCACGCGCTCGACGGCCGCACCGGGATCGGACACACGCGTTGGGCGACGCACGGCGGCCCGACCGATCAGAACGCACACCCGCACACGGATTGCACCGGAAACATCGCGCTGATCCACAACGGGATTATCGAGAACTACCTCGAGCTTCGAGAGCGTCTCGAGCGCGACGGCCACCAGTTCGCGAGCGAAACCGACACCGAGGTGCTCGCGCACCTGATCGAGTCGCATTTCGACGGCGACCTGACTGCAGCCGTGCGCGCGGCGCTCGGTGAAGTCGAAGGCGCGTTCTCAGTCGCGGTGATCGCGGCCGAGCAGCCCGGGCTCATCGTGGCGGCCAAGCGAACCAGCCCGCTCATCGTCGGCAAGAGCGACGGCGCGACGTTCCTCGCGTCCGACCCGACGGCCCTGATCGCGCACACGCGCGACATGGTTCACATCCTCGACGATCAGGTTGTCGAGATCCGCAAAGAGGGTTTCACGATCACAACGCTGTCCGGCGAGCCCGCCGAGGGCAACCCCATCCACGTGAACTGGGACATCCAGTCCGCCGAGAAGGCCGGCTACGACACGTTCATGCTGAAAGAGATCTACGAGCAGCCCGACGCCGTCGCCGACGCCTTGCGTGGCCGCTCGTTGCCGAACGGGACGCTCGCGCTCGACGAGCTGCGGCTGGCGGAGGAAGACCTCCGTTCCGTCGACAAGGTGTTCGTGGTCGCGTGCGGTTCGGCATTCCATGCAGGCTTGGTCGCGAAGTACGCGATCGAGCACTGGACGCGTCTTCCGGTCGAGATCGAGATCGCGAGTGAGTTCCGTTACCGCGACCCTGTTCTCGATCGCGACACGTTGGTGATCGCTGTGTCCCAATCCGGCGAGACGATCGACACGCTGGAAGCCGTGCGGTATGCGCGCGAGCAGAGCGCGAAAGTGATGGCCGTCGTCAACGTCGTGGGTTCGAGCATCGCGCGCGAAGCCGACGCCGTGTTGTACACGCATGCCGGACCCGAGATCGCGGTCGCATCGACGAAAGCGTTCCTCGCGCAGGTGGTTGGGCTCAAGCTGCTCGCGCTTTATCTGGCGCAGGTGCGCGGCACGATGTGGCCGCAAGACAGGCGCCGGATCGTCGACGACCTGCACAAGCTACCGGCCATGATCCGCGAGGTCTTGAAGCTGCGGCCGCAGGTGCGCGAAGTCGCCGAGCACATCTCGAACAATCCCACCGTGCTCTTCATGGGCCGCCACGTCGGCTACCCCATGGCACTGGAAGGCGCGCTCAAGCTGAAAGAGATCAGCTACCTCCACGCCGAAGGCTTCGCGGCTGGGGAGATGAAGCACGGGCCGATCGCGCTGCTGGAGGATGGTGTTCCGGTAGTGGCGGTGGCGACGCAGTGTCACGTGTACCAGAAGGTGCTCTCTAACATCCAAGAGGTGAAGGCGCGCGGTGCGTACGTGATCGCGATCTGCAGCGCCGGCGACGGCGACGAGGTCGCGCGCCACGCAGACCGCGTGCTGGAAGTACCGCGGATCCACGAGCTGCTCGTGCCGGCGTTGGTCGCCGTGCCGTTGCAGCTGCTGGCCTACGAGGTTGCCACGATCCGCGGGCGCGACGTCGATCAGCCGCGCAACCTTGCGAAGAGCGTGACGGTGGAGTAGCGATGCTCCCCGTCCTGCTCGCGGACGACGTCAAGCGTCAAGATGCTGAGGCGTCTGTGCGCGGCATATCTGTCGAGCAGCTGATGGAAAACGCAGGATGGGCCGTCGCGCGCGGTGCGCGCGCGCTGCTCGGCGGAACGTACGGCAACCGCGTCGTCGTGGTGTGCGGCAAAGGGAACAACGCGGGCGATGGCTTGGTCGCCGGGCGCGTATTGCACGCGCAAGGCGCGCACGTTACGGCGGTGCTGACATCGGACAAGCACTCAGAGCTCACCGCGCTCAACGTGAAGCGGTTCCCCGGCCGGGTTGTCGGGATGGGCGAGATCGCTCGAGAGATAGCGCGCGCCGACCTCGTGATCGACGGACTCCTTGGTGTCGGGCTCTCGCGCGCACCGGAGGGCGCGATCGCGGACGCGATCCGGGCGTGTGAGGGTGCTCCTATCCTCGCAGTCGATGTGCCGAGCGGGGTCGACGCGGATACCGGACAGGTTCCGGGGAAGGCGATGCGCGCGGACGCGACGGTAACGTTCACCGGCTACAAGCCCGGGTTGTTGTTCGCCCCCGGCGCGGATCTCGCAGGTCGTATCGAGATCGCCGACATCGGTATCGCAGATCCGACGTCCGAGATCGGCGTTCTCGAGGCGCGCGACGTCGCTGCATGGATCCCGCGACGCGCACGCGCATCGCACAAGCGCAAGGCCGGAACCGTTCTCGTCGTCGCCGGGTCGCGCGCGATGCCGGGCGCGGCCGCCCTTGTGACGGGCGCTTGCGTTCAAGTTGGGGCCGGGCTGACGACGCTGTGCGCACCCGAGGATGTGTGTCGTGTGGTTCTCTCAAGAGTTCCCGAGATCACCACGATCCCGCTCTCCGAGAACTCCGAGGGCATCCTCGACTCGAAAGCGCTCGATCTCATTTCGCCGAGGCTGAACGAGTTCACCGCCGTTGTGATCGGCCCGGGCCTCGGCACGCATCCCGCAACCATCGAAGCCGTTCGGGCCATCGTCGAGACGCGCGAGGGGACGCTGGTGATCGACGCCGACGGTCTGAACGCGATCGCGGGGGCGACGGAGATCTTGCAGCAGAGGAACCAGAAGGGTCACATCTCGATCCTTACGCCACATGCGGGCGAGCTTTCCCGTCTCGTCGGACGGCCCGCGCCCGATCTTGATGCCGACCGGTTGAGGGCCGCGCGCGATGCAACAACCGATCTCGCCTCGATCGTCGTCTTCAAGGGGCCGGGTACCGTCATCGCGGGTGGCGAGACGTTCATCAACGCCACCGGCGGACCGGCTCTCGCGCAGGGTGGGACTGGGGACGTTCTTGCCGGCATGGTGGCAGGGCTGCTCGCACAGAAAGGTCGAGCCGTCGGCGCGCGCGACGTGGCTGCGTCGGTGTGGCTGCACGGCGCGGCAGGCGATCGTGTGGCCGCACGCGTCGCGCCGCACCCCGCCGATGCCACCGCGCTGATCGCCGAATTGGCAGCAACCATGCACGAGGTCGCCGGATGAGCGACGTTCTTCCTCGTCCCGCGTGGGCGGAGATCGACCTCGGCGCCGTGCGTCGCAACGTCTCGCGCATCGGCGAGAAGCTCAACCAGAACACGCAATTCATGGCCGTCGTGAAAGCGAACGCGTACGGGCACGGCGACGTCGGGGTTGCGCGCGCTGCGCTGGACGCGGGTGCGACGTGGCTCGGCGTGATACTCGTGGACGAAGGCCTGCGCCTGCGCGAGGCCGGTATCGAAGCGCCGATCCTTTTGCTGCATGAAGCGCCGGTCGAGCGAGTCGACGAGGCCCTCGCGAACGAGCTCACACCGTGTCTCTTCTCCGAGAAGGGCTTGTGGGCGCTCGGCGAAGCGGCCGACCGCGCGCACCGGCCCGTGCGCGCGCACCTCAAGATCGACACCGGGATGAACAGGCTCGGTGTGCCGATGGACCACGTCGAAGACTTCGCGCGCGCGCTGGCGAAGGAACCGCGAGTCGAGATCGAAGCGATCTACAGTCACTTCGCGTTCGCCGACGACCCGAAGAACAGGTTCATCCGCGAGCAGCTCTCGCGATTCAACGACGCAACGGAAACACTGAAGCAGCTCGGCATCGAGCCGGCGTTCCGCCACATGGCCAACTCCGCCGCAGCCATAACGTTGCCCGACGCCCACTTCGACATGGCGCGCGTCGGCATCGCGATGTACGGCTTGTCCCCCGGACCGAAGCTCGATGGGATCATCGACCTGGACCCCGTGATGACGCTCAAGGCGCGCGCCGCGATGGTGAAGCGTGTGCCCGCAGGTGAGGGGGTTTCGTACGGTTTGCGCTACAAGCTAGAAAAACCCGGCACGATCGTCTCGATCCCGCTCGGCTATGCGGACGGCTGGCCGCGCGCGCTCGGCTCGGGCAACAAGGGCTCCAAGGCTCCCGTCCTGATCGGCGGCAAACGGTACCCTGCCGTGGGAACGGTGTGCATGGACGCCTTCATGGTCGACATGGGCGACGACTCTTGTGAGGTAGGGACCGAAGTGGTGCTCATCGGTTCGCAGGGCAAAGAGCGGATCACTGCCGACGATCTCGCTCGCGCGCTCGGCACGATCAACTACGAAGTCGTCACGCGGATCTCCTCGCGTATCCCGCGCATCTACCGTGGCTGAGGGCCAGGGTCGCGCGCGCCGCGCAGGTCTGATCACCGGTGCCATCGCGCTCGGCGTCGGCGCCGCCGCAGCCGCCGGAGCAGCAGGCACGGGCGCCTTCCTGCGACGCGAACGGAAACGGCCCGATCCGCACAAAGGCGAAGACTACGGCATGCGGCGCGGCCGCTCGATCGGACCCGTCGCATCGTTCGACGGCACGCTGCTCAACGTGGAGGAGATCGGAACCGGGCCGACCGTCATCTTGTCGCACGGGTTCTCGCTCAACTCGACGATCTGGCACCACCAGATGCGCGACCTCTCGTCGGAGATCCGCATGGTTATGTACGACCATCGCGGGCACGGGTACAGCGGCCTTCCGCCGTCGGACGATTGGTCGCTCGATGCGCTCGCGCACGACCTCGAGGCAGTGATCCGGGACGCAGCAAACCGCGAGCCGGTGATCGTCGTCGGTCACTCGATGGGCGGGATGACGCTGCTCCGTTACTGCGAGCTGTTCCCCGATGCCATCGGCGCGCGCGTGCGGGGGATCGTCTTGGTAGACACGACGTCTGCCGACGTGATGGGCGGTCTGCTTCCGGCGGTCGCGCGCAGGCTGCAAGCGGCAGTGGAAGGGTTCGAAGAGGTTGCCATGCGCGCGCTGCAGGGCCGGACCGACAACGTCGACCAGCTGCGCGCGCGCGCCAACAACCTCGTGTACCTCGGCACTCGCTTGATGGGATTCGGTCGCGACCCGTCGCCGACGCAAGTGGCGTTCATCGAAAAGCTGCTCTCCGAGGTTCCGTCGAGCGTGTGGTTCAAGCTGATCCCTACGATGCTCGGCATGGACGTATCGCGCGCGCTCGCATCGATCGGTGTCCCCGCGCTCGTGATCGCCGGTGAGAAAGACAAGCTGACACCACTGGCCGCCGCGGAGCGGATCGCCGACGGCATCCCGCGCGCGGAGCTGGTTGTGCTGGCCGACACGGGTCACATCCCGATGCTCGAGCGGGCCGACGAGTTCAACACGTTGCTTCGGCGTTTCGTGTTGCGTGTAACCACCGCCGACGCGTCGCGATGATCACGGACGTTCCCGGCGTACGCGTCGGGCACTGGACGAACGAGGAAGCGCTGACGGGATGCACCGTCGTCCTCCTTCCGAACGGAACGACCGGCTCGGTCGTCGTTCCCGGCGGTGCGCCGGCTACCAGGGAGACCGACGCGATCGCGCCGGGCCGCCGCGTCGACGAGATCAACGCGGTGCTGCTGACGGGCGGCTCGGCGTTCGGCCTCGGTGCCGCGAACGGTGTGATGCGTTACCTGGAAGAACGCGGGATCGGGCATCCGACGCCGGCCGGGGTCGTGCCGATCGTACCGACGGCGGCGATCTTCGACCTGGGGTTCGGGAGCGCCTCGGTCCGGCCGGGCCCCGACGACGCGTACTCAGCCTGCGAAGCCGCCTCGGAGACCGAGGCGCGCGAAGGCAACGTCGGTGCCGGCATGGGCGCGACGGTCGGGAAAGGCGCCGGCTTCGAGAACGCCAGCAAGGGCGGCGTCGGTTCTGCGTCCGCGCGCGACGGCGGCCTCATCGTCGGCGCGCTCGCGGTCGTGAACGCGGTGGGTGACATCGTGGACGACGACGGAAGCGTCATCGCCGGCGCGCGCGCCGAGCCCTGGCCGCTCCCGCCGATCCTCGGGACGAACACCACGATCGCGTGCATCGTGACCAATGCGGTTATGACGAAAGAGGAATGTCACCGCGCGGCAGAGATGGCCACCGCCGGCCTTGCGAGGGCCATCCGGCCTGTGCATACGATGTTCGACGGTGACGTCGTTTTCTTGCTCGCAACCCGGGCGGTCCCTTCCTACGTGGAGATCGTCGGCCGTCTCGCGGCCGACGT
>Ga0070707_100001474_pt1 | contig 23038 bp, 24 predicted proteins | sample KBSK5502metaG_FD_65468 | JGI IMG/M metagenome (GOLD analysis project Ga0070707, IMG submission 65468) | Corn, switchgrass and miscanthus rhizosphere microbial communities from Kellogg Biological Station, Michigan, USA - KBS K5-50-2 metaG | ecosystem: Host-associated > Plants > Roots >...
GAGCTCGTGCGCGGCGTGCCCTCATCGTCGAACACGACCTCCTCGAGCATCGCCTGCCCGATGCCCTGGGCGATGCCGCCGTGCACCTGGCCCTCGGCGAGCAGCGGATTGATGATGCGCCCGCAGTCATCCACGGCGAAAAAGCGGACCGGGCGCGCATCGCCCGTCTCGAGGTCGACCTCGACCACTGCGCAGTGCGCGCCGAACGGGAAGCTGCCGTCACCCGCGAAGTCGGACTCCGCGGCAAGCCCTGGCTCCATTCCGTCGGGCAGGTTCTTGTGATCGCCTGCGGTTGCGACCAGTGACGCCCAGGAGATCGATCGGTCGGGTACGCCGGCCACGCCGACCGTGCCCCTTACAAAGACGATGTCCGCCGGATCGGCCTCCAGCAAGTGCGACGCGAGGTCGCGTGCTTTGTGACGCACCTGCTGCGCGGCCTGGTGCACTGCCGAGCCGCCGTGCTGCATCGAGCGTGAGCCCACCGTGCCTGTTCCACGCTCGATCGCGTCTGTGTCCGAATGAATGACGCGCACGGCCTCCATCGGCATGCCCAGCTCTTCGGCCGCGATCTGGGCCAGCGAGGTTTCGTGGCCCTGTCCGAAAGAGGTCGTGCCGCATCGCACGGTAGCCGTGCCGTCAGTCTCGATGCGAACCGCTCCCCATTCGGGGCCGATTCCCATCGCGGTCACCTCGACATAGATCGCCAGGCCGATGCCCAGCTGGTGCCGGTCACCTCGTTTTCGCCGCTGCGCCTGATCGGCCCGCAGCTCCTTATAGGACGAGATCTCGAGCACTTTATCGAGCGCCCTCTCGTAGGCACCCGAGTCGTACGTGGCCCCGCCCGCGGTCGTGTAAGGGAAGCGATCTGGGGCGATCAAGTTGCGGCGCCGCAGATCGGCCGGGTCCATCGCCAGCTCGACCGCCAGCATGTCCATCGCCCGTTCGACCATCGCCGCCGCCTCAGGCCGGCCGGCGCCGCGATAGGCACCAAGAGGCGTGGTGTTGGTGACGACGCATTGCGCCTCGTAGTCGATTGCAGGGATGGCGTAAACACCCGATGACATCTGCCCCGTGAGCATCGGCAGCAGCATCGCGATTCCCGGGTAGGCGCCGACGTCGGCCAGGACCCGCGCGCGCAGCCCCACCAGACGACCGTCGCGCGTGGCCCCCAGCTCGATGTCCTGTACCTGCCCGCGCCCATGCGTCATCGCGACCATGTTCTCGGAGCGGGTCTCGATCCACTTCACCGGGCGCCCGAGCTTTCGCGCAGCAGCGGCGACGACGATCAGCTCCGGGCGAGCGCCTGCCTTCGCGCCGAACCCCCCGCCCATGTCGCCTACAACGACGCGGATGTCGGCCTCAGCCATGCCGAGTGATGACGCCATCTCCGCTCGCAGCGCGAATGGGACCTGGCTGGTCGCCCAGACCAGGAGGCGCCTGCCTTCGGGCACGACCAGGATCGCCTCGGGTTCCATCGGTACCGGCGCCAGCCGTTGATTGACGAATCGACCGCGAATCTTGATGTCGGCGCCGGCCAGGACGTCCTCTTCGCGGCTCGAGTCGAAATGGCCGGCGAGGTTGGAGCCATGGGCGGGGAAGAGCAGCGTTGAATCAGGCCGGCGGGCTGCTTCCGGATCGACCACGACCGGCAGCGGCTCGAGTTCGAGACCGACCAGCTGGGCGGCGTCCTCGGCCTGGCCCGAGCTCTCAGCTATGACCAGTGCCACCGGCTCGCCCACAAAACGAACGCGCTCCGTGGCGAGCGGCGCTCGCGCCAGGGTGGCCGCGACCATTGCAAAGCCAACCCGATCCGGCAGCCCGAGGTCGGCGCCGGTCAACACGGCCACCACTCCCGGGGCGGCTGCGGCCGCCTTCACGTCCAGCGACCGAATCTCCGCGTGAGCCAGGGTCGACCTCACGAAGGCGATGTGGAGGCAGCCTTCCGGCTGCATGTCGTCGACGTAGTGCCCGGCGCCGGTCACGAGGCGAGGATCCTCGCGCCGTCGCACTGCGTGGCCGAGAATCGAGCCCGGGGTCAGCGTCTGCATCGGCTATTGAGAGTAGTCGTTCTGGATCTACTGACCAATGTGTGGCTCGGGGCGACGTCGGAGAAGAAGTCCGAACGCGAGCACGTGGGCGATCCACAGCACCGGCACGAGGATCGTCACGACGTACCAGAACGAGCCCATGCCGAGGCGCGCGACGTCGTATCGGACGCCGCCCACGAGTGCGTTGATCAGGTCTGCGGTACCGACAACGTTCGTAAGCCACACCAGGGCAATTGCGAAGCTCAGTCGCCCGCGTAGCGCAAGCAACGTGACGACAGCAAGGACGCTTGTCGCGAGATCACCGTAGGCGACACCCGCGGTGAAGTCCTTGGGCAGGGCGCTGCCGGCGACCGACGTCACGAGTACCGTCGCGCCGATCGGCCGAAGCGCATGGACGAAGGTGAGCGCCGTGAACGCCGTCCTGCGGTCGACGGACTTCAGCCATGGCCAGACGTACCACCACGCCAGAAGACCGAAGACGATGAAGGAGAACAGGTTCTGGATTCCGAAAACCGCGAAGGCGTCCACGATCGAAAAGTATGGCCCCCGCTCGGTTACGTTATTCGATGAGGAGAACCAGGACAGATGAGGCTTGTGACTTTTCGTTCCGGCGGCCGAACGCGGCTCGGGGTCCTTCGCTCCGACGGCTCGCACATCGCCGAGGTTTCCGAGCCGGGCGACATGCTTGCGTTGATCGATGCCGGCGCCCGTGGGCTGGACATGGTGCGCGAGGTGGCGGCCAAGGGCGGCGGGCATGAGCACCGGCTCGACGAGGTCGACCTGCTGCCGCCGCTGCCGCAGCCGCGTGGCAACGTGATCGCCATCGGTCGGAACTACGAGAAGCATGCGTCGGAGACGGCGAGAATCGAAGGTCGCGAGCCCAGCCCGCCGACCGTCTTCACGAAGGCGATCACGTCTCTGGTCGAGCCGTTCGGTGACATAGCGATCGACCCCGCGGTGAGCGACAAGATCGACTGGGAGGTCGAGCTGGCCGTGATCGTGGGGAAGGCAGGCGCCAACATCAGCCGCGCCGCGGCCAGGCAGCATGTGTTCGGCTACACCGCGCTGAACGACGTCACGGCACGCGACATCCAGAGCGACTGGGGCGGTCAGTACTTCAAAGGCAAGAGCCTGGATCGCTCGTGCCCAACCGGTCCGTGGATCGTCACCGCCGATGAGGTGCCGGACCCTCAGGCGCTGAGCCTGCAGCTGCGAGTGAACGGCGTGACGAAGCAGGACGGGCACACGCGGGACATGATCTACGCCGTCGATGCGATCATCGAGTGGGTGTCCAAGGGGATGACGCTGCTGCCTGGGTCGATCATCGCCACCGGCACGCCTGACGGCGTGGGCTTCGCCCGCACCCCGCCTGAGTTCCTCCGCCCCGGCGACGTGATGGAAACCGAGGTCGAGGGCGTGGGCATGCTCAAGAACCGAATCGTCGCCGCGGGCAAGGACTGAACGGTCGCAGCCCGCCCTCGCACACCTACTCGACCTCTAAACGCGTCCTTGCGATCACCCAACCCGCCAGGGCGATCGCCAGCAGCAAACGCGCCCAGGGCAGGACCTCGCCGGTCCAATTGAGCGAGCTGACGAGCCCGCTCGGTAGCTGAACGCTGACCAGATCCGTGGATGTCGCAGCGGTCAATGTCATCGCGCCCAGCCACAGGGCCAGCACCCCCAGCACCTTGACTCGCTGCGCGGTTGCCATGGCGTGAGGTTCTCGTCGCTCGGAGTCGGCGGCCGCGCCTTGAGCGATGAGATCGCGATCGGTTTCCCGTCAAGCCGGCTCGTCGCATGGCAACCCGCCGTCAGCGCGCCGTCATCTGCCCACATGCTTGCGAACCTGGTCTTGACAGGAAGGGCGCCGAGCACGGACGGCCGGCGGCTAGTAACGAATCGCGGCCGTCGCCTGGTGGCGGAGCGAGGCGCACATCAGCTCGCACACGCGGGGCAGGTTGCTGTCATCGACTCGGTAGTAAACCGTCGAACCCTCGCGCCGGCGGGCCACGAGCTTGCCCTCCGCGAGGCGGTTCAGGTGCGCCGACGTGTTGAACCGCGAGGCGCCGGCGAGCTGCGCGATCGCGTGCACCGGCAGCTCGCCCTGCTCCATGACGGTGTGCAGGATGCGCAGCCGGGTGGGGTCGCTCAAGAGAGCGAAGCGATGCGCAGCCTCTTCGATCTCCCAGTCTTTCACGGCTAGAACGTAGCCGTGTAACTGCCTAATCACACAGGGACATTGGACCCGCGAAGGCCGGGACCACTGACCCTATGGGCGGTTCGGGCACCGGAGGACACTCGGTCCATCGGAGGTTCTTGATGGACGAACAAGAGAAACCCTTATCACTGGTGCTGTTCTCCGGCACCGACGACAAGCTGAGTGCCGCCGCGGTATTGACCGTCGGCGCGGCGGTCATGGGGCGGCCGGTCAACATCTTCCTGCAGTACTACGCTCTGCGTGCATTCCGGGCCGGGACGGTTCATGCAGACCACGCGCTCGCGTGGGAAGCGACCGACGCTGTCGCGCCTGTCATCCGTGCGCACCCCGGCCAGCACTGGAGCGAGCTCCTCAAGCAGGCCAAAGAGGTCGGCGAGGTGAACATCCAGGCTTGCGCACTCTCGATGGACATGTTCCACCTGCGGCCGGCCGACCTCGACCCAATCGTCGACGGCGTTGAGGGCGTCGCCGCATTCATGGCCTCGGCCTCGGACGGCCAGGTCGTCTTCATCTGAATTTCATGGAGGCAGCGATGAGCACGCTTCAGATCACGAAATCGATAGACGCAAGAGGCATGGCCTGCCCGGGCCCGCTGATGAACCTCATCGGGGCCATTCGCCAGGGCCAGGTCGGGGACCTGTTCGAGGTCCTTTCCAGCGACGCCGGGTCGAAGACGGACATCCCCGCATGGGTGGCCAAGGCCAAGCACGAGCTGGTCGAGGTCCGCGAAGACAATGGTTTCGCGCACTTCATCGTGCGCAAGGCGAGGTAGCCGTCATGCGCAATGACGTTCTGATCCTCGGAGGCGGGGTCGGCGGCACAATCGTGGCCAACCTCGTCTCGAAAGAAGTCGGTGACCGGGCGCGTGTGACGCTCGTCGACACCACCGGCACGCATGTGTACCAGCCGGGATTCCTGTACGTGGCTGTCGGCAGGGAGAAGCCAGCGGCGCTGAGGCGGCCAGAGACCTCGCTCATCCGTGAGGAGGTGAAGCTGGTGGTCGACGAGGCAACGCTGATCGATCCTAAGGCGCAGAAAGTGATCCTCAAGACTGGGCGCACGATGCGCTACGACGAACTGCTCATCGCCACTGGCAGCCGCACAGTCCTGGACGAGGTGCCCGGAGGCGCGGGCGCGCACGACTTCTACACGATGGATGGCGCTCAGAGGCTGCACAGGGCGCTGGAAGTGTTCGTCGCCGGGACGATCGTGATCGGGGTGGCCGGCATCCCATACAAGTGCCCGCCGGCGCCGGTCGAGTTCGCTTTCCTGCTGGACGACTACCTCCGCTCCCGCCATATCCGCGAGCGATGCCAGGTCAAGTTGCTTTCGCCGCTGAACCGCGCCTTCACCATCGAGACCACCTCGAAGCTGGTGCAGCCGATCCTCGCCGAGCGCGGCATCGAGCTGACTGGATTCTTCAATGTCGAGTCGGTCGACCCCATCGCCAAGACCGTCACCTCGCTCGAGGGTGAGACGGTCGACTACGACCTGCTTGTGCTCGTGCCGCCCCACAGGGGCCAGAAGGTCATCGAGGCTTCGAGGCTGGGCGACGAACGTGGCTGGATCCCGGTGGACAAGAACACGCTGATGCACACGCAGTTCGATCACATCTGGGCCATCGGGGACGCGACCAACATTCCGATCTCGAAGAGTGGGTCGGTCGCGCACTACGAGGCGAGCGTCGCCGCCGCGGAGATCGCTGCGGCCGTCAAGGGCGAGGCGCCGCCTGTGCACGTCTACGACGGCAAGGTCATGTGCTTCCTCGAGACCGGCCGCGGGCAAGCGACGACCGTCAGCTTCGACTACGACCACCCGCCGGTCTCGCCGGCACCGAGCGTGTTCTGGCACTGGGCCAAGGTGCTGTTCAACAAGAGCTATTGGCACACCGTCCCGCAAGGCCGGCTGTGAGCGCAAGGAGAAAGACATGAGCATCACCATCGCCAGGAGCCTCGACCTGAAGGGGCTTTCGTGCCCGCTTCCGATCATCAAGACCGCGAAGGCCATGAAAGAGCTGGCACCCGGGCAGCTGCTGGAGGCGTTCGCCACCGACCCCGGCTCCGTGCCCGACTTCAAGGCCTGGTCGCAGACCACGGGCAACCCGCTGATCGAGTTCGACCAGGTGGTCGGAGTCTTCCACTTCGTGCTGAAGAAAAAGGAGAGCTGACATGAGCGTCGTGACCGTTGACAGGCCGCTCGAGACGATCGAGGAGAAGAAGCCGGAGGTAGCGGACAGGCTGGTCATCTTCGCCTGGAGCGGGGAGCTCGACAAGCTGTGGCCGACGATGATCCTCGCGACGACGGGAGCCGCGATGGGGAAGGAGACGACTGTCTTCTTCACCTTCTGGGGCCTTTTCCCGCTGGTCAAGAACCAGGTCCGCATCACTGGCGAGAACTGGATGCAGAAGATGATGTCGATGATGAACCGCGGCGGCGACGAGCACCTGAAGCTCTCGAAGATGAACTTCGGCGGCGCCGGCCCGGCGATGATGATGCACCTGGCTAAGGAGCACCACGTTGCGAGCCCTCACGAGCTGATGGAGATCGCGAAGGAGATGGGCGTTCACCTGATCCCCTGCCAGATGACGATGGACATGCTTGGCCTGAAGCAGGAGGACCTGATTGAAGGCCTCGAGCCGCCCGCCGGCGCGACCAAAGCGCTGGCCGACGCGCAGGGCGCCATCACGCTGTTCATCTGATGATCACGGTCAATTACGAAGACGGAGACCGGCTGCGGGTCGACGTCCGAGGCCACGAGCTCAACACCGATCAGCCGCTCGAGGATGGGGGCGGGGACACCGCCCCCACCCCGACGGAGCTGTTCCTCAGCGGGCTGGCTGCATGCGTTGCGTTCTACGCCGAGCGCTTCCTGCGGAGGAACGGCCTCCCGGCGGCGGAGCTGCAGGTGAGCTGCGCTTACACGTGGGCGGAGAATCCCCACCGAGTGGGTGAGATTCAGCTCACTGTTGACGCTCCAGGGCTTACGCCACAGAAAAGGGCGGCGTTCGAGCGTGTCGTCGAGCACTGCACCGTCCACAACACGCTGGAGCACCCGCCGGCGATCGCGCTGAGCATCAGCGGAGTGCAGACCGCCGTCGCCTGATCAGCAGTGGAAAAGGGCCGGATCGCTCCAGCCCCTCTGCTTATCCGATTGCTGCCCGTACCTCAACGGGCAGTCGCCGCCACCTCCGACCGGAGTGTGCGACCTAGCGTGTCGCCCCATGCACGCGCACGCTCGATTTCGCCCGCCTTGAGAACCGGCTCCTTGCCTTCGACGATGAAGCTGGCCTGCTGAACGATCACGTCCGCACCCAGTTTGTGCAGGCGGTCACTGATGCCAGACCCGGCCGAGCCTGAAAGCCAGCGAGGCCAGTCCACTCGAGTGTCGAAAGCGGCCGCCGCGACTCCCTTGAACGCCTCCCCGCTCAGGCCGTCGAAGAACTGCCTGATGGCCGGGGTCATCATGTGGCCCTCGGTCGGGCAGCCGATCACGACCAGGTCGGCCTCACCGTCGAAGACGGTCGAGGCCTTTTCGATCGGCATGAGCTCGACTGAGCCGTGGGCCCGTATCCCGTCCGCGATCGCCTCGGCGATGCGCTGGGTGTTTCCGTATCGCGATGCGTAGACAACGATGCTTTTCACAGTCCATTACCTCCTGACCCAGCATCGACGATTCATGCGGCAGTCGATAGAGCCGGTCGTCCCCTACGACGGGGACCAAGGACCTAGCGCCCGCGGTCAGCGATGACCCGCCGCACCTCCCGGGCGACCTCGACGTCCTCTCGGGCATGGACCACCAACGTCTTCGCCGCAGCGCCGGGCGCGCTGATGTCGGCGTCTCCCGAGACGTTTCCATTCAGCTCCTCGCTGATCTCGAGGCCCAGGAAGCGAAGGCCGCCGACAGCCTTGGCGCGCACGGGCGCCGAGTGCTCGCCCACCCCGCCCGTAAAAACCACAGCGTCGAGCCCGTTCATTGCCGCGGCCATCGATGCGATACCCGAGCGCAGGCGGTGAACGTACACGTCGAGCGCGAGGCGAGACCGGTCGTCGCCCGTGGTCGCTCTCCGCACCACCTCTCTCATGTCGGCCACGCCCGCCAGCGCGTACAGCCCCGACCGCAGATCGAGCGCTTCGTTCAACTCGGGCTCCGTCATGCCCTCGTGTCTCTGCAGCCAAAGCACCATGCCCGGGTCGACGCTGCCCGACCTCGTCGCCATGACGAGTCCTTCCATGGGGGTGAATCCCATCGTCGTATCCACTGATCGGCCGCCGAGCACCGCCGCCAGCGACGCGCCTGCGCCCAGGTGACAGGTGACCACCCGCAGAGAGGCTTCGGAGCGTCTCAGCAGCTCCGGCGCGCGCCTCGCGGCGTACGCGTGGGAGAAACCATGAAACCCATAGCGCCGTATGCCGAGGCGCGTTCGCCACTCGAGCGGTACTGCGTAGGTGGACGCCTCCGCCGGAAGGTTGGAATGAAAGGCGGTGTCGAAGCAGGCCACGGCCGGCACGCCTGGCAGCAGGGACTGCACGGCGGCAATGCCTGCGAGCGAGGCGGGCAGATGGAGTGGCGCCAGGTCCGAGATGGAGCGAAGGTAGTTAACGAGCTGTGTATCCACGCGGACCGACGCCGGGTAACGAGGACCGCCGTGCACGACGCGGTGGCCGACGGCCTCCACGCCCTCCATCTCATTGACCGCGCCCCGAAGCTCCGAGTCGTCAAAACGGCCAGCCGACGCCTTTAAGTCGCGCTCCAGGATCGTGGAGTCGTCGTCCGCGACGAGGCTGACCTTGAGCGAGCTGGAGCCGGCGTTGACTACGAGGACCGGCACTATTGATAGACGCGCGCGACTAGTACGACCACATCCAGCCGAGGACGTCAGGTGCGTCCTGGCCGTGGTCGCGCGTGTACTGGCGATGGCGCAGGCGCTCGTCCTCCATCCGCTGCCGCACATGTGCCGCTTTCGAGCCCAGGCCGGGCACGCGGTCGATCACGTCCATCACCAGGTGGAACCGATCGAGGTCATTGAGCATCACCATGTCGAACGGGGTGGTCGTGGTCCCTTCCTCCTTGTATCCGCGCACGTGGATGTTGCTGTGATTCGTGCGGCGGTAGGTGAGGCGATGGATGAGCCACGGATAACCGTGGTACGCGAAGATCACCGGGCGGTTGGGGGTGAACAGGGCATCGAACTCGGCGTCTGACAGGCCATGAGGATGCTCGCTCGTCGGCTGCAGTCGCATCAGGTCCACCACATTCACGACCCGGACTTTCAGGCCAGGCAGGTGCCGCCGGATGAGGTCGGCAGCGGCCAGCACCTCCAGAGTTGGGCTGTCGCCCGCGCATGCCAGCACGACGTCCGGATCGCCACCCTCGTCGGTCGACGCCCAATCCCACACGCCCAGGCCGCGCGTGCAGTGCGCGATAGCGTCGTCCATCGACAGATAGTTCAGCGCCGGCTGCTTGCCGGCCACGATCACGTTGACGTAGTTGCGGCTGCGCAGGCAGTGATCGGCCACCGACAGCAGAGTATTGGCGTCCGGCGCCAGGTAGACGCGAATCACCTCCGCCTTCTTGTTGACCACGTGGTCGATGAAGCCGGGGTCCTGGTGAGTGAAGCCGTTGTGGTCCTGCCGCCAGACGTGTGAGGACAGCAGGTAGTTGAGGGAGGCGATCGGGCGCCGCCAGTGCAGGGCGCGCGTGACCTTCAGCCACTTCGCGTGCTGGTTGAACATCGAGTCGACGATGTGGACGAACGCCTCGTAGCAGTTGAACAGCCCGTGCCGGCCGGTCAGGATGTAGCCCTCCAGCCAGCCCTCGCACAGGTGCTCGCTCAGGACCTCCATGACCCGGCCGTCCGGCGCCAGGTGGTCGTCGCCCGCAATCACCTCGGCCGCCCACGCCTTGTTGGTCTTCTCGAACACCGCGCTCAACCGGTTGGACGCGGTCTCGTCCGGGCCCATGATGCGGAAGTTGTTCGGGTTCGCCACGACCACATCTCGGAGGAAGGTGCCGAGCACGCGGGTGGCCTCGCTGAACGTGGTTCCCGGTTTCGACACGTCGACGGCGTAGTGACGGAAGTCGGGGAGCCGCAAGTCCTGGAGAAGGATTCCGCCGTTGGCATGCGGATTGGCGCTCATTCGGCGCCCTCCCTCGGGTGGCAGCCCGGCCAGCTCCGGTAGCAGGCCGCCCTCCCCGGTGAAGAGCTCGTGCGGGCGGTAGCTGCGAAGCCATGCCTCCAGGATCTGGATGTGGCCGGGATGCTCTTTGAAGTCGGCCACCGGGACCTGGTGCGCGCGATAGGTGCCCTCCACCTGCATGCCGTCGACCTCTTTGGGACCCGTCCAGCCCTTCGGTGTGCGGAGAACGATCATCGGCCAGCTCGGACGGCTACCGGCGCGGCCCTCGCGCCCGCCGCGCTGGATCTCGGCGATCTGATCCAGGGCCGAGTCCATGGCGGCGGCCAGTGCCTGGTGGACGGTGGCCGGCTCGTCGCCCTCGACGAAGATCGGCGCGTGCCCGTAGCCCTCGAGCAGGGCCTGCAGCTCTTGCTTGGGGATTCGGGCGAGCACGGTCGGGTTGGCGATCTTGTAGCCGTTGAGATGAAGGATCGGCAGCACCGCCCCATCGCGAGTCGCGTCGACGAATTTGTTCGAGTGCCAGCTGGCCGCCAGCGGACCGGTCTCGGCCTCGCCGTCGCCCACGACGCAGAACACCACCAGGCCAGGGTTGTCGAAGGCGGCCCCATAGGCATGTGTGATCGAGTAGCCAAGCTCGCCGCCCTCGTGGATCGATCCCGGGGTTTCAGGGGCGACGTGGCTTGGGATCCCACCGGGGAAGGAGAACTGGCGGAACAGCTTGCGAAGGCCGTCGACGTCGCGTGTGATGTCTGAATAGACCTCGGTGTACGTGCCTTCGAGGTAGGCATTGGCGACCAGGCCGGGACCGCCATGTCCGGGGCCGATGATGTAGATGGCGTCGAGGTCGCGCTGCTTGATGACCCTGTTGGCGTGCGCGTAGATGAGGTTGAGTCCGGGGGTCGTGCCCCAGTGGCCCAGCAATCGCGGCTTGATGTCCTCGAGCTTCAGCGGCCGATGGAGCAGCGGATTGTCGAGCAGGTAGATCTGGCCGACGGACAGATAGTTGGCCGCACGCCAGTACGAGTCGATCAGCTGCAGCTCGTCCTGCGAGAGAGGATGGGCCACGAGGTCATCATGGCCCATCGCTCCAGTCTCGCTAGGTCGACCGCTTCTTTGGCGAGTAGTACTCCTTCCAGATGAGGCGGTGGATCGGCAGCCAGCGCGGGATGTCGCGTAGCACCGGAATGAGAGGCACCAGCGCAAGCGCGACGGTCAGCGCCGTCATCAGGATGATGATCCCGAGGTCGGCGTTGCCTCCATTCAGGCCGATGATCCCGTTGTCGCTGGTGAAGGGGAACACCTGGTACCACGCCGTGTACAGCCACAGCCAGGTCTGGCCCGGGTAGCTCCCGGTCTCGTTCATCATTCCCCACTGGTCGCCCTTCAGGTTCGCGTCGTGGGCCAGCCCGTCGAGGTAGCCGCCATCACCCATGAAGAGCAGCGCCTGCGTGTAGTCGGTCTGGTAGAACTTGCCGTTGACCAAGAGCAGGCCATCGAGCCCGCCCGCCTGGGCGACGCCCAGCAGGTTGTTCATCATCACGGGCAGCGGCCCATAGTCGCCGTCGGCCACCGCGACCTTGCCGTCCTTGACCGTGGCCTTGCCGAGGGCGTCTGAGTAGGCCTTCAGCCACGCCGTTTGCTGGTCTGCCTTCGCCGAGTCCCACTGGCTCAACGCCGCGCCGAGTTCGGTGTTGCCGTAGCTGGCGTACTTCAAGGGCTGCAGCACGAACGCGCTGGCCGAATCGATGGGCATGCGCTGGCCGAACCAGATCTGCGGAGCTATCGGGCCCCAGCTCTGTTCGCCCCCGGCGTTGTTGTAGGGCGCGCCGTAGCCTGCGCTCGTGGTGCTTCCCTGCAGCTCGCTGGTGGCGGTGGTGACGAAGTCGACAGGGTCTGTCTGGGCCCAGCCGGCGATGGTCACCGGAGGGACGTCGGGCGATGAGAGCACGGCGGCCAGCACCAAGGTGAGCGCGGCGATGCCGGCCAGCGCGTAGGCAAGCTCCTTGAGGAGGTCGTAGGACTTCATCCGGACGCCTCGGTAGTACTCCTCCTGCGTCACGTGGACCCTGGCCTTCATGACGCCGAACCTCCTTCGCGGTCAATCGGCTTGACCACGCCGCGGGCACGAACCATGACGATGTGAACCACGACCAGGAACGTGACCCCGATCGGGAGCAGCATTACGTGAAGCCCATACATCTGGCCGAAGTTCAGGACGTTGAAGAACGCGCCGATGCCGGCCCCGTTCATCGCGTCCTTGGCGTTGATTGCGATGAACTGCGAGTCGAAGTTCTGCTGTGAGAGATAGCCGGTGAACGCGGTCAGAATGCTGGTTCCGAAGATGACCACTCCGATCATCCAGGTGGCGGCGCGTCCGTCGCGCCAGCCGGCCATGAAGTACTGGCCCCAGAGGTGCAGCACCATGAAGATGAAGAACAGCTGGACCGACCAGAAGTGGAGGCTGTTGAAGAACCGCCCGAGGCTCGAGACATGCCACCACTGCGGGCCCATGAACGAGAGCACGACCCCGCTGACGACCACCCATGCCAACGCAGCGATGGTGATCACGCCGAAGACATAGACCCACGAGCCGACGTAGTACGGCTGTCGGTGGGGGAGAAGGTTGTCCATCGGGAGCACGCGGTCGACCCAGCGCCGCGCGCGCAGCGTCCAGCTGCTATCGGCGGCCTCGAGCTCAGGCATCCCTGTCACCTCCGTGCGGGAACGGCGCCACAAGCGCCACCGCAAAGAGCACGAGCATCACCCCGATCACGAGTAGGTTCGGGTACGAGATGTGGATGAAGCCCCAATCGAAATACTGCGCGGGTGTGTCCATGAAGCTCTCCTTCAGCGTGCGATGCCCACCATTTGAATTCCTCGCACGGCAGCCGAGTTAGGGCCTCATGGCCCCCCTCAGGCGGGACCAACGGAGCCCAAAGCCAGGACTTCTGGCCGTCGCCCCACCGCGGCCGCGCGCGGGACAGTTGGCTCACGTGGGTCAACGGCAGGCCAAGCCTGAAAGAGGAGGATGTCATGTACGGCGGTTTGATCCTGGTCGTCCTGGTAGGCCTCATCGTGCTGTCGCCGGTGATTTGGTTCGCGTGGTGGATGCTCGCGGATCTCGCGAGCCCCGACAACACTCGCCGGCACGGGATGGCGTAGCGGGCGTTGTGCCGGCCACGCGCGCGCTGCCGGGAGAACGGAGTCTCCTGGACGCGATGCCCGACGGCATGCTGCTGTGCGACGAACGTGGCCGGATCGTCGAGGCGAACCGAAGCCTGGAGCTCCTGACCGGTTACTCACGCGAAGAGCTGGTGGGTCAGCCGGTGGAGGTGCTGGTGCCGGCAGAGGTGCGAAGCCGGCACCGTGTGGACCGGCGCCGCTATCAGGAGCGGCCACGTCGCCGCGCCATGGGATCCGTCGACCGCGACTTCATGGTGCAGCGCAAGGACGGAAGCCCCTTCTCGGCTGACATTGCGTTGGGCCCGGTGAGCACTGAGAGAGGCCGCCTGGTCATGGCCGTCGTGCGCGACATCACCTCGCGCAAGCTGCTGGAGGCGCAGCTCGCACATCGAGCCCTACACGATCCGCTTACGGGTCTTGCCAACCGGACGCTGTTCTTCGACCGCCTCCGGCAGGCGATGCAGCAGGCACGCCGCGACCGCCGCCAGGTGGCGCTGGTGATGCTCGACCTCGACAACTTCAAGTCGGTCAATGACCGCCACGGCCATCAGACGGGAGACGACGTGCTGCGGAAGGTTGCCGCAAGGCTGGCTCGTGGCCTGCGCGGCACGGACACCGTCGCGCGCATAGGGGGCGACGAGTTCGCATGGGTCCTGCCCGGCGTCAGCGGCCGGCAGGCGGCGATGGTCATGCTCGTCAAGCTGCTGCGTGCGGTGCCGGCCCGGATCGCGTCCGGCGGCAGGTCAATCGAGGTTGGCGTTACAGCAGGGCTCGCCCTCTTTCCCGACGACGGCGACGACGTGGACGCGCTCATGCACGTCGCTGACGTGGAGCTGTACGCGGCCAAGCGCCGGCGTCCGGCGCTATCTCGCCGATCGCGCAAGGCCTGAGGTTTCGGCGCATATATTGACCCCCGTGACCGCGGTCTATCCCGCCCACCGCGAGGCGACCGTCGTGCTTCGCGACGGCTCAACAGTGACGGTGCGCCCTGTTCGTGCCGAAGATGAGGCCGGCATCGCGCACTTCTTCGCCAACCTTTCCCTCGAGTCACGCGTCTTCCGATTCTTTGCGGCTGTCGCCAACGCCGATTCGCTGGCGAGGAACATGGCGCGCGTCGATTACCGGTCGCGATATGGCATCGTCGCGCTGGCAGGATCGGAGGACGTCGTTGTCGGCCATGCCATGTACGTCGAGATCGAGCCGCGCAAAGCCGAGCTCGCCCTGGCGGTGGCCGACGCATACCAGGGCCGTGGGCTTGGAACCATTCTGCTGGGCCAGCTCGCCGAGGCCGCTGCGTCCTCCGGCTTCGACGTCCTGGAAGCGATCGTGAAGCCAGAGAACCATCGCATGCTAACGATGCTGCGCGAGAGCGGTTTTCCGGTCGCGGCGCGCTCCGAGCCGGGGGAGGTGCATGCGGAGATCCCGGCCGTGATGACCCAGGACGGTCTGCGCGCCTTCGAGGATCGCGAGCGCCTGGCGGCTGTCGCGGCCGTTACGCACCTGCTCGCGCCGCGATCAATCGCCGTGATCGGCGCTTCGAGGCAGCGGGGGACGATTGGCGCCGAATTGTTCCACAACATCGTGGCGATGCACTTCAAGGGCCCTGTCTACGCCGTCAACCCGGCGGCTCAAACCATCGACGGCGTCAAGGCCTACGCCTCGGTGTCCGACATAACGGACGACGTCGAGCTGGCGCTGATCACGGTCCCCGCCGCCGCAGTGCCGGAGGTGGCGCGTCAGTGCGCCGCCAAGCGAGTGCGTGCGCTGGTCGTCATCTCAGCGGGTTTCGCAGAGGCGGGCGCTGCCGGCGCTGAGCTTCAGCGCGACCTCGTCGACATCTGCCGGCATGCCGGCATGCGGCTGGTCGGACCGAACTGTATGGGCATCATCAACACCGCGCCCGACGTCAGCATGGACGCGACCTTTGCGCCGGACCGGCCGGTGAAAGGCGACATCGGTTTCCTGTCCCAGAGTGGCGGTCTCGGCATCGCCGTGATGGCGCACGCCCAGGCATTGGGCTCCGGCATCTCGTCCTTCGTGTCGGTCGGCAACAAAGCCGACCTGTCAGGCAACGATTTCCTTCAGTACTGGGAATCCGATCCCGAAACGCGGCTGATCATGCTGTACCTCGAGTCCTTCGGAAACCCGCGCAAGTTCGCGCGCATCGCACGCCGAGTCAGCCGCTCCAAGCCGATCCTCGCGGTCAAGGGCGGGCGAAGCCTGGCCGGCAGCCGAGCAACCTCGTCGCACACCGGCGCGTTGCTGGCGGCCTCGAACGTCACTGTCGACGCCCTGTTCCAGCAGGCAGGCGTTATCCGGACCGACACCCTGGCCGAGCTGTTCAACGCAGCGTTGCTCCTTGGCAGCCAGCCTCTGCCCGCTGGGAACCGCGTGGCAGTCGTCACGAATGCGGGCGGCCCGGCCATCCTCTGCGCCGATGCCTGCGAGACCAGCGGACTCACGGTGCCGCGCCTGCCAGAGGATGTGGCACGAGAACTCGCCTCGTTTCTCCCCGCCGCCGCATCGACAGCGAACCCGGTGGACATGCTGGCAGGGGCCACCGGGGACGACTACCGGCGGGCGATCGAGGTCGTGGTCGCCAGCCCGGACGTCGACGCGCTGATCGTGATCTTCACGCCGCCGCTTGTGACTCGCGTCACCGAGGTGGTGCGAGCAGTTCATGAAGCGGCGAGGCACCTGCCCCGCCCGATTCCGATCCTGAGCGTCTTCATGTCCAGGCAGAGCTCACCGCGCCTGATTCGCTCGCGTTCGTCCGCGATTCCGCATTACCCGTTTCCGGAGGACGCCGCGCGCGCGTTGAGCCTGGCCGCTCGTTACAGCGCATGGCGGGCGATGCCGGACGAGCCGGTGGTCCAACCTGCCGGCATCGACCGCGACCGGGCAGCTGGGGTCATCGCCGGTGCCCTGGCCGGTGGGCCGGGGTGGATGGAGCCGCCCGCGGTGCTGGACCTCTTGTCGTGCTACGGCATCGCTTTCGTGCAGACGGCGATCGCCTCCACGCCCCAGGAGGCGGGTCATGTGGCGGCAAAGATTGGGGGCGAAGTGGCGCTGAAGGCCATCGTGCCAGGTCTTCTGCACAAGTCCGATGCAGGCGCGGTGGCGCTGAGGCTGCACGGGGCCGGTGCGGTTGAGAAGGTGGCGGAGAAGATGCACGCACGCATCGAGGCCCTCGGCCACTTCTTGAGCGGCTACCAGGTGCAGCGCATGGCCGAAGGTGGCGTTGAGATGCTGGTCGGCGTCGTCCAGGACCAGCACTTCGGGCCGGTGCTGGCGTGCGGAGCGGGCGGAACCGCGACCGAGCTGGTAAAGGACGTGGCTGTACGGATCACCCCGATCACAGCCGGTGAGGCTGCACGAATGGTTCGCTCACTCAAGACATTCCCTCTGCTTGACGGCTATCGCGGAGCTCCCAAGGTCGACGTCTCGGCACTGGAGGACGTGCTGATCAGGGTGAGCGCGATGGTCGAGGCGCACGCCGAGATCGCGGAGATGGATCTCAATCCGCTGATCGCCGGCCCGGGCGGGGCCGTCGTGGTCGATGCTCGCGTGCGACTGGAACCAGGGGCTCCGAAGCGGCCGGTGGGGGCGCGCTGAGCTGCGTGTAGCGCCACCAGCGCAGCTGGAATGTGCTGGTAAAGGGAGCATCGGTCGGTGAGGCGTAGCGGAACTCGACGCCGCTGACGAGGCGCCTTTCGCCGTCATCGGGCGGCGCCATCAGCCTCGACCGCCGTTCATGCATTGCGTGCGACCGGGGCTTGTGGCTTATTGGATGCGGCTGGGGGCCGCAGATGGTTCTCCACGCCCACGACACCGGGCACCGCTGCTACCAGCCGGAGCAGCAGGCCGGTCAGCGGCCCGGAGTCCATGTCGCCACTGAGCCGGACCACTCCGTCCACCACCTCCACCTGGATCCGGCCGCGACCCAGGAGCGGCAGCTCGTTGAACAGGCCGTTGGAGATCTCCTTGCGGATCGACTCGTCGCTGCGCAGAAAGACACGCAGCACGTCGACGCGGCTCACCACACCGATGACGCGGTCCGCCGGATCGACCACAGGCAGCCGTTTGACGCCCCGCTCGACCATGATCCGCGCGGCGGCCGCCACCGACGCGTCTGCACGGATGGTGACGACGTTCCGAGTCATCAGGTCGGCCGCGGTAGGAGGTGTGCCTCCTTCCGGCCGCTCGAAGTTGCGCAGGAGGTCGGCCTCCGAGAGCATTCCCACGAGCTTTCCGTCGGCGGCAACCACCGGCAGCGCGCTCACTTGCTGGATGCGCATGAAGTCGACGCATCTCTTGAAGGCCGCAGTGGGCGTCACCGTCGCCGCCGGTTGGGACATGACGTCTCCGACTGTCCAGGTCATCGCTTGTCCTCAACCTCCACCCTGGGTGCGGATAAGCCTCGAGACGAGGGCCATTCGACCTTGGGAAGCGGGGACTGCGGAGCCTCGGCGTTCCGTCCGCTCCCGAGCGCCCGCAAAGCGTTCAGCACCACGGCCACGTCGATTGCCTCCTGAAACACGGCCCCGGCCACCGGCGGCAGCCAGCCGATTGCCGCGAGCAGCATGCCCGCGACCGAGAGTGCCATTCCGGCAACGACGCTCTGCACCGCGATGGCTCGTGCGTTGCGGGCGATCCTGACCGCGTCGGCCACGCGGTCGAGGCGATCCACCATCACCACCGCATCCGCGGCTTCCGACGAGGCGGTCGCGCCGCGCGCGCCCATCGCGACTCCGACATCGGCCGCAGCCAGCGCCGGCGCGTCGTTCACACCGTCGCCGACCATCACCGTGACAGCTCGACTGCGCTCATCCAGCACTGCCTGCACCTTTTCGGCGGGCGTGCGCTCGGATATGACCGCGTCGGCCCCGATGGCGGCACCGACCGAATCGGCAACCTCCGGGCGATCCCCTGTGAGCAACACAACCCGTGCGATTCCAGCGCTGCGCAGCATGTCAATTGCGACCCGCGTGTCCGGTCGGATCGGGTCCTCCATCACCAGAAAGCCGGCGAACCGCTCATCGAGCGCCACGTACACGGTCGACAGGCCCTCCATCTGTGTCCGGCGGCGCATCGCCGCCACCGCCTCTGGCAGGGGGCGGCCCTTCGCCAGCCAACGTGCCTTGCCCACCGCAACCTGACGACCGCTAATGACGCCTTCGATCCCATTACCGGCGACCTCACGCACTTCGTGCGGGAACTCGAGGGTCAGGCCGCGCGCGCGAGCGGCGGCCACGATGCCGCTCGCGAACACATGTGGCGAAACCTGGTCGAGCGACGCCGCCATCTGAAGCACCACCTCGGGCCGCACGCCGCCCATGGCCTCGACACCCGCGACACGCGGTGAGCCTGCGGTCAGCGTGCCGGTCTTGTCGAAGACGATCGTCCGCGCTCGGGCCAGCGTCTCCAGCGACGCGCCCCCTTTGACGATGACTCCGCGGCTGGCCGCGCGTGAGATCCCCGCCACGATGGCGACGGGCGCCGCGAGGATGAGCGGGCAGGGCGTCGCCACGACCAGCACAGCAAGCGCGCGCACTGGATCTCCCGATATCGCCCACGCCAGCACCGAGAGGCCGAACGTCAGCGGAAGAAAGGCGAGCGCGTACCGGTCCGCGAGCCGCACGAAATGAGCCTTCGACTTGTGGGCTTCCCTTACCAGTCGAACGATGCCTGCATAGGTGCTGGCCTCCGCTGTGGCAATGGCGTAGATGTCGAATGGCGGCCCGGCGTTGACCGCTCCACTGCGCACCTGGTCGCCGGCGCGCTTCTCGGCGGGTCGCGTCTCGCCTGTGATCGCGGCCTCGTTGAGGACAGCCGCTCCATCCGCGACGACGCCATCGACCGGCACGATCTCTCCCGGCTTGACGAGCAATCGGTCCCCTCTCTTGACGGCTGTGATGTCGGGCGACGTGAGCTGGCCGTTTTCGTAACGGTGCACGACCCTCGGGGCATTCGAGAGCAGCGAGGAGAGCTCGCGCCTTGCCCGGCTCGACGCGTATGCCTCCAACGTCTGTCCGCCTGACAGCATCAAGCCGACGACAGCACCCGCCAGGTACTGGTCCAGCGCCAGCGAACCGAACATCGCGAGGAGTGCGATCAGGTCCACCCCGGTCTTTCGCTGAAGCAGGTCGCGCACGACCCTGATACCAAGCGGCACCAAGGCGAGAACGACCGCGGCGGCCCACGCGAGGTCGGCCAGGTCCCGCAGGCCCATCATCCACAAGACGCCTCCGGTGACCCCCGCAAACAGCACCACGACCAGGATGGCGGCGGGCCTGATGGGATCGGGGGTCGGTTCTTCTGGCCTCATGGCGCTAGATGCCGCTCGCGACACCCTCCGCTGGAGCGAACCGCACCTCCAGCACCCCAGGCACGGTCAGGACGACCGACTCGACCAGGTTGCGCACCCGGTCGTTGCCAGAGAGCGCCACGGTCACCACCCCGAGCTCCACCTTCACGTCCCCTTCACCGGTGACCAGGCCGAGCTCTCGTATGCGCTTCAGGATCTCCAGCCGCACCGAGTCGTCCCGCCGTGCGATGACGCGTATCAGGTCGCGTCTGCTGACGATCCCGATGACGCGGCGCCCGCGCACGACTGGCATCCGCTTCACACCTGCTTCGAGCAGCGAGCGCGCGGCCTGGGACACTTCGGTGCCTGCGCTGAGGGTCAGGACCTGGTGGGTCATGACCTCACCGACTGTGAGCGGAGAGCGGCCGGCCGAAGGCCTCTGCGGAGTGGCCTGAGCCCTCGGGTCAGGGCGGGTTTGGATCGGTATCAGGTCCGCTTCCGACACGATGCCCACCAGCGCCCCCTTGGCGTCCAGCACCGGCAGGGCGGAGATCCCGTGCTCGACCAGAAGGCGAGCTGCGTCCTTCACAGGCGTCGATGGGCTCGCTGTGATCACCGGCCTGGACATGATCTCGGTGACTTTCACCTCTCCAAAGCTGGGGCGACCGCCGCCCGAGCGGCAGGGCCGAAAGTCCTTAGGCCGGCGCCAAACGGCACCCCCAAAGACGTGCCGATCGGCTGTGGTTCGTCGTCCTCACAAGCGATTCACTGGTCGCATGGAGCCGTCCAAGAAGCTTCAAACCAAATCCTCGAGAGAGGACACAGGAGGAATACGGTGAACAAGGCAATTCGGTGGAGAATCATCACTCTTCAGGCGGTCATGGTCGTGGTGCTTGTGGGAGCGTCCGGATTCGCGCTCGCGATGGGGAGCTTCACGACGTCGCAGATTCACGATGAGCTGGCCGCGCAGTCAATCTTCTTCCCGGCCGCGGACCAGATCAAGGCCGGTGGAGCCCTCGACCCCGCGGTCTTTCCGCAGGAGATCCGGGACCAGGCCGGCAACCAGGTCACTGACGGCAACCAGGCACGGATCTACGCCAACGACTTTCTGGCCCTGCACCTTCAGAAGGTGGCCGGTGGCCTGACCTACGCCACAATCGGCCCCAAGATCTCGGCCGCGAACGCTGCGCTCGCCGCAGCTTCGAAGACGGACCCGAACTACGCAACCCTCCAGGCCAATGTCGCGACACTGAACGGGCAGCGCGACACCCTGTTCAAGGGTGAGACCCTGCGCTCGATGCTTCTGAACGCTTACGGCTGGTGGACGGTCGGCGTGTACACCACGTACGCAGGCTTCGCGTTGGTGATCATGGCCTTCGTGGTGCTTGGCGCGCTGGTCTTCGAGCTCTTTGTCGCGGGCCGCAAGCCCGAGAACATCAAGATCGCGCAGAAAGTCGCTGCGTGATCAGCGGATAACGGACGGCAAGCTCCGGCGGGAACTCCCCGCCGGAGCTCTTTTTGTCGGGAGGTTAGATTTCGACCGTGGCAGTCTCTGAGCGCGCGGCGGGCCCCGCCGGCACGACCCGGCACACGGTCCGCAACCCGTACAGCGCCCTTCCTAACTGGCTGTACCCGACGTTCGTCGTGGTTGCGCTCAGCTCGTTCGGCGCTTTCGCGATCTGGGTCGTCTTCTTTCAGAGCAACGGTGAGTACTACCCGTACGTGAGCCCGTTCTACTCGCCGCTCATCCACGTCCGGCCGATCCCGCCAGGCGTGTGGGTGGCATGGGCGCCGCTCGCGTTCCGGCTCACCTGCTACTACTACCGTAAGGCGTACTTCCGCTCATTCTTCTGGCACCCGCGCTCGTGCGCGGTCGACGAGCCCAAGCGCCGCTACCGGGGCGAGACGGCATTCCCCTGGGTGCTCAACAACTTCCACCGGTTCGCCTTCTACGCGACGGTGGTGCAGGTCGGGTTCCTCTGGTACGACGCGATTCTCGCCTTCGACTTCCATGGCCGGCTCGGCATCGGACTTGGCACTGTGATCATGCTCGTCAACGTCTTTCTGCTCTCGGGCTACACGTTCGGCTGCCACGCGTTCCGGCACCTCGCCGGCGGCAGCCTCGACTGCTTCTCCTGCTCGGCGTCGGGGCGTGCCCGCCACCAACTGTGGAAAGGCGTGAGTGTGCTCAACGTGAGGCACGACCGCTGGGCCTGGGCGAGCCTGTTCTCGGTCGCGGGGGCTGACATCTACATCCGGCTTCTGATCGCCGGCGTCCTGATGGACCCGAGGTGGGTGTTATGAGAGGGAACCAAGGTTCCCTCTGCGCGCCAGGCGCGGACAGGAACACCTCATTGATTGCATCGGTGCGCTTCGCGCACGTGCTCTCCCTCCTTTGGGATCCATGCGAGGCAGAGTGGATTCAGGAAGGCGGAGACGTGACCGGGCGAAGCACGGTCACCCCTGCAGCGCGGATCTCATGAGCACCGCGAGTTACGAGACCATTGAAACCGACGTCCTCATCGTTGGCGCCGGCGGTGCTGGGCTGCGCGCCGCGATCGCGGCGGGGGAGTCTGGCGCGCGCGTGCTCGTCGTCTGCAAGTCCCTGCTGGGCAAGGCGCACACGGTAATGGCCGAAGGCGGGGTGGCCGCGGCCATGCACAACGTCGCCTACCAGGACTCGTGGGAGGTCCACTTCGCGGACACGATGAAAGGCGGCAAGCTCATCAACGACTGGCGCGCCGCCGAGCTGCACGCGCGCGAGTCGCCGGAGCGTGTGCTGGAGCTGGAGCTATGGGGCGCGGTTTTCGACCGCACGTGGCAGGGCCGAATCCATCAGCGTCCTTTTGGCGCGCACACGTATCCGCGCCTTGCGCACATCGGCGACCGCACCGGCCTGGAGCTTATCCGCACGCTGCAGGACCGTGCCGTCCACACCAGGGGCGTTGACGTGCAGATGGAAACGACGGTCTTCAAGCTGCTCAAGTCCGACGGTCGAATCGCCGGTGCGCTCGCCTACCGGCGCGCCGATGGGAGCCTGGTCCTCTTCCGCTGCGCCGCGCTCGTGCTTGCCAGCGGAGGGGCGGGGAAGATGTACCGCGTCACGTCCAACTCGTGGGAGAGCACCGGCGACGGGACCGCGCT
>Ga0070707_100001476_pt1 | contig 23016 bp, 16 predicted proteins | sample KBSK5502metaG_FD_65468 | JGI IMG/M metagenome (GOLD analysis project Ga0070707, IMG submission 65468) | Corn, switchgrass and miscanthus rhizosphere microbial communities from Kellogg Biological Station, Michigan, USA - KBS K5-50-2 metaG | ecosystem: Host-associated > Plants > Roots >...
ACGTCCGTGGTGCGGAAATAGAACTGCGGCCGGTAATTGGTGAAGAACGGCGTGTGACGGCCGCCTTCCTCTTTGCTCAGCACGTAAACTTCCGCCTTGAATTTCTTGTGCGGCGTAATCGACCCGGGCTTGGCGATGACCTGACCGCGCTCGACCTCTTCCTTCTTCAGGCCGCGCAGCAAAACGCCTACGTTATCGCCGGCGCGCGCTTCATCGAGAAGCTTGCGGAACATTTCGATATCGGTCGCAGTCGTTTTGGCTGTGGGACGAATGCCGACAAGCTCCACTTCCCCCATTTTCTTGAGAACACCACGTTCGACACGACCGGTCGCGACCGTGCCGCGCCCTTCAATGTTGAACACGTCCTCGATAGGCATAAGAAATGGCTGATCAATCGGTCGCTCTGGGACTGGGATGTAATCGTCGATGGCCGCGACGAGGGCGAGCACCTGCTTTTCTGCTTCGGCATCGCCGTTGAGGGCCTTGAGCGCGCTACCTTTAACAATCGGGATTTTATCTCCCGGAAATTCATACTGCGTCAAGAGATCGCGCACCTCCATCTCGACGAGATCGAGAAGCTCCGGGTCATCCACCATGTCGACCTTGTTCAGGAACACGACGATCGAGGGCACACCGACCTGGCGCGCCAGCAGGATGTGCTCGCGGGTCTGCGGCATCGGTCCATCTGCGGCGGAAACGACGAGGATCGCGCCATCCATCTGCGCCGCGCCGGTAATCATGTTTTTCACGTAGTCCGCGTGACCGGGGCAATCGACGTGAGCGTAGTGACGCTTGTCGCTTGAGTACTCCACGTGAGCGGTATTGATCGTGATCCCGCGCTCTTTTTCTTCCGGCGCGTTGTCGATCGATTCGTATGCGCGCACTTCAGCCATGCCCTTCTTTGCCAGCGCCATCGTAATTGCCGCGGTGAGGGTGGTTTTGCCATGGTCCACGTGACCGATCGTGCCGACGTTTACGTGCGGCTTGTCGCGTTTAAATGCTTCCTTAGCCATTTCAATTCTCCTGGTTAACTAAACTACATGTTTTAATTCAACTGTCGCTGCCGGTCCCGAGCTCATTCTGGAGCCCATGACCGGGATTGAACCGGTGACCTCGTCCTTACCAAGGACGTGCTCTACCAACTGAGCTACATGGGCCGCTCTTCGTCATCTCGATGCTCGCCGCCCTCTCCGTGGCGGAGCCGAGCGACAAACCGGTTTCACTCTCTGCCAGAGAGGCAAAAGTCCCAAAGCCGCGTCAAATTTGCAATTTGAACGACCATGGGACAGCTTCGTTCCAGCAAAAAGCGTCCGCAAGCTAACCGCGCGCGTTGGTGTGTCAAAGAAATTTGTTCGCGCTGCCGGCTATCGAATGCGTCCGCTGCTTGACTCTTCGGCTTTCCCTCGCGTGACCAGGCGCCCGATTATCGCAATGATAATGAGCACCGCGATCGCGATGCCGATATTCAGCGGCGTAATCAAACTGGGCTTTTCAGGAGTGGGCGTCGGTGTCGCCGTGGGAGGCGGCGCGTTCTTCGCAGCCAACGCCGATTGCACATATTGCAAGCGTTGAACCGTGTCGTAATCATCGGGTTTTAATTTTAGCGCGGCTTGGTAATCAGCGACCGCCTTTTCGTATTGCGTCATTGACGTGTAAGTAGCCCCGCGTCTAACCAAAGCCTCGGTGTCGGCCGGATTTTTCTCGATCAGTATCGTGTAGTCTGCAACGGCCGCGTCATAATTCTTTAAATTCCGGTTCGCCCAGGCACGCCGATCATAATTTTGGGGATCGTCCGGATTTTTTTGGTTCGCAGTCGTAAAATCTGTGACCGCCTTGTCCCACTGAGACAGCCCAATCTCAGCAAAGCCCCGGAATTTGTAAGCAATAGCGTTATCGGGCTTGAGCTCTATCGCCTTACTGGAGTCGGCCAGCGCCTGAGCATAATCCTTTTGCAAGAGCGAAGCTTGAGTCCGGCCGAGGTAGGCGCGTTCATCTTTCGGCGCCAGCTCGACGGCCTTGGAAAAGTCGGCGGCTGCTTCTGTCCCTTTTTCCAACGCGATATACGCAAAGCCGCGATTCTCATAAAACGCGGGCTGTTTGCCATTGGCTTCGATTGCTTTTGCAAACTCCGCGACTGCCTGTTCGTACTGCTTGGCTTCAAAAAATTGGTTACCCTTTGTGTACTCGCTCATTCCGGCAGCGGCTTTCTCTTTGGCGGGCGCAAGACCCGCCATGCCGAGAAATCCGGCGGCGACCGCAAATATCGTGATTCGATTCGTGATCATAATAGTTTCTTCTCCTCTGACTTACTTTTTGGGCGATTTATCGTTTCAAAGCGAGCAAATTAACGCGCCAAAAGAAACAAAGCGATGAAGCGACCGGATTCCACCCGAGAAATTGTCGATCTACGTCGTCGCGCCAATCTCTCAGAAGGTTACGGCGCGGTCTTCGCCACAATCGTCATCTGGTCAACACCATCGCTCTTCCAATATTACCTGATCCGGTATTACGATCCGTGGGCACAGAATTTTTACCGGTATTCGGTCGCTTGCCTGGCGATCGCGCCATTCGTCGTTTATCGGATGCAATTGGGTGGCCCGCGCTTCGATTGGCGTTCCGTTCTGATCTGTTTCGCTCCGTGCGTGCCTAACGTCGTGCATCAAGTCACACAGGTTGTCGCATTGTTTTACATGGGCCCGGGCGTTTATGCGATCTTCACTCGCTCTTCCGTGATTTTCACAGCGCTGCTCGCGCTCGCCTTTTTTCCCGAAGAGCGCCAGGTAATCCGACAATGGCGGTTTCAATTGGGCACGTCTTTGGGATTATTCGGGGCCTTTGGGGTCGTCTGGTTCCAACCGGGCTGGAAGGCCGGGCACATTGCTCTTCCCGGATTATTCATCGCGTTTACGGCCACGTTTTGTTGGGCGCTTTACGGTATTCTCGTTAAACGCCCTTCCGCCCAGCTTGGCTCAATCCGAAGTTTTGGCTTGATTAGTTTTATCACCTCAGCCCTCCTGCTCCCGCTCACCTGCGCGTTCGGAAAAATTGGGACTCCGCTTCACGTGGGATTGCATGTTAATCTAACCCTTATCGTGTCGGCGGTGAGCTGCATTACGCTTGCCCATGTCTTGTACTACGTCGCCATCCGTGAGATCGGCGTTGCACTCGCGCAAACGCTCCAACTGCTCTGTCCCGCCGGCGCGCTGGCGCTCTCCGCCTGGATTTTTGGGGAACGTCTCACTCACGCGCAGCTGTGGAGCGCCGCCATTCTCCTCTTTGGCGCATTCCTGGCGATGAGAGTCAAACCGGCGGCAGCAATTGAATCCGCCGAAAATCTGTAGGGCTTTTTCAGCTTCACTCAGCATCGAGCATGTGGCATCGATACGATTTGCCGACATAAAATGAACCTGAAAGCCTACCTCAAGTCGCATCAAAAAATGATCGACCGCGCGCTCAATCGCTATTTACCGAAAGCGACTGTCAAACCCGCGACGCTTCACAAGGCGATGCGCTACAGTCTTTTCGCCGGAGGCAAGCGATTGCGGCCGATCCTTTGTCTCGCGGCGGCGGAAGCTTGCCATGGCAAGATCGAGAATGCTCTTCCGCTGGCCTGCGCGCTCGAATGCATCCACACGTATTCGCTCGTGCATGATGACCTCCCGAGCATGGATAACGATGATTTCCGCCGCGGCCGTCCCACGTGTCATAAAGTTTTCGGCGACGGGATCGCAGTGCTCGCCGGGGACGCGCTGTTGACGATCGCGTTTGAGATTGTTTCGAAGGCGAAACCGGTGCCGCGTTACGATATTTCGATCTTGCTCGGTGAAGTTGCAATTGCAGCTGGAAGTCAAAGACTCATCGCCGGCCAAGTCGCCGACCTCGAAGCCGAGGGCAGAAAGGTTAATCGCAGGCAGTTACGCTACATTCACGAAAACAAAACCGCAGCGATCCTCACAACGTCAGTGCGGCTCGGCGCAATGAGCGCGAATGCAGAACCCAAAAAACTCCGGGCCATCACAAATTTCGGAGGCCGGCTCGGACTCGCCTTTCAGGTGATCGACGATATTCTCGATGTGACTCAAACCTCGGAAATGTTGGGGAAAAGCGCCGGCAAAGATATCGCGGCGAGGAAAGCGACCTACCCCGCTGTGATTGGTCTGGAAAAATCACGCGCAGAAGCCAGGCGGCTTACGCGCCAGGCACACGATGCATTGTCGATCTTTGGCAGCGGAGAAGCCGAATCGCTGCATGCTCTCGCCAATTATCTCCTCGAACGCGAGTACTGAATCACGCGAGCGCCAGATTCGGATCGATCTCATCTGTCACTGTCGATTCGAATCCGGCTTGCAATCGTAATGACGCGGCAAATACAATCATCGCCGCGTTGTCCGTGCAGAGCCATGGCTCCGCGCTTTTGAATTCAAATCCCTTGTGTGCGCACGCCGCGCCTAATTGCCGCCTCAATTCCTGGTTACAACTCACGCCCCCGCTCACCGTCACAAGATCGACACCGTACTTTCGCGCTGCTGCAATCGTCTTACGCACTAATATATCGACGATTGCCTGTTGGAATGACGCGCAAAGATCGGGGAGAAAGTCGCCATGCAATTTCGGCAATAAATAGCGCACCGCGGTTTTCAAACCGCTGAAACTGAAATTTTCCGAGTCGAGCATGCTGCGCGGAAGATTAAAACGGGCCGGATCACCGCCTCGGGCGCGCTTTTCAATTTCCGGCCCGCCCGGGTAGCCGAGCCCCAACATCTTGGCGACTTTGTCGAACGCTTCGCCCGCCGCATCATCGACCGTGCGCCCAATCAACTCGTAACCGGCCAGCCCATGCACTCGAATCAACATCGTGTGTCCGCCACTCACAATGAGCGAAACGTTCGGTTTCACTTCACTGTCGCTGAAAAATGGCGAGAGCAGATGTCCTTCGAGATGATTGATCGCGAGGTACGGTTTGCCGAAGCCGATCGCGAGCCCTTTGGCAATTGAGGCACCGATCATCAATGAGCTGGCAAGCCCCGGCCCGCTCGTCGCGGCAAAAGCGTCCACGTTTGACATGTCGATCTTGCCAGTGCGTGCCACGCGCTCGAGCAAGCGCGGCGCTTGGACAAGGTGATTGCGCGAAGCAATCTCGGGCACGATCCCCCCATATTTTTCATGTTCGGCTATTTGTGAGGCGATTTCGCTCGCCAGCAATTCACGTCCGCGCAAGATCGCAACGGCGGTCTCATCGCACGAGGTTTCGAGCGCCAATACTGTCATGTCGAGCGAAGTCGAGACATCTCTCACCGTTAAAACCCGTCTCAGGATTCAGAAATAGTAAGAGATTCCTCGACTTCGCTCGGAATGACAAAAAAGAGAAAATGCGCGTTGCTATTTCTTCACCGCATCCGCTTTCGGCGCGTTTTGCTGTGCGTAAATCATGACACCCTTCAGCGCGTCGATCGCCCGTAACATCTGTGGATCTTTCGTCTTGATGATGTTTTTCTCTTCGTCCGGTTTCACGCTTTCGGCATTGCGCAACGTGAAGAGGGTGCGCTCCTGCTCTGCCGTCATCGGAACGCGAATATTTGGCGTCACACCGTTTCCCTGAATAACCTGCTTGCTCGGCGTGTAGTATTTCGCCGTGGTAAAGCGCACCGCGGAGCCGTCTGGTAACTGCATAACATTCTGCACGGAACCTTTTCCAAACGTTGTTTCGCCGACGAGGATGGCGCGATGCAAATCCTTGAGTGCTCCGGAAACGATCTCCGCGCCGCTCGCGCTGCCTTCGTTAATCAGGAGCGCCATCGGAAAAGGCGGACGCTCTTTTCTCGCCCCAGAAGTGGAGTAATCATGCTGCTGAGAAGCAACACGGCCCTGGGTCGAGACCACTTTTGTATTGGGCGGCAAAAATTGAGCACAGACATCTACCGCGCTGTTCAAGAGCCCGCCTGGATTATTCCGGAGATCAAGCACGAGCGCCTGCATGCCTTGCTTTTGTAATTCATCGAGTGCTTTCGATAATTCCTCGGCCGTTGGCTCATTGAACTGAATCAGCCTGATATAGGCGATCTTGAATGGGCCGCTCAGCTCCGCGTCAAGCAACTTGGTTCCTTTGACGCTTTGCACTTTGATCTCCGCGCGCTCCAGCGTGTAGTCTTTGATTTCCTTCGTCGAAGGACGCAGCAGCGTGAAAGTTACTTTCCGGCCAGCTGGTCCACGTAAAACATTGATGGCGTCCTGGAGGCCCATCCTTTCCGTTGAAGTGCCGTTAATTTTCAAAATCTGGTCGCCCGAAAGAATGCCGGCCCTGGCCGCGGGCGTGTCCTCCATTGCCGTAATCACCGTAGGCAGACCGTTTTTCATCGAGACCTCGATCCCGAGACCGTTAAAGCGGCTGCGCGTGTCCTCCTGCATGTCGCGGAAATCATCCGGATCCATGAATTGGCTGTGTGGATCAAGCGACGACAGCATGCCTTTCAGCGCCGCCGTGATTAGATCGTGATAGCTCGTCTTATTCCCATCTACGTAATCCTGTCGAATCAATTGGATGGCTTTTGCGAAAAGGGAAATTTGTGAGTAACCATTGTCGTCCTCGTTCTTTCCTGACTGCTCTTCCTGCGCGAAGATGCCGGAGAAAACGCCAGGGAGCAGCAGACAGGCCAATAACAATATGACAATAGGACGTCTCATATTTCGATTGCCGACAGACTGGACAATCGCTCATTGGGAAAATTTTGGCAACGCGCAAAGGGCTGTCTAAGTTTGTCGCCGCAAATGAGGCCCGTTCTTATTATAAAACCTTGCGCATTCATTTTTTCCTTGATTGCGCTGTCTCTGCCATGCAGAAGCAGTTTCGCCGCGCAAACTGCCGACGCCGAATACGAGGCGGTGGCCGAGGAATACATCAAAGGCTATTTCGCCGCCCGTCCGCTCCAGGGAACTGCTCTCGGGCTCCACGAATACGACGGCAAAATCACCGATTACAGCCGCCTCGCGCTTGATGCCGAGCTTTCGCGATTACGGCGGTTCGATGATCGATTGACGAAGTTCGACCCGAGCAAACTGAGTCCTCGCCAATCTCTCGATCTGAGAATTCTGCAAGCGGCCGTCAGGAAGGAACTCTTTCAAATGCAGGACATGTCCATCTTCGAGCGCAATCCGATGGTCTACGCGCGCGCAGCCGATGTGAATGTTTATGTGAAAAGGAATTTTGCACCGCTTGAAGATCGCGTTCGCAGCCTGGTTACGATCGAGTCCCAAATTCCAAACATCCTTATCGCAGCCAAAACGAACCTGAACGCCGTGCTTCCCAAACCCTATGTGGAACTTGCAATTCAGATCGCAAGAGGTTCCTCGGATTTTCTGAAGAAAAACCTGGTCGCGGCGGTAACCGGGCTAAAAGACGAGCAAATTCGCGCCGCGTTTCAGGATGCCAATCGCAGAGCAGCGAACGCTCTCGCCGATTATGCCGCGTGGCTGGAACGCGAAAAACTCCCAAAGGCATCGCCGGATTTTGCGCTCGGTGAAGAGAAATATCGACGCCTGCTCGCGCAGACCGAACTTGTCGATCTTCCGCCGGAGAAAATCCTTGAGATTGGTATGGAGCAACTAAAGGCCCAACAGAATGCGTTTGCCGAGGCCGCGAAAACAATTGACCCTAACAAATCGGCCATCGAAGTTTTCAAACAGGTCCAAGGCGAGCATCCGACGCCGGAAAATCTTATTCCCGACGTAGCTAAAGATCTGGAAAAGATTCGGAAATACGTTTCGACCCATCATTTGGTAACGATTCCGTCGGACATTCGGGCCCAAGTCAAAGAAACGCCGCAATATCGCCGCGCCACGTCCTTTGCATCGATGGACACGCCAGGCCCGTTCGAAAAGCACGCGACTGAAGCCTATTATTATGTGACGCCAACTGAAAGCGACTGGCCCGAAAAACAAAAGCAAGAATGGCTGACCGCCTTCAATTATTACGCTTCCGATATCGTTTCGATCCATGAAGCTTATCCCGGCCATTATGTGCAATTCCTGCGCTTGAACGCGTCGTCCGCAGGCAAGGTTGAGAAGATTTTTGGCAGCTACGCATTCATCGAAGGCTGGGCGCATTACTGCGAGCAAATGATGATCGAGCAAGGCTATGGCAGCCCGACCGGCGCCAGTCCGAGTGAAGAAGACACGAAACGCGCGGCCAAATATCGCATGGCGCAAGCCGATGAAGCGCTCCTCCGCTTATGTCGATTGTGTGTGTCGATTAAGATGCATACCCAAAATATGTCAGTGGACGAAGCGACAAAATTTTTCCAGAATAATTGCTACTACGAGGAAAAGCCGGCCCACTCTGAGGCGATGCGCGGCACGTTTGATCCTGGCTACCTCAATTACACGCTGGGTAAATTGCAGATTCTAAAATTGCGCGATGATTACAAGGCGCAACAAGGCGACGAATTCTCATTACAAAAGTTCCATAACGAGCTGCTCAATCACGGTATGCCGCCTATTCGTCTGCTCCGCGAAATAATGCTCAAGGATAAAAACAAATGGGACGAAGTGCTGTAAATGGAAGTTAAAAGAGTTACAAAAGTTAAAAAGGTTACAAAGTTCAAACGTTGAAGAATGGCCTCCGTTCTAACTCTTGTAACCTTGTAACTCCCTTTACCCTTCACGATTCTTCCGCGTTCGACTCCCCTAACAAGTCTTTCAGCAGCGGCTGCGGATTGCTCGGCAATTCTTCCACATCGCGCAACTTTTTCGTGATCGCGCGCGAACGCACTGCCACGTTGTCCACCTGCCGTGCGGCCTGATCGAGCTTGTCTTTGACCGCGGATAACGCTTCGCCGAATTTGCCAAACTCGGTCTTCACCCCCGCGAGCAAATTCCAAACTTCACTCGAACGCCTTTGGATCGCCAGCGTCCGAAAACCCATCTGCAAACTATTCAGTAGGGCCGCCAGCGTGGTCGGCCCGGCGAAAACGACCCGGCAGTCGCGTTGCACCTGCTCCACTAAACCAACGCGACGGATCGCCTCGGCGTAAAGACCCTCCGTTGGCAAAAACATCAGTGCGAAATCCGTTGTCCGCGGTGGATTGATGTACTTCTGGCAAATATCTTTCGCGCATTTTTTCAATTGCGTTTCCAGGCTCTTCATCGCCTCGTCAATCGCTGCGACATCTCCTTTCTCCTGTGCGGCAATGAGCCGGTGATAATCTTCTGTCGGAAACTTTGCATCAATTGGCAACCAGACCGGCGCGCCGTTTTCATCGCCTGGTAGTTTGATCGCGAATTCAACGTTCTCGGCGCTTTCTTCACGCGTTTTGACGTTGCGCGCAAATTGGTCCGGCGTGAGCACCTGTTCGAGCAACGCGCCCAGCTGCACTTCCCCCCAGCCGCCGCGCGCTTTCACATTTGTGAGTACCTTTTGCAAACCGCCGACGTCGCTTGCGAGTTGCTGCATCGCGCCGAGCCCTTGATGAACTTGCTCAAGTCTGTCGCTCACGAGTTTGAATGATTCACCGAGCCGCTTCTCCAGTGTGCCTTGCAATTTCTCGTCAACCGTCGCGCGCATCTTGTCGATTTGCTTCGAGTTGTCCTCCTGCAATTGCTTCAGGCGAACATCGACAATCGAACGCACGCCCTCGAGAGATTTGCTCAGCTCTTCGCGCTGCGCTTTCGCCAACGCACCTGCCTCCTCGCGATTTCGGGAAAATTCATCGCGCAATCCGCGATCGATTATTTCCAATCGTTTAACTAATTCTTCTTCAATCGATCTTGCGTTTACGGCCACCTGGACGCCTTGTCCGCGTCTGCGGAGCAGAACAACAATTGTTCCGACAATAGCCAAACCGCTGACCAAGCCGACGAGAAGATAAAATAGCGAATTCATGTAGGGGGTTCACATCTCTGTCATGTCGAGTGAAAGCCTGCCCTGAGCCAAGTCGAATGGGTCGAGAGATCTCTCATTGTTTAAGGTAAGAGATTCCTCGACTTCGCTCGGAATGACAAGCGCTGGTAGGGAGGTCTCGCCGGACTGTCGCGCCCTGCCTCTAAAACCGCAGCTTCACCCCTCCGTACCCAGCGCGCCCAAGCGCAGGAAATCCAAAAACCTCCGCGTAATGCTCGTTCGTGAGATTGTCGATCCGGCCGAAGATCGACAAGTGCGCGTTCACTTCATATTCTGCCGCAATATTGACAAAGCTGTAATCTTCGATGTCGAAATTCGGTCCGCCAAAATTGAGTTCCTCACGCGCGTTGACGAACTTTGCTTCAATAGTCGTGCGCAATCTTTTCCACCATAGATACGAACCAGAGACGTAAACTTCGTTGCGCGGACGGCGCGGCAAACGTGCGCCTTGTGGCTGCGAAATATCGGCCGATGAGGTTTTTTCCGCATCGAGGTAGGTATAGCTCGCCGTAAGCACAAGATCGGCAATCGGTTGCGCGCGCAGTTCCGTTTCCAACCCTTGTGTGCGCGCCGCGCCGAGATTGAGCGTTTTGAACAGTCCGTTGAATCCGATGACGTTCGATAAGTCGTTGTGAAAATAAGTCGCGCCGACTGTCACTCGATTCTCCCAGAGCCGTTGTTCCACGCCAATGTCCCAGCCAAAATCTTTTTCCGGGTTCAATCCAAAATTGTTTCCGAAAATCTTGTCCTGGCTGCTCGGCGGACTGAACCCCGTCGCGACGCTCGAGTGTAGCGTCGTGTTGGTCTTGTCGATCTTGTAACTCCCGGCAAAACGGTAAGTCCAAACGTCTCCGAACTGATTGAAATGATCGAGACGCCCGCCCGCGACGAAAATCAAGTTTGTCATCGGCGTCAATGTTGCTTGCAAGAAGCCAGCCGTTTCGTCTGTGTGATCGCTTATGAACGTCGGCTGCGGACCAAAGATCTGGAGGACAAATGGCCGCTCCTGCCCAGCGTTCACGCGGCTATAGAAGAATCCCGAAGTGACCGTTAGCCACGAGGTTGGACGCAAATCGTTTTGGTAATCGACCTGCGTCCTCTCAAATAGAGCGCGCGTCGGTCCGACAAATCCGTCCTGGTTCGGATCGTTCAACTGCCGCTCGTGATCGTAGCTGAAAATGAATTTGTGTTCCCACCAGTCACCTATTCGAAGATCGACATGTGGCGCGATGAGCCACTTTTCCGTCAGAAAATTGTCGAGCGGCTTCGGATTAAAAATCGTGTTCGGATTTCCTGTATCGCTCAGAGAATAAGTGAACAAACTGCCGATTCGCAGATGATCGCTCGGCGACCAGCCAGCATCCGCAACTCCCGCACTGTTCCGATACTGATTGTTCGGACGCGCGTTGTCCGTGTCGAGTCGGCTCGCGCCGATCGAGTAGTCGAAGTTGTCGATCTTGCCGTCGCTCTCGAAGCTTTCGCGGAATGTATCGTACGATCCGCCTTCACCGCTGAGCGTGATCCCCGGCGTTCCATCGCCTCGCTTGGTGAAAATCTGAATGACGCCGGCGAGAGCGCGCGGGCCGTAAATTGTGCTCTGAGGACCGCGAACGACTTCAATCCGCTCGATGTTGTCCGTGGTCAGGTTCGCGAAATCAAACTGACCGGCGAGACCTTGATTGATCGGAATGCCGTCGAGGAGCACCTGGGTATGCGCGCTATTCAGACCGCGCGTGAACACGGAAGTGAGTTGACCTGGTGTTCCTGTTTGCACAACCGACAATCCGGGAACTCCGCGAAGCGCGTCGCTCACGCGCTCGATTTGTTTCTGTTCAATATCTTCCGACGTGATCACGCTCACGCTGGCGGGCGATTCCTCTTCGGGAATTTCGGTGCGCGTAGCGGTAATGATCACCGGTTCGGCCGTCGCTTCGCTGGGTGACGGTGTAGGCGATGGTTCCTGCGCGCGACTGATGATTGGCGCAATCGTTAACCAAATTCCAGCGAGCCAGAGCCCGCGGCAATTTTTTTTCCACATAACAAGTTTTCCTCCATTTGTTGAGAGGCGGACTTGTTTGGCGGAGCCGCATGGTCCACGACTCTCATTCTCCTTTTTGCGAAGAAGTTTTTTCGCGCGCCGCACACGCGGGCACGAATGAGGTGAACCGGACAAATATTCTGGCTCCTGGCGTATGATGCCTGTGCGGCACGCACCTTCTTCCCGCCTTCACCCCCGAAAGCGTTCGGGGATTGGCCCAATGGGAAGTTGTATCCAGTTACAGCAGCGCAACTGCTCCCGATTCGCACGGGATTTCTTGCGCCGATCCACTTTTTCAAGCTCGCAAAGAACTGGATCGAGGAGTAGCGGCTTGCGCTTTATCTTTCAAGATTTATTTATCAATCCGCAATTAGCTATTCTCTGTGTCTTCAACTGATTCTTCTCCTAGTCTGATCATCACCGGCGGCGCCGGTTTTATCGGCTCCAATCTTACGCTCGCGTTGCAGGAAAAATTTCCCGACGCGCGATTAACGGTAATCGACGATTTCCGCTCCGGCGATTTCAAAAATCTCACCGGCTATCGCGGCGATTTCGTCGCCCAAAACCTCGCAACACTCGATTGGCACAAACAATTCGGAGGCGAAAAGGTCGACGTCATTTTCCATCTCGCATCGATCACCGATACAACGTTGCACGACCAATTTATCCAGATGCATGACAACGTGGAAAGTTTCCGCCGCATTTTGAACTTTGCTCGCTCAACCAGGACGCGAATCATTTATGCATCGTCGGCATCGACTTATGGCCCGGCAACGGAGGCCAGCGTCGAATCTAACGGGGCCGCGCCAGCGAACATTTATGCATTTTCCAAAGTGATCATGGATAATATTGCCATTCGCGACGGCGCCGAGTTGCCCGATTGGATCATCATCGGTTTGCGTTACTTCAACGTTTATGGACCGCGCGAAGCACACAAAGGGGTCCCGGCGAGCATGGTTTATCATCTCGCTCAGCAGATGAAAGCCGGACAGCGTCCTCGCATTTTCAAACATGGCGAGCAGAAGCGCGACTTCGTTTATGTGAAGGACATCGTGGAGGGAAGCATTCTTGCGCTGGAGGCGAAGGAGAGCGGAATCTATAATCTCGGCTGCGGGCAGGCGCGCTCGTTTAATGAACTCGTCGACATCCTGAACAAATGCCTCGGCACAAAGTTGCCGCCTGATTACATCGACAATCCCTACGCGCATTACCAAAATTTCACGGAGGCGGATCTGGAAAAGGTTCACAGCGCACTCGGTTACCAGCCCCAATTTCCGCTCGAAGACGGCGTGAGAGATTACATGAAATGGTTGTATCCGGAGGAGAAATCATGAAACCGAAAAAATCCGACTTGCTAGTTGAAGTCGTCGAGCACATCGACATCAAAAAACACAATGTCGTGCCACTCGTCGAGGCGATGAGCAAGATGGCATTCTCGGCGCGCGATCTCGGCCGGGCCGCGCAAATCTACGATGCGATGCTGCGCGAAGAGGATTGCGCGATCATTCTCTGTCTGGCCGGCTCGATTTTTTCCGCTGGTCTTAAACAGGTCGTTGTCGATCTCATCGAGCACAACATGGTGGACGCAATTGTTTCCACTGGCGCGATCATTGTCGATCAAGACTTTTTCGAAGCGCTCGGCTTCAAACATTACAAGGGTGAGATCAACATGGATGACGACGTGCTGCGGCGCCTCGCCATCGACCGCATTTACGACACGTACATCGACGAAGATCAGCTGCGTGTTTGCGATTCAACTTGTGCTGAGATCGCCGACAAACTCGAAACGCGTCCTTACTCATCGCGTGAGTTCATCCGCGAGATGGGCCGGCATTTGAGTGACCACGGAAAAAATCGCGAGTCAGTGGTGCTTGCGGCATTTGAGAAAAACATGCCGATTTTTGTGCCGGCGTTCAGCGACTGCAGCGCGGGCTTCGGGTTGGTTCATCATCAATGGCATCATCCCGAGCGACATGTGAGCATCGATTCGGCGAAAGATTTTCTCGAACTCACCAAAATTAAAATCGAATCGAAGCAGAGCGGTTTGCTCATGATCGGCGGTGGCGTGCCGAAAAATTTCGCGCAAGATTCAGTCGTGGCAGCGGATTATCTGGGGTTCGATGTTGGGATGCACAAATACGCTGTACAGATCACTGTGGCCGACGTGCGCGACGGCGCGCTCAGCGGATCGACCCTAAAAGAGGCAAATTCGTGGGGCAAAGTTGATCAAGGCGCGGAACAGATGGTTTACGCGGAAGCGACGCTTGCGCTGCCACTCATCACCGGATACGCGTATCACAAAGGCGCCTGGAAAAATCGGGCGGCCCGAAACTACGCTGAGTTTCTCGATAAATAATGCAGGGTCCGGTGCTTGGCACACGCACCGCTACATCTACCCTTCCCAGAAAAATTTTGTCGGACGATTGATTTCCACCGGCAGACTTTTGTGGACGGGACAATTAAGTGCGGTTTGTTCGAGCACTTCACGATGAGGTGATTTTTCAGGCAACGGAATGTGAACTTCGGACGGCAGCGCAATGATGCGGCGCGGCGCGTCTTTCGACATTTCTTTTTGCACCGACACGGTCATTCCCCGCAAATCGACACCAAGCTCTTGCGCTTTAATTCCCATGGTCGTGCTCATGCAGGTGGCAAGGGCAGTGGCAACGAGATCGGTCGGGGAAAATGCTTCGCCTTTGCCTTTATTATCACTCGGCGCGTCGGTTGCGATTTTTGCGTTCGATGGGCCATGCACCGCGTCGCAATGCAAATCGCCGGTGTACTTAACAGAAATGCTGACCATCCCGAATTATGCGGCCCAGTCTGCGGCAGCGCAATACGGGCGATTTGTAGGCCGTCTGTGTCAGACGGCGATCTAAACCAACGGCGTTTCACAGAAACGCCTACAATCATTGCGAAAGAATCGGCGTTTCCTGAATTTTGTCTGCGTGTCGCACGAATTCATCTCGGAAGACACGTGTAAGATCAAGATCGTGGAGAATGATCATGTCGGTATCGTGTTTTTTGCGGTTGTCATTTTGCCAGCCTTCGTTCCACCAGCAAAAGCCAATGATGGCTGGCCATCGATTTGAGAATAGATCTTCGAGTGCGGATTTTGCCCAGCGCGCCGTGTCGACATGTGGATTATGCAAATCGCAACCGAATTCGGCGATGATGATTGGCTTGCCCGGAGCAATTTTCGTAAGGCGCGGGTAAGCTTTCCGCATTTTGAAAGCAAAACTTTCCGTTCCATCGCGAGTTGTCGGCGTTGTTGGTCCATAGGCGCTGAGCCCGACCCAATCGCAATAATTTTCGCCGGGGAAATAATTCTCGAAAGCATTCCATTTTCGCTCTGGCTCATCCAGCCAATTCACATGCCAGACCCACAGCAAATTGTCCGCGCCTTCATTGCGCATCAGATCGACAATGTGCCGGTAAGCCGCGATGTAGCGTGCCGGCCCTTTCTTCTTGCCGCCATTCCATTTGCCATTCCAGCTGAACCAGTTCCCGTTTGGCTCCGTGCCCCACTCGATCAAAATGGGCGATCCGAAACTCTTCGCGTCGCGCGCCCAGGCGCCAAGATCGACATCGAAATCCCCTCCAATAATTTTCTGAAGAGAAAAGGCTTTCTCTGAGTGCTTTTGATCGACATCGGAACGCAACATCAAACGGACGTATGGAATTTTCTTGAGGTCCCGGATCCAGCTACACATCGCGCCTGGGAATTTTCGAGATTCAAACCAGTTATTTGAGAAATAAATCCAGGCGCTTCGTTTGCCGATACCTTTTTCATAACGTGCGACATCTTCGGGCGTGACGTCGTGCTCGGTCGGATCGTGCTCATCGGTCCCGACCCCGTCCCAGTAGAATCCGTGGTAAAGTTTTCCGGGTGGCGGCGTTACAACGCGCGCTGATTCAGCATGAAGCTGCGCGACACACGCAAATCCGAGCAAAGATCGACATATCCAGTTCACCGTAATCACAGGCGCCAAACATAAAACGAAAGATGCTGCGGTCATAGACCGCTGATCAAAGCGTTAACCGTCGGGCCCACTTTTGTTTGTGCCACATAACCGATGTGCACGACGGAATCATTTCGCGTTTTCTGAATTTGCTTGCAGTTACGACCGATCCGTTTGGCCTCGGCGATTCAGGAAGTATGAACAAAAAAGTGACCGGCAAAGATTTAACAAGGGAAGCGCCGCGCAGTCCGCGCATTCGGGTCGGCGGTTACGCGATTCTTGGACGCACGATCGACAAATGCCGCGCCCTCGTGGCGGGCAATATCGGGGAATATCATTTCGATTGTCCGGTGGATAACATGCTCTTTGGCTTCAAAGGCGTGAAAGGCGACGATTTCAAGGCGCAGATCGAGCAGGGCGCGAGCGATCAGGAAATGATTGAATGGCTTCACCGAAATGGCGAAAAGAAAACGCAGGAAGAAATCAAGCGCTGGGGCGACGAGGTCATAGCAACCCGGCCTCACGATGATCCAGAACGACGCGATTGGTTTGCCGAGCAGGTAAAGCCGCTCGGCCTTGATCCGGCGAAAACGACCTTGTTCGAGTGGTTGGAGGTGGATGACAAGGTATCGCACGCGAAAGCGGGGTGATTTTCTCGTAGCGAGCCGACAAGACCGCGTAGTTTTAGCCACGCTCCTGCGGAGCGTCCGGAAAATGAACGGCTCACAGAGCCGTGGCTACAGCGATTTGTCGATCTTAGGGCTCGATCGGTGGAAAAATATTTTCAGTTTCGCCGACATCAATCCCCTGCCGCAAGCGGCTATGGCGAACGCTGTAGCCGAAGTAAATCAGCATACCGATGGCTAGCCAGACGATAAAGCGGATCCAAGTCAGGATGGGTAGGCTCAGCATCAATGCGAAACACAAAATTACGCCGAGAATCGGAAACACCGGAACGAAGGGGACGCGGAACGGGCGCGGACGCGTCGCTTCCGTTCGCCGCAAAATGACGACGCCGATGCAAACAAGAATGAAAGCGAAGAGCGTCCCGATGTTTGTGAGATCGGCGAGCGAGCCGATGTCGGTTAGCATGGCCACGCCGCCGACCGCGATACCGGTCCATATCGTGGTGATATAAGGCGTACGGAAACGCGAGTGGATGCGCGCAAAGTATGGCGGAAGCAATCCGTCGCGCGCCATCGCCATGAAGATGCGCGGTTGCCCGAGTTGGAAAACCAGCAGCACTGAAGTCATTCCCGCCAATGCACCGGCGCTGACGAGCGCCTGCGCCCACGGCTTTCCGCCAAAAGCGGTTGCGACCGCGGCCGAATCTCCGAGATAGATTGTATATTTTTTCATGCCCGTAAGCACGCCAGACATGAGTACGTAAAGCAGCGTGCAGATGATCAGGCTGGCGATCATCCCAATTGGTAAATCGCGTTGCGGATTTTTTGTTTCTTCAGCAGTCGTCGACACCGCATCGAATCCGATGAAGGCAAAAAACACGATGGCCGCGCCGCTCATGACGCCACCAAATCCACTGGGCATGAAGGGATGCCAGTTGGTCGGGTTAACCAGAAATGCGCCGAAGGAAATGACGAATATGACCACCGCGACCTTAGTGACGACAATCCAGGTATTCGTCTTGGCGCTCTCGCGAATTCCGTAAATTAAAAGCGTCGTCACCGCCCCAACAATTAGAAATGCCGGCAGATTGATCGCGATCGGATGGCCCGCGATGACCGGCAATGTGGTTGAGGAAAAATCCTGCAGCGCCTCCCCACCCTTCGCCACCACATCGGCTGCTGTGCGGTGATCCGTCACAGCCCAGAGTGGAAATTTTAGTCCAAAGAGACTGCCGCATAGCTTGATGAAATATCCCGACCAACCAACCGCCACCGCCATGTTGCCCACGGCGTATTCGAGGATCAAATCCCATCCGATTATCCACGCGATGATTTCACCAAGCGTGGCGTAGGAATAAGTATAGGCCGATCCCGACACCGGAATCATGGACGCCAACTCCGCATAACAAAGAGCCGCGAATCCGCAGGCAATCGCTGCGACGATAAACGAAAAGACCACCGCTGGTCCGGCGCCAGGACGGCCGAGCACGATCGGTGCATGCGTGATCCATGATTGAATGAAGTTGAGCACCGGCGTCGTCATTTGCGACGCCGCTGTAGTAACGCGCTCTCCGGCCGCAGCCGTGCCGGTGAGCGCGAAAATTCCCGAACCGATGATCGCGCCAATGCCAAGACAGGTCAGATCGAACGCGGTAAGCGAGCGCTTCAGTTGGCGCTCCGGCGCGGCCGCTTCAGCCATCAAATGATCCGGGCTTTTCGTTTTGAAAAGTTGCAGAGCCACGGCGCGAGATCGTGTCATCAACGGGTTTGGCCGGTCAACCTAAAGTTTCCGCGTCGATCTTGATTCGGTTGGTAGAGCAAGACTCCGTCGAATCGAGGGCCGAAACGATTCTAAATGGACGTTCCGACCGCGTTTTCATAGGCTGGCGGAGCGAATGGCCGACGAACCGACGAAGTTTATCCTGGGCGACACCGCGATCTCGGCTGCCGAGGAAGCGGGGCGAAAACGTTTCTTTCATCGGGAAAATCGAGAGCCCCAAACGTTTTCAGGTCTGACCCATTGCGAAAATTGCGGCACGCTGTTGACCGGACATTGGTGCGCTAAATGCGGACAACCGGCGATCGATTATCGTCGCTCCTTCCGGTATATCGTTGTCGATCTTCTCGATGAGTTTCTTAACTGGGACTCCAAATTTTTTAGAAGCATCGGCCTCCTTCTTGTTCGTCCGTGGAAGCTGACGAACGAATTTCTCGCCGGGCATCGCGTTCGTTATGTGCATCCGCTACGGCTTTATTTGCTGGCGAGCATTCTCTTCTTCTTTGCTGTCAATTACTGGGCGAAATCCATTCATCTGCAGCCAGGCAAATTAACATCTGAGAACCGCGCCGAGATCGCAGCGGCTTTGGACAAGCAGAATTTGACGCCTGACCAGCGCGCGAAAGTGGAACGAGCTCTAAACATGGCGAACATGTCGTCAGAAGCGGCCGCCATAATGGCCGCGAAAAGAAAAGATACGACTCAGGAGGAAACTGCTACCCCGCAAGCCACGGCAACGTCAAAAGAAACCGCAACCCCCCTTGTCGACTTCAGTCCGGCCAAAAATCCATCAACACCATTCGAGAAATGGGTAGAAACACACGCGAAAGAAAAAATCGGCGAACATGGGACTAACTTACAGCTCTTTGTAAAAACGCTGATCAGCAATCTGCCCTACATGATGCTTTGCTGCATTCCCCTCTTTGCGCTGGTGCTGAAGCTCCTCTATGTCCGCCGCAGGGTCTTTTATATCGATCATCTGATCTACGCGTTGCACATCCATAGCTTCGCCTATCTCGCAACCATCTTGATTATTCTGGCGACCGTTGGCTTGAACCGCGTCGCGTCCGGTGCATCCGCCGGGTGGATCATCGCGCTTCTTTGGATCACGTTTGCCGCCCAAATCTTCCTGTCGATCCGTCGCGTTTATCGGCAGGGCTGGTTCATCAGCGTTTTCAAATTCTTCTTTGGCGGATTTGTTTATCTAATCGTGCTCGTGGCCGCGCTCGCCGTGACGTTTTTCATCACGCTGGCGCTCCCGTGACAAATGGCTAGCTCAGCAATTTTTTCGCTTCAGCCAGTGCGATGTCGATCTTGCTGGCGTCCTTGCCGGCGCCTTGTGCGACATCCAGTCGGCCGCCGCCTTTGCCGCCCACAATCGGCGCGACTTGCTGAATTATTTGATTCGCCTGAAATTTCGAGGCCAGCTCTTTTGGCACCGCTGCGATTAACGCGACGTTTCCATCTCTTGCGCCTACGAGGAAAATCGGGCCCTTGAATTTTGACTTGAACCTCTCCACGACGGCCTGAAGCAATTTCCCATCTGCGTTTGGCACTTCCGCGACGCAGAATTTTTCTTCCGCATGCGACGCCGCGAGTTCGTTCGCAATCTTCGCTGCACGACCCTGCAAGTCGGCCTCAGCAGCTTTGGCAGTTCGTTTCCCCCAATCGTGAACCTCGAGCTCAAGTTTTTCTAAATGCGCCGCGCGCGCGTCGATCTGTTTCAGCAGCTCGCTCGTCTCAGCCTCGTTCACAAAAACAGGCAACGTCGCAATGTCGGATTTTTGACGCGCCAGCATTGCAAACTTCTCCTGTTGTCGGGTAGCTTCCTGCTTCCCCCAAGTGCGAGCCGCGTCGCCCGCAACCGCTTCGATACGCCGGATTCCCGCCGCAATCGCTTCTTCCCTCACGATGCGAAACGGCCCGATCTCACTCGTCGATCTTACGTGCGTGCCGCCGCAGAGCTCCATCGAATAACCATTGAGCGCTTTCGGTTCACCACCGATTTGCAAAACCCGGACAGTATCGCCGTATTTTTCGCCAAAAAATTGCTGAATGTCGGAACGCCTCTTCGCTTCCGAATAGGGAACATCGGGGACGTAGTAAACTGGCGCATTCTCACCGATTTTTTCGTTCACCAATCTTTGTACATCGCGCACTTGTTGTTTCGTCAAAGCCGCGCTTGAAAAATCAAAAGTCAGTTTGTCCGGTCCAACGTAACTTCCTTTCTGTGCCGCATTGCGATTAACGATCTCGTGCAACGCCCAATGCAACAAATGCGTCACTGTGTGATGCCGCTCGATCGCGTGGCGGCGTTCCGCATCGACATTGAGGCAGACCGGAGCCCCGCCGTCAGGGATCGCTTCACCACCTTGAATGCCGTCAAGCTTTAAATAAAAAGTATCGCCGCGCTTTAATGTATTAACTACATGAACGGTTTCGCCACTCTCAAGGAAGGTTAGTTTGCCGGCGTCTCCAACTTGCCCGCCCATCTCCGCGTAAAACGGGGACACATCAACAATTCCCCACTCCTCATATTCACCTCCGGTCGTAACTTTTCCGCTGAGTTTGCGCAGTTTTGCGTCCACCTTCAATTGATCATAGCCAACAAATTTTGTTACCACGTTGGAATCATCGTGGATACTGATCGTCGATTTCTTCTGCGCCGCACGCGCACGGGCGCGCTGCGCTTCCATTCGCCTTTCGAAATGGGCGGCGACCACGGTAAAGCCCCGCTCACGGGCCATTAGTTCAGTTAGATCGAGCGGAAACCCGTAGGTGTCGTACAGTTCGAAGGCGACCCGGCTAGGAAAAATAACCTGTGTGGAGCCTTCGCGTGCTTCATTGTCCCTAGCTGCAATCTGCTGTAGCGTGAAGCGATCGGCTATCGCCTTATTAAACACTTCAATCCCGCGATCGAGCGTTTTGTTAAATGATTCTTCCTCGCGGCGAATTGCTTCTTTAATCGCTTTTTGTTTCGTGCGGACTTCGGGAAAGATGTCGCCCATCGTTTGCGCGACAACATCGACAAGTTTGAAGAAGAATGGTTCGTGGAAGCCGAGCGTGCGGCCGTAGCGAAGGGCGCGGCGCAGCACTCGACGTAAGACGTAGCCGCGCCCCTCGTTTGAAGGAATGATTCCGTCTGCAATTGCAAACGAAAGCGTGCGGATATGATCGGCAATGACGCGGAAGGCGATGTCCACAGCAAGTTGAGGGTTGAGGGTTGAGGGTTGAGAGCGATCTGGCAGCGTGCTCGTGTATTTCTTGCCGGTTAGCTTTTCCAGTTCATCGAAAATTGGTCGGAAAATATCGGTCTCGTAATTCGAGATGGTACCGGAAAAATCGGTGAGATTTCTTGTGCCTTGAATGATGGCCGTAACGCGCTCGAAACCCATTCCGGTATCGACATGGCGCTGCGGCAAAGGCGTGAACGTGCCGTCCGTGTTGGCGTTGAACTGGATGAATACGAGATTCCAAATCTCGATGCAGCGAGGGTCTTCTTTGTTCACGAGCGCGCCGCGCGTGTCGCCATCCGGTGTAAGATCGACATGCACTTCCGAGCACGGTCCGCACGGACCGGTGTCGCCCATCATCCAGAAATTGTCGGCCTTGCCGCCGCTGAGAACATGAATCGCTGGATCGAGATCGGCTTCGTGAAAAAGATGCGCCCAATGATCGTATGCTTCCTGATCGAACTCGCTCGGCTCGCCTGGACCAGGCTTGTACACGGTCGCGTAAAGGCGTTGTGCTGGGAATTTCCAGCGTTCGACAACTAATTCCCACGCCCACTCGATCGCTTCCTTTTTGAAATAGTCGCCGAAGCTCCAGTTGCCGAGCATCTCGAAAAAGGTGTGGTGATACGTATCGATCCCGACATCTTCGAGATCGTTATGCTTCCCGCCGGCGCGAATGCATTTCTGCGTGTCGGCCACGCGCGGAGGATTCCACGATGCTTTTTGTTGGCCGAGAAAGATCGGCACGAACTGGTTCATGCCGGCATTCGTGAAAAGCAGATTCGGCGCGTCAGGCAGGAGCGATGATGACGGCACAATGGTGTGCTGTTTCTCGCGAAAGAAATCGAGAAAGGATTGGCGGATTTCGGCCGAAGTCATGATGTCGATCTACCGATCAAATTGCCGGAGAGGCCGCAGATTTCCAAATGGAAATCTTGACCGGCGGCTGGCATGTTGCTGCTGGCACAATCATGAACCCGATCAAAGGAGAGCAGCTTCTCACCCAACTCAATTGGCGTTACGCGACTAAGCAATTCAATCCGGCACGCAAAATATCTCCTGAAGATTGGGCGGTCCTGGAAAACGCGTTGATCCTTTCGCCATCATCGTATGGATTGCAGCCGTGGAGATTTATTGTGATCACCGATCAGAAAATGCGCGAGAAACTTTTTCCAGCGACCTGGAGACAGGATCAGGTTCTCGATTGTTCGCATTTTATCGTGTTTGCCGTGAACACGAGAATGACCGAGGAACATATCGATCGGCACCTTGCGCGCACCGTTGAGGTTCGTGGTGGAACGGTTGAGGCATTAAAGCGATACCGCGACACAATGGTGGGGGATGTTGTAACCGGCGCGCGTGGACCAGTTGCCCAAGCGTGGGCGGCGCACCAGGCTTATCTGGCCCTCGGGAATTTTTTAACGAGCGCGGCGTTAATGGGCATCGATACCTGTCCGATGGAGGGATTTCAGCCGGATGAATATGACA
>Ga0070707_100001480_pt1 | contig 22953 bp, 30 predicted proteins | sample KBSK5502metaG_FD_65468 | JGI IMG/M metagenome (GOLD analysis project Ga0070707, IMG submission 65468) | Corn, switchgrass and miscanthus rhizosphere microbial communities from Kellogg Biological Station, Michigan, USA - KBS K5-50-2 metaG | ecosystem: Host-associated > Plants > Roots >...
CAGCCGCACGTGACCGAACGCGTCTTTCTCGGCCTCACCCCCAAGCTCTCGCTCGAGCTCCGCAATGCGCGCGCCTTCGGCGACCACGATGATGCTGAACAGCTTGCCCTCACCGCGGCGCCTGTATAGATGCGCGACGACGTCGGGAAGGCTGAGGTCGAACTCCGGGATGATGATGAGGTCGGCGCCGCCGGCAATGCCGCCCATCAGGGCCACCCACCCCGTGTCGCGGCCCATGACTTCGACCACCATCACGCGGTGGTGCGCGGAGGCGGTCGTGTGGAGGCGGTCGAGCGCCTCGGTCACGACACCGACGGCGGTGTCGAAGCCGATGCAGAACTCGGTCACCGAAAGGTCGTTGTCGATCGTCTTCGGAACGCCGACGGTCGGGAAGCCCGCTTCGGCGAGCTTTGCCGCCACGCTGAGCGTGTCATCGCCGCCGATCGGGACGAGCGCGTCGACGCCATGGTGGCGCAGGGTCTTCATGACGCGGGCAATCCCGTCCTTCTCCTTCGACGGATTGGTGCGCGAGGTGCCGAGGATCGTGCCGCCCATCGGCAGGATGCCGCGCACGTCGGCCGGCCCAAGCTCGTCGATCAGCCCCTCTTCGAGGCAGCCCGCCCAGCCGTTCTTGACGCCGCTGACGCGGTGGCCGAGCTGGAACGAGCGTCGGGCGACCGCCCGGATGGCGGCGTTCAGCCCGGGCGCGTCACCACCGCCGGTGAGGATTCCGATCCGCATGGGGATAGGTTAAGTCGTCTCGGCCGGCGAATCGAATCTGGCCAGCAGCTGCGCGAGCGTCACCGCAGCCAGCGATGTGAGGATCAAGTCGGCCTGACTGAGGTCGAGGCGCGCTGTGATCAAGTTCGGGATCGCGACGCACCGCATGCCGGCCCTCTTGGCAGCTGCGACCCCGTTCGGAGAGTCTTCGATCGCGATGGCCTCGGACGGCGCGACGCCCAGGCACTCGAGCACGGCGACGTACAGGTCGGGCTCCGGCTTGACGTGGGTGACGTCGTCGCGGCAGCGCAGGCAGACGAACCGCTCCAGGATGCCCAGCCTCGCCAGGTGACCCCGCACCCACTCCGTCGTCGAGCTGGACGCCACGCCCAGCCTCAGGCCTCGGTCCCGGGCGGCATCCAGGTGCGCGACCACGCCGGGCAGAAGCTCGTTGGCCAGGATCATCTCGGTGCGTCGCCCGATCCGGCGGTCCAGCACCTCCTTCGGCAGCGGCCGGCCGAGGCGCTCCTCCAGGTGATATTGCGGGTGGAAGCCGGTCGTCGTCGAGCCGACGATCTGCACCCATCGCTCGAAAGGCAGCTCTTCTCCATGCGCTTCGTAAACCTCGAGCCACGAACGGTAGACAGGCTCCTCCGTGTCGAGGATGAGGCCGTCGAAGTCGAAGACGATGGCTCGAATCAACGTCCCAAAGCTTAGGATCGCCGTGCGGTGACAAAAGACCGAACCCAGCAGCAAACCGCGCCAATCGGATGGGCGGGCGCCATGCTCTCGGGCCTGGCGCTGGTGACCATCGCGCTGATGCTGGTGGTCCTCTTCGGTGTCGTCGACGCGCTGCACTTCGGATCGATCGCGGACTTTTTCACCCCCGATCCAGCGGCCGCCGCCGGGACGCTCGGTCTTGTCGGAGGCGCCGAGGGTGTGACCCTGAGCATCGTGCTGCTCGGCGTCATGTTCGGCATCCAGACCTCGTCGTCGCGTTACTCGCCACGGATCATCGGCATCTTCACGCGCAACCCCCTCAATGCCTTCGTGCTGAGCTTCGCGCTGGCCTCGATCCTTTACACCTTCCTGGTCCGCTCTGAGATCAAGCCCAATTACGTGCCGATGGCCAGCGTCGCCGTCGCCGAGGTGCTGGCCATCGTCAACTTCGCACTGCTCTTTCCGTACGTGCTCTACATCTTCGAGGTGATGCGCGCCGAGACGCTGGTCTCGGGCATCATGCGTCGCGCGCGCCGTTCCCTGAAGCGCCGCAGCGAGCTCATGACCTGTGTGGCGCAGGTTTCCGACATCACGTTCGGCTCCATCCAGCTCGGCGACGTGCCAGTCGCCGTGCTCGGGATAGATGTGCTCGGCCAGTTCCTGGCCCGAGACTACATACCGGCCAAGAAAAAGACGCTAGACGCCGAGTGGTTCAAGGTCGGCCATGCTGACCTGCCTGGCGCTTCCGACCAGATCATCAACGAGGTCAACCGCGCCCGGACCTGGTTCGAGTACTTGGTGATGTCGAACTTCGTCGACATGGTCGGGTTGACGCCGGTCCACCGCAAGGAAGCGGTCCACGCGATCGCAGTCGCAACGCGCAACGTCGGACTGGCCGCGATCGACGTCGGGGACCCCGAGGTCGCCGAGCTCTGCCTGCGGTTCTTCAATACATACCTGCGCACGGCGATCAATCGGGCGGCGCCGACCTTTGCGTCGGGGATCATGAACGAGTACCGCCGCTACGCCATCGGCGCGCTCGAGTGGCGCCGCGACCTCGCGGTGGAAGGGGCGGCGCATCTCCTTCGCTACGGACGGCACTTCGACGAAGCCGGCATGCCAGCGATCTTCGGCGCCGCCGCGGAGGACGTCGCCGACCTGGCCATCGAGGCGCATGTGCGAGACCCAGAGGTTTCACTTCGCCTCGCCCAGCTGATGGTGCGAAACCTGCTCGAGCTCATTCCCAACGCTCGTCCGATCGGCCTGAACGGCCTATTCAAGGGCGTAGCGAAGCTCACGTGCTGGGCCATGGCCTCGGACGAGAGGGACATCGCCCACGTGCTCGTCGAGGGCATCGCCGCGGCGCCGCCCGACTTCGTCGACGCTGCCCTGGTCCGCATGGAATCGACGCAGAACGGACTCTTCTGGGAGGTCAACGAGCGGGTCATCTCCTTTGACTGGGTCGAGCAGTCCCTGCGCGACCAGATTCCACGGCTGCGTAGCGCTTTACGGCGCGCCAAGGCGTCCGGCAACGGTGCGGTGATCGATCTCGGCGAAGAGCCGCCGGCGACGAAAAACCTCGTGAAGGTAGAGCCGACTAAGCCTGCATCCACCGGCCCCGCGGAGCAGATTCGCGCGGGGGCAGATCCGGGCTAAAACGACGGCGGCTGGTTGATCATCGCGGTCGAGGCCGTCGCGAAATAATCGAGCAGCGCCTTGCTCACCGCGGGCGCGAGATCGAGCGAATCCACCGCGGCGGTCATGTGCCCCAACCACGCGTCCCGCTCGGCCTGGCCGATGGCGAACGGTTGGTGACGCATGCGAAGTCTCGGATGGCCGCGCTGCTGGCTGTAGGTTGACGGCCCGCCCCAGTACTGGATGAGGAATAGAGTCAGGCGCTCGGTCGCGGGCGACAGGTCATCGTCGGGATACACCGCGCGCAAAACCGGATCCTCGGCGACGCGCGCGTAGAAGCGTTGGACGAGCAGCCGAAAGACCGGCTCACCGCCCGCAAGCTCGTACACGCTGCGGTTCAGCACCTCGACGGTCGATGCTACGTGGCGAGCTCGGCCTTCATCGCGTAGCGCTCGATCTCGTCTTCACGCGGCAAGAACCACGCGATCCCGATGGTGACGATGACGAGGATGACGTGCGTCATCAGCGACTTCTGCAGGCCCACGGCATCGGCGATCGCGCCGTTGATCGGAACCCCGATCGCGCCGGTCACGAACCCGAGACCCATCACCAGGCCCGAGGCGAGGCCCGCCCGCGTCGCCATCAGCTGCTGCGCCATCAGCAACATGAGGGGCGCGGTCGAGGCGGCCAGAAAACCGATGAGGATTGCCGACGCAAACGCCCATGGGCCGGGAAACATCGTGAAAAGCAGGATGGCCGGGACTGAGAGAACGAGCGTGGCAAGGATGACGGCGCGCCTGCCGTAACGGTCCGCCAGCGACCCGCACCCGACCGTGCCCGCGGCGCTGGCCAGCACCAGAGTCGTCGCAAGCGGCCCGTAAAAGGCGGGGCCGTAGCCCAGCTGCTGATACCAGGTTGGCGTGAAGGCCTGGAAGACGTTGACGGTCCAGCTCCGCGACATCATGACCCCGATCACGACCGTCAGCGCAAGGACCGGGACCGATGGCCCGGACACGTTGGCGTGTCGAGGTGTGGACACCGCTTTGGCCTGGTCGCGCATTCGCCACAGCAGGTAGCCGCCCGTCGCGATGCCCGGAATCACGAGCAGGCCGGTGCCGTGGATGCCGAACGCGTGCAGCACGAGGATTCCGATCAGAGGGCCGGCGGCGACCCCCAGGGTGCCGGCGGTCACGTAGACGGACATGCCGAAGCTGCGCCGCCATGCGGGAAGAAGGCCGCGCACGTCGAGTGCGCCGAGAGGATGGAACGCCCCGGAGCCGAGGCCCGAGGCCAGGGCCAGGGCGAGAAGCAGGGGAAAGCTGTCGACGAACCCGACCACCGAGAACGTGATCGCCGTCCACCCCAGCGCGAGACCGGTGAATCGGGTGCCGAAGCGGTCGGCGAGCAATCCGAACAACGGCTGCGAGATCGCTGCCGCGCCACCATACGCGAGGCTGACCAGGCCGACCGTCGCCAGACTCAGATGAAACCTGCCGATGAGGACGGGATAGAGGATGGGGATCACGCCGACGTAGCTGTCGACCGTGAAGTGGCCGAGCATGAGGGTCAGAAGCTTTCCGTTGCGGAGGAACTGCGCCACCAGGTGGATATGATCGCGGCGGTGGGCGAGCTCCTGTACCTGAGTCGCGCGGACATAGAGCGCCTTCTGGACGTCGACGCGATGCTCGACGGGCTGGCCAACGCGCTGGTGATCTACTCCTCGGGAAAGGCTTCGGTCCCTCCGCGCACGGCGGTGAGACTCGACGGCGGCATGCTCGGCTTGATGCCCGGTCACCTTCCTGGCGTCGCCCTCGAGGTCAAGCTCGTCTCCGTCTATCCGGCCAACGACGAACACGGCCTGCCATCACACCAGGGATTGATCGCGCTGTTCGACGAGACAACCGGCTCGCCGCTTGCGCTGCTCGACGGCACGTACATCACCGCCATCCGCACCGGCGGAGCGGCGGCGGTTGCGACCCGGGTTCTGGCCCGCGAGGACGCCACCGTGCTGGCGATCCTCGGCGCCGGCGTGCAGGGCTGGTCCCACCTCGAAACTTTCCCGCGCGTCCGCGAATTCGAGGAGATACGCGTCGCATCGCGCAGCGGTGACCGCGCGCGAGATCTCGCCGCCCGCCATCCGCGCGCGCACGCCGTCGCTTCGTTTGAGGACGCGGTCCGGGGCGCCGATGTGGTCGCGTGCTGCACGGACGCGCGACAGCCGATCCTCCGCCGCGAATGGCTGAAACCCGGTGCCCACGTGAGCTCCGTCGGCGGCACGTTCGGACCGGAGGTCGACGCCGAGACCGTCAGGACCAGCCGCGTCTTCGTCGAGTGGCGTGGCGCGGTGACGAACCCGCCGCCCGCCGGCGCGCACGAGCTGCAGGGCCTCGACCCCGCCCGGGTCACCGAGGTCGGCGAGGTGCTGGCCGGGAAAAGGCCGGGCCGCACTTCCCGCGAAGAGGTCACCCTCTACAAGTCGACCGGCCTCGCGGTCGAGGACGCTGCCACCGCGCGCTTGGTCTACGACCGGGCCAGAGCCCAGGGAGCAGGCGTCCCCCTTCCGATTTAGATCTCGATCACTCGCGACGGCACGACGTTGATGACGCGGGACGACCTGACGTGGCGCTCCGGGAGGACTCGGCCGTAGGGATGGATGTGCCCGTGCACCAGCAGGATGGGTTGGAAGCTCTGGACGAGACGCAGGATGGACATGAAGCCGACGTGGGCCGAATCCTTCGCGTCGGCCAGGCCGAAGGGCGGTGCGTGCGTGACCAGGATGTCGAGCTTGCGTCCCGCCCTGACTCGTTTGAGGCGGACGCGAAATTCGAGTTTGAGGGCACGCCAGCCCATCTGCGCCTGCGAGTACTGGTTCGGCCCTTCCTTGTAGCGAATGCTTCCGCCCAGGCCTGCGATGCGCAGGCCGCGAACCTCGACCAGACGGCCATCGATGTTCGTGCATCCCTCCGGGCCTAAGGGCGGTGACATGTCGGAGCGCAGCGGCATCCACGACGTGTCAGGCGGCGTCAGGCTCGGGTCGTGGTTCCCCAGCACGTACAGGACGGGCACATCGAGGCGGCTGACCAGGTACTCGAGGTAATCGAACGGCAGGTCGCCGCACGAGAGGACGAGGTCCGGCATCAGCCTCGGGAGCCTGTCGCTGTAGAGCGACTCATCCACCTCGTCGGCGATCGCGAGGATGCGCAGCGGCTCTTACTTCTACACGCGCTTGAAGCGGAGCGCGGTCCACTTGTCGTCGATCGCGACGAACGCGACCGGCTTGTAGCCGGTCTCCGAGGTGATCTCGCCCAGGACGTCCCGCTGCATCCACCACGGTGTGGCGGGCAGGTCGGTCACGCCTCGAGTTTGGCCGCCCTTGGGATAGGTGATCCACAGCAGGCCGTTGGGCTTGGCCGAGCGGATCGCCGCCGGCCCGAGGAGGCGCAGCTCTGCGACGTCCCTCACGAACAGCAGAACCGCGTCATAAGCCTGGTTGGGCTGCACCTCGGTGGTCATGTCGGTCGGGCCGGGCTCGAGCTGCGCGAGGTATCCATCGGGCGCATTGAGGACGACGACTCGGTGCTCTGGCGCAAATCGGAGCTTCTTGGCCATGGAGCTGAACCCGAGCTTGTCCGGCCTGACCACCGGCAGCGACCTCTGCGAGTCGAGATGCCCCATGGCGCACACATTAAGAGGGAGGCGGCCGCGGTGGTCGCATGGAGCGCATATGATCCGCGGCTATGCGGCGTTCCCTTGCGATGCTGGCGGTGGCGGTTTCGCTTGTCGCGGCATGCTCATCGAGCCCCAGCACCTTCTCGCTGACCGGTGCATCGGTTGACCCGCAGTACTGGTGCCCGGGCGGAGCCAAGAATGCGCCGTATGACGTGCACGCGACGATCGACGCCCACAACGGAACGTCAAGCGTGGTGACCATCCAGTCCGTCGCCGCCGAGATGACGCTGACCGCGGTTAAAGGCACGTGGCTCGAGAAGGTCGGAGACCGCTACGAGGCCGAAGGCGTCAAGTTCGAGCCGAGCAGGGTCGGCGCCGGCTCGAGTGCGACCATCAAGGTCACGATCCCGAGCGCGTGCACGAGCGGCAGTTACGGCTCCAGCCTATCCAGCTCCGGCGAGTACCGAGTGACCATGCGAGTCACAACATCGGCCGGAGTGCATGCGATCTCGGCGGGTAACCAGCACCAGATCCTGGCTGCCTGATCGGCATCGGGCTCACCACCGGCTTCGGGCTTGACTCCAACTGCGCGCCCTGTCTCTGTTGCGGCTAGATCATCTGTGGAATTTCAGAACCGTCCAAAAGTGGTAGTTGCCAAATGGCTGGGTGCGCGTTTTGCCATTAGAGACAAATGTTGAGGTTCAGGTCAAAGTCCGACGCGCCGGATCTCCACACCCAGTTGGAGACGCTGCTTGACCAGGTGTGGCATTCGGAGTCCGATTGGCGGCTGTGGGACCGCCTGGATGCCGCGGTGATGATCGAGACCATGCGTGAAAAGCGCATGCAAGACCGCGAGAGCAAGAAGGCTGCCTGAACCATGGGACTCACCCAGCTGACGCGATGAGGCGTCCCCTTGGCGCGAGCGGCGCGCGGGGGAATGGCCGCACCGCTTTCGTTCTGTCCGGCGGTGGAAGCCTGGGCGCTGTCCAGGTCGGGATGCTCCGAGCCCTCTTCGAGCAAGGTGTCCGGCCCGACATGTTGATCGGCACATCAGTCGGAGCTGTCAACGCCGCCTGGGTGGCTGGGCGGCCGGAGGCCGACGGCATGGCGGAGCTCGAGGAAATCTGGCTGGGACTTCGCCGCCAGCACGTCTTCCCGCTGAGCCCCATGACAGGCGCCCGCGGCCTGTTGGGACGCGCCAATCACGTCGTCTCAAACGCGAACCTGCGGTCGATCCTCGAAAGACACATCCCGTACGACCGGCTCGAGGATGCGGCGGTGCCCGTGCACGTCGTTGCCACGGAGCTGAAGAGCGGTCGCGCCGCCATCCTCGCCTCGGGCCCTGCGGTGCCGGCGCTGCTCGCCAGCTGTGCCATCCCGGGCGTGTTCCCGCCGGTGGAGATCGCCCGCCGCCACTATGTCGATGGCGGCGTCGCCAGTCACACGCCGATCACCGTCGCGATCGAGCTCGGAGCGGAGAAGATCTATGTGCTTCCTGTCGGCTTCCCGTGGCTGAACCGCGAGCCCACCAACGCACTGGGCGTGGCGCTCCATGCGCTGGCTAGGATCGTCGAGCAGCGGCTCGACGCCGAGGTGAGTGCGAATCGGCACGTGGCCGACATCCATGTCATGCCCGCCCACGACCTCTCCGACGTGTCACCGGCCGACTTCGGCCACACCAGGGAGCTCATCGACTGGGGTTATCGAGAGGCGCGCAGGGACCTGGGAAGCTCGAGCCGGCGCGCCGCCTTCACTCCCGAGAAGCCCAGGAAGGGTCTGAGGCTCGAGCCAAGCCCGGCGCGCGCGGCCTAGCTGGGGCTCCAGCGCCGATCGAATTCGTTTCCGGTTAGCGGCGAGCCCTTCCGCGTTTTGTAGGTGAGGCGCTCGGGCCGCAAGGTTCGGGCGCTTCAGACCTCATGCGGAGGTGATAGCCGTGAAGTGCGAGATCTGCGACCAGGAAGTCGCCAACTCCGAAGAGATGAAGGCCCACATGGAGCGTGAGCACCCTCTTGCCGAGCGAGGCGACGAGGAGCTCGAAAAGCCCGACATGCTCGAGGAACAGGAACTGCCGGCGCCGATCGTCCCGGGCAAGAACTAGACGCAGTTCTGAACACGGGGCCAGCAGGCCGGCGGCGTGAAATGCGCCGCCGGCTTTCTTTTATGAGAGGGAACCCGCGGCCGGGATGAACCCGGCCGCCGAAGCAGCGCTGGTACGAAGATTTCTATTCAGGCGACGCTGCCGTAGAGCTGAGGTTGCTGCGTGGGAGCCCGCGCTCCGTCAGGGCCTGCCTCGTTGGTCACGGCCATGATCGAGTAACCGGCCAGCGAGCTGTTAATGAGCACCACCTTGGCGCCATTGCTGTCGGGCACGAACACCGCCGCCGGCAGTGGGTCTCCCTTCGTGGGGATGAGCCACACCTCGTAGACCCGGCCGGCCCCTGGTGGCGGAAGGCCGCGAAAGTCGATCAGGGCGAGCCTGTCTGACTTGAGCTCTATGACGGTCGCCTGCGCCCCCGCCATCTCCTGGTGGCCGACCATCGTGAATCGCGCGACCTGACTCGGCGCAGGCGGCTGCGGGGCGCGCAAAGCGATCTGGCCGATGATGACGCCGGCGAGAAGGGCGATGAGCGCCACCGCGGCAAGCGCGTAGCTCGGAATCCGGCGGGCGCCTGCGGCCGGGCTGGGCGCCGGCACCTTCTTCGGCTCGGGTCGCCGGACGCGCACCGCCGTCGGTGGAGCGTCGGGTTGCGAAACTGTCGCACCCGCCAACACACGGTCTCGCAGCCGTGGCGGAGGATTCAGCTCCTCCACTGCGAGCGGCAGCGCGCTTGCGACGCGGCGCAGCCGGCCGACAAGCTGACGGCACGATGCGCACCCCTCGACGTGGGACCGAATCGCCTCGGCCTCGGCCTCATCTACCGCGCCGAGGACCCACGCCGCGACGGAGCTCTCCAGCTCCTCGTGGTCAGACATCGACGAGGCCTTTGCCGAGAAGGTAAGAGCTGATCTTTTCGAGCCCGAGCCGCATCCGGCCCTTGACCGTGCCCAGCGGCACCCGGGTCATGTCAGATATCTCCGCGTGTGTGTAGCCCCCGAAGTAAGCGAGCTCGATGACCTGCCGCTGCTCGATTGGCAAGCTCGCCATCGCATCGCGTACTGCGCTGCGTTCGAGCGAGAGCGCAACCTCGCGCCAGGGATCGGAGGACGCGATCGCGCGAACGCTTTCCGGCTGAAGCTCTTGCTCCAACCGCTCATGTGCGCTTCGGCCGCGCAGGTAATCGATGCACCTGTTGCGGACCATGGTGAGCAGCCAGGCGCGAAGCGACCCCCGGTCGGCGTCGAAGCTCGCTGCGCGCTTCCATACGGTCACGAACGCCTCCTGGACTGCGTCCTCGGCCCGGCCGGGATCCCCCAGCACCCGCATCGCGACCCCATAAGCGAGGCCTGCGTACCGGTCGTACAGCTCGGCGAGAGCCTCATGGTTGCCGGCTGCGAGCCCCACGGCGAGTTCATGGTCGCCGCCGCCGGCTACGACGTCGTCGCCTCCTGGGGCTCCGTCAGCTTGCGCGTGGTGAGCTGGCCGACCGGCGATTTCTTCGGCGGCTTGATCGCCCATCCCTCGTTATCGATCAGGCGCCATGCCCACCGCGGATCGCGCCGGACCCGCTCCCGCGCCGCGTAAAGCGCCTTCGACATCAATTTGATGCCCGACAGGCCGGGCAGCTTGCCGATCTTGGCGTCAAGCTCGAGCAGATCCTCTTCGCCCTGCTCGTCGTCGAACAGGTACATCGCCAGGGCGTCGACCTCCTCCTGCGTCTTCACACCCTGCCCGACCGGCACCCAGACGCGGTTCAGCATCCAGCGATCGATCCTCTGGGCCCGCTCATTGGCGGTCAGCCACTCCTTCGCGGAGTTGTAGTAGAAGGCATAGTGCCGGCGCTCGTCTTTGATGATCCGGCTCAGGAGGTCTTTCAGGACCGGGTGGCCCGACTTGCGGATCAACGCGCCGTAGCCCGTCAGCGTCGACAGCTCGTTGATCGCGCCGATCGTGAGGTAGACCGCGGAGAAGTCTTTCAGCAGCCATGACCCCGCCATCGTCGACATGAGACTCACGCTGTTCTGAAAACCGAGGTTGGCGCGCACGTTGGCGATGCGATCCTGAGTATCGAATTCGATCCCGTACAGGTTCAGCAGCCGGCCGATGTTCTCGCCGTGCCACAGCTCTTCGTAGTTCCAGCACGCGAGAAACGCGGTGAGGATAGGGTCCATGCAGGCCCGCGTGACCAGCAGGTGGGACAGGTAGAGGGGGACGTGGTTTTCGATGTCCATCATGTAGTGGAGGCAGAAGAGGTCGCCTTTCGAAAGCGGGTTCGAGGCCACCTCGTCCCACGCGATGCCTGTGACGTCGACTTTGCGGGACTCCTCTTTGTATCGCTCGATGCTGAAGCTCATGTCTTCCCTACGAAACTCCTCCTGCTGCGGATCACTGCACGGACAACTCCCAGCCTCCTCACACGGGTCGCTCAGAGGCCGCCGTCAGTCTAGGTCGCGACGCTCGTACGAAGCGATTCCAAACATTGGAGGCAGAAGAAGTGATCGGAGTTCGCAAGACAGTTGCAGCGGCGGCCATCGCGGGGTCGATGCTGGTGGGAGGCGTTGGAGGCGCGATGCTCTATAGCGCGACCGTTCTCACCGCGGCGGCGGCCACCCCCTCGCCGAGTCCGTCCTCGAGCTCGGGAAAATTCGTACCTAACGAAGACCCGACCCACGAGGCCGGCGAGAGCGCCGCTCGGGAGGCCCAGGAGAACGCCGGGCAGGTCCCGACCGTCCCCTAGCGGAAGTTCACGGTAGGAGCTGCCTCGCCACGAACCAAACGTTGGCGGGGCGCTCCGCCAACCGCCTCAGGTACCACGTGTACCACGCGTCCCCGTAGGCGATGAGGTCCCTCACCGTGAACCCTTCGCGCGCGAGGCGAAGCTGCTCGGCGGTCCGGATCCCGTAGAGCATCGCGATCTCCACCTGAGACCGCACCATGTCGGAAGCCTGCGCGAATCGCCAGGCCTTGGAGACGAGGTCGACGTCATGCGTGGCCAGGACGAGACGCAGCCTGCGCCGCTTGACCTCCGGCAGCATGAACACGCAGAGGGCGAGATAGTTCGCGTCGACGTCGCGCTTCCCTGAGAACGCGATCTGCGGCGGCTCCGCGTAAGCCCCTTTGACCAGGCGGATCGCGGGTTTCAGCGGCAGCAACTCGGCGATGTCGGACACCGTCCGGTGGAGATATGCCTGCAGCGCGATTCCTACATGCGGGGCTTGCGGCTTCAGGCGGCGATACAAGTCGAGGGTCCGGTCCGTGTAGGCGCTGCCCTCCATGTCGATCCACAGAAAGCTGTTCGCCTTTTCGGCGGCACGCGCCAATCGCTGCAAGTTGGCGAACGCGGCGTCGGCGTCGATGTCGAGACCGAGCTGCGTCGGCTTGACCGAGATCTCGGCATGGATGTCACGTGAGGCGGCGAGCACCTCCTCGTAGTGCTCCACCACCTTGTTGGCGTCCTCGAGGTCGGTGACGTTCTCCCCGAGAAGCGTGAAGAGCGCTCCGACGCCTTGCGCCCTGAAGTCGACCGCCGCCTTCAAGGCGGACTCAAAACCCTCGCCGGGCAGAAAGCGTCGCACCGCGCGCTGAGCGAAACGCCAGCGCGGGACATGCGTCGCGAGCCAGCGGTTCTGTGCACACCACAAGAGGAGCCTTCGCATCAGGCCCACACAAGGTAATGAGTCCGGCGACGAAATAAGGGCGCCTGCGGGTCGCAGGCGCCCTTACCGCTGCTGCGATGCTTCTACCAGTAGTACCACCGACTGCCTGATGCGGCGCGCACGAAAAAGCCGAGCAACCAGAGGATCAGCCCGATGACGAGCAAAATCCAGAGGATGTGAAGCGCCGGTGCCAGCAGCCCGCCCCCACCGAGGAGCAGCAGCAGCATGATCAGAACGATCAACGCAACCACTCTTGATCAGACCTCCTTTTGAGCCGGGACCTGATGGGACCGGCCGTGATTTGCGTCTCTGCTGAAGAAACGCGCGCCTGACGACGTGTCACTTGGCGCTCGAGCTCAGCGCGATCTCGAACGCGACTTGGCCGACCGGCCACCCTTCATGAGCGACCGCCAGCCTCTGGCGCTCACCTCCACGCCGTACTTGCGCGCCGCCGCGCGGATGCGCCGCCACGCCGCGTCACGCTCCGCGTCGGTGACGCCCTCGACCTGGTCGAATCGCGCGATGGCGTTGCGAACGTGGCTGGCGTCGTTCAACGGCTCCTTGCGCTCCTTGGGGAACGCAAATGTCGATCGCGACATCCTGTTTCTCCGACGTGTCGTGACCGCAGACATCGGTGTGACCTCCTTCTTCATGGAACTCCTCCTCCTGCTCTTGAAAAGAACAGGGCCGGTCCGAAAGGACGCGGCCCTGCAGCTCCCCAGAGGAGGGTCAGGGAGACTACGACGGGGACGGCTTCGCGCTCGGTGAAGCGCCGCCACCACCAGCGCTCGGGCTTGGCTGCCCTGCCGCCGGCGAAACCACCGTCGGGTTGTTCGTCGTGGCTGGCGCAGGCGACCGGGTGCCGAACCAGTTCCACTGCGTGAAGCCGAATAGCATCAGGATCAGCACCAGCAAGGCAAGGATGGCCGCAGCCATGCCCGCGCCCACACCGCCGGTATCGGTTGTTTCGACGAGTTCGCTGCCGGCCGGACTCCAGTACCGCCGGACGCTGTACCCACCGGCTCCGAGAAGCACAGCGAGCACCAGAATGACGAGCAGGATGAAAAGCAGAGTTCCCAAACGCACGAACCTCCTTGAGATCTTGGACGGCCCTGGCCTTTTTGAGCCTGAGTCGCCGCTTGGGCCGCTCTATTCGGTAACGCCCGAAGTCCGGCGGTCTACCCGCGTTTGAACTCGAATCAGGCCGCGGATCGAGGTCGCCGGCGCCTGACGAAACCCGCCGCCGCCGCAAGCACGATGACCGATCCCAGCGCGACCCGTTGGAAGATCGACCGCCGTGGAGGCGGCGGGGGCTCGCCATCGGCTTTGCCGGCCTCGAGCGGGCTCGTCACAACGCCTGCGGCCAGGGATTCGCCGAGCCGGAGCTTGTTGTAGACAGCGCCCAGCAGGAGAAGCTGGCTGAGAAAGTAAAACCAGGTCGCGAGCAGAAAGAACAGCGCGAACTGGGCGCCGTAGGTGTTGAAGCCCCCCGCGATCCTCGCGTAGAGCGGGAAGGCAAGCGAGAGGACCTCGATGAGGATCCCGGCGAGCAGCGCGCCGGGGAGCACGTCCCGCAGGCGGACGCTGCGGTTGGGCACGAAGCGATAAAGGGCGACGAGCAACGCGACCATGACCGCTGCACCGGCTGCGAAGCTGGTGGTCCAGCCCATCCAGGCAAACGGGAGGAACGCCGCGAGCGCGTTGACTACGACGGTGAGGACGATCGCGGCCACCAGGATGAGCATCATCACCAGGCCCATCAGCCGCTGGCGCACCATGTTGCGTTGCCTGGTGCCGAAGATCTCAGTCAGGGCGAACTCCATCGCCGCGAAGATGCTGCTCGCACTCCAGATCAGGCCGCCGAGAGAGACCAGACCCAGCCAGCCGGCAGACTGCTTGACCCCGTTCAGCGCCTTTTCCAGCTCAGGCTGAGCGCTGCTCGGGAACATCTGCAGCACAAGCGACTGAAGATGCGCCTCGGTCGCCGGATCGCGGATGGCCAGGCCGATGATCGAAAGGGCGCCGAGGATCATCGGAAACATGGCCATGAACCCGGCGAAGGCCAGCGCCAGCGCGTAGTTGCCGGCCTTGCTCTCGCCGTAGGCGGTCAGGACGCGAACGGGGAGGGTTCGCCGCGCCTGCGCGACCAGCCTCGGGACGCGGGCCCGAAAAGCCGCGATGTCAGCCCGCTTGCTGTACGGCTTGCTCTTGACGGGGAGGACGTACGACCCGCTCGAGCAGGGCGGTCGACGCGGTGCCGACGAGCGCGGGAGCAATCTTGCGCACGATGCTCTCGACCGTGCCAGGCTCACGCGGGCTCTTGTCGTTCACGGTGACCGTGACCGATGGCAAGCGTTCCTTCAGCCGGCCCGACAGCTCTTCCGCCAGCTCGCGAAGACTCTCGATCGACAGGCCGTCGAGGCGATCCTTGAGCGTCGGCCTGTGCATCCGCCTGTAGATCAGGAATCCCGCTCCGCCGATCGCGATCGCGGCCACGACGATGGCCGCCACTCGTCCGTAGCGGACCGCACTGGAGGCCGCGCGACCCTCCAGATCGTTGAGGTTGTCATCCATCCGCTCGCGCGTTTCCTTTATCTGCCGTTCGATTTCACGTGTCGAAGCGCCCATTCCTTGTTCTCCTTCAAGCTTTCGAGCGTCCGCCTCGGAAGGCGCACCTGCAGGCGAGACCTGCCGACGAGGACAAGGCCGATGCCGATCGCAAGGTACGCGGCCGCCCAGGCGGCCGCGGCCTGCCAGTGCCACGGCACGAGCCAGACGACGAGCGAGGGGACCGCGACCAGCACCGCGAGCGCGGCCAACAGGCCGCCGAATCCGATCATGCCCGCCGCGATCGCGTTGCGCGTGGCCAGCTCTTTCAGCTCCTGCTTCGCCAGCGCGATCTCGAGCGCGACGAGGTGCTGCGCGTCGCCGGCCACCGATGCGATCAGGCCTCGCGCGTTCAATTTCTCGTCGTGGTCGACTGTCCTGGATGGCGCTCGCACTCGGACCTCACAGTGGAAACGCGTCGCGAATAGGCCATACGCGCGACGCCAAACCGATGTTACGAAGTATGGCTATGGTTCAACGTGTATGCGAAGAGCCTGCCGCCCGCGTGCGTTCCTCTGAAGATGGAGAAGCCTGCGGTCGAACCGCCGCGGATCCTGCCCAAGAGTGTCGACCGGCGCCTTTACGCGATGATCCACGGGCTCCCCCATTCACCGGCAGGCGACCGCTACCTGACGCTGGTTTCCGATCTCGGGGAGGGTCTCGGCTGGGTCGGCGCGGGTCTTGCGCTGGCGTGGCTCGGCGGATCGAAAGGCCGCCGCGCAGGGCTCGCTACGTCGATCGCCGCGCTTGGCACCACTTATCTCGTCCAGCGCGTCATCAAGCCGGTCTTCAAACGCCAGCGTCCCCACATCGGCCGCGAGGTGCTGGTCGTCGGCATCCGCACCACGGACGCGTCCTTTCCCTCTGGACACACCGCCGCGTCATTCGCCGCCGCGACCGCAATCGCAGCGTTCTATCCCAAGGCATCGCCGCTCGCATTCGGGCTGGCCGCTGGCGTGGGCGCGTCGCGCATCCACCTCGGGCACCACTTTCCAAGCGACGTGGCCGTGGGAAGTCTGATCGGCGTCGCATCAGGCACGTTGATCGCCGCGCTGGTCAAGGCGGCCGCGAGCCGCTGAGGCGGGAAATGGCGGAGGGCTCGGCCATTGCTGGCCAAGCTCCCCCAACTTGGTAACGAGCAGGGCGGATCGAATACCGGACGTTTCTTCCCTATCCCGCGAGGCTTGAGTCCTTGAGTTTTCCAAGGGCCTCTTAACCTCCCGAAAGGCCAAGCCCTGGCCGGCGATTGGGGCCGGAATCGGTCTTGTTAACCACTGATCAACGCCTTCGGTGAGCCCCTATCCTGTTTCGGCCATGGCCATCCGCTCCGAGCTTGCCGGCTTCAGCTCCGCCCAGGCGAGGCAGGCCCTGGAGGGGCTGCCCAGGTGTGATTACGACATCGTCATCAAGCCGCTGCGCTACCGCTGGGCGCCGCACCTCGCCGCCCGTTGCGAGTTCGACGAGCGGCGGATCGTGCTCCAGGTCCCGATCCCGTTTCGTGCTTTCAAGGAGCCCGTGATCTATGCCGCCCGGCGCAAGCGCGGGGCAGGCATGCGCTTTGCATGGGCGTCGGAAACGGTCCTCTTCCGAGGCCGTCGCGACGTCTTGCGCTTCCTGTACTGCCACGAATGGATGCACTGGTACCTGCACGAGATGCTGGGCAAGGGCTCTTCCGCCGAAACTGCGTGTGACCGTTTCGCGCTGCGCAATTTCCGTCGCCGCTACGTGACGACCGACGATGCGGACCTCGCGCTCAGGCGTCGCCCTCTGAAGGTGCGCGCGTCGGTCTGAGCCCGGCGCCCGCGTCTACGAAAACGGTTCGCCGTCCTTGCGCAGCAGAACGACGAGGGCCACGGGCAGAGCCACGTTGACCATCAGCGACACAGGGCCGCGGTTGAAGCCGATCGGCAGGAGCAGAAGAACCGCGGTGCCGAAGAGGCACACGACCTGAAGCGCGATCGCCAGGCCTCTTGCACGGCGGCTACGCCAGAGCACTCCGATCGCGAGCAGGCACGTGCCAAGCCCGAGCAGCAGGGTCGCGACCACGAGCCCGGCCATATGGATCTCCCCGCCGAGGACGAATGGTGCGGCGGACAGGCCGGCGATAAGCCAGAAGAGGCTTTGCATCAAGAGCAGCACGAACGCGGCTTCGGGCCGCGCGGAGGGGGCTTCAGCCTTGATCAATTCTCTTGACCACCTTTTCGTCGATGTCGACCGCGAAAGGACCGCCTGGGTTGTCGACGCTCCAGACATGCAGCATCGGAGACGCCGTGATGTCGATCGCGCCGAGCGGGCAGGTAGCCGTCGGCGTCATCAGGCTGAACTCAAAGCCGAACGGCGTGAAGCAGATGTTTTCGTGCTGGTGCCACGCGGTCAGCGGGCCGCCGGGGTCCGGACCGAAATTGTCGATGCTCCTCATCTGGAACATCGCCCCGAGCAAGACGGGACCATGCATCGAGTTCGCATACACCAGGCCCTGCGGATGCGTCGGGTCCATGACGTAGCCCCTCTCCACGTTGCGCTGGTTCATCCAGTGCGTCGAAGGCAGGCTCGGCGAGCCTCCGGGCCGGAAGCCCGCTTCCCACGCTTTGTGCCAATCGCGGTAGGGTGCGATAGCGGTCAGCGTCTGATCGTAGAGCTGCTTTGCCGCGGCCTCCTGCTCCGGAGTCGCGACGTCGTTGGTCTGCTGGAGGACCGCTCCGGAATGCGCGTGTTGGGCATCGGGTCGCGCGAGGGCGTCGATGCACACGACTGAGATCGTGACGAAGGTGAGCAGCGGGACGGCCACCCCAAGAGTGGCCCATCGTGAGCGACGCCATCGCCTCTCACCGCGCACTGGAACCAGCACCAAGCCGAGCGCGGTCAGCTCGATCAGCTTCGTCGCGAGGGCCACCTGGTCCGGCGTGTCGAACCCGAGGACGATGTATGCGAGGTAGCCGAAGAGCGTCGTTGTGATGAGCGCGACTGAGGCCGGCCGCCACCAGCGCCACGAGTAGAGCTGCGACAGAGCGATGTACGCGAGGCCGTTGATCACGAACAGCGCGGCCGTGATGGTCTCGTCCAGGTGAGTCCAGACGAGGCCGAGGTGGATGGCGCCGGACATCGCCATGAATACCGAAGCTCCCAGCACAGTGCCCGGCACGAGGCTCGGGCGGCGGAGCCTAATCGCGAAAAGCGCCAACGGCAGCGCGAGAAGTCCGGCGTAGAGACCGATGGCGTGATCAGAGGCGATATCGAACATGCCACGAGCGTGGCGGGCGCGGTTAAGAAGAACGTAAGAGCGGAAGATCGACGAGAAAAGCGGCGCCGCCGAGGGTCGCCTCGCCGGCGATGATGCGGCCGTGGTGCTGGGCGACGATCCAGCGCGCGATGGACAGACCAAGGCCGGCGTGGGCGCCGGACCGTGCGGCGTCTGCGCGGTAGAAGCGCTCGAACACGAGCTCGCGATGCTCGGAATGAATCCCCGGGCCGTCGTCGGTGACCAGCAGACGTGCCCACCCCGAATCCGTCTCCAGCCTGACACCGACCGCCGAGAGCGCATAACGAAACGCGTTGTCGAGGAGGATCCACAGCAGCTGGCGGAGTGCGTCTTCGTCGCCTGCGATCGACGCCGGGACCGTCTCGACCCTGAGCTTCCGCTCGGGGTGGGTGGACGTGGCCTGCCGGCACACCTCCTCGACCAAAACTCGCCAGTCGACGGTCGCGAGCCGCAGCTCCAGACCCGAGTCGGCCCGGGCGAGGGTCAGCATGCGATCGACCAGCCTCGCCATCCGCCCGCTCTCTTCGGCGATGTCGGTGGCCGCAGCCAGACGCGTTTCTTCTGTGACCGATGGTCCGCGCGCCAGCAGGCCGGCGTTGCCCTGGATCGTCGTCAACGGCGTGCGGAGCTCGTGGGAGGCATCGGCGACAAATCGCCGCTGCGCCTCGAACGAGTCCTGCAGCCGGCTCAGCATGCCGTTGAAGCTGGCCGCAAGGGTCGCCACCTCATCGCGACTGCGAGGCGAGGGCAGGCGCTTGGCGAAGTCCCGCGTTCGGCCGATGTCCTCCGCGGCGTAGGCCACCGCCTTGAGCGGCGCCAGCGCCCTGCCGGCGACGAGCCATGAAGCGATGAGGGCGGCGAGCAGCGCCGGGATCGCCGAGATGACCAGAAAGACGACGATTCCCGAGAGGTTCGACTGCACCACCTTCGTCGACTGACCGGTCATCACGAAGCCTCCGCTGTAGGGCAGAACGTAGAGTCGAAGAGGGCCTTCCGTCGCGAAAGCCCCATGACGCTGCTGCGCCTGATCGAGCAGCGTCTGCGACGCGACCGGTGGCGACCCATCGAGAACGCCTGTCGAATAGGTGACCGAGCCGTCGGGCGCGATCACCTCGAGGAAAACGTCGCCGCTCTTGCCGAGGTCAGACGGCGCGACCGGCGCCCTCGGCGAAGTTTCGGCGGACAGTGCAGCCGCGGCATCGTGAGCTCGAGCACGCAGCGCGTCGTCCTGATTGGTGACTGCGCCACGCGAGAGAAGCAGGTAGAGCAGGAGGCCGAAGACCAGCAATGCAATCGCGACCACGCCGCCGCCGAACAGGGCGAGCCTGGAGCGCAAGGACACTACTCGTGCAGCGCGTACCCCGCGCCGCGCACGGTGTGCAGCAGGGGCGGCAGACCGAGCTTGTGACGGAGGTAGCCAACGTAGACCGCGACGACGTTGTCCGTTTCGGCCTCACCCTTCCAGACCGCGTCGATGAGCTGCTCCCGCGACAGCACCTGGCGCGGATGGCGCACGAAGTGCTGCAGCAGATCGAACTCGGTTGGCGTGAGCTCGAGCGCACGCTCGCCCCGCCACGCCGCGCGACTGGCGGGCTCGACGCGCAGGTCACCGAAGCGGAGGTGGTCGGGCGGGGCGGTCCGCCGCAGCAGGGCGCGGACTCGCGCCAGCAGCTCTTCATAGGCAAACGGCTTGACCAGATAATCGTCTGCACCGGAGTCAAGACCACGCACACGCTCCTCGGTGCCGCCCAACGCGGTGAGGAGCAGGATCGGCACGGACCCGGTCGAGCGCAGCCGCCTGCACACCGAGATCCCGTCGAGGCCCGGCAGCATGATATCGAGGACGACGAGGTCGAACGGCCGTCCCCGCGCACGGTTCAGCGCTTCGTTGCCATCACCTGCGATCTCGACGTCGTGACCCTCAGCAGAGAGCACGCGGTCGAGGGTGGCGGCAAGCCGGGGATCGTCTTCGACCACCAGGACCCGGGATCCGTCCATGCGAGCGATTTATAGGCCTTCGGGTGTGAATTTCGTAAGAGTGTCGAAAACGGGCCTTTGTGTTCGTCGTCTGGGGTGAGTCCAATTCCAAGGAGGAAAACCAATGGCGAACTTCGTTCTGTTGTACACCGGAGGCAGCGCGGGGACCACGCCCGCCGAGCGGGAGAAGATCATGCAGGCGTGGGGTGGCTGGTTCGGCAAGCTCGGCGACAAGGTCGTTGACGCGGGCAACCCGTTCAGCGAGCACGCGAAGAACGTCTCCAACGGCTCCGTGCACGACGGGTCGGTCGGCAACCCGCCCGCGACCGGCTACTCGATCCTCAGTGCCGACTCGCTGAACGCGGCTGCCGAGCTGGCCAAGGGCTGCCCCATCGTCACGTCGGGCGGCAAGATCACCGTCTACGAGGTCACGCCGGCGATGTAGCTGGTCGGAGAGAGATCTCGCTCCCTCTCCCCTCAGGGGAGAGGGATGTGGGGTGAGGGGCGACTACTCCACTTCGAGGAGCGAGACCCGCTTGGTCGCGGTCAGCCGACCTCGGGCGCCGGACAGATAGGTGCCTGAGGTCGGCGCCACGTCCGAGTAATCGGCTCCGACCGCCACCGTCACGTACCCCAGCCCACCGCGGCCGGCATGCGTCGGATCGAAGGCGTACGCGATCGCCTCACCGGTTCCGTCATGTGTCGGCAGCACGACCTCCACCCATGCGTGCGTACCGCCCTGGCCGAGAAGGTGGCCCGAGACGTATCGCGACGGAAGGCCGCAGGCACGGCACAGCGCCAGCATCACGTGCGCGTAGTCCTGGCAGACTCCAGCCCCGAGCTCGAGCGCGGCCGCCGCGGTGGTGCGGACACCTGTCACGTCGTAGCGGTAGGTCATCGACTGGTAGACCCAGTCGTTGATCCGATCGGCGAGCGGCAGGCCCCACTCGGCCGCCACCATCATGTCGTCGGCCGCGCGCAGGATGCGGTCGTCGGGCTGGGTGAGCTGCGACGCCTCGAGCAGGTACCCGTCCGCCAGCCAGCCGTCAGGCAAGCGGTGTTGCTCCGCCGTCCGGCGCTCCACCGCCACCTCGGCGACGAAGTCGATCGAGCCCGCGACGCGCGGTGCAAAAACGTCGACGATCACGTTGCCGAACCGGTCGGAGCGGTTCTCCACCCTCGCGCCATCAAGCGCCACCGAGACGCTGTGTGACAACCGGCGCTGGTCGCCGAAGCGCTCTGGGGGGATGACGACGAGCCGGTGGCTCAGGTCGCGAATCGGCTCCGGATATTCGTAGTGGAAGGTCTGGTGCACCAGGTACGACGCGCGCCGTGCTGAGCGCCAGTCGACGGAAGCGGGTTCGATCGCCATCAGTCGGCCTGGTCCGCCCAGACGACCATCGACCGAAACGCAGCCGGCCCGAAGGTGGTGAGCATCGCCACGTCAAGGGCGTCCCGGCCGCGCCCGATGAGGACCCGGCCCACGCGGCGCGCGTTGTTGCGCGGGTCGAACGTCCACCAGCGGTCGCCCAGGTAGACCTCCATCCAGGCAGCGAAGTCCATCGGAGCCGGGTCCGGCGGGACGTACAGGTCGGGCAGGTAGCCGAACACGTAGCGGGCCGGGATGTTGAGGGCTCGGCAGAACGTGATCGCCAGGTGAGCGAGGTCGCGGCAGACGCCCTTGCGCTGCTCGAGCACGTCGACCGCGGTCGTCAACGGGTTGCTCGTGCCGTACTGGAACTTGATGTTGTCGTGGACCCAGTCGCAGATCGCCTGGACGCGGGCTGCGCTCGGGTCGGTCTGGCCGAAAAGCTCCCAGGCCATCCCCATCAGCTGATCGGAGAGGCAGTACCGGCTGGGGAGCGTGAAATGGAGCAGCTCGCCCGGGATGTCGTCGACCGCCAGCTGCGGCGCGGCCATGGCGTCCGGATCGGGCTCGTCCGGAACTGAAACGACGGCGTCGTAGCGCAGCGTGAGCTGCCCCTGGGGCATCAGAAGGCGCTTGACCGGGTTGCCGTAAAAGTCGGTGTATTCGTCGACCGGCAACGGCGGCTGGGTCGACCAGATCTCGGTGATCAGCTGGTGGCGCGCATCCGACCGCGGGCGGACCTGCACCGTCGCGACAGTCGGGGCGCTCACGTCGTACTTGAACTCGCAGCCGACCCGTAAATTGATCGTTCTCTCAGGTTGCGGGATGGCGCAGACACTATAGCGGTGGCTTTCGTGAATCTTGATTCCAACTACCAGCTCAACGGCTTCTATGACGAGATGCTTGCGGCCGCCGGACGGCCGCGACCCGCTTATCGTCGACTCTACGAGCAGCTGAACCGCCTGGGTGCGGACGAGCTCCAGCGCCGGTCGGCCCTGGCGATGGAGATGTTCCGCAACCACGGCGTCACCTTCGCCGTTTACCCCGACGCCCAGGGCACCGAGAAGGTCTTTCCCTTCGACGTGATCCCGCGGGTCATCGAAGCCAGGACGTGGCGGCGCCTGGAGCGGGGGCTGAAGCAGCGCTTGCGCGCGCTCAACCTGTTCCTGGACGACGTCTACGGCCGCAAGATGATCCTGAAGCAGCGCGCGATCCCACCCGACATCGTGCTCAGCAGCTCGCT
>Ga0070707_100001481_pt1 | contig 22944 bp, 16 predicted proteins | sample KBSK5502metaG_FD_65468 | JGI IMG/M metagenome (GOLD analysis project Ga0070707, IMG submission 65468) | Corn, switchgrass and miscanthus rhizosphere microbial communities from Kellogg Biological Station, Michigan, USA - KBS K5-50-2 metaG | ecosystem: Host-associated > Plants > Roots >...
CAGGGCATCAGTTTTCCCTGTTATGAAATCGGTGGCGACTATTACGATTTTATCCAGCGCGACGACGGCAAATTGGTGGTCGCACTGGGCGATGTTTCCGGTAAAGGCACGGCGGCCGCGCTGTTGATGTCGTCTCTGCACGCGGCTGTGCACGCCCAGGCCGACATTCACGACTCTCTGGTGAAGACGATCACTGCCGTCAATCGATATTTGGTCGATAGCATCCCGGCTAACCGGTTCGTCACGCTTTTTTATGCCGAGCTCGATCCCCAAAACGGAGGGCTGGCTTTTCTCAACGCGGGCCATAATCCGCCGCTGATAGTTCATACCGGTGGCACGATGGAGCAGCTGGCGTCAGGTGGCCTGCCGTTGGGCATCATGTCGAATGCAGATTTTCGCGAAGGACGCACGAAACTTCATCCCGGTGATGTCCTGGTGATTTATTCCGACGGCGTTTCTGAAGCAGTGAATCCCAGCGGTGAAGAGTTTGGTCCGACGCGGCTTTACGAAGTAGTAGCGCGCAACCTTGATGCATCGGCGGGCGGCATACGCGATCGCATCGAATCCGCGTTGACGAAGTTCTGTCAGGGCACTCCCGCCGCCGACGATATCACGCTGGTGATCGTAAAACGCCTGGCCGAAGCGGAAGAAGTTTCAGTCGGAGCCGCGAACTAAGTAGTACCCAGGAGGTTCAATTGACGAGAACCCAAACTACTGAGTTGTTGTTAAGAACTTAAAGATTGTCGCCATCGTTCTACGGTTCCGTCGGCACCGAAGGAGATCCGCTACTGTCTGCCGTTGGGCCATCATTGCCAACTATCTCCCATTCTAACTCATCGATCGGGCCGGACCATTCCCTCGAAGGTAGCTTAGCCATCTGAAGTTCGGCGCCTGCGAGCTGCTGTCGAAGCCAGCTTGCCAAGGCGGTAAACGCGGCCTCGTCAGGCTCACTTTCCGCTATTCTGGCGAGTTGCTCTCCTGCCGGCGTAAGAAGATGAACATTCAAAGTCGGGGTAATGCTCGCACCATCTTCACGGTGAGCCATAAGAAGCCGCTCGTGTCCTGAACAGATGAAGAATAAGGTCGCGCCTTTAGGTACGTACTTGGAGTGGGCGCTCGCGTTGACGAGACCTGCATCATCAAGCATGAGCAGGGTGCTATGGTCCAAGCCAAACGCTTTGAGAGTATCCGCAAGTGATGACCCCGGCACCAGCTTGCCGTTTATGAGAAATTTTTGGAGCCGGCCGAACGCGGTCGCCGCCTCGCGATCTAGGTATCGCAAGACGCCAAGTGTGCGGAGGGAAAAGGCTTTGGGACGCTGGGCCTCCTCCGATATTACTCGGGCGTATATCTCTCGAATGAGGTCGTCGTCGACAAGACTGGCGTCTTCTCGAAACTTGTTTACCCAGTCATCGGATGTTTCGGACTCTGATGAATCTTGATCCCATCCCGCCTCGATGAGCGGAACGGGTTTGGCCTCTTCGAACAAGCTTCTGGCTCTTTGATGAACCTTCTTTAGTCGCACATACTTTCGCGCATGGTCCGAGAGCAAATCCTCAGCAAAAGCAACTTCGGCTTCATCGAACTCTGCGTCTGATCGAACCTTGTCCAAAATACGAGCGGTTATCTCATGATCGACAGACCGACGAATATGAAACTTGGCAGGAAGTAACCGACCAAGGAGCTCTGGGAGACTTCGGCCTACACTTACGTCGACGCCGGTAACGTCTGCTTTAACCCGGATTAGGTTCTGTTCAATACTTTCTTTATCTGGCATATTTCATTGGATCCCGAAATCGGAATTCTTATGATGATACGCCTTTCATTAGCGCAATCAAGATTAGTAAACCACACGCCTCTGCTCGATCGCCTTGCTCGCAAGACTAAAGCGCGGTTCGATCTCTTCCTTACTACCTTCGATTCTGGCGGCCACGTATTCGCCCACAACCGGCCCGTGCTTAAAGCCGTGACCCGAACCGCCGCCGACCAGCCAAACGTTTTCAAATTCAGGATGAAGATCGATGAGAAAGTCGCCGTTGGAAGTGTTTTCGTATTGGCACACGCGCGTTTCGGTCACCGGCGCGTCCGACAGATCGGGTAGCCGGCGCGCGAGATAGCGACGCACTTCTGCCAATCCCTCGTTGGTGACTACACGGCTTCCATGATCAGGATCAAACGCGGAACCATGACGATCGATCGCGATTTTGACGCCGCGACCTTCCGTGTCAGGTAAGCCATAGGCTTCGTCTTTGAAGTCGATCCAGGTGGGCAGAGCCGGCGCCGCGAAACGCCGGTCACCGGCGGGTGGTCCGAAAAAGAAAACTTCCTGACGGGTCGGATGAATTCTTTCACCGAGCAAGTCGGGAAAAATCTTTGGCAACCAGGCGCCGCAGGCAAAGACGTACGCGCCGGCGGAAATGTGTTGACCACTGGCTGTAACCAAATACTCGAGGTTGCGTTTCGTGGCCCGCGCATCCTGCACGTGAATCACGGGCGGCTCGATTGCGTCCTGTAAATACTCAACGCCATTCCTAATTGCTTCGCGGGCCACCGTCTGGACTGCTCGGCGCGCGATTATGACTCCACTGCCGGGCTCAAGCAGCGCCCAGGCAACGCGATCCTGGCCGATTTGCGGATAGCGTTGCGCAAGTTCAACCGCAGTCAATCTCTCAAAAGGAATTCCGACCTTCGTGAGGGTCTCGGCACACTGGCCCGGATAAGGATCGTCTTCATGCGCCAGCCATAGAACTCCCGTTTGATGAAAGAGTGGCTCGCCAGTTTGCTCGAGGAGTTCGCGCCATTGACGCAACGATCGCAACGCTGAGCTCGTGTAGATCTCATCGGCGCCATAACCCATGCGAATGATTCGCGATTCATCGCCTGAGCTGGAGCGGCTGTGGCCGGGACCGTACGCATCGAGCAGCAATACTCGCTTTCCGGTGCGTTGCAGTTGATAAGCCGTCCAGGCGCCAAAAACTCCCGCGCCGACCACGGCAACGTCATAGGTTTTGTTTGTCGTGGAGGCCTGCACAGTCGGCCCGCATTATCGAATTGACCCAAACCTAAAGCAAACCGATTGGATTCGGACGGTACTTGCGATCATCAGAGCGCTCTAGATCAGTAGGGCACACTTGAGAATAATGCGAGGCTTCAATTCTACCCCGTCAGGATGTAGAGGGGATTGAAAGCGGGCGCGTTCTGGTCCGCTTTGGCTGCCATCCATCGCAGGGCATAGGCCATAACCGGACTGGTTTTGCCCTGGGTGAAGTGGTTGGGAATGAATTCAAGAATCGCATGGGATCCCGCATCCCTGAAGTAGTCGATGTCGGCCTCAACCTTGACCATGCCCTCTGGGGCCGGCGCATTCTCAAGAAACGTAAGCTGAACGTTTCCTTCGCCGAATTGCACCTGCTTATAACTTTGGGTCGCCCCATGATGCACCAGACCAGCTAAAGCTTCGCGCTTGAAATCGCCGCGTTCGGCGGCGGCTACGACTTGGTCCAGCAACTCGGTAATGGCGTACGCATAGAAGCGGTCCTGCTTTGGCGCTTCGGGACTCGCCGGATCCCAGATTAGTTCCCTAAAGTAACTTAGCGCCGTAGTTCCGCTATCACGCGGCAGACTAATATCGCCAATCGCTGTCGTGATGTTTAGCAGAGCAGCCAGAGCCGGGGGATTGTGATTCATCAGTTGCTCATATCGCGCCTTTGCAGCCGCGTCATCGTCGGCTCCGGCACCCAGGAACGCAAAGAGTTCTGGCCTACTAACAGGCAACTGATCCCACGCTGACTGGTTAAATACGAATCGATACGATTTTGGGATGAGCATTAGGTTAAGCTCTCGCGTGTCATTCTTCGGCATCCTCAATGGAAAGAAGCCGGCGTCGTAGTGATGCTCGGCAGCTGCAATCACGCGAAAATCGTCCACTGGACTGTTGGCAAACGGCAGGTCCTCAAATAGAAAGCTCTGCCCTTTTTCGAAGGTGGTTCTCACCTCTTTGTTTGGGATATCGGAATTAAAGACGTGAATCAACACGTCTACATTTGGTTGGAAGGGCCGCCTTGTGCCATCGAATAAATTAACGCGTAGGTTAGTTGTGTCCGCCATTTAAGTCCTCCGTTTTGGTTGTGAATCTCGTTAAAGATAGTGATCGGTGCGCGCCGCGCTCACTCAAATGCCTTCGAGGTACGCCGCTTCGCCGTGGATCGCCGTGTCAAGTCCCTCAGCCTCTCCGGCTTCATCCACCTTTACTTTGGTGATGCGGTCGATAATCCAGAGCATCCCGTAAGTGAAGACGAAGGCCCAAACTGAAGAGAGGGCCACCGCGCCGAGTTGGACCAGAAAGAAATGCTTGTTGCCGCGCAGCAGGCCATCCACACCCGCCGGGTTGAATAATGTGGTGGCGAATACGCCGCAAAGCACGATGCCCAGGAAGCCGCCAACGCCGTGGACGCCCCAAACATCCAGCGCGTCGTCCCATTTCATTTTGTTCTTCAGCGCCACCGCGTAAAAGCAGACGACGCCCGCGGCAACTCCGATCAGACAGGCGGTTGCGGGTGAAACATAGCCTGCGGCCGGCGTGATGGTGGCGAGGCCCGCTACTGCGCCGGTTAGCAAACCAAGAAACTTTGGCTTCTTCGTCGTCATCCAATCCATGCAGAGCCAGGCGATAGCCGCGAAACTTGCCGCGAGATCGGTATTCAGAAAAGCAACAGCTGTAACTGAGTCGACGCGAAATTCGCTGCCGGCGTTGAAACCGTACCAGCCAAACCAGAGCAGGCCAGTCCCCAGCGCCACCAGCGGGATCGAGTGTGGCCCGTTGTCCGCAACCATGCGCCTGCCCACGTAGAGAACTGACGCCAGTGCCGCGATGCCCGCGATGTTGTGGACGACAATGCCGCCCGCGAAATCCAGCACGCCCCAACTCGCCATCAACCCGCCGCCCCAGACCATGTGCACGAACGGAAAGTAGACCAGCGTGAGCCAGGCAGTGAGAAACAGCATGTAAGCTTTGAAGGTAACGCGATTCGCAAACGCGCCCGTGATTAATGCGGGCGTGATGATGGCAAACATCATCTGGTAAGCACAGAACACTATCATCGGGATCGACGGATTGATTGGCGACGGTGTGTCCAGCGTTATACCACGGAGAAAGGCCCAGTGGAAGTTTCCCAGAATGCCGAAGAAATCCGTGCCGCTCTTTAGATCGCCGCTGAAACAAACCGAGAAACCGAACGCCCACCAAAGCACCGTGGTCCAGCCCATTGAGACGAAGCTCTGGATCATTATCCCCAGAACATTCTTGCGGCCAACCAGTCCACCATAGAAAAAAGCCAGCCCCGGTGTCATTAGCATGACCAGGCTGGAGCAGAGCAGCATGAAAGCCGTGTTTCCCGTGTCAATGATTAGAGGGGGCATGGCGGTTTCTCCTTCGATAGGCTGTTAGAAGTGACCTGAGATCTGTTGGCGTTACTGCGTCAATTCAATTCGCCCGCCGGCGCGGACGGAAGTGTGTTGCGGCATCATACGCCTTTCGAGCGGGTGATCAAGATTTGCGACGGGGCCAGTAGCCCGGCCGTCAGGAAGGGCTCACGTCCTGTGGCGTTGCGTGAAGAACGAGCCCTTGCTAACGCGCGGGCTAATGCCCCAAGCCATCAAGATTCGCAACGGGGCACTAGCCCGACCGTCAGGGAGGGCTCAGTAATCGAATCGATTGCGCCAAGCGATAGTTCAGTCGAGCGAGAATTCATGATCCTGACCAAGCAGCACGTACTCGACTGCCTTTTCCACGTCCCGTTCTTTCCACAGATAGATCGTACTTCCATGCCTCGCCCATGGCTTAACGCCAGCGGGCAATAGACCTGCTTCCCTTATTGCTCTGGTCGAGTATGATTTGAAAGCGTCGAGAATTGGCTCAGGATCACTAAGTGCCGAAACAACCGAGTGTGCGTGATTAGTCCTGACATTGATCGCACGCAATCGATACCTTCGATGCCGACAGACTTCGCGAACCGCTTGCTCTACAACGGCGCGTTGTCTGGTGTTGAGCCTCAGGGGGCGGTGCTTGAGTTGCTGACTCTCCGCTCTCTTTAGTCCTGGCCTTGGTGGGATGCGCAACACTCCTGATATCACCCGCGAACTGCGGCGATAGGATCCGCGTTCGTCACCATGCAACCATGTTCCGTAACACCTGAACGTGATCAAGAACGCCAGCGGAAATTCGTTGTCATCGAAATCTCTCATCGAGATGATAAGGACTGAGCCCTCCCTCACGGTCGGGCTAGCGCCCGTTTTCTACAATTGAGCAGGCCATCCGAGGTCTTGTCAATCGAATCGTCTATGCGCACTAGGCGCGAACCGCTTGCTTGACACTCCGCGCCGGGCTCACTTAGCCTTGACCGATTTCAGCCCATTAGGCTTTAAGGGCTCCTGCCTTTATGATTTGTATTCCATTGACTGGAACGATTCATGATCAAAAACGAAATTATCAAGCTGATTAAGGACAAGCGCGCCCGCGTCGGAGTAATCGGATTGGGCTATGTCGGGCTGCCGCTGGCGACTGAGTTTGCCCGCAACGGGTTCAAAGTTACCGGATTCGAAGTTGACCAACGCAAGGCCGAAACGATCAACGCCGGCGAGACTTATATCGGCGACGTCGCTTCCGGTTTGGTGAAAGAGTCGGTGGATGCCGGCCGGCTGCGGGCGACGACAGATTTTGACCATTTGAAAGACTGCGACGCAATCATCATTTGCGTCCCCACGCCGCTCAGAAAGACAAAAGAGCCGGACGTTTCTTTCATCCTGTCGGCCTCGGAAGAAATAAAAAAGCGATTGCGGCGCGGGCAGTTGGTAATCCTCGAGTCAACCACCTATCCCGGCACCACGGACGAAGTGCTGCTGCCGATTTTTCAGGAAACCGGCTTGCAGCTCGACACAGACTTTTTGCTGGCGTTCTCGCCAGAGCGCGTCGACCCGGGCAACGCAGAATTTCAAACTCACAATATTCCCAAAGTTGTCGGCGGCGTGACCGCTGATTCCACTGAAGCTGCGGCCACTCTGTACTCACAGGTAGTCAAAGACGTTCATTCAGTTAGTTCTGCGCGCGTGGCGGAAACGGCGAAGCTTTTGGAAAACACATTTCGGGCTGTGAATATTGGCATGGCAAACGAAATGGCCCGGCTTTGCTATGCGCTGAATATCGACACCTGGGAGGTGATTCGCGCGGCCGCCACCAAACCGTTCGGCTTCATGCCTTTTTATCCCGGCCCCGGCATCGGCGGTCATTGTATTCCGCTGGATCCGCAGTATCTTTCCTGGAAAGCTCGTCAACATGGTTTTGATTCACGCTTCATCGGGTTGGCGGAAGAGGTGAACTCGCGCATGCCTGAACATGTCGTGCAACTCGTGTCCGACGGATTGAATGACGATCGCAAATCAATGAACGGCGCCCGCGTGCTGGTGCTGGGCGTGGCCTACAAACGAGACATCGACGACGTGCGCGAGAGTCCCGCGCTCTCGATCATCGACCGGCTGCGCAGTAAAGGCTGTGAGGTCCGCTATCACGACCCGTTCGTGCCTCAGGTTAGTTTCGATGATGCCCACACAGAGGGCGGGGGCCAGCCACTCTCGTCCGTGGATCTTACGGATGAGGAGATTCAGGGGGCGGATTGTTTGATTATCGTCACCGATCACACTCAAATCGACTATCAACACATAGTAAGTCTGGCGCCTCTGATTGTTGACACTCGCAATGCTCTCAATGGTGACGTGCGGCGCGGCAGCCGGGCACGGATCATAAGACTCTAACTTCGTCAGTCGTCATCGGTCCGTTGTCAGTGGCCAGCTACGAACAACTGACCACTGACGACTGACAGCCTTATGCTTAAGATCATCATCGTCGCCGGCGCTCGTCCCAACTTCATGAAGGTTGCGCCGCTGGTGGCGGCAATGAAGCGGCGCCACGACGAGTTTCAATCCCTCCTGGTTCACACCGGACAACATTACGACGCGACGATGTCCGACGCGTTTTTTCGCGATCTGGAAATGCCCGAACCTGCCGTCTATCTCGGAGTCGGATCAGGTTCGCACGCACAGCAGACCGCGGCGACTATGCAGGCGTTCGAGCCCGTTGTGCTCAAAGAAAAGGCAGACTGGGTGGTGGTGGTTGGAGACGTCAACTCGACGCTCGCCTGCGCCCTGGTATGCGTGAAGCTAGGCGTTCGAGTGGCCCACGTCGAGGCCGGCCTGCGCAGCCGCGATCGCACCATGCCCGAAGAGATTAATCGCCTCTTAACCGATCAGATAGCAGACCTGTTGTTAACGCCGTCACCTGATGCCGACGCGAACCTGCTCCGCGAAGGCATTCCGCCTGAGCGCATACGGTTCGTGGGTAACATCATGATCGATTCGCTGCTCAATAATCTCGAGCGCGCGCACCAATCCACGATTCGAGAAAGTCTCGCGCTGGCAGCCCGAGAATACGCAGTGCTGACGTTGCATCGCCCGTCGAATGTGGACCAGCACAGCGCTCTGTCCGGCATCATCGAGTCGCTCGAAGAGATCGCAGAACATTTACCCGTAGTCTTTCCGGCACATCCACGCACGCGCAAGATGATTGACGAACTGGGCCTGGGTGCGCGCGTCGACGCTATCAAAGGCGTGATGGTGATTGAGCCTTTGGGCTATCTGGATTTTCTCCAACTCCTTAGCGGCGCGCGCCTGGTATTGACTGATTCGGGCGGAATTCAGGAAGAGACAACTGTGTTGGGAATTCCCTGTGTGACTTTGCGCGAGAACACCGAGCGGCCGATTACGGTCGAGCAGGGCACGAACACAATCGCCGGCACCGACAAGGCTAAGATCGTAGCGGCAGCTCTTAAAGCGTTGAGCCGTCCCCCGGACAAGTCCGAGTTGCGAACGCCATCACTTTGGGATGGGCATACGGCCGACCGGATTCTGGACGCCCTGTTGGCGCATAGGGTGTCAGAAGCCCGACCGTAAGGGAGGGCCTGTTTCGTCAGCTTGCTCTTGCTTACGCGCGGGCTTCTGACACGGCCTTTGCCCTTTCACCTCTTCCCCTTTACCCTTCTGGTTTCTCTAATCCATGTCCACCACTTCCAAAATAAGGCGAATGCTCCGCGGCGAGGTCGATGCGCGGACCGCGGCGCTCGAGGCGATGCGTCGCTTCCGTCGGGTGCTCGCGCAGCGAAGTGAACGGGCGCACCTGGCGGAGATGGAGCGACAGCCGGCCAGATTGCGGCCGGACTTTGCGCGCAGCTCACCCACAGAACTACTGACGCATTTCCGCTCGCGCGAAACCCCGGAGTTCTTTCCCGGGTTCGCAGCCTCGGCCAGGGTAACGGCTGAATTACAGTCTCAACTGTTTCCGAACGAGTCGGCGCAGCTTTTGACTGAGGCGTCGCGGATCGCCAACGACCACTGCTGGCCTCTGCTTGGCTTTGGCGAAAAGTGTTTCGGCGCTGAAGAGATCAAATGGGGTCGCGATCCTCTGTCCGGCTTTGACTGGCCGCTGGATTTTCATGCCGACATCAATTTGATCCGCAACGACGGCTCTGACGCGCGCGTCGTTTGGGAACTTAATCGCTTCTCGCACCTCATCACCCTGGGCCGGGCCTACTCGATCACTGACGACGAAAAGTTCAGCGCCGAGTTTTTTAGCCAGTTAACGAGTTGGCGGCGACAGAATCCCGTGGGCCGGGGCATCAATTGGAATTGCGCCATGGAAGTCGCGCTGCGGGCTATGAATTTGCTGGCTGCGTTTGAGCTGTTCCTGCTCGCGCCACAGATGGACGAGACCAGATTGGCTGATCTGCTGAAAATGTTCGAGCAGCATGGCGCGCACATTAGGCGCAACCTCGAGTTTTCGCACATCGCCACCAGTAATCATTATCTCGCTGACGTGAGCGGGCTGTTGTGGCTGGGCGTGATGTTGCCGGAGTTGGAAGCCGCGAGCGAATGGCGCGAATTTGGTTTGCGCGAGCTATTGCGGGAGTTGGACAAGCAGACTCTGGCAGACGGCGCCGACTATGAAGCTTCGACCGGTTATCATCGTTTGAAGCTGGAGTTGTTTCTCTATTCCTTTGTCCTCTGCCATCTGAATGGAATTCAGATTTCCGAAGCGCACTGGAAGAAACTGCGCGGCATGATCGAATACTTGCGAGCTTATCTCAGGCCGGACGGTCGCGCGCCGCTGATTGGCGATACTGATAATGGGCAGGCGATGCCGATCCTCCGGCGGAGGGGCGACGATCATGTCTATCTGTTGGCTCTGGGAGCGGCCGTGTTTCAGGAGCCGCGTTTCAAGATTTCTGAGCAGAAGATCCCTGAAGAGTTACTCTGGATCCTGGGCCCGCAGGGCGTGCGCGATTACCAGGCCCTGCGATCCGGCGACAGTCCGCAGTCACAGGCTTTTCCTGATGCGGGGACATACATCCTTCGCCAAGACGACCTTTATCTGCTTCTTAACTCGAGTGACATCGGAGTGAACGGGCGTGGTTCTCACGGACACAACGACGCGCTCGGTATTGAAGTCTCAGCTTGTGGCACAGCCTTCATTGTCGATCCCGGTACCTACCTTTACACGGCTGACCTGCATGAGCGTCACCTGTTTCGTTCGACGGCGTATCACTCTACTGTCGAGATCGACAACGTTGAGCAAAACACGATCGACGAACGAGCGCCTTTCGTAATGGGTAACGAAGCGCGGCCGCGAGTGTTGGGTTGGGAGAGTGGGCCGGGAAAAGATGTTTTGATTGCCGAACATGGCGGCTATGAACGTTTGTCACAGCCGGTAACCCACCGGCGCACGGTGACCTTTGATAAGCCTGATCGTTTGTGGCTGGTCGCGGATGACATCACCGGCCAGGGAGAACACCAGCTCGCATTTCGTTTTCACCTCGCTTCCGGATTAGAGACCAACGTGCGGTCTGACGGGATTGTCGAGGTCTGCGATAAGATGAACGACGCGCGATTGCTGATTGTCCCGAGCGGCCTCGAGAGCAAGCCGGTATTGGAACCGCGCTGGTCGTCCCGCGACTACGGATCAAAACAGGCGTCCGTCTCAGTGTGCTGGAACCTGACGACCTTGCTGCCATTCACAGCCTATTTCTGCATTGTTCCAGTTCGAGCCGGGGGAAATCAGGTCGAACGATTAGCGATAGCAAATCTGAAATTTCAAATTTGAGATCTGAAATCTAAGAGAGCCAAGAGCCAAGAGCTAAAGAGCCAAGAGCTAAAAAGCCAAAAGCTAAAGCGAAAATCTAAAAGCATGTGCGGCATCTGCGGAGTCTGGGAATACGGAGCGGCCGAGGGTCGTGTCGAGCGCGCGCTGGTCGAGAGAATGCGCGACGTGATGACCCACCGCGGTCCGGATGATGCCGGCGAACTGATCTTTGACGAAGGACGTGGCGGCTTTGGATTTCGCCGGCTGTCGATTATCGATCTTTCCGAAGCTGGGCATCAGCCGATGCATGGCTGCACGGATCGTATCTGGCTGGTTTTCAACGGCGAGATTTACAACCACGCCGAACTTCGCAAAGGCCTGGAGGCGCGTGGGCACGTTTACACTTCACGCACCGACTCGGAAACCATTCTGCATCTTTACGAAGAGCGCGGGCTCGACTTTGTTCACGACCTCGAGGGTGACTATGCGATTGCCCTCTGGGACGCTGAGCGCGAGCGGCTGGTGCTGGCGCGCGATCGGGCCGGTGTAAAGCCGCTCTATTTTTATCAGCAGGCCGGGCGTTTCATTTTTGCTTCCGAGATCAAGGCAATTCTTGAACACCCAACGGTCCCGCGCGAAGTAAATGAAGAGGCCCTCTATCATTATCTAACCTTTGTGACCACGCCGGCGCCGCAAACTCTGTTTCGCGGAATTCAGAAAATCCCCGCCGGGCACATGCTGGTAATCGATCGTGGTGGGGCAGCGCGCATGACACAATATTGGGACGCGTTGCCTCCCGTTTCGCCCACTGTCCGAACTGAGGCTGAGCATCAAAAGAATATTCTCGAGCTGCTGCGAGCGTCGATTAAGAAGCGCATGATGGCGGATGTTCCGTTCGGCGTGTTCCTTTCTGGTGGCGTTGATTCGTCGGCCAACGTGGCCCTGATGTCTGAGTTGATGCGGCAGCCGGTGCGAACCTTTACCGTCGGCTTTCATGACAGCGAAGCACTGAACGAACTGAAATCAGCTCGAGCCATCTCAAAACGATTCGGCACCGATCATCACGAGGTGATGATTGGCCGGGCAGAGATGATGAAGTTTCTGCCCGAGCTGGTATTTCATCAGGATGAGCCGATCGCGGATCCGGTCTGTGTGCCGCTGTATTACGTTTCGAAGCTGGCCCGCAGCACCGGCACGATCGTCGTACAGGTGGGCGAAGGCTCGGATGAAATATTCGCCGGCTATGACTGGTTCGGGACCTACCTGCGGATACAGGAAAGGTTCTGGCGGCACGCTGAGCGCACTCCGCTCCTGGCCCGTCGCTTTGCAGCTACTCTGGCGCAGCCGCTGGTGCAAAAGACTTTAAAGAAGCGCATGGCCAGCGAGCTGGTGCGGCGGATGGGAGCGAACGAATCGTTATTTTGGGGTGGCGCCGTCGTCTTTGACGAGACGATGAAGCCCGGCGTGCTTTCAAAGGAAATGCGCGTTCACTACAACGGATTATCCACTCACGATGTTGTGCGTCGATATCAGGACACCATAGCAGCGGCGCGGCCGGCTTCCGATTATGCGGCGCGCATGGCGTACCTGGAATTGAAACTCAGACTGCCTGAGTTGCTCCTAATGCGGGTTGACAAGATCACGATGGCGACTTCCGTCGAGGCGCGCGTTCCGTTTCTTGATCATCACTTGATTGAATACGCAATGGGTTTGCCGCGAGAACTGAAAGTTAAAGGTCGAACGGGTAAACATATTTTGAAGCGCGCTCTGGAGTCGGTTCTGCCCGCGAACGTCCTTTATCAACCCAAGCGCGGATTCGGGGCGCCCGTGCGCGAGTGGTTCCGGGGCGCAGAAGGCGAGAACCTGATTGGGCAATTGATGAATTCATCGATACGCGAACGCAACTTTTTTGATTACTCTTTCATTCAGCGTCTGGTGGACGAGCATCGGCGAGAGGCGCGCGATTGGAGCGCAAATCTCTGGTGTCTGCTGAATCTCAGCCTCTGGTACGATCATTGGATCGCGTAGGCTTTGCTCCAAAAGGCAATTTTGGATTCGGCTTGGAGTCAACAAAGCGCTTGGTACAGAACCGCTCGCGGTAGCGAGCGGGATCGAGACTCAAGCTGAAATCTGGATTTGTTCCGTATTTTAACTGACGAGTATAGCGTCACCTCCGTTACGGGTTGATTGAGTTTTTGTCCCGCTCGCTACCGCGAGCGGTTCTGTAACCGCTTAGCCGACTTTTGGGACAAAGCTGTTCGCGTACTCCCCTAACAGCGGACGGCGGACCGCTAGAAGAAGCATGAGCGATCAGGCCATCACCGGAGCACCGGCCGGAACTCCATTGGCATCGAGCGAGCAGCGCGCATTTGGTAGTTTCGCCTCGGGTGTCGCGCTGACCTTCGCAACGCGGTTGCTGATGCTTGCGGGTGTCATTGGTGCAAGCGTGATCGTCGCGCGTTGGCTTGGACCCGAAGGGCTCGGGGCCCTCGCGGTGGTGAACGCGACCGTAGCACTGGCACTTCAAATTGGCAGCGCGGGTTTGCCTTCGGCGAATACATATTTCATCTCGAGGGATCGCAATCGTCTGGCGTCGGTTTGGGCCAACTCAATCGTCTTTGCTCTGGCTGCCGGAAGTCTGCTCGCCCTCGGAGTTGTCGTGTTGGTTAAGCTAAAGCCGTCGTTGTTTGGCGGCGTTTCGGAAAGCCTGTTGACGATCGCCGCGTTCTCGATACCGTTTCAACTTCTGACCTTGCTCGGACTCAACGTATTACTGGCACTGGACCGAATCGGTCAACTCAACCTTCTCGATTCAATGTCGCCGGCGCTCGCGCTCATCAACGCGATTATCGTCCTGGTGATCTTGCGCTCGAAGTTGACGGTGCTCGTTTCTTTCAATACCGCAGCGGCGATCGTGCTGAGTCTCGTTTTGATTTGGGTGATCGCACGGCTGCTGGCGCGTCAGAAAGAGCGGACCCCGGCCCGGCCGGATCTCTCCTTGATCAAAGAGATGCTGGTGTACGGAGGCAAGTTTTACGTTTCGATTATGGCGGGCGCCGTGATATTTCGCGTTGACCTGTTGTTCGTCAATCATTTTCGCGGCGAGGGCGAAGCCGGGGTTTATGCAGTCGCGGCCCAGGTTTCCTTCCTTCTGATGTTGTTGCCGGGCGTGATCGCGGCGCTTTTGTTTCCGCGCGTGGCTTCCGATCAGGATACACGTGGCGAGTTCGCCATTCAGGTCACGCGTCATGCGTCGTTCCTGATGATGATTCTGTGTGTCGCTGCGGCTGCCGCATCATTCGCACTGCCGCTGATTTATGGGCCACGTTTCGCTGATGCTTCGGTCCAGTTGCTGATTCTGCTGCCCGGCATCTTTCTGGTAAGTATCGAGTCAGTACTGGTCCAGCACTTCACGGGCACAGGATTGCCGATGGCGATACCGTTGTTCTGGCTGATGACTCTGGCGCTGAATTTGGGTTTGAACTTTGCGCTCGTGCCCACGCTGGGCGCGCGCGGCGCGGCCCTGAGTTCAACCGTCAGCTATGCGTTGATATTTGTTTTGGTGGCCATTTACTTCTGTTTGAAAACAGGAAGGCGTCCACGCGAAATGTTTCTGCTAAGTAGCCGCGAACTTCGTGAACTGCTGAGCCGAATGACTCAGCTTACGTCTAAGGCGAAAGCCCACAAGTGACCATCGCATGAAAATAGTCCTACTGGTGCTCAGCGGTGATCCGGACCTTGCCCGCAGACGGCTGCAGGAAAAGTATCCCGGCGGCGCCGTCGAGAGCATTTCCCGCGACGAAATTGAGAGCCTCTCACCGCTCCAGCGCATTCGCGCGCTGCGCTCACTTCACGCTGACCTCTTGGCGGTGGCTACCGAACGGCTCGCTCTGCAACGCAGTCAAACTCAGCTGCTGCTTTTCGGAGCGCTCGCCGGCGCGCGGCGCGTGGTGCTGTTCGATGCTCGCGGAGACACAAGGGAAGAGACGCGAACACGCATTTTGGCTCGCACTCCGCTTTGGCTGGCGGCTGACTCAATCGCCAGCGCCCGAGCCGTCAGGCAATCGCGTTCGCGTCTGAAACAACTGGAACCAGCGGTTGAAAATCGTGTTCATTCTCTGCCGCAGAACGCAGCCACAAATTCTGATGCCATCCGGATCGCTTATCTGCGCAGCACGCCAAGCCCGGGCACACTTGCGGGCGGCGCCGCTACGCACATCAACGGGTTCGTCAATGCTGCCGCTGAGTCGGGCGCGCGGATGAGCGTGATTAGTAATGACCGCATCGCCGGACTCGTTGAAAGCAGGTTGAACCTAATCGATCCTGAGCCGGTGGGAACGACGCGCGCAGCTTTCGATCTGCGCAACAATCTCATTTTTTCGGCCGGAGTCCTGCGCGAACTCGAACGGGCGCCGGCGGATCTTATCTATCAAAGATACGGTCGCTTTACCTGGGCAGGAGTTGAAGCAAGTATTCGCACTGGCATCCCCTTCTTTCTTGAATACAACGGTTCGGAGGTTTGGATTGGAAAGCATTGGGACATGTCGGGCATGCTCCCCTTGCTGGAACGCTTCGAGCGCTTGAACCTCTCGGCCGCGGCACGGATCTTCGTCGTCTCAGACGTCGAGCGGCGTAATTTGTTGCGGGCTGGAATCACGGAAGAGAGAATTGTCGTTAACCCCAACGGAGTGGATGTCGAAACGTTTCGACCCGGCGCCGGCGGGGCCGCGGTGCGTGAGGAGTTGCACATCGGGCGAGATGAAACGCTCGCGGGTTTCGTAGGCACCTTTGGGCCCTGGCATGGCGTGCTCACGCTGGCGGAAGCGATCACGAGGCTCCCTGAGGATTGTCGGGTTCGATTTTTGCTGGTGGGCGCAGGTAGGTTTCGCGACGAAGTCGAGCGCATCATTCGCGAGAGGGGAAGAGAGCGGCAGGTAATATTCGCAGGTCACGTCGATCACGCGCGCGTGCCGGCCTTGCTCGATGCTTGCGACATCCTGCTGTCGCCGCACGTGCCGCTGGAGGACGGCAGCGAGTTCTTTGGGTCACCGACAAAGTTGTTTGAGTATATGGCCATGGGTAAGGGGATCGTCGCCAGCCGGCTGGGTCAAATCGGCGAGGTGCTGGTTGACGAAGAGACCGCGCTGTTGGTTGAGCCCGGAGAGGCGCGGCGGTTAGCTGACGCGATCTTACGTTTGAGCAAGTCATCAGAGTTTCGCGAACGCCTGGGTGCAGCGGCTCGCCGTGTAGCGATCGAGCGATACACGTGGAAGCAGAATGCGCAGCGTGTACTGGACAGTTATCGAGATTGGTCAAGGAATCGCTAAAGGAAACAGTTTCCTGCTCAGATTAGTCCGAACAATATGGATCCCGCAGACGACAAACAGCGTGCCCGCGAACAGTGGAGCCACGATCCTGCCGGCGCGATCTACGGTCGCGAGCACGAGTTCGGCACACGCGAATTCTTTGACGCCGTCGAACGTCATCGCTACACGGAATATGCGCCCTGGATGCCTGAAGTGATGGGTTTCAAGAAATTCGCCGGCGCGCGTCTGCTCGAAGTCGGTTGTGGGATGGGCACTGATCTTTTGCAGTTTGCTCGCGGCGGTGCAAAGGTGACGGGGATCGATCTCACTCCGCGGTCGATTGAAATTTCGCGCCGGCACCTTGAAGTCTACGGCCAGCGAGGCGACTTTGCGATAAGTGACTGCGAAAAGTTGCCGTTCACAAGTGAACGTTTCGATGTGGTCTATTCCAATGGCGTACTGCATCACACGCCGGACACCGGCGGGGCCGTGCGCGAGCTCCATCGAGTATTGCGTCGCGGAGGACAGGCCCTGGTCATGCTTTATCATAGCGGTTCGGCAGCGTACTGGGGCCAGATCATTTTTCGTCATGGACTGTTACATGGCGAGCTCTTGCGCGGACGTTCACCGGCGCAAATCATGAGCCGTCATGTCGAAGTCAATGAAGGCGGTGGATGTCCGCTGGTGAAAGTGTACAGCCGAACCGAAGCGCGCAACCTGTTTTCCATGTTTCGAGAAGTAAGTGTTGAAGTAGAGCAACTCACTCGCGCTGAGCTTTCGATTCTCGGACGACTGATCCCGGAAGGCATGTTCCGGCTGCTACGTCAGACGATTGGCGGGAACGTGATTATCTCAGCGCGAAAGTGAATTTTATGGAGTGCGCCGGCAGAGCGCAGGCGCTTTGGTTGAGCATCAACCTTGTGTTCGAAGGAACGGAGAAGAATCTTGACTGGCTCGCCCACACAAACGCGACCTACCTGGCTAGTCCTCCTCTTCATCCTCCTGCTTGCCTTTGCTGTGCGCGCACTGACCGCGAATTTCTTGCGCGCGCATCTCGACGATCCCGGGTGGTTTCCTTACGGAATCTACGCACTCTTCGATCGGCAGGCGCAGGATGGGCTTGATGGACGAGCTTCCTTCTTCCGCATCGACGATCCGTCGCGCACTGATAAGGCCGTCTATCCTCCGGGTTATCCACTCTGGCTGGCTTTCATTTACACCATCACCGGCCAAAGGTCGGCGGCAGTCGTGCAGAATGTGCAGTGGGTGCTCGATGCATTCGCTGTTCTGCTGGTTGTCGGCGCTGGTGTGACTGCGTTCGGGTGGCGCACAGGGTTATGGGCGGGGTGGATCGCGGCGCTGTGGCCATTGCTGGCAACGTACGGCGCGGTGCCTCTGGCTGACGCGCCCACGAGCTGGATGGTTTTGGGTGCAACCTGGATGCTGCTTCTGGCTGCCAGGCGTCAAAGCCTTGGGTGGGCTTTGGGCGCGGGCGCGCTCATAGGAGCATCGTGCTGGCTGCGCGCTAACGCCATGCTGCTGGCCTTTTTCTGGGCGCTAGCACTTTTGTTGCTGGTGCGAGCCAGTTGGCGACGGCGAGCGCTCTTAAGCGCCAGCCTGGTACTCGCAGCCGCCATCGTGATCGCACCGATCGTCGTGCGAAACCTGCTTGCCTTTCGCGCTTTCGTACCGACCGGCCTCGGCGCCGGTACCAACCTCTGGGAAGGCATCGGTGAGACAGAGCGAGGAAAAGAGTTCGGCGCCCCGGCAAGTGACAGTGAGCTCCTTGAGCAAGAACGGATCGAGCTGAAGCCGCCGCCGGATGTTCTCTTCGCGCTTTATTATCCGGACGGCATTCGGCGTGATCGCGAGCGCACCCGCAAAGCCATGGCCATAATCGGGCGTCATCCGTTCTGGTATGCGGGGTCGGTCGTGCGCCGGATGACGGGAGTCTTGAAGTATGCCGGAGAGCCTTCGGGCATTTATGGAAGCGCCGGCATCAACGTTACCAGCAGAAAAAGTCTGTCACCCCCGTTGCAAGGGGGAGTACTGGGCCTGCTGGTCAACATTGTGGGGATGCTTCAGAGTGTTCTGCGATATATCTTGTTGCCGCTGATGATCGCCGGCGTGTTCCTGGCTTTCCGTTCTGATTGGCGTATGACCGCGCTGAGTCTGGTTACGGTGTTCTACTATCTGGTGGTGGGCTCACTCATCCACACGCACATACGCTATGGACTTCCTATGCATGCGTTGCTGACAATTTTTGCAGGCTTCGCGGTTTGTTGGTTGAGTCGAAAGGGGACTCACTTTTGGCGGACCAGGAAAACGGTGATTAGCTAACTCGAGCTGCCGGCTTCCTGCTTGAGCAACTCTTCCAAATATTCGATCAAAGTGCGCAGGCTGGAAAATGGACTCTTCTCTTTTGACAAAAGATTCTCGTCGGCGATGGTGATGTCCAGGCCGAACTCAGCTTTAATTCTTTCCTCAACCTCCATGATGAAGGTGACGAAATCGAGCGATTCGAGCTTTCCGCCCGCACCATACAACGGCGCGTCAGGTGACTTCTCGATCTGCGCGCCCTTGGGAAGCTGGCGGTTGAGTTCGTCAACAGCGCCGTAGACCGCCGTGGTGATTTTCTCCTGGTTGGCCATTAGTGTCCTCTCAAAATGTCGAGCGATTCTAACTTAGCTGGGCAGAGATCAGAAGTGGCGTCCCGCCCGTGAAGACACGCGCAAGATGCGCGTACCACCCCCAAACTGGTTATAATGGCAACTCAATTCATACCAACGAGCAGATAGAAATTGAATGACAAAGCGAGCAGCAATCAAGGCCATCAAATCTTTCTTGCCGGCGGGCAAGCTGACGAATGAGCAACTGGCTGAAGAGTTTGGCGACTGGCACGCCGGCCAGATCTTTTCAAAAACCGGCGTGGCCGTGCGGGGTGTGGCGAGCGTAGACGAGACGGCTTCGGATCTCGGCGTTGCCGCCGGAAAGCGTCTGTTCGAAAGCGGGATCTGTGTTCCGGGGGATATAGACTTCCTGCTCTTTTGTACTCAGAGTCCCGACTACTTCACTCCGACCAGTGCCTGCGTGATGCAGGATCGACTGGGACTGAAAACAAGTTGTGGCGCGATTGATTTCAACCAGGGCTGCTCAGGGTACGTCTATGGCCTGGCGTTAGCCAAGAGCCTGGTCGAAGCCGGAACGGCATCCAACGTCCTGCTGATCACCGCCGACACTTACACGAAGTTTATCAATCGCCGGGACCGCTCGATTCGGACGTTGTTTGGCGACGGCGCAGCGGCGACGCTGGTTGCTACGGTCGACACGGATTCCGAGATGATTGGTCCGCTGGTGCTGGGTACGGACGGCCGGGGCGCAAACGAAATCATCGTTCCCGCGGGCGGTCTGCGTTGTCCGCCTACAGCCGAGACCGCGATTGAGAAGGAAGACGACGCGGGAAACTGGCGTTCGGCGCAGAACCTTTACATGAACGGCGCAGATGTATTCAGCTTTGCGCTCAGGACGGTACCGCCGGCCATCGATCAGTTGCTGCAAAAATCCGGGCTGACGCTTGATCAGATCGACTTCTTTGTTTTGCATCAGGCGAACAAATTCATTCTCGAGCGTCTGCGCGGCAAGATGAAGATTCCAGCTGAGAAATTCTGGATCGATATGGAGAACTGCGGCAACACCGTCTCGTCCACGATTCCGATTGCACTGGAAAGCGCGATCGAACAGCAGCGCGTCAAACGCGGCGACCGGGTCGCTTTGGTTGGTTTTGGAGTTGGTTACTCATGGGGCGCGGCCTTAGTCGAGATTGCATAGTCAGATGGATCTGCAACGAATTGCCAAGGCGATCTTGCCGGCGGGCGCAGTGGCCCAGCTCCGGCGCGCGAAGTGGGAGAAGGAACGCCGCCGGGTCGCTTCACTGTCGCCTCTGACTGAAACCGAATTCACAAAAATTCTGCTTAGCGATCTTGATCTGAAAACAGACGATGTGGTTTACGTGCACAGCGGGATGGACGGGCTCAATCTTGCTTTTCCGTTCTACCGGATTCTGTTTCTGATTCAGAATGTGATCGGTACGGGCGGCACTGTAGTTTTCCCAACCTACCCCAATCATCTGATTTCTTCATACGAATATCTGCTACAGGGAAAACCTTTTGACGTGCGGCGGACTCCGTCGTACACGGGGATTCTGACTGAGTTTGCCCGCCGTCAACGACAGGCAGTGCGCAGTCTTCATCCCACCAAATCAGTCTGCGCCATCGGACCGGCGGCCACAGAACTCACCGCCACGCATCAAGAGTCTCCCTATCCCTACGACACGGGCAGTCCCTACTACAAGTTAATGGCTCATCAGGGAAAGATTGTCGGCCTTGGGGTGACGACCAACTACATCTCGTTCGGTTATTGTGTGGACGATGCCATGAAGGAAAAGTTTCCGGTGAAGGTCTATCACGATCAGATCTTCGAGGCGCCGTGTATCAACTACGAAGGGGAAACAGTGACCGTGCGGACCTATGCGCATGACATGAGTAAAGTGGTGCACGGCGATGTGCGCAACTTTATGAAGCAGCACGTTTCGGCTGCTGCCTGTAAGGATCTTGTTATTAGAGGAATGAAATTTTTTAGAGCTGACGCCGCGAAACTATTTCCCGAGATGTTGGGGTTGGCAGAGCGTGGGATTACGGCGTATCCACGATCGGTGTATAGGAAGAGTTTTTCCAAGTAGCCCTTGCTGACGCGCGGGCTTCTGACACACTATCGCGGCTCGGCGCGTGTCGGAAGCCCGACCGTGAGGGAGGGCAAGTTGCTAAAGACTTCTACTTCGCCCGCACTTGAAACTCTCCGCTGCGCACTTTCTTTGCTACTTCAGTCAAGGTGATAAGTTTCAGGTCTTCCGCTTCTGCCACCTCACCAACAAAACGTTCGATTGCCGGCAGGTCGCGAATATCTTTCGGATGATTGGTCAGCACCACAGGAAGTTGTGACAATCCGCTGTCGCGCGCTCGCTGGCGGATTGAAGTAAGCATCTCGCGCATCAGCGGATAATTGAGGCGGCCGGTATCAGACACAAAGTGTTTGCGTTTCACGGTTGGCAGGATGAGCTTCTCGTAGACCTTTCCAATCGCAGAGCCTTTAGTGTCTAGTGACTGACCCGATTTTGCGGCCTCGGCTTCCGGTTCGTTCTGTTTCGCACCCTCTCGCAACTTCTGACGAGCGAGCGAGATATTCTGCCTGGTGACTTCTCGCCGCGACCCGTAAAAGTGATTGAGCGGAACGCAAGCGATCGGTTCGGGTTGGGCTGAGACTCTTCGCGCATCTTCCATCACCGGATAAAACGGCAGGAACGTCTCTTCGCAGTTACGGTAATCGAGTCGCAAGGTTTGATTGTCTACGAAAACGCCGCCGGCAATACTTACATCCAGTTCGATGCCCAACGCGGCGAGTGATTCAAACAAATGTTCGGAAGGCGCGGCCGCCAGCGCCCCGGCGCGGAAAGCAAGACAGCTGTAAGCCGAATCGATGGGTTGCAAGAGATTCTCCAGGTAACTCCTGGCGCCGGCCAGCATCGCAAAGGCGACCTCGCGATCGTAGTTCAGAATTGACCAGTTACTGTTTAGCTGCCACCGTCCATCTTCGTAACCAGCGTCGCGCCACTGAGGATGCAGGTGCAACTGGATGTCATGTCCATCGCGAAAGGCTTCGCGAACATGCTGGTCCCATAAATCAGCCAACTGTTTCAGCTCCGAATGCTGGCCTTCCAGCCGGCGAAACGCGAGCTGTTGCATGACGTCGGGAAGAATCGTCGTGCGCGCGCCGAACTTTGCATAGACTTCCAGCAGTTGGCGCAAGGGTGCGAATTGAATTTCTTCAATATCGCCTGAGCCGTCACCGCGTAATTCCCAGTCGTGAGTTAACGCGAGATGGATGGTCGGTGTCATTAAAGTAAGTCAGAACCACCTGCGGTAGCGGGTGGTTGATCTTAACAACCTACGATACCAATGTCAGGGATCAACCGCCCGCTACCGCAGGCGGTTCTGACTTCATCAATCGCGTATTGTACTATCACCGTGCGCTAACCGACCCAATGCTCAAGGACAAATCGATAATCTGTTTTGGCGGCGAGGACTGGTGGTATCACCATCCGCACTCGAAGAACCATTTGATGCGCCGGTTTGCGCGCGCCGGAAACAAAGTGATCTTCGTCAACTCGATCTCGATGGGCCTGGCGCCGATCAAGAGCAGGGAACTGGTGCCGCGGATCACGCGCAAGCTGAAGAGCTATGCCAAACTGGCCCGCACCACCACAGAAGGCATCACCGTTGTTTCGCCCGCAGTGGTTCCTTTCTTTGGCAGCGCTGCGGCAACGGCTGCGAATCGTCGTCTGCTCACCACGCAGGTCGCCGGCCTGGCACGCCGGCGAGGCCTGACCAATCCCATTCTTTG
>Ga0070707_100001482_pt1 | contig 22943 bp, 18 predicted proteins | sample KBSK5502metaG_FD_65468 | JGI IMG/M metagenome (GOLD analysis project Ga0070707, IMG submission 65468) | Corn, switchgrass and miscanthus rhizosphere microbial communities from Kellogg Biological Station, Michigan, USA - KBS K5-50-2 metaG | ecosystem: Host-associated > Plants > Roots >...
ATACGCAACGTCGGGAATCCGGCCGCGGCGCTGGTCGAGATCCGCCGCGTCCTGCGGCCCCGCGGGCGCCTCGTCGTGCTCGAGTTCTCCCGGCCGCCGGGATGGCGAGGCGCGATCTACCGGCGCTACTTCCAGGGCGTGCTTCCCCGCATCGGCGCGCTGGTGAGCGGCGATGCCGCGGCCTATTCCTACCTGCCGGCGTCGGTGGAGCGCTTCCCGGCCCCGGAGGCCTTCGCGGCGCTCATGGAACGCGCCGGCTTCACGGCGGTGCGCTGGCGTCTCCTCACGGGCGGCATCGCCTGCCTCCACCGCGGAGAGCGGCCGGCATGATGCCGCTCGCCCGCACGCTCCAGAAGACGGCGGACCATCTGCGCCCGCATCGGGACGCGCTCGTGGAATCGTGGGTGCGGGCGATCGCGAGCCTGATGCCCGACCATCCGGGTGACCTTCGCGGCTTCTGCGCGCGCAACGTGGACGGCTTGCTGGGCCACCTCGGGCAGGGCAAGGTCGAGGAGCTGTTGCGCGAGGAGGCGGCGGAGGCGCGGGCGGCCGCCCAGGCGGGGATCAGCCTCGGCCTGCGCGCGCTCGCGGTGCGCGTGCTCGACCGCTGCTGCCTGCCCCTGCTCCTCGCCGCCTGCCCCGACCGCGAGTCGCTCGCCGAGTGCCTGCTCGCCCTGGACGAGCTGGGCGACCGCCGGTTGGAGGCGCTGCTGTGGGCCCAGGAGCAGGAGGCCACGCGCCGCCTGACCGAGACGCAGGACCAGGCGTCGGCCGCGGCCGAGAAGGTGCTCGAGCTCGCCCGCGCCAACGAGGCGCTGCGCCGCTCCGAGAGCCGCAGCCAGCACTGGGCGGAGCAGATCGGGATGCTCAGCAACGTCGTCCACCGCATCGCCTCCGTGCTCGAGGCCGAGCGGCTCATGCAGGAGGCCGCCGACGCGGTGCAGGGCCGCATGAACCACACCTTCGTAGCGGTGGTCGTGCTCGACGACGAGGGAATGCTGATCGGCCGGTGGGCCGGACGGCCGGGCGTCGGGCGGCGAAGCGCCGGCCGGACCCAGGGGCCGGCGGGCGGGGTGATCGGGCGGGCGCTGCGCAAGCGCGCGCCCCAGGTCGTGGCGGACGTGACGAGCGATCCCGAGTACATTCCCGACGTCCCGGGCACGAAGTCGGAGATGGTCGTCCCCCTGCTCGAGGACGGGGAGGTGGTGGGGGCGATCGATTTCCAGAGCGAGCGTGAGGCCGCCTTCGATCTCGACGACGTGGCGGTGGCGGAGACCCTCGCCCAGTTCCTCGTGGTGGCGCTGCGCAACGCGCGCCTGTTCGCCGAAGCCCGCCGCCGCGGCGCCTGAAACGCATTCATTGAGCAGGGGGGTGCGCCGCAAGCACCCCCCCGCTCGATTGACGCTCGAACACGTCCGTGAAGTGGCGAGCGAGAGCCTCCTGAACCTCCGCCAACGGCACCGGGCGGCCGAGGAGCCGCTCCAGGGTCGTCACACCGCGATCGGGAATGCCGCAGGGCACGATGAGCGAGTACGGCGCGAGGTCGTTCGCTACGTTGAAGGCGAAGCCGTGAGAGGTGACCCAGCGGGAGATGCGTACGCCGATCGCGCCGATCTTGTCCCGCCCCACCCAGCAGCCGGTGAGGCCGGCCACGCGCTCCGCCTCGACATCGTAGTCGCGGCAGGTCCGGATCATCACCTCCTCGAGGTCGCGGACGTAACGGTGGACGTCCTGCCGGTCGGGCGCGAGGCTGATGATCGGGTACCCCACGACCTGCCCGGGGCCGTGGTAGGTCACGTCGCCGCCGCGGCCGGTCACGAAGACGTCGAACCCGCGGGCCCGCAGGAGGGACTCGCGCACCAGAAGGTTCTGCTCCCGCGCGTTGCGCCCGAGCGTGAACACGGGGTGGTGCTCGAGGAGGAGCAGCACGTCGACGATGCGCTCCGCCTGCCGGTCGGCCACGAGCTGCGCCTGCAGCTCGAGCCCCTCGGCGTAGGAGAGGCGCCCCACGCGGCGCACCACGAGCGGGCGATCGCTCAAGGACACGCCGTCGTCAGAGCGCGGACTCGTCGAATTCCTGGAGGCCCTTCTTGAGGTGAGCCATGAACCGGTCGGCGTCGGCGCCGTCGACGATCCGGTGGTCGAAGCTCAACGCGAAGTAGGCCATGGTCCTGATGGCGATCGCGTCGTCGCGCACGACCGTGCGCTTCTCGATCACTCCGATCCCGAGGATCGCGACCTGGGGCTGGTTGATGATCGGCGTGCCGAAGAGGCTCCCGAAGACGCCGGGGTTGGTGATGGTGAACGTCCCGCCCTGGACCTCCTCGACCTTGAGGCGCTTGGAGCGGGCCCGTTCGGCGAGGTCGTTCACGGCGCGGGCGAGGCCGAGGACGTTCTTCTCGTCGGCGTTGCGGATCACGGGCACGATGAGGCCCCAGTCGAGAGCCACCGCGATCCCGATGTTGATGTCGTGGCGGTACACGACGGCGTCGCCCTCGACGCTGGCGTTGAGCACCGGGAAGGCCTTCACGGCGTCGAGGGTCGCCTTCAGGATGAAGGGCATGTAGGTCAGCTTCACGCCGCTCCGCTCCTCGTACGGTTGCCGGTACTTCTTGCGGAGGTGGTCGACGCGGGTCATGTCGATCTCGAAGACGGTCGTGACGTGGGCCGAGATCCGCTTCGAGAGGACCATGTGCTCCGCGGTCTTCTTGCGGATCGGGCTCATGGGGACCACTTCGACGCGGGCGGACGCGGAGGGCGCCGAGACCGGCGGTGTCGGCTTCGCGGCGGTCATCGAGGGCGCGGAGGCCGGGGGCGCGGGCGTCAGCCCGGGCATGGGTGTCTCTGCGGGCTTACCCTCGATGTGGGTCAGGATGTCCTGCTTGGTGACCCGTCCCGCGATGCCCGTGCCGGGGATCTCCCGGATGTCGACGTTGTGCTCCGCGGCGATCTTCCGCACCACCGGCGAAGAACGGGTCTGCCGCAGCTCGTCGACGGTCATGTCCGCGCGGCTGGCGGACGGACCCGGCGAGGGCGTGGGCGTCGGCGGCGGCGGGACGGCCGATGGGGCGGGCCGCGGCGGCTCCCGGGGTACGGGCGGGGCCGGTTGCGATGGAGCCGGGCGCGCCGCGGGACCGGTCGCCCCGTCGGCCTGCGGAGACGCGGGCGGCGCCGGCGATCTCGGTGCGGGAGGCGTCGAAGGCGCGGCGGCAGCGGGGGGCGCACTCGCGGCCGGAGCCGGCGGCGCCGCCGCCACCGCCTCGCCCTCCGCCGCGATGACGCCGACCACCGTGTTGATCGGGACGGTTGCCCCGGCCTGCACGCGGATCTCCTTCAAGACGCCCGACGCGGGAGCCGGGATCTCGGCGTCGACCTTGTCGGTCGAGATCTCGAACAGCGGCTCGTCGCGCTGCACCTTGTCCCCGACGTTCTTCATCCATTTCGTGACGGTCCCCTCGGCGATGGACTCTCCCATCTGGGGCATGATGACGTCGGTCATTCAGTCACCTCGGAAGGCCTAGTAATCATAAATCGCGCGGATCGCCTCGCCCACCTTCGCCGCATTGGGCAGGAACGTTTCCTCGAGCGGCGGCGAATACGGGACCGGCGTGTCGGGGGGAGCGACCCTCATGACGGGAGCGTCCAGATATTCGAAGGCCCGCTCGGAGATGAGCGCCGCGATCTCGCCTCCGGGACCGCCGGTGATCGTCGGCTCGTGGAGAACGATCACCTTCCCGGTCTTCGCGGCCGAGGCCAGGATCGCTTCTTCGTCGAGCGGGAGCAGGGTGCGCAGGTCGACGACCTCGACGTCGATGCCGTCGCGCGCGGCGGCCTCCGCCGCCTCGAGCGCGACCTGCAGCATCGCCGCGTAGGTGACGATCGAGACGTCCTTGCCCGCCCGCGCGACGCGGGCCTTGCCGATGGGAACCACGAGGTCGCCTTCGGGCACCTCTTCCTTCAGCCGGCGGTAGAGGAACTTGTGCTCGAGGTAGATGACGGGGTCGGGATCGCGGATGGCGGCGGTCATGAGGCCCTTGGCGTCCGTCGGGGTGCCGGGGGCGACGATCTTCAGCCCGGGGACATTCATGAAATAGGCCTCGGGGTTCTGGCTGTGGAACGGCCCGCCGTGCACGCCGCCGCCGGAGGGCCCGCGGATCACGATGGGGACGCCCGCGCCCCAGCGGTACCGCGTCTTGGCCGCGTAGTTGACGATGATGTCGAACGCGCACGAGACGAAGTCGATGAACTGCATCTCCGCGATCGGGCGCATGCCCATGAGCGAGGCGCCGATGGCCGCGCCCACGATGGCCGTCTCGCTGATCGGGGTGTCGATGACCCGCTTCTCGCCGAACTTCTCGAGGAACCCCGCGGTGACCCGGAAGGCGCCGCCGTAGGTCCCGACGTCCTCGCCGAGCACGAACACCCGCTCGTCCCGCACCATCTCTTCGAGCATCGCGAGGCGGATCGCCTCCAGGTACGTGAGGACCGCCATCAAACGCGACCCTTGCGGCGCTTCCACTCCGCCACCAGCGGCGGCACCGGCGGCCGCACCCGACGGTCGGCATAGACGCCGGACAGCCCGCTCCGGGGATCGGGGAACGGGCTCGCCTCGGCCGCGGCCAGGTCGGCCTGGAGCGACGCGTCGAGGTCGGCGGTTACCGCCTGCAGTTCCTCCGGACGCGCGTGGCCGCTGCCGACGAGCCACCGCTCGTAGCGGTCGATCGGGTCCCGCGCCGCCCACTCCTCGATCATCCCCGGCGGCACGTACTTCATGTCGTCGTGCTCGGCGTGGCCGCGCATCCGCATCGTGTCCGCCTCGATCAGGGTGGGGCCGGCCCCCGCCCGGGCGCGCTCGATCGCCCGGCGGGTCACCTCGTAGACGGCGCGCACGTCGTTGCCGTCGACCTGCTCGCCGAAGCACCCGTAGGCCCGCGCCCGGTCGACGAAGCGCGGGTTGGCGGTCTGCTTGTGGGTGGGGGTCGAGTAGGCCCACTTGTTGTTCTCGACGATCACGACGATCGGCGCCTTCTGCACGCAGGCGAAGTTGAAGCCCTCATGGAACGCTCCGGTGGAGGTGGCGCCGTCGCCGATCCAGGTCAGCGCGACCGTGCGCCGGCCCTTCATGCGCTCGGCGATCACGGCCCCGGTGAGCACGGGGACCATGTCGCCCAGCATCGAGATGACCGACGGCATGGAGCCCTCCTCGGAGATCCACCCGAAGTGCACGTTGAGGTCCCGGCCGTGCGTGGGCCCGGCGGCGCGGGCCATGTACTGCGCGAAGACGTCCCGGGGCCGTCCGCCCCGGACGAAGATCGCACCGAGGTTGCGTATCAAGGGCGTGAAGATGTCGCCGCGCTCGAGCGCATAGGCGCTGCCGACCGAGCAGCCCTCCTGGCCGAGGCTGCGGTAGAGCCCGCCCACGACCTTGCCCTGGCGGTAGAGGTTGGTGAGCTTCTCCTCCACCATCCGGTTGAGCTTCATGAAGCGGTACAGCTCGAGGAGCTGCGCCTTGCTGAGCTGCTCGACCGGCGGCTTCGCCGGCGCCGTTTCAGGCGTCGATGGCGTGGCCGTAGACCGCCTCCGCCGCCTGCATGAGGGTCTCGGGCAGCGTCGGGTGGGCGTGGATGGTGCGGGTGATCTCCTCGGCGGTGCTCTCCAGCCTCAGGGCCACGCAGGCCTCGGCGATCAGGTCCGTCGCGTGCGGCCCGATCATGTGGACGCCGAGCACCTCGTCGTACTTCGCCTCCGCGACGACCTTCACGAAGCCGGCGTCGTGGCCGATGATCCGCGGCTTGGCGAGATTGCCGAAGGGGAAGCGGCCCACCTTCACGTCATGGCCGCGCTTCTTCGCCTCCGCCTCGGTGAGGCCGACGCCCGCCACCTCGGGGTTGCAGTAGGTGGCCGAGGGGACCTGGTCGTAGTTGAGCGGCTCGGTCTTCTTCCCCGCCAGCCGCTCGGCGACCCCGATGCCCTCGAACGAGGCGACGTGGGCCAGCATGGGATGCGGCCGGCCCTCGACGGTCACGACGTCGCCGATGGCGTGGATCCCGGGCTCCGCCGTCTCCATGAGCGGGTTCACCTTGACGTAGCCCTTCTCGAGCTGGACCCTGGTCGATTCGAGGTTGAGGCCGTCGGTCACGGGGGCCCGTCCCACGGCCACCAGCAGCATCTGGGCGGTGATGCTCCGGGCCTCGCCGGTGCCGGTGCGGAAGGCCACCTCGACGCCCTGGGAGGTCTTGAGCACGCCCTCGGTCTTCGCCCCGGTGTGGATCCCCATGGACTTGGCGAGCAGCTTGCCGGCTTCGGCCGAGATCTCCTCGTCCTCGAGGGGCAGGACGCGTGGCAGCAGCTCGATCACGTTCACCGCGGCGCCGAAGCGGGCGAAGATCGACGCGAACTCGATCCCCACCGCGCCGGCCCCGATCACGACGAGGCTGCGGGGCAACTGCTTCAGCTCCAGGATCTCGTCGGAGGTCACGATCGCGGTGCCGTCGGGGGCCATGCCCGGCAGGGAGCGGGGCTTGGAGCCCGTCGCGAGCATCACGTTCTTGGTCGCGATCCTCTGCTCGCCGCCCTCGCCCTTGACCACCACCGTCCGCGGCCCTTCGAGCCGTCCCTGCCCCTTGAAGAGCGTGATCTTGTTCTTCTTGAAGAGGTAGCTCTCGATGCCCTTGCTGAGCCGGCTCACGATGCGCTGCTTCCGACCCATGAGCGCCGCGAAATCGAGGCCGACGCCCTCGGCGACGATGCCGTATTCCTTGCCGTGCTGCAGGTCCTCGAGGAGGTCGGCGGTGTGGAGCAGCGCCTTGGTCGGGATGCATCCGCGCAGGAGGCACGTGCCGCCGCATCCCACGGGATCGCGCTCGACGACGGCGGTCCGCAACCCCATCTGGGCCGCCCGGATGGCGGCCACGTATCCGCCGGGCCCGCTGCCGATGACGGTGACGTCGAACTCCCCGTTGGCCAAGTCTCCTCCTCGCGGCGAAAGCTCCTCACGCTACCAAAGACCCGGAGGGGAGACAAGGCAGGGGAAGCGGAGGCAGGATGATAGAATAGGCGGCTATCCGTGAGCCATATGTTGATACTGATCGGGGTGATCTTCCTTCTCCTGCTCGGGAACGGCTTTTTCTCCGGCAGCGAGATCGCGGTCATCTCCATACGGCGCAGCAAGATCGAGGAGCTGGTGGCGGCGGGCCGCCGCTCGGCCCAGCGACTGAAGCACCTTCACGAGAACCTGGACGACTTCCTGGCGACCGTCCAGATCGGCGTCACGCTCATGGGGACGCTGGCCGGCGTCATCGGCGGGTATCTCGCCAAGCTGTACCTGGAGCCGGTCATCGCGCGGGCGGCGATCGCGCACTGGATCGCTCCCGCCTTCGCGGCGGCGATCGTCGTGGGCGCCGGGATCGTCTACGTGGAGCTGATCTTCGGGGAGCTGGTGCCGAAAGCGATCGCGCTGCGCTACACGGACACGGTCGCGCTGCTCGTGGCCCGACCCCTCGACCGCCTGGCCCGCGCCTCCCACGGCATCGTCGTCTTCCTGACCGCGTCCACCCGGGTCGTCCTGCGGCTCTTCGGCATCAAGGAGTCCGGTCGCCGGACCTTCGTGTCCGAGGAGGAGATCAAGCACCTCGTCCGCGAGGGGCGGGCGCAGGGGGTGCTGGACCAGACCGAGGAGGAGCTGATCCACAGCGTGTTCGAGTTCTCGGACACGCCCGTGAAGAAGGTCATGGTCCCGCGGCCGAAGATGTTCACCCTGGACGTCGACACGCCGCCGGGGGAGGCGGAGCGCCTGATGGTGGAGAGCGGGTTCTCGCGCATACCCGTCTACGACACCTCGCCCGACAACATGATCGGCCTCGTCTACATCAAGGACGCCCTGCGCCTGCTCGAGAAGCGCCAGCCGGTGGTACTGCGCAAGATCGTCCACCCGATCCACCTCGTACCCGAGACGAAGAAGGTGGGGGCGCTGCTCAAGGAGCTGCAGAAGCGGCGCAGCCACCTGGCGCTCGTCATCGACGAGCATGGGTCGCTCGTCGGCCTCGTGACGATGGAGGACCTCCTCGAGGAGATCGTGGGCGAGATCCAGGACGAGTACGACTGGGAGGAGCGTCCGGTGGAGCGCCTCCGCGACGGGTCGATGGTGGTCGAGGGGACGCTCTCCGGCGACGAGCTCCGCACCGCCTATCACGTCCCCATCCCGAAGTCGGGCGAGTTCGAGACGGTGGCCGGGTTCATGCTGGCGACCCTGGGCTCCGTCCCCCGGGGCGGCGAGGTCGTGCAAGTGGGGGACTACCGCCTGACGGTGGTGGACGTCGAGAAGAACCGGATCAACAAGGTCAAGGTCGAGAAGGTGAACGTCCCCGTGGCGGTGGTGCCGCCGCCGCGCAAGTTCATACTCAAGGCCTGAGCGCGACGGCCCGTCGGCCGTCGTCAACGACTGCCCTACGGCTGCGGCGTGGGCGTGGGGGTCGGGATCGGCGAAGGCGGACGGATGGGCTCGATACGGGGGGAGGGCGTGGCCTCCGGCCGGGGCGACGTGACGGGCGGGATGCCCGGCACCTCGAAGAGCAGGGGCGAGGTCTCGCTGCCGAGGGAGAAGCTCCGCAGGTCCTCCTCGGTGAACTTCGTCTTGCGGAGGATGTGGGGGGTCAGGGTCATGACGATGTCGGTCTCCTGGACCTCCTTGCGGTTGTGGGCGAACAGCTTCCCGAGCACGGGCAGGCTGGCCAGGCCGGGCAGGCCGGAATAGCTCGTCCGCTCGGCGTCGCTGATGAGGCCGGCGAGGATGTTGGTCTCGCCGTCGCGGAGCCGGATCACGCTCGTGACCTGGCGGCTGTTGAAGGTGGGCAGGTTCTGGACGCCGGCCACCCCCACCGACTGCGCCACCGACGAGACCTCCAGCTTGAGGACGAGGGTGACGTCGTTGTCGTGGTGGACCCGCGGCGTGATGTCGATGTTGACGCCCACGTTCTTGTAGTCGAAGGACGTGATCGGCTGCTGCGAGATGCCGCCGGCGGCGATGGGTGAAAACGTCGTCACCGGCACCGGGATCTGGTCCCCGAAGCGCGCCTGGGCGGTCTGCCCTTCCGCGGTGCGGAGCTGGGGGTTGGCCAGCAGCCGCGTGGAGGTGTCCGACTTGAGGAGCCGGTAGATCACGCCGGGCAGGCTGGTGATGAGCAGGTTGGATTTCTTGTAAGGGTTGTCGCCGAGCGTGATCGGCCGCGGCGTGATGACGGTCGGGTTCCCCTGGGCGTCGCGGGCCGTCACCTCGTTGATGGTCGTGCTCGGGAAGATCGCACCCGCGATGCCCTCGCCGGTGCCGGAGGTGATCTCGATGCCGTATTCCTTCAGCTTCGTCCGGTTCACCTCGAGGATCTCCACCTCGACCATCACCTCCGCGCGCTGCTTGTCCACGATGTCGATGATGCGCTCGGCCGCCGCAACCTTGTCCGGGGTATCGTTGATCGTGAGCGCGTTGGCGCCGGGCAGCGGCGCGATGCGCCGGGCGCCGAGGACGATGCGCAGCAGGTCGATGGTCTCCTTGAGGTCGGCGTTGGACAGGAAGAACGTCTTCACCACCTGCTGCTCCATCTCCCGCCGCTTGGCCGGCGTGTCGGGGACCACCTGCACGATGCGCGAGTCGACGACCCGGTAGAAGGTCTTGCCGACGGTGGAGAGCGCGTTCAGCGCCTGGTCGAACGGGACCTCGCGCAGGTCGACGTTGATCGTCTGGTCGCGGAACTCGGGGTCGAACACGAAGTTCACGCCGACGGTCTTGCCGAGCGCCTGGTAGGCCTCGCGCAGGCTGGCGTTTCGGAAGCTCAGGCCGAGCGGCTCCTGGGCGCCGGGGCCGAGGACGAGGCCGGGCAGCGCCTTCTCCCGCGCGCGGTCCTTCATCTCGTCGACGGTGAGGCCGAGGGCGCCGCCCTGCCGCCGCGCCTCGGTCTCCTGCATCTCGCTCACCAGGCTGGTGGAGGACGGGTTGAGGTCGAGGGCCAGCCGGAACTCGTCGAGCGCTTCCTTGTACATCCCGCGCGAGCCGAGGCGCCGCGCGTTGAGTGCGTGGGCCTCGGCCGCCCGCAGCCGCGCCCGCTCGAGGCCCTTCCGATAGTGGACGTTGTTCGGGTCCTGCTGCACGGCCTTCGAGTACTCGAGCACCGCCCGGTCGTAGTCCTGGCGTCCCTCCGCCCTCTCGCCGTTGCGGAAAGCGGCGGAGGTCGCGCAGCCGGCGAGGCCAAGCAGCACCAGGGCCGCTACCGCGGGCCTCATCCGCTCACGACCTCGACCCCGCGCGGAATCTCGAAGCGGAACAGCCGGTCCTTCAGGCCCACGTTCTCGCGGATGTCGGCGAAATCGAACCGGCTGAGGTTCCCCTGGGCGTCGAACACGTGGATGGCGTGGATGCGGGCGGCGTCGTCCAGGTCCACCAGGACCTTCTGGATCTCCGGGTCGGGCTTGCGCGGGACGAGACGGAGCCGCGCGAGGCCGGGGGGGCCCGTCTCCAGCCCCGCCTCGAATTGCTCGAGCAGGTCTACCTGCCCCGAGAGAAGGAGCGCGGGCACGCCGCGGTCGCCGGCCTGATCGCGCACGATGACCTGGCGGTCGGCGGGGACGTAGAAGTAGAAGGTCTTGCCGTCGGAGACGAAGGTCTTCCTCTCGGGATCCCGGTACTCCCACCTCATCCGTCCGGGCTGCTTGATGGAGACGACGCCGCGCTCCACGATCTCGCGCCCGATCAGCCCGGAACGATAGGTCTGGACGAAGCGGGCGGTGAGGTCGCCGACCGTGTGGTGGCGCCGCTCGAGGCGGCGGGCGAGATCCTCGGCCGGCGTGGACGCGGAGGAAGCGACCGGGCCTCCCAGCGCACCGGCCAAGGCCACGGCCGTCAAGAGTTTCATCGCCGAAGGTATGATAGCACCTCCGCGATGAACGGCACCCGGGCGCGGGTCCTCCTCGTCTCGATCCTCGTCCTCGCGGCGGCCTTGCGCTTCACCGGCCTCGGCTGGGGCTTGCGCCACCGCCCCGACCTGGACGAGCGCTGGTTCGTCGAGAACGTCGGCCGCATGCTGGCGGCGAGGGACCTCGACCATCGCTTCTACGAATACCCCGGCCTCTTCTTCTATTTCCTGGCGCCGGTGCTGGCGTTCCTCCATCCGCCGGACTTCGGCGCCGGCGCCTACCTCGCCGCGCGCGGCGTCGTCGCCCTCTTCGGTGTCGCCAGCGTGGGCCTGACGTACCTGCTCGGCGCGCGCCTGGCCGGCCGCGGGGCGGGGCTGGCGGCGGCGCTGCTCGTCGCCGTGTCGCCGGTGGAGGTCTACACGGCGCACATGATCCGGCCGGACGTGGCGCTCGAGGCCTTCGTGCTCCTCGCATTCGTCGCTTTTCTCCGCCTGGGGCCCGATTGGCGCGCGGACCTGCTCTCGGGCGCCGCGCTGGGCGTGGCCACCGCCGTGAAGTTCACCGGCGTGCTCCTCGCTCCTTCCTATCTTGCGCAACGGCTGGGCGCCCCCGGCTTCCGCTTGTCGCGGCTCGCCCTGGCTGCCGGCGCATCGCTCGTGGCCTTCGTCCTCTGCTCGCCGTTCACGGTCCTCCACTTCGGCGACGCGGTGCGCGGCGCGCAGACCCAGGTCGCGCACCACTACGCCGTGCGGGAGCAGGGACCGGAGGGCTACCTCGACATGGCCTGGACCTACGGCCTCGGCCTCATGAAGTCCTTCGGCCCGCTCGGCCTCGCGCTCGTCGCCGCCGGGGCGGTGCGGGCGGCGCGGGACGGGCGCCGGTGGCTGGGCCTGCTCGTCTACCCGCTGGTGGTGATCGGGGTCCTCTCGACCGCCGAGATCCACTTCGATCGCCACCTGGTGCCCATGCTGGGCGTGCTCTCCGTGATCGCGGCACGTGCGGTTGCGTCTCTCGCGAAGCGGTCGCCCGCGGCCGCGGTGTGCGCCACCGTGGCCGCCGCCGCGCTGCCCCTGGCGGCCTCGATCGACTACGTGCGCGGGGTCTCGGTGCCGGGGACGCGCGACGCGGTGATCGAGTGGGTCGACAAGAACCTGCCCGCGGGCTCCCACGTCGTCAGCAGCGTGAGCGATCTCGGCCTCGACCGCAGCCGTTACGAGGTCGTCGAGGTGCCGCGGCTCGACGAGCGCACCCGTCCCCTCGCCCTCCATGCGGACGCGGTCATCAGCGGTCCCGGCGACAGCGAGCCGCTCGTGCGCCAGCTCGCCACGCTGTTCGCGGCCGACCCACCCAATCCCCATGCCGGTCCCCGGCTGGTGGTGAGCGCGCCTCCGCCTGCGGACCGTCCCGCCTACGAGGAGCTGCGCCCGGCGCCGCAGTGGCTGAGCGCTTCGGAGGCGCCGGACCGCCTGGCCGCGCTCGTCGACGGCGACCGCACGACCGCGTGGATGACGACGCGCGGACAGACCCCGGGCGCCTGGATCCGGATCGACCTGCCCGAGCCGCGCACGATCGGGGGCCTGCAGCTCCTGCTGCGCGGCCGCGGGCGCACCTTTGGGAAGAACCTGCACGTCTTCGCGACCGAGGACGGCAAGGAGTGGTCGCGCGTGAACGTGCTCCAGGGCCGGCCCGCGGTGTCGGCCCAGCTTCCATCGCCGGAAGGGCCGGCCCAGGTCCTCATCTTCGAGCCCCGGCGGGTCCGCGCGCTTCGCATCGAGCAGGTGGGCCGCCGCGAGCGCCCGTGGGGCGTGGCCGAGCTGCGCCTCTACGCCCTGCCGCAGGACAAGTAGGCTTCGTGCCGCAGAGGACGCGGCCTCTGCGTTCAAAGGCAACGCGGCGTGTTAACATCACTCGATTCATGATCGGGTTTCTCCCCCTTCTCCTCCTCGCCGCCCCCGACATCCAGGCTGCGCTTCCCGCTTCAACGGAGATGCGCGGCCTGTGGGTGGTGCGGACCGCGCTCGTCTCGCCGGCGTCCGTGGATCGCGTCGTCGACGACGCCCAGCGGGCAGGCTTCAACGCGCTCTTCGTCCAGGTGCGCGGCCGGGGCGACGCCTTCTACCGCTCGCAGCTGGTGCCCCGCTCGGACGTCCTCGAGGCGCAGCCCCTCGGCTTCGACCCTCTGGCACGGTTGATCGAGCGGGCCCGCTCGCGCGGCCTCCAGGTCCACGCGTGGATGAACATGCTGCTCTGCGCCGGGTTCGGCCGGATCCTGCCGGCCCGCCACGTCGCCGCGCTGCATCCCGACTGGATCATGGTCCCGCGAGAGGCGGCACGCGCCGCCCTCGCCGCGCCGAGCGGCAGGCTCATCGCCCTCGTGGCCCGCCACTCGAGCCCGGATGCGGAGGGCCTCTACCTCTCTCCGTCGGCTCCGGAGGTGGGCGACCATCTCGTGGCCGTGGTCCGGGAGCTGCTCGGGGCGTACGCCGTCGACGGCCTGCATCTCGACTTCATCCGCTATCCCGGGTCGGAATACGACTACTCGCGCGCCGCGCTCGACGGCTTTGCCGCGCGCGTGGGCAGCAGCATCGACCGTCTCGACGGCCCCGAGCGCGCGCCCGCGGAGTGGGCGGACTACCGGCGCGATGTCCTCACCGCGCTCGTGGACCGGCTCTCGCGGGCCGCTCGAAGCGAGCGTCCTCGGGTGCTCGTCTCGGCGGCGGTGACGGCCGACGAGGCCCAGGCCGTGGCCGTGAAGTTCCAGAGCTGGCCGGAGTGGATCTCGCGGGGCAGCATCGACGCCGTCTGCCCGATGGCCTACAGCGCCGACAGCCGCATCTTCCACGGCCAGATCCGCGACGCGCGGGAGCGCGTCGGCCCGAACCGGTCCGTCTGGGCCGGCGTCGGGGCGTACCGCCTCGACGTGGACGGCGTCATAGACAAGATCCGGCTCGCGCGGTCCGCGGGCGCCACCGGCGTCGTCATCTTCTCCCACGAGTCGCTCCGGCCGACGGACCTCGACCGGCTCCGACAGGGCGCGTTCCCCCCGGCGGCGGCGAGCCGCCGGGAGACGCAGGCCACGGTGGGGGGAGACCGGCAGCGGTGAGGCGCTCTCCGCGCAAATGAATTGCGCTCCGCGTGCCGCGATGGCTCTCGCCGCGCTTTTCGCGTGCCGTCCGGCGAGCCCCGCCAAGGCGCCCGCGCCTCCCGCCCCGTCCTACCGCTGGGCACGCCAGACGCTGGCGCGCATGAGCCTCGACGAGAAGGTAGGCCAGATGATCGGCGTGCGGGCGTTCGGCCTGCACTACCATCCCGCCTCGGAGGAGGGCCGGCGGCTCCGCCACGAGATCCGCGACCTCGGCGTCGGCTCGGTGGTGGTCTTCGAGTCGGAGGTCGATTCGCTCCCGCGGCTGCTGAACGGCCTGCAGACCCTCGCCAAGCTGCCGCTGCTCGTCTCCGCGGACATGGAGCGCGGCATGTCCTTCCGCATCCGCCGCGGGGTCGTCCCGCTGCCCTACGCCATGGCCATCGGCGCCACGCGCTCGGAAGAGGCGGCGCGGTTCACGGGCGAGGTGACCGCGCGCGAGGGGCGCGCCCTCGGCATCCACTGGGCGCTCGCTCCCGTCGCGGACGTCAACAACAACCCGGGCAACCCGGTCATCAACATCCGCTCCTACGGTGAAGACGCCGAGCTCGTCGCCCGCCTCGATGCGGCCTTCGTCCGCGGCGCCCGCGAAGGCGGCCTGCTGACGACCGCCAAGCACTTCCCGGGCCACGGCGACACGGCGGTCGACAGTCATCTTCAGCTCGCAACCGTCGGCGCGGACCGCGCGCGGCTCGAGTCGGTGGAGCTGCGGCCCTTCCGGAGGGCGGTGGAGGCGGGGGTCGATGCGGTGATGCTCGGCCACATCGCGGTGCCCGCGGTGGATCCGAGCGGCGCGCCGGCCACGCTCTCGGCCCCGATGGCGACCGACCTCCTTCGCCAGCAGCTCCACTTCGAAGGGCTCATCGTCACCGACGCGATGGAGATGGCGGGCGTGAAGGCGGGCTGGACGGGGGAGGCGGCGATCCGCGCGGTCCAGGCGGGCGCGGACATGATCCTGCTGCCGCCGCAGAGCGACGTGGCCATCCGGGCGATCGTGCGCGCGGTGCGCGAGGGCCAGCTCGCCGCCTCGCGCATCGACGCCTCCGTCCTCCGGATCCTGGAGGCGAAGGAGCGCCTGGGACTCGACCGCCAGCGAAAGGTGGACCCCGCGGCCGCGGACCGCGACGTGGGGCGGCCCCAGGACGTGGAAGAGGCGCTGGAGATCGCGCGGCGCGCGGTCACGGTCGTGAAGAACGACGGAGGAATCCTTCCCCTGCGGGCCGAGCAGAGCCTGCGGATCCTGCATCTCGTGCTGTCGAGCGACCTGCGAAGCGATCCCAACATCATCCAGGGCTTCCCCGAGGACGAGCTGGCGCGGCGCGCGATCCCGACGCAGACCGTCTGGCTGGGGCCCGACATCTCCGAGGAGACGGCGGCCCGGATCGTCGCCAGCGCGGGCGAGTTCACCCACGTGCTGGCCTCCAGCTTCGCGCGGGTGGGGGCCTTCCGGGGCACGGCCGACATGCCGGAGCCGCAGGCGCGGCTGCTGCAACGCCTGCACGCGGCGGGTCGGCCGCTCATCGTCGTCTCCTACGGCAGCCCGTACATGCTCCGGCAGTTTTCGGAGGTGCCCGTCTACGTGTGCGGCTACGGCTGGGCGGAGTCGAGCCAGCGGGCGGCGATCTCGGCCCTCTTCGGCGAGCACGCCGTCGCGGGACGGCTCCCCGTGACTCTCCCCGGCCTTTATCCTTACGGCCATGGTCTTGACCTCCCGAGGCGCGAGATGACACTGCGCGTGGCTCGTCCCGAAGACGTGGGCTTCCGTCCCGACGCGATGGCGGAGGTGGACCGCGTCGCCGACGAGGGCCTGGCCGCGAAGGCCTTTCCCGGCGGCGTGCTCGCGGTGGGGAAGGACTCGGCCCTCGTCCACCTTCGTCCCTTCGGCCGCTTCTCCTACGCCGACGGCGCGCCGGAGGTGAAGGCGGACACGATCTACGACGTGGCGAGCCTGACCAAGGTCGTGGCCACGACGACCATGGCCATGATCCTCGTCGACGAGGGGAAGCTCGACGTGCGCAAGCCGGTCTCCGCCTTCATCTCGGGCTTCCGCGGGGGAGCGAAGGAGAAGGTGACCGTCGAGAACCTCCTGACCCACTCGTCGGGGCTGGAGGCCTGGGCGCCGCTCTACAAGGAGGTCCGGGGCAAGGAGGAGTTCCTCCAGAAGATCGTCGCGATGGACCTCGCCTACGCGCCGGGGACGAGGTCGGTCTACAGCGATCTCGGCTTCTTCCTGCTCGGCGAAGTGCTCGAGCGCGTGGCGGGGGAGCCGATCGATGCCTTCGTCACGCGGCGCGTGTTCGAGCCGCTCGGGATGAAGAGCACGATGTTCTGCCCGTCGCGCGACCTCGTTCCCTGCATTCCTCCAACCGAGCGCGACGCGTGGCGCGGCCGGCTCGTGCGGGGCGAGGTCCACGACGAGAACGCCTACGCCGTCGGCGGCGTCGCCGCCCATGCCGGCCTCTTCTCCACCGCGGGCGACCTCGCCCGCTTCGCCCAGATGCTCCTCAACGGCGGCGTCTACGACGGCCATCGGATCGTCTCGCGGGCGACGCTCGAGCGCTTCACGAAGCGCGCGGGGGTGCCCGACTCGGCCCGCGCCTACGGGTGGGACACTCCCTATCCCGCCTCCTCCGCCGGCGACATGCTCTCGCCGCGCGCCTTCGGCCACACCGGCTTCACGGGGACCTCCATGTGGATCGACCCCGAGCGCAACCTCTTCGTCATCCTCCTCACCAACCGCGTGCACCCCACGCGGGAGAACGACGCGATCCGGCAGGTGCGGCGCCACGTGGCCGACGCGGTCGTCACCGGCCTCGTGCAGCCATGACGCGGCACGCTCGGCTGTGGCCGTTCGCCGCCGTGCTCGTGACCGCCGCCTGCGGGGACAACGCCCTCACCGGCAGCGACCCCGCGAGCCAGGCCCAGCGGCCGGGCCCGGCGGCGAGCGCGCGCCCGCCCACCGGCGCGGCCGGCGGCGTTCGCGTCGGCCTGGAGGTGCTCGACGCGGAGAAGGGCGCCGCCCTGAAGGGCAAGAAGGTGGGCCTCATCGCCCATGCCGCCTCGGTCACGTCGGAAGGGCACCAGGCCGTCGACGTGCTCAAGAAGCACGGCGTGGAGGTCGTGCGCATCTTCAGCCCCGAGCACGGGCTGCAGGGCCGCGCGGCCGCGGGCCAGAAGGTCGAGGGCGGCAAGGACCCGAGGTCCGGCCTGCCGCTGGTGAGCCTCTACGGCGAGAAGACCAAGCCGTCCCCCGAGGACCTGAAGGGCCTCGACGCGCTCGTCTACGACCTGCAAGACGGCGGCGTGCGCTTCTACACGTACGTGAGCACGCTGCTGCACTGCCTGGACGCGGCCGCCGACGCGGGGATCGAGTTCGTCGTCCTCGATCGGCCGAACCCGCTCGGGGGCGAGCGCGTCGAAGGGCCGGTGAGCGATCCCCGCGACGCCGTGCCCGCCAGCCTCGTCAACCTGGCGCCCGGGCCGCTCGTCCACGGCCTGACCACCGGCGAGATGGCTCGCTATGCCAACGCCCATCGGGAGAAGGAAGTCCGGCTGACGATCATCCCCATGAAGGGCTGGAAGCGGAACATGGTGTGGGCGGACACGGGCCGCACCTGGGTCGCGCCTTCCCCGAACGTGCGCACGCCCGAAGCCGCGATCGCCTATCCGGGCACCGCTCTGGTCGAGGCCACCAACGCGTCCGAGGGTCGCGGGACGGAGGCTCCCTTCCTGCTCATCGGCGCGCCGTGGGCCGACGGCGCCGCCCTCGCCGCGCTCCTGGTCCCCGGCTTCGCGTTCGAGGCGACGAAGTTCACGCCGCATGCGGCCGAGGCCGCGCCCGATCCCAAGCACAAGGACCAGGAGTGCTCCGGCGTGCGCGTGAAGGTGACCGACGCCCACGCCGCGAAGCCGTACACGCTCGGCGTTGCCGTGCTCACGACCCTGCGAAAGAGCAAGGAGTTCGCCTGGCGGTCGGAGGGCGCCCTCGATCGCCTCGTCGGCACCCGCAAGCTCCGCGAGGCCCTCGAGAAGGGGGAGACGGTCGATGCCATCGTGGAGGCCGACGCGCCCGCCATCGAGGCCTTCCGCAAGGAGCGAAGGGAAGCTCTGCTTTACTGAGCAGGGACGATGCGCGGCGGGCCCACGAGCCGGCTGGCGAGCAGGCCGACACCGAACGTGACCACGGTGCCCACGGCGACGTTCCAGGTCCAGGCGATGCCGGGCACGCCGAACACGTATGGCGCGAGCTGGCCGGCGCCCAGGCTCACGACAAGGCCGGCCACCATTCCCGCCATCGTGCCCACCGAGTTCGCGGTGCGCGTCAGCACGCCGAGCAGGAAGGCGCCCACGGTCGGGCCCGACGCGTAGCCGAGCGCGGCCAGGCCCGCCTGGAGCGCGGAATCGATTCCCTGCGCCACGAACGCGACCGCCATCTGGGCGACGCCCCAGAACACGGTGAAGATGCGGCCCACGCGGACCTGCTCGGCCTCGCCGGCCGCGGGTCGGAAGTGGGGAAGGTAGAAGTCGCGCAGGGTGGCCGACGCCATCGAGTTGAGCGAGGGCGACAACGCCGCGGCCACGATGGCCGCGAGGATGAACCCGGTCCAGCCGCCGGGCAGCTCGGTGGAGACGAACGTGGGCAACACCTCGTCGCCCCGCGCGAAGGGGCGCCCGTTGTAGTGGGCCCAGAAGAGCGTGCCCAGGAAGAGGAACAGGGTGAACTGGGCGAGGACGAGGAAGCCCGACAGCACGAGGCCGATCGACGCGTCCCGCCGGCTCCGCGCCACGAGCAGGCGCTGGACGAGGTAGTGGTCGGTGCCATGGGTGGCGAGCGTCAGGAACAGGCCGCCGATCACGCCCGCCCACAGCGTGTACGGCTCGCGCACGTCGAAGGCCGCGTCGATCACGCGCAGCTTGCCGGCCGCCCCGGCGGCGGCGAGCGCGCCGCCCACCCCCTCGGGGAGGAGGCGCACGACCGCCACCAGGCACACGACCGCGCCCGCAAGGTACACGAACATCTGGATCGTGTCGGTCCAGATCGTGGCCGTGACCCCGCCCTCCTCGGTGTAGAGGATCATGGCCAGGCCGAGGACCATGATCCAGACCCATTCCCATCGCGGCCCGCCGGAGGCGACGGCGAGGACGAGGGCGGCGGCGTGCAATCGGATGCCGTCGCCCAGGGTGCGATAGAGAAGGAAGATCGCGGACGAGGTGCCGCGCACCGCCCCGCCGAAGCGCTTCTGGAGCAGCTCGTACGACGTGTAGATCTCGCCGCGGAAGTAGGCGGGCAGGAACACCGCCGCGATCACGATGCGACCGAGGACGTAGCCGAACACGAGCTGCAGGAACGTCCAGTTGCTCCGGTAGGCCGTGCCGGGCGCGCCGATGAAGGTGAGCGTGCTCGTCTCGGTGGCGACGATGCAGGAGGCGATGGCCCACCACGGGACGCTGCGCCCGCCCAGGAAGTAGTCGCGCACCGAGCGCCGCCGGCGGCCCAGCCACGTGCCGAAGGCGGTGATGGCCACCACGTAGGCGATGAGCACGACCGCCGCCGAGAGGGGCAGGCGCATCGCAGGCCCGGTCAGGACCGGGTCATGAGCTTGCTGGAGACGACCTGAAGGGCGGAGCTGAGCCGCGCGATCTTGCGGTTGCGGACCTGGTTGGCCGGGGCGTCGTCCAGCGGCGGCACGGTGGCCCGCACCTCACGCAGGAGCTTCTCGATCTCGGCCCGGAGCAGGGTCAGCTCGGCCGGGGTCAGTCCCTTCATCGTCGCGAGGCTGACGAGGATGAAGCCCTCGCAGATCTGCGATGCCATCGCCGGCGCGCTGCCGCCCATGAAACCCATCGGGCCGGCCATTATATCCGCTCGATCTCGGAGGTTGGGGCGCGATGGTAGAGTGAGTGCGAACAGTGCGAAGCATGCCCACGCCGGCCGAAGTCGAACGGCGGAGGCCCGACCGGCGGGCCTTCGTCATCCTGCTGCTCCGCCGGCTGACCATCTACGCCCTCGCGGCCTCGGCCTTGATCTGGGCGGCCCCGAGGCTCCTGGTCGAGTTCGGCGTGGTCGGTCCGAGCCCCGACGAGACGATCGCCGCCGCCGAGCGCGCCCTCGAGGCGGCGCGGACCTACGGGGCGACGCCCGACATGCCGTCCTTCGTGGCCGCGCAGAAGGAACTGGAGCGCGCGCGCGCCCTGGCCGCCCGGAGCCACGGGCGGGACGCGCGCCACGCCTCGAAGCACGCCCAGGACCTCGCGGTCGAGGCCCAGCGCCAGGCCCTCGTCCGACAGGACGAGGCGCGCCAGCACGCCACCGTCATCTACAACGACCTCGACCGGCAGATCAACGATCTCGAGAAGCTCTACTCCTCGGTCACGCCCGGCCTGGCGAAGGCCGAGGTCGGCGAGCTGCTGACGCTCATGAAGGTGACCCGAGCCTCCACCGGCGCGGTCTTCCTCGCCTACGAGCAGGAGGACTTCAAGTCGGTGGTGGCGGGCGAGGCCAGGGCCCGGGCCGCCATCGCGCAAATGAAGGCGCGCCTCGAAGCGGCGCCTCGGTAGTATAAGATTCCGCTTCCCATGTCCGACGGCGCGATCGCTCGCCTGGCCGCCCGGCGGTGGCGTGTGGCCCTCTGGCTCACCGCGGCCATGCTCGCCGTGTACTTCGGGTTCATCCTGCTCATCGCGTTCGCCAAGCCCCTGATGGGCTCGCCGGTCGCGGGGAAGCTGACCCTGGGCATCCTCCTCGGGGTGCTCGTGATCGTGGCCGCCTGGCTGCTGACCTGGATCTACGTGCGCTGGGCCAACCTCCACTACGACGCAGAGGTGCGCGGGCTGTCGGGGCGCGACGTGTGAGCAGCGCCCTCGGGCGGCCCCATCCCGTCGCGATCGGCTTCTTCTTCGTCTTCATCGCGGTCACTCTCGCCATCACGTGGTGGGCGGCGCGCCGCACGCACACGACCACCCATTTCTACGCGGCCGGCCGCACCATCAGCGGCTTCCAGAACGGCCTCGCCCTTGCCGGCGACTATATGAGCGCGGCCAGCTTCCTCGGGATCGCGGGGCTCGTGTCGCTCTCCGGCTTCGACGGGCTCATCTACTCGACCGGCTGGCTGGTGGGCTGGCCCGTGGTCCTGTTCCTGATCGCGGAGCCGCTGCGCAACCTCGGCAAGTACACCTTCGCCGACGTGGTCGCCTACCGCATGCGGCAGCGGCCGGTGCGGATCTGCGCCGCCGTCGGCACGCTGGCCACGGTGGTCTTCTACCTGATCGCCCAGATGGTGGGGGCGGGCAACCTCATCCGGCTGATGTTCGGCCTGCCCTACGAGGTGGCGGTGGTGGGGGTCGGCGTCGTGATGCTGGCGTACGTCCTGTTCGGAGGCATGATCGCCACCACGTGGGTCCAGATCGTGAAGGCGGTGCTGCTCTTGAGCGGTGCCTTCATCCTGACCGTGCTCGTGCTCGCCCGCTTCGGCTTCAACCCGGTGGCGCTCTTCTCGGCGGCGGCCGACCGCTACGGCACGGCCGTGCTCACCCCCGGCCAGCTCGTGTCCAACCCGTGGGACGCGGTGTCGCTGGGGCTCGCCCTGATGTTCGGCACCGCGGGCCTGCCGCACATCCTGATGCGCTTCTACACGGTACCCGACGCGCGCGCGGCGCGGGCGTCCGTCTTCTACGCCACCGGCTTCATCGGCTTCTTCTACCTGCTCACGTTCGTCCTCGGGTTCGGGGCGATGGTGATCGTGGGCCAGGACGCGATCCGGGCCGTCGACCGCGGCGGGAACATGGCCGCGCCGCTGCTCGCGGAGGCCGTGGGCGGCACCGCGTTCCTCGGCTTCATCGCCGCCGTGGCCTTCGCCACCATCCTCGCGGTCGTTGCGGGCCTGACGCTCTCGGGCGCGGCGGCCCTGTCCCACGACCTGTGGGTCAACGTCGTCCGGCACGCGGAGGCGGGGGAGCGGGAGCAGCTCCGCGTTGCGCGGCTGGCCTCGGTCGTCCTGGGCGCCCTCGCCATCGGCCTCGGCATCACCTTCAAGGGCCAGAACGTCGCGTTCATGGTCGGGCTGGCCTTCGCCATCGCCGCCAGCGCCAACTTCCCGGCCCTCTTCCTGTCCATGTTCTGGCGCGGCTTCAGCACCGCGGGCGCGATCGCGAGCATGACGACCGGAACCTTGTCGGCCGTGGTGCTGATCTACCTCTCGCCGACGCTGCAGATCGACGTGCTGCACCATGCATCGGCGCCGTTCCCGCTGCGCAACCCGGGGATCATCACGTTGCCGCTGTCGTTCCTGACCGGCGCCGTGGCCTCGCTGGTCTGGCCCGACGCCGTGTCGGCGGAGCGCTTCGCGGAAGTGGAGCGCCGCGCGCTGCTGGGTGTGGCGGGCGAATAGGGCGCGCGCGTCTCGCGGAGCGCGCGAAGCGAGCACCGCGCCGTCCTGGGCCCAGGCGGAGGATCAGCGCGCTTCGCGCCGGTGCTATCATCGGTGCAGACCCAAGTAGACGCTGAACCGGGTCGAGACCCTTCCTTCCCGGCATGCCTTGCCCCTCGGCGGGTCTCGGCCTGCTCCTCGAAGGGTGGTCCGTCGCCGCTTGGGAGGAGGAGAAAAATGGCAGACATGGATCGTCGTCGCATCTTGCAGGGCGCCCTGGGAATGGGCGCCCTGGGCACCTTGGCCGGCCCCCGCGCGGCGCTTGCCGGCCAAGGCAACCACGAGTACCGCTGGGACATCATCAACGTCCTGAGCGGCTGCATCGAGCCCGGAGGCCATGCCTCGTCGAAGGCCCGGGACGGGGCGCGCATTACGGTCACTGGCTCCGGCACCTTCCGGGACAACCCCGGTAACCCCCAGGACGTGACGGGTGGAGGGGAATGGGAGATCACCGCCGGCTCGGCGACCCCTGC
>Ga0070707_100001483_pt1 | contig 22938 bp, 23 predicted proteins | sample KBSK5502metaG_FD_65468 | JGI IMG/M metagenome (GOLD analysis project Ga0070707, IMG submission 65468) | Corn, switchgrass and miscanthus rhizosphere microbial communities from Kellogg Biological Station, Michigan, USA - KBS K5-50-2 metaG | ecosystem: Host-associated > Plants > Roots >...
GGCCCGCTATGCTCAGCGCAACTGTGCGCCAGGGCCCCGGCCGTCGCCCAGGAAGGCCGGGTGAGGGATGGGCTTTTCGCTTTTGTTGGAGTCAATGGGGCGGTGTGGAGTGGGGAGGGGATGCTTGCATCGCCCCGGCTGTCGAATCAATTAACCCCTCATTGTTGGTAGAACCAATGGAGGTCGGAGGGAGTGAAGTCGTCGTATAGCCCTGGGTTTGGTATAGTAGGGGCGAGGGCGGTGTGGTGTAGCTGGGGGGGCCCTTGCGGTCGCCCTGCGTTTGGTATAGCGGTCGCCCTGCTCGCTAGTACCCCAGCAGCGCTTGTAGATCCTTCTCCGACTGCTTGCTGAGCGGTATCATCGTTTCCTGGCTATCGCTAAGCTGCAATGTATAGCTATTGCGTGTATACTGAATCACAGATTTGATGTGCTGCAGGTTAACAAGATAGGCGCGGTGAGCTTTAAAGAAGCCCCTTCCCGCCAGGCGCGTTTCCAGTTCTTGCAGCGTGAGGTTGGTAGTCGCCTCCTCCGTAGCGGTAAGCAGGAAAGTTTTACCGTCACGGCTCGTGGCATAGAGAATATCTCCAGGATCGTAGAGCACGATGCGGTCCTCTTTGCGTGCTGGTATTTTGTAGGGGATGAGACGTTCGGGCGCGGATGGCCCCCGGTCAACTCCGGGCGTGTACGTGCCGGTGATACGTCCCGCTTCCAGCTCAATCACCCGCGTACAGCACTTGCCGGCCCAGGCCAGGTCCTCGTCGGTCAGCAGGACAGCCGCCCCTTCGCTCGCAGCCTGGCTGATCAGGCGTGCAAAAAGCGCCTGGGTATCCAGGTCGGTGCGCAGGATTGGCCGGTCGAGCAGTATAACTGGTGGCTTGCTCAACAGCACACGCGCAAAGGCCACGCGGCGCCGTGCTGACGGTGAAAGCTTCGAAACAGCTTTGCGCATCTGATCGCTCAGTCCCACCTGTGCCAGTATCTCGCTGGCGCGGCTCCGGGGCAGGTGGCGCATCTGGCAGTAGAATTCTAAATTGCTCAATGCTGAAAGTCGCTTGTAAAGCAGGTCTTCTTCAAAGAGCACTCCAAGCCGTGCGCGAGCTGACCGGACCAGGTGGATATCCTGCCCATCAAGCAATACCTTGCCGCCACTCGGCATCACTTCCCCGCACAGTAACCGGATCAACAGCGTCTTGCCACTGCTCACTGGCCCGACGACAGCAACCACCTCACCCGCAGCAACATCAAGCCGGTCGATGGAGAGGGCACTGCGGCTCTCAATAATCTTTTCAAGTTGCCGTACTTGCAACATCGCCCGCGAATCTCCATTTATCTATGACATTAGAACTCGTTTTGCCTGGGGCCATTATAGCATAGCAGCGTATCTCCGCTCATCCCCCTATATACTCCATTCATCGCAGAACCTGTTCATTCACCCGCGCAAACGAGCCTTTTGACATGTCGATTTCTCCACTCAGCCGATTTTTGTGGAATCATGGCTTCGGGCATGTTAAAGTTTCCTCAGAACGCGAAACCAATACGCAGCGGTCCAACCGATCAGTGATAATCTTGAAGAAAGGCCCATAAAAATGAATGAATTGGAAATCATGATAGAAACTCACGATTTACGACGCACCTTTGGTACTAAGGAGGCTGTGGCCGGTATCAGCTTTACCGCCCGGCATGGAGAAATCTTCGGATTGCTCGGTCCAAACGGTGCAGGTAAGACGACGACTATTCGTATGCTCACAGGGCAGATTGACCCTACGAGCGGCCACGCTATCGTCGCTGGATGTGACGTGGTCAAAGATCATACGCGGCTCAAAGAGCGTATAGGTGTGGTCTTTGAAGAACAGAACCTTTACGAACGGCTCTCTGCACGCAATAACCTGAGATTCTCCTGCTGGCTCTACGGCTTACCGGAAAGCCGGGTAGACGAAGTCCTGCAGCTTGTACACCTGCGCGACCGTGCTAAAGACCCCGTACGAGCTTATTCCAATGGCATGAAACAGCGCCTGATGATCGCTCGTGCGCTGCTGCATCGACCACCTATGCTCTTTCTCGACGAGCCGAGCAAGGGCCTCGACCCCATATCCGCCCGCGAGGTACGCCAGGCAATCCAGCATCTCTGCCAGGAAGGGACAACCATTCTCCTGACTACGCACCTGATGGAGGAAGCCGACCAGCTCTGCCGGCGAGTGGCCTTTATCGTCAATGGACACATAGTTGCCAACGACACACCCCGCAACCTGAAATTGTCGCACGGGCAAAAAGCAATGACAGTGATTCTGGACCAGCCTGAGCAGGGCCAGAACGGCAACGCCCCTTTGAGTGAGGTAACCCTGAGCCTGGATAATCCGGCAGATGCGGAACGGTTAGCCCGGTTGATGGCGCAAGGTCACGTGCGTGCAATTCACTCACGCGAAGCAACACTGGAAGAGGTTTTTATTGAAGTCGCGGGCATTAGCCTGGTATAAATAGTAGTTTGAAATCCATCATCGCAATCGATACAATAGCGATGAAAGGATCAGGAGGAAATACATATCATGCATCCACGAAGCATTCTCGCCATCGCACGCAAAGATGCGCTGGATATTCTCTTAAACAAAACAACTTTGAGCCTGTTGCTCACACCTATTGTCCTGGCCCTGCTCTTCTTGTTGATAGCCAACTTGCTTGGCGGTCACACCACGAATGCGTTGATCTATGACCCTGGCAGATCGAGTGTAGAGCAGGTCTTGAAAAGCGCGTATCCTGATCTTAAGATCACCTATGCGAACTCATCTGGCGATGTGGCAGCAGCCTTCGGTCCCGACGGTTCGCACAAAACCACGGCGTATGCACTGGGACTGGCGGTTCCTGCCGGCTTTGATGCAAGCCTGAGCAGTGGCGGGCACCCGCGGCTGAACTTCTACGTCGACGGTAGCCAGGTAAGCAATCAGCAGAGTCAACTACTTCTGAGTGCGCTCACCAATACATCACGCGGCATAGCCAATCCACAACCCCCTGCCACTATTACCGTTGCGACGGTAAACCCACCTTCACAAAATGCGTTACTGAATATCAATCAATTCTACGCGGCCGCGGTACTAATGAGCTCTTTACTCGTGGGAACCACACTTGTCCCCGGGATTCTAGCGGAAGAGAAAGAAAAGAGGACCCTGCGCATGCTGATGGTTTCACCTGCGTCCTACAGTGATGTGGTAGCAGGCAAATTGCTGGTGGGCCTGGTCTATCAACTCCTGCTGGCTGCCCTGGTGCTGGTCATCAACGGCGGTTTCACCGGCCAGGTCCCCCTGGTGCTGCTTTTCGCCCTGCTGGGTTCGTTCTTCAGCGTGACGCTGGGGCTGCTCCTGGGCAGCTTCTTCCAGACGACAAGTAGTGCCGGGGCGGCTGCAGGGATGCTCTCCATGATCTATATCATTCCCATCTTCTTCGTGGGGACATTCGCTCAGCTCTTTGGAAACAATCCGTTCACGACCATTGTCAAGGTGCTTCCTCCCTACTACATCGCGGATGGTGTGATTAATGCCCTGACAAATCAGAGCACAACCACTGGTACAGCGCTGGATGTAGGTGTGGTTCTCGGCTGTATCGTGCTGCTGTTACTGGTTGCAACCTGGTTGTTGCGCCGCCAGGCAGCAGTCGTCAGCACAATTTAACCATTCAGATACAAGAGCTTTTCAAAAGCCAGGCGGTGCAGGAACAATAACTCCTGCACCGCCTCTCCTTTGAAACTTTGCTCGCGAAAGACACTAATACACATCAACCGAACAAAAAGCCCATCAACATCCGTAGGGGCGAGGGTGGTGGAGCGGGGACGGGAGGGCCTTTATGGTCGCCCGCGTCCTGTTCCCCGTGCTCACACGTGGAGGAACGTGATTACACCCCCCACCACCGCGCAACCGTTCTCCCTCCCTGCCGCCTTGCGATCGCCCTCAGCGTCTCTCACGTTCATGAAGCGTCTTGGGACTTCTTGTGAACAACCCCGCCGCTCGTAACGTTTTCCGTAACGCTTTTGGGACGATGGTATCGTATAATCTCTAGAGAAAAACATGTAGTTGCGAGATGGTGAGCAGGATGCTCTGCTCGCGCTTTTTTCAGAAGACGTATCGAGATTGGAAACCACAGATGAACTGAGATCAGGGGGGACGGGCAGATGCAAAAGACGCTTCTTGCAGAGCGCACAAGTGTAACGCACAAGAAAAATCGGCGGCGCGGATTGTGGGTAGTGGTTGCTCGTACCGCCTACGTGGTTCTCACAGGCGCCGCCATTTTCCTCTTCGTTTTCAGCCTCCCGGTGTACTTTACCCAAATGCAGATCATTTGTCCCACGCTTCCAGGTTGCTCATTTACTGGGCAGTTGTCCCGAGGAACGCTCCCCTGGTTTCAGTCTGTCCATATTTCAGTCTCCGCCTACGCTGCCTTGTTGCTGGCCCTCGCGACGATCCACGCGCTTCTTTCGCTGGTCATCGGGATAGTGATCGTGTGGCGACTCTGGGGCAAGTCCAATGAATTGTTGGGGCTGCTCACCTCGTTTGTCCTGATCCTGGGGGGAACAATCGCCAACGCGAATGGTGACTTTACGAACTTCTCTCCCGCCAGTCCTCTCTTTATCGACATCGTGGGGGCCATCGGCTTTTTTCTCTACTGGCCAGCATTAGGTATGATCTTGTTGACTTTCCCAACAGGACGTTTTGCTCCCCGCTGGACCTGGCTCCTGATCCTCCTCTGGATCATTCAGATACCCCTCTATGGGGTTCTCTTCCATGAGGCGTCGCCCCTGCTCTTCGCCGCAGAACGCCTGCTCGTCTGGGGCAGTTCCTTTGCCGTGCTCTACTGGCGCTATCGGCACCTCTATAGCCACGTTCAACGGCAGCAAACCAAATGGCTCCTCTACGGCTTTGTGCCTTTCTATCTCCTCTACCTCCTCTACGGGGCGCTTCAGAGTATTCCTGCCTTGAACACCCCCGATTCGCTCTATCTCGTTGTCGGTCCAATACTAATCCTGCTCGTCCATATCATCGTTCCTCTGGCTGTCGGCATTGCGCTGCTGCGCTATCGGCTGTGGGACGTCGATCTCCTCATCAAGCGCACGCTCGTCTATGGTACTCTTTCCGTGAGTCTGGCGCTGATCTACGTGGGCCTGATTATTGGGCTGCAAGCGCTGGTGAGCGCTCTGACAGGGCAGATCTTCCAATCCCCGGTGGTGATTGTGATCTCCACGCTGGCAATTGCCGCCCTCTTCCAGCCCTTGCGGCACCGCATCCAGAACATCATTGACCGCCGCTTCTACCGCAGCAAGTACGACGCCGCCAGGACATTAGCGGCTTTTAGCGCCACGCTGCGCGATGAAGTAGACCTGGAGCAGTTGCGCGAGCATCTGCTAGCAGTCGTGCAGGAGACAATCCAGCCAGCGCACGTCTCGCTCTGGCTGCGCCAGCCACAACATCCCGAGAAATCATCTGAGCGTATGCCATCATAGCCTCATCCCGGTCATAGCTTTGATCGTACTCTAGAGACCACCCGTCAATCTCATGCCTCAAGTCATCTGAGCTCCCATATGCATCGTTTTTCTGGTTCATACGACATCCCCGGCACTACTTATATGGGACTTTCGGGCATTAAATCCCCCCAGAAATGGTATACTGCGCCAGGAGTAGTTATCATAGAGGACTGTTTGTGAGCACTGATCTGATTCTCCTCTCATATAGCAAGCCTATTATGACCGAAGGCTTATCGCTCTGGTTGCTCACAACCTTAGTTTTATGTGCTGTCTATTTCGAACCAAACTGCTGCATATGCCTGCGCTCCCGCTCGAGTGCACCTGCAGGGAAAGGCTGCTCTCCACCGATGGTACGAGCGCGCAGCGTCATCTCAGCCGCTTCTTCCATCGCAATGATTACCATCGCCGCGGCCAGCGGATCGCGGCCAAAAGCCAGCAGGCCGTGGTTTGCCAGCAGGACCGCCGGAACGGTTGGATGGCGCTCAAGCTGCTCCACGATGTAATTCACCGCCTCTGGAGAGCCGCGCGGCGCCCAATCCGCCACCGGGATGTCCTCGGTGACGCCGAAACGCAGCAGCGCCTCATAGGCGCATGGCAGCGGCTGGTGTGCAAGCGCAAAACTCGTCACCTGCGGGGAGTGGGTATGAATGACGGCAGCAACACCATCCCGCACGCGGTAGACGCACGAGTGCATGCCGACGATCTCGCGTGTGACCGGCTCGAGCCTGCCATCAACCACCTCGCCATCAAAGGTCACGATCGCCAGCCGCTCCGCTGTCAGTTGCGCAATATGCCCTCCCGATGTCAGCAGCATATGCTCCGTTCCGGGCAGCCTGGCACTCATATTACCGTGTCCGCCATGCGACATAACACCCGCCTGAAAAAGCAGGTGTGCTGCCTGCACAATCTTTTCTCTGAACTCTCTCTCGGTCAAGCTCGCCATCTTCTTGCGTTCCTCTCTACCAAACGGCTAATCAATGCCGTGCTTGTCGTACACTCTTCTCACGCAATACCTCTTATTTCTCCATGCAAAGCAGAATCTCTCCCATTAGTATACCCAAGGCAGATGGATATTGCCATGTCCGGCATTCTTATTCGTTCTACTAGAAATCAGTGGTTACGGGGAGTGACATGAACCACCTCTCTGTCAAGGCTCAACCAGGTTTTGGAGGCATTCATGTCTATCAAATCAACATGGGCAGTCCACAAGGTAAGATTAGCTCATAGCATACACCCCTTATACCTCTAGACCCCGAACAGCCAGGCGTGCTAGTATATAAATCACCACCCATGCATCAGGCTATAGGTGTCCAGGCAAAAGCCGCGAGCTATCAATTGACGTGCAATAAACCTGCACTTGATGTGCAACAATGGAAGGAGATAGGCGAATGAAGGCACCCTCACTCGTGCACCTGCTTCGCCAGCCGTTAGTCGAAACAAGTGCCCCACCGCTCCTGCTCCTGCTCCACGGAGTTGGCAGCAACGAGCATGACCTTTTTGCTTTAGCCCCTTTTCTGGATGAGCGGTTTCTAATCATCAGTGTGCGTGCCCCAAACACACTGGCCCCCGGTAGCTACGCCTGGTTTGAGGTCGACTTCACACCGCGGGGACCGGTCATTAACCCGGCACAGGCCGAAGCCAGCCGTAAAGCATTGATCGCCTTTCTAGGCGAGGCTCTCACGACCTATAATGCCGATCCAAAACAGGTCTACTTGATGGGTTTCAGCCAGGGAGCCATTATGAGCGCCAGCGTCGCACTCACACGTCCTGATCTCGTTGCTGGCGCCGTACTGATGAGTGGACGCATCCTACCAGAGATACAGCCCCTGATCGCTTCTTCCGAAGCGCTTGAAAACCTGCCATTCCTGGTAGTGCACGGCACCACCGATACAGTTCTCCCTATCAATCATGGCCGCGCCAGCCGCCAGCTCCTTTCATCGTTGCCGGTAGAGTTAACCTACCAAGAATACCCGATGGGACATGAGGTCAGTCAAGAAAGCCTGGCTGACGTGGCCGCCTGGCTCAGCACCCATCTAGATCGAGCGCACCCACGCGAAGAGAATTGATTGTATGGGCGCAATTATGAACATTACAATCCATTATCGGCCCGCGGGACACCTCCCACCTACCCGGATGAATTTGTTAAAACTCATTATTGCGCCCATTCGTTGGGAAACTAACCATTTTCTCTCCTAAGAAGGAGCAAACACATGCCATCAATAGCAATTATCGGCGCAGGATGCAGCGGGCTTGCCGCCGCACACGAACTACGCGACGCAGGCTACGCAGTAACCGTATTCGAAAAGAATCACCGCGTAGGCGGTCGAGCAGCCACCAGGGAGCAGCAGGGCTTCATCTACGATCATGGCGCACAATACATCAAAGGTGATAGCCCGGTGAGCGATGCCTTGATCACCGGGCGTTTCCGCCTGCCCGACCTGGTCGATATCGCTAAGCCCGTCTGGACCTTTGATCGCCAGGGGCACATTCAAGAGGGCGATCCCCTCCAGAATGCGCAGCCGAAGTGGACCTATCGCAGCGGCCTGCATGCCCTGGCCAAACGCATGGCCCAGGGACTGGATATCCGGCAGCAAACACACATCTCTTCTCTGCGCCACAACGTGACAGGTTGGAACCTCTACGATAGATCAGGCCAGCAGACCGGTGAGTTCGATTGTGTACTCGTTGCCATTCCTGCCGGCCAGGCTGTTGAGCTGATCGAGGCAAGCCAGCTAGCAGGCGGGCAGCAAGAGAACATCTGCCTGCTGCTGCAACAGGCGAGCTACAATCCGCTGATCTCAGTCATGCTTGGCTACCAATCTGCACCGCGAGCCCGTCCCTACTACGCACTGGTTAACACGGACAAAGCCCATGTCATCTCCTGGCTGGCCTGGGAACACGAAAAGGCCCCCGAACGCGTACCCGGTCATGCGGGCCTCTTGATCGCGCAGATGGCCCCTCAGTACAGCCGGGATCATTGGGACCTCCCCGCCGCTGAAATAATCAGCGACGTGGCAAACCGTGTTACCACGCTGCTCGACGAACCGCTGAACGAACCTGTCTTTACCGACATATACGACTGGCGTTATGCATTACCCGCGCAAAAGGCAGATGCGCAGCAGCTCAACGCCATCACACTGCCTATCAGCCTGGCTTTCTGTGGTGATGCATTCGTCGGCGGGCGCGTTCATCTCGCACTCGAGCATGGCATCGAAGTTGCCCGCCAGCTTATCAATATGGGCGTCTAGCGGACTGTCAATGTTCAATTGCGAGGCGAAATGTAGTGGCATCCCTTGCGGATGCCAGGTACTCGCCCATCTGAGAGGCGAAATGTAGTGACATCCCTTGCGGATGCCAGGTTCCTATGTCCCGGATATACAACATATAAACGAGGATAGGAGTACAAAAAGATGTCCCGCAGCGAGGTTAGAAACGCACGTATCCCCCTGCGCCGGACCCAGTGGCTTGCTATTGCCGGATCGCTTGTGCTGAGCCTGCTGGCCGGTCTTCTCACCCTGTTACACGCGAATGCCGTGCTCACCTTTGTCGTATCCGGAGTGGCACTTGCCATTCTGGCCGCGCTCGTTGGACAGGCAACAGATCAGCTAAGTACACGTTTGGGATCTGGTGCAACCGGCGTGCTGCAGTCTGCGCTGGGCAACTTGCCTGAACTATTTGTTGGCATTTTTGCCCTGCGCGCCGGGCTGGTAAGTGTCGTCCAGGCTGCCCTGGTCGGATCTATCCTGGGGAACAGTCTGTTCGTGCTCGGTCTCGCGTTCCTGGTGGGAGGCCTGCGTCATGGCACGCAGCGTTTCTCCTCGACTGCGCCGCGCATGATAGCCAATCTTACCCTGCTGGCTGTTGCAGCGTTAATAGTGCCTACACTTACCTTTGGGTTACACACGCCGGCGGCAGGCCATGAGGAGGGACTCAGCATCGCCTCTGCTGTCATTCTCCTGGTCGTATTTATCGCGAGCATACCAATCTCCCTGCAGGGTGGGTCTACAGAGGTACCTAAAGTGCACGCTGCTTCAGCCTCTGCCTGGCCAATGGGGCTTACACTGGTGGTCCTGGTTGGCGCCGGTGTGGGTTCTGCATTTGTCTCGGATTGGTTCGTGTCAGCCTTAACTCCAGCCATTACTGTCCTGCACATTTCTCCTGCCTTTACCGGCCTGGTGATCGTCGCTCTCGCCGGAAATGCAGTAGAGAACGTCGTCGGCATCCAGTTCGCGGCACGCAATCAATCTGATCTTGCCATTAGCGTCATTCTCAACAGCTCTCTCCAGGTAGCATTAGGCTTAATACCGGTACTGGTACTGCTCAGCTTTTTCGTAGGGGGCACTCACCTGACGCTGGTGTTGGCCCCCCTGCTCGTGGCGGCTTTGGGCCTTGCCGCTATTTTAAGCACCGTCATCATCTACGATGGTGAATCGACCTGGCTTGAGGGCCTGGCGTTGATAGGACTATATGGTATTATCGCCGTCTCGTTCTGGTGGGGCTGAATATGCCCTCAATCTCGCGCGTGCGGCATCGCCTCTTGCGCGAAGCGCTCTATCTGCTCCACTCTGTCCGGCCAGCGCGGCACGATGAACTGGAGCGCCATGTGCTCGACCCCCATCTCGCGGTATGGTCTGAGCGCCTCTACCAGTTGCTCAGGAGTACCGCGCAGGTAACGATCATCCTGCGGCACCGGCTTGCGTGTCACCTCGATTTGACGGCAGCATGCAAACTGTATCTGCTCTGGGTCGCGTCCAGCTTCGGTGGCCAGGCGTAGAACATTGTCGTACCCTGCCCTTAGTTCTGCCGGTGTGATCTCAATATAATAGGGGAACCACGCGTCACCATACTTTGCCGTGCGCCTCTGGGCGTGAATGCCTTCTCCCCCCACCCATATCGGGATGCGCGGCTGCTGCATCGGCTTGGGATAGAAAGCCAGGTCGCGGAATCGATAGAACTGGCCGTCAAAATTCACATGTTCCTCCGTCCACAGGCGCGCGATGATTTGCAATTGCTCATCGGTCATCCGTCCCCGGTCCTTAAACGGAACGCCTAGAGCCTCGAACTCCTCCCCCATCCACCCGATGCCAACTCCCATGATCAGGCGACCTTTTGCCAGCCGTTCGATAGAGACGGCTACGCGTGTCCAGTAAAGCGGATGGCGGTAGGGCAGCACTAACACACTCACACCGAGTGTGATTTTCTCAGTCACGCCCGCCAGGAAAGCCAGGCAGGTGAACGAGTCCAGGAATGGCCTGTCCGGTGGAACAATAAACTCGTGGTTCTCACTGTACGGGTAAGAAGTATTGATCTGCCAGGGCGTGACCACGCGATCGGCTGCCCAGACCGCGTCGAAGCCCAGGGCCTCGGCGCTGCGTGCAGCCTCCCTGAGAGTGTCTGGACCCGTGGCCCGGCCGGAAATCGGCAGAAAGACGCCAAACTTCATCGCTACGCTCCTTTACTGCTTGTGCTCGTCTAACTTTCATTCACCGGCACGGTAAAGCATCTCGCCTGCATGCGGGACAAGTAAAATACCCTCGTCTTCACGGCCCTTCCACCCTTCCGGGTCAATCTCCCTGTAGTCTGCATAGCCCAGGTTGACATGTCTACAGCGCTCCTCGGGAATGCCAGTAGCCAGGGTCACCTGGATGCGGGGCGATTCAACCCCGCTGGCTGCATCATATGTACCCGTTCCTTTGACATGCGTGCTGTGGGCGAGAATGCGGCCAGGCACATCTTTGAAGCGATCCCACTGTTTGAGAAAATAATCCCGCACGTGGTAACCTACCTGGTCGATCAGCTTCCCATGCGTGTAGGATATCTCGGTGATCTGTGGCGCGTAGATTATGACCTCGCCCCCGTCAGCGATAGCAGGCTCGGTTTTGTACATCGCCTTTGCAGCGGTCCACATATCGTCATAGATCGTTGCCGGCATAGAGAGTACGCGTTTGAAAGGCCGGGGTACCGTGATGATATTGATCCTGGCAGAGAGATCGGCCGCCTGGCTCCAGGCTTCGACGTGAGGTCCAATATAGAGTCCGTGCAGCTCTTGATCCCGCTCCACCAGTGCCAGGCAGAGTATTGGGCGTTGCACAAACTCCGCTGCACGGTGGATGACGCGCCGCACAGGCGTGTCTTTGACGCCGATAGTGTGCATACTCGTGACGAGCGCTCCCAGCCAGTGAGTGAAATCGATAATTTCCGGCCCGGAGATTCCAGGGAAGAGATACTTGGCCCCACCGGAGAAGCCTGCTACCTCGTGTGGAAAGACCGGCCCGCAGATGATCAGGCGATCATACTCAAGGATCAGCCGGTTGAGCGTGACCGGCACATCCTCGGCCAGCAAACCCTCCGTCAGGTGCGCTGCTTCCCGCCGGGAGATCACGCCGGCGGTCTCGAGCATTTCTGGCTGCGCCCAGTGGTGGTTGAAGATGCGCACATTGGGATAGCGCTCAGCTCGCTCACTCGCGCGTACACCTACCAGCCGCTCAATCGCCTCCTCTGTCATAGGTGGGTGAGTCCCCAGGGCAATCAAGTAATCCATCTGCGTCACGCGTCTGCCCAGTTGTTCATAAAGCACGCGGAAGATCAGGGGAATTGGAGCGCTGCGCGTTCCATCCGGGATAATGACGAGTACGCGCTTCCCGTCCAGTGGCAGCGGATCGCAGGCAAGCGCTATAAGTTCTTGTACATCCTCAACCGTCAGGGTTTCCGTCGTTGAACCTTTTCCCTGGATCATGTTATTTCCTCTCTCATCGCTATCTGTAGCCTGCTTCAATCATACGAACAGCGTTACTCTTAATAATACCACCAGCACCATCTCGTCAATTAGACAGAAATACGTGATATTAAAGTCATCCAGATTCATGACGCTGCTCATGACGCTTTCATGACGCTTCCTCATCATACTAGGACCAGAGAGGGTGAGGTGCAGCCGGTGGTGCACAGCTCGTTCCCTCACGTGACGGTCGACGTGAGCACTATGAGCCATGTTTTAGAACATTCGTGCTCTATGAGCTATTTTTGTACGAATCCTAGCCATACCTCACGAAGTGTATATGACGCATTAGGAAGCAAAGTCAGCGAACATATTTCGACAAAGGAGAGCAGTTATGCCAGTACTTGGTTATTCCGCAGAGATGGAACAATTCCACCCCACCGACTTGATACGATTTTGCCGCGAAGCGGAGGCGGCGGGCTTTGGTGGAGCGATGGCCGCCGATCACTTTCATCCCTGGGTGGCTCAGCAGGGTCAGAGCGCGTTCGTGTGGTCGTGGATGGGCGCGCTGGGCATGGCGACGCAGCGCATGACCTTTGGCCCGGGCGTCACCTGCGCCTCGTATCGCTATCACCCGGCCATCATCGCGCAGGCGGCGGCAACGCTGGCTGCCATGTATCCCGACCGCTTCTGGATGGGGATCGGTACAGGCGAGGCGCTGAACGAACATATCGTCGGCGGCGAATGGCCAGAGGCGCCTGTGCGGCTGGAACGCATGGTAGAGTCCATCGAGATCATTAAGCAGCTCTTCACCGGCAAAAAGGTGCGCTATTCCGGCAAGCACCTGCGCATGGAGAGCGCACGTCTCTATACCCGTCCGGAAAAGCCCTGTCCGATCTTTATTGCCGCGTCCGGTCCCAAAACGGCAGAGACCGCGGGACGCATGTGCGATGGTCTGATTACGCCCGCCGCGCCAGCCGAGAAGCTGAAGATGCTGCTCGAAAGCTTCGAGAAGGGCGCGCGCGAGGCAGGCAAGGACCCCACCACGATGCCGAAACTCTTGCAGCTACACGTCTCCTGGGCAGAAACCGACAAGGAAGCGACCGAGCAGGCTATGAAGGAATGGCCCAATGGCGGCATCAAAGCCCCCAAACAGGATATCCGCTCGCCGGAAGACTTCGCTGCTTTCGCCGAACTGGTTCGCCCGGAAGACTTCAAAGGGCGCGTCTTCATCTCGACCAGCCTCGATGGACACCGCCAGCATATCCAAAGCTTCTTCGATCTCGGCTTCAACGAGGTACATGTCCACAACGTCGGACGCAACCAGAGCGAGTTTATCCGCGCCTACAGTGAGGCAGTTATACCCGCGCTGCAACAGATGAGCCGAGCTTTTACAGGGAGGGCTGTCTGACGCGTGCACTAAGACCTGAAACGACATGAGTAAATACGTAGACTTGCAATGTGATCTCCTCTCGTGCCATACTTGTTGCTGTTAGGCTCCATACAGGATCATGTGAGCGATCTATGGATCTAAACCTCATTTCTCTTGTGACATCTCACTTAGCGAGAGAGGAAATATACTATGCCCGATACTGAAACCGCCCGAAACATAATCGCTCTCCTTAAGCGGCTGCGAGCCGTCCGCCAGTTTCGCCCGGACCCGGTACCGCAGGAGGTCGTTGCTGCTGTACTCGAGGTAGCGCGCTGGTCCGGCAGCGCGAGCAACCGCCAGCCCTGGGAATTTGTGGTAATCCGCAGCCGGGAGACGCTGCGGGCCTTGGGCGCGCTTGAGGGATATGCGCACCATCTTGCTGGTGCGGCGCTGGGCATCGTGCTGGTAATGGCGAACGAGCAGGGACAGGTTGAACAGGAAACTTTCGACGAGGGGCGGTTAAGCGAGCGCATCATGCTTGCTGCCGCGGCCTACGACGTTGGCTCGAACATTGGCTGGTTTACAGGAAGCGGACGAGCAGCAGCCAAAACTATTCTGGACGTTCCCAAGGAAAAGCTGGTGCGTACTGCAATCTCCCTTGGCTACCCGGATGAAGAAGCGATACGTGCCCGTCCAAAGCGTGCACAGGCCCGTAAGCCTCTAAGCGAGCTTGTGTATGTGGAAAGATATGGTGTTCGCCCATAACCCTCGAAAAATGACAGCTTAGCCCGCAGAAGTGAGCATATAGACTTCGGGTGGTTTGACTTCCCACTCACCAGAAGGGACCTCTTTCACCAAAACGGGCCAGGATGCCTGGAAAGCTTCCTGAGATTCCCAGATGGTGAAGCCTATGAGCGCTCCTTTTTCGGGATCCTTAAAAATGTCAGAGACGAAAATGATTCCTGGCTGCTTTTTCATTAGCTCGTCAAATTGGCGCATCTTCTGAACCCAGAGCTCTTCCTTTTCAGGCTGCGGATAATGAATGGAATAGAATAAAAACATGGCTCGGGCTTCCTCCCTCTCTCGTTTCGAACCCTAAGTAAATTGACCAACGCAGAATCGCACACTCTGGATGTATTGCATCACGTCCTGACCGGGAAAGCCATAGATCCGCTTGTTCTCCCACATACAGTAATACAATAGATGTATATGCCAGGGGATGCAAACCCGCCTTACGATGCACTGACCGCAACTACACCCGACAGCGTCCCCACGAACACCCGGCCATTATACAGTGTTGGAGTCGCGAAGCGCGATGTCTGACCTACTCCCACCGTACTAATCACCTTACCGCTCTGGCTGTTGAGGGCGTAGAGGGTGCCGCCCGGGTCAAGGCTATAAACGGTGTTGCCGCCCACGACCGGTGAACCTGTCACCTGCCTTGGTGCATGCCAGCCCACTGCCAGCTGATCGCCGGGTCCAACCAGCACCTCCCGCAGTCCATCCGTGCAGGGTACGAACACACGCGAGCCGATCGCAGCCGCTCCGCCAAACGAGGTGCAAATTGAGCGCACCTGGGCCTGACCACCTACCCCACCCAGCGAATCCGCGTGCAGCAGGTAGCCCAGGCCGGACTTGCCATCGGCATAAATCAGCCCATTGGGCAAGAGTATTGGGCCCGTCGAACCGAGGTCGGCGTCACCTGCATTATCCTGCTGCCACTGCTGGGGGGCAAAGCCGTCCTCAAGCTGCAGTGTCGGTGACAGGCGCAGTACCGAGTCACTATGGTCCCAGTTCCCCTGCGTTATCGCGCCATTGCCCACCGCGACATAGATGTTCCCCGCGGCGTCTACAGCTGGTCCAGATGCCGCCCAGATGCCGCCCTCGCGAGGAGTGGGAACCTGGTAGCTGAGCAAAGGACCCTGCCCATCGGTACGCGAAGCGACTACCCGCCCTATGTAATCGCCGCAGTCGCCGTCAAGACCACCATAAGCTATATACACCATGCCCCGGGACAGTGCGAGGGCAGCACGCTGCTGGTGCACACGGGTATCCATACCAGCCGTGTCGGCAGAGCGGCGCACGCGTACCTGGCCCGTACCTGCATCGACGCCCACCAGGATGTGCGCGAATCCGCTCACCTCGGCAACAGCGAAGACCAGGCCGGTCGCCGGGTCATAGACAGGCGTTCCGGTAATCCCAAGCGGATCAATGTTGCCGCATGGAAGATTTCTTAGTGGAACAGGGCTTCCAACGTTAGTGCGCCATAGTATATGCCCCGTCTGTGCGTCCAGCAAGTAGAGCGAATCGCCCTCGGTAGCCACGAGCAGGTGCCCACCGATGACCAGCGGCTCGCCATAGACTGCCCCATCCAGTTGCACGCTCCATAAGCTTGTGAGCCGTTGCGGATCAGTAGCGCTTGCCAGGTAGCCTGTGCGCGAATTATCGCGATGATAGGTCGTCCAATCGTTACTGCTCGAGGCGGGCGTCGTTGGCGTCGTAGTTATTGCCGGCACGGTCAAAGCTATAGGCGGTTTGCTTGTGGGAGAAGGCCGCGCGGTCGGCGTATTCGAAGTGTTTGTAGTAGAAGTCGAGTTACTACATCCGGCGAACGTAATAAGCAATACACATAGCACTGCCGGTTGGAAGTGCTTCATTGAAGGACCAGCAAGTCTCCTGCTCATCAATAGTTGGTGGATCATAACGGGTGCCAGGGCCGCGCCAGCAAGCGCACCGATGATATAAGCATTCAGCATCTTCCAAATCTCCTTATTTAATCCCCTGAGCCCTTTTCTACACCAGAAGTCAAGTAACCCAGGGCGTATGAAGTGTTTGTGGGCAATCGATCAAACAGGAGCGGGTGGCAAAAGCGGAACGGATAGGCCGTAGGGGCCTCAGCGAAGCGAAGCGGAGCGCGTATCACTACTCCGTGCCCACCGCCGATTAGGGGTTTTAAGAAAATACCCCGGAAACCCGTAGGGGCCGATTTATCGGCCTTTGTCGGCTGTTCCGCTCTCCCGGTTAATTTATGAAACTGCATTATCGGCCCCCGTGCCCCATCGACTATCCAGGTTAAAAACGTACAATCCATTATCGACTTGTCAGCGTTGCTCCTTTCGTCCGGCCTGAGTGCGAAGCACTAGCTGCGCAGTGCCTTTCGTCTCGGCTGACCGCGCAGCGGTAGTTGCGCAGCAACGTTGCCGAGACGGGCAAGAACCAGCGTTGGCCGGACGGATAAGTGCCAGGCAAGACTGATAAGTGCCGGTGGTCGCCCGCCATCCCCCTAAAGAATGTCATACCCATGACGGTGCATAGTGTACCATATTGACACTTCCTGCATAGCAATGGACCATCTAGACAGTACCATAGTTTAGTTGAAATGTGCACATTCACATCTGACGTATTTGAGTGTATGATAGTTAGAGCAATGACTGATATCCAGGTTCAGGGAGGTTTGACCATGGTAGCTCAAAGAGAACCACAGCGTATGACCGTTGATGAGTGGCGCGAGTTGGAACGGACCAGCCACGACATCAAGCACGAGTATATAGACGGGCAGGTCTACGCCATGTCGGGAGGGAGTCTTGCACATGGCCGCATTGGCAGTAATGCGGTCAGGACCCTTGAGGACGCGCTTGCGTCAGCGGGTAAACCATGCGATGTCTACAACTCAGATGTCGCCGTGCGTCTCTCACCCAGGCGCTACACCTACCCTGACGTGTCGGTGACGTGTAATGAGCGTGATCGATCGGCACCCGACAAGACAGACGTACAAGCCCCCTGCGTCATTGTCGAGGTGTTATCGGATTCCACCGAAGCCTACGACCGGGGGAGAAAATTCAGCTTGTATCGCGCCTGCCCCACCGTTCAAGAATACATGCTCGTTGCCACCAGGTACCAGGCCGTCGAAGTGTATCGCCGCACGCCACAGGGATGGGCGATCTACCAATCCTACGTGCCCAGCGATGAGATAGAGCTCACGAGCCTTGATGTACGTTTTCCATTGGCCGCCCTGTACAAAAACGCTGGAGTGCCAGAGGCGCTGGAAGACACCGAGGGCGAAGTTTAGTCCCATGCCCGTCCAGGACTCAGCATTCGCATACATCAATAAGGATTTACCACGACATCTATTCCTGCGTGAGCGAGTAATCTCATCATTCGCGGCCTCCTCTATCCTAAACCTGCAAGCTGTGCTGCGTACCTGACCAGTGTGTGAACACGGCTGCCATAGATGCCGAAACGCTCATCCTGGGTTTGTCCCCGTTTCCAGCGCACATAGATCTGCTGGATGATCACCGCTAGTTTGAAGTACGCGAAGATCATGTAATAGTCTATAGAGGAGAGGTCGCGCTTGCTCTTTTGTGCATACATTTCCATAAAGGTCTCCCTGCTCACGAATCCGGGCAGATTAGTAACCGTTGGCTGTATCATTTGCAATTCCTCCGGGTCGCCGGGCGTTACCCAGTAGCTCAAAGAAACAGCCAGGTCAAAGAGCGGATCACCAATCGTTGCCATCTCCCAATCCAGCACCGCAACAGCTTGTGTGAGATCGTTCGCATTGAGAAGCATATTGTTCAGCTTGAAGTCGTTATGGATCATGGTAGGCGCAGGACTTTGTGGCACATGCGTCATAAGCCAGCCGGTGAGTGACTGCACCTCTGGTATGTCGTCTGTTTGGGCACGATAGTAGCGTTCGATCCAGCCCTTCACCTGGCGTTCGAGGAAACCCTCGGGATGACCAAGTTCATCGAGTCCAGCGGCTTGCCAATCGATAGCATGAATCTGCACCAGCGTTTCGATCACCATTTGGGAGATTTGTTCGCAAAGCTCAGCAGTTGCTGTCACTCCTGGCGGAAAGGAGGTATTCAGAACCACCCCTTTACGCCGTTCCATCACGTAGAAAGGCGCACCTAAAATAGTCGGATCATCGCAGAAAACATAGGGGAGTGGTGCAAGTGAAAAGACGGGGTGGACCTTCTGCAAGAGGGTGAACTCCCGTTTCATATCGTGCGCTCTCGGTGCTACCGGTCCCAAAGGAGGGCGGCGCAAAACCGCTTCCCAATCGCCGACCTGGAGTAAGTAGGTCAGGTTAGAAGCGCCAGCCGGAAACTGCCGTACTTGCAGCGAGCCCTCCCCGATGCCCTCGATATGATCGCGCAGGTAGCGCTCCACTTTTTGCAGGTCAAAGTTCTCCCCAGTTCGAACAACAATCGTTTCTTCCTCAGCATTCATGGCGCTCTCCTTTTTATTCAAGTCTAGACTAAAGTGAACAAAACAGCAACCCATCCCCTTTTGATCTGTCATAGTCCTTCTCAAAAGTCGCTCAACCCGCTCGTAGGCATCGTCGTCATAGTAAGGGCGGGGGCAGTGGAGTGGGGCGGTGGGGACCCTTGCGGTCGCCCTTGAAGGTTAAAAAGCCCCCTTGATCTATCACAGTCCTTCTCTTTATTGTAAAACAGAAGCATATTCTTCGTGGTACAGGATGTCGGTTCTTGCCCTTGACAACTCCCTTCCGCTTGAATATACTTGCAACAGACAGGAGTCAGTTAGATAACTGACTCGGAAATTGGAGATTCTCGATGAACACTACACTCAAGCGGGACCGCCTGATTGAGGCAGCCAAACTTATGTTCTATCAGCAGGGCGTGACTGGCACAACCCTGGCCGATATTGCCCAGCAGGCCCAGGTGCCCTTAGGCAATATCTACTATCATTTCCGCACAAAGGAAGCCTTGGTGGAGGCCGTGATCCAGACTCATCTCCAGGAGCTGCAGTCCTTGTTCGCGCAACTCGACCGCCAGCCTGATCCACGCCAGCGTCTGCTGGGGCTGCTTTCAGCTGAACGCGAGGGTGAACTCGCGCTCGCTCGCTATGGCTGCCCGTATGGGAGTCTGTCTCAAGAACTCAACAAAGAGGACGGCCAGCCTGCTGCCATTGCAGTTCTCCTATTTCAGGCCTACCTGGACTGGGCAGCAACGCAGTTTCGCCTGCTCGGCAAGGAAGAAGAAGAGGCGAAGGATTTGGCCATTGATCTGATCTCGTCGTTGCAGGGAACGCTTTTATTAACCAATAGTTTTCGTTCGCCTGAGCTGTTGGAGCGCAAGCTCCAACGCTTAGCAACCTGGCTTCGCACACTCTAAGGTGAGTGGGAGCGCCGCCATTCTTTTATCATGGCGTAAAGTCAGTTAACTAACTATAACAATAATGAGGATGATTCCCCCTCCTCATAAGAACTCTAGCGTCGTCTTTGCTGTGAGATACAGCAGGGCGAAGAATAAAGGAGCAGATATGCGATTAAGCAATGGTGAGCATTTTCCGACGATCACCGCTTCCCGCGTAGGTGGTGGTGAGATGTCCATTCCTGAAGACCTGGCAGGTCGATGGGCCGTGCTGCTGTTTTATCGCGGCCACTGGTGCCCGTATTGCCGTCAGCAATTGCTCGACTTTCAACGAGAGCGCGCGCAATTGAACGAACTGGGAGCCGAGGTCGTCGCGCTCTCCGTCGATTCCCTTGAGCAGGCGCAGCAGACCGTCGAGCGGCACAGGCTCACGTTCCCGGTGCTGTACGGCCTCGACGCTCGTGAAGTGGCAGAGGCGATTGGAGCCTTCATCAACGAACATCCGCCCTACCTGCAGGCAACCGGGTTTGTGCTCCGACCCAATGGGACAGTTGCCGTGGCTGTCTACTCGAGCAGCGCGATTGGCCGCCTCGTTGCAGCCGATACCATCAATTTTCTCAAGTATCTGCAAAAAGCGCAGTAACCGGTGTCAGAGGTGTCTCCGTCCTTGTGAAGCCGATGCACACCAGATCGTCTTCTTTCAACAAACTCGTTGTGTATCTCGTGGGGAGAGCCAAACGTTCGGGAGTCGTTGTCTTACCCTCCCTGTAAAAAGCGGCCACAAAGTTCGTGAGGAAGAGAAGAGCGGCCACCAAGTTTCTACACCGTCATGGCAACCGGCAGGATGGACGACGAACAGTCGTTCGCATGAGTTCGGAAAGAGAAATGAGATCATATGAAGGCTATAAAGGGACTGAAGTTCTACACCTACCACGAGGCGGCACACTGGTTAGAGGGGAGTGTTCCTGAAGTTGAAGAGATGGTAGCTCACAGGCAGCTACTTGCCTACAGGTTCAGAAACGAGAAGGAGCCATATGTCTCAGAGCAGGCGCTCCTAGCGAGCGGGCCAGACCCCTGGTATACGCAACGAGAGGTACCTGTCGCATGAAATGGCTCTAGACCGTCCTTCGTTGTAGGCGTGTGTGCTGCGATGAAGGGCAACGAGATCGCCGGCAAGCAAGCGCTAGGACCGAAATTGCTTGTGAAGCCGCTCCACACAACATCGCCTTCTCGTTGCCATCTCGTTGCGCATCCCGTGGGGAAAAACGCCGCTTGATCTGTTAGAGCACAAGCTCTAGCACTTAGATACCTGGCTTTGAACTTTCTCATGTGAGAGGGAGCAAAGCAGTTTTTGTCAGCCAAGGAAGTTAGTTGACTAACTCACACATGCATGCGTACAGCCCTACCTTTGGCACTTGAACACGAAGAAAGGAGACCTCAAGAGTTCCCTCAAAGGACAGAAATCGTAGTGCATCTTTGGACATTGGGCTGCCTGGCGCTCGAGGAGAGCCAGAGAGCGACATCTTTTGTGTTGATACCACAATACCACTAGAACATGGAGACTTACGATATGGAACATCGACCCTTCAGATCGGTACGCGCCAACAAGCGTGTACTGCTCGCACTGCTCATTGCATTGCTCGTGACAACGCTTGTTGCCGTCGTGCCCGGTCTTACCGGGCATGGAGTGAGGTCGGCATCAGCCGTCACCAAGGACCAGCCGGGTGGACTGGGACAGCTCACTGGTCTGCTGCCCAGAGACCATCTGACCGAGGAAAGCGCCATCCAGGTCGATCTCAGCAACGAGACGGTGCGCTTGCCATTGTATAAGGGGGAGGCGTATGGCAAGACTGCCTGGTTCGTCCTGCTGGATGCCTCCGACGCCGGGCTGGCGCATGACCTGGGCGTGAACTATGCGCCCAAGCTCGCCAATATCGGCATTGGCTGCCCCGCCTGCGTGCAGACCGTGACCATTGATTCCCCAACGCCCGCGCAGAATCCGTTCGGGCCAGCGCTGGTCCACTTCCAGGGCGCGCCGGATTTCAGTCCCACCCGCATCGCGGTGCCAGGCCCCAACGGCTTCCCGCTCGCCCAGTTCCAGCCTGGTGCCGTGGCTGGCCCGGGATACAGTCCCTTCATTCGCTTTGCTGGCTCGCCAGTCGTCTACAACGCACCCATCGTGGCCACCGGCGACGGTCCGTTCGACGTCGTCCACCACACCAACACCGAGGATCGCGTCCTGGGCATCCACATCGCCCCCGCGACAGCGCCGTCCGGGCAATTCCTGGAGTCCCACGCCGACCTGTTGTTCGTCAAGGGCTTCGACGCCGGCCAGCCGATTGTGTACCTGAGCACAGACGCCGGTCAGCCCCTGACCGCGGTGCTGGAGCGTTCGACCTACGTGCCCGCGCTGGACAAAGCGGCATACAACGGTGGCGACGACTTTCTCGGGTCCGCCCGCGAGCGACTCTTCGGCTTCATCAACGGGCAGACGGGCGCCAACAACCCGCAGGCCCAGGGATTTGTGCACCTGGTGCGCGACGGGCACGCCAGCGAGGACGCCTCGGCCGGGAATACGGCCCTGATCAACGCCCTGCGCAATGGGGGCGACCTCCTCAACGTATTCGGAGATTTCCCCACGCTGGCCGACCCCCGGCATGCCGACGCCTACAGCCCGTTGTGGGACGCGCAGCTCGGCCTGTGGACGCAGAAGGCTATCAACGCGGGGCTCAACACGCGGCAGATCGATGAGAATGTCGTCTTCAACCTGGCGGCTACCCGGCCCGATCTGCTGACGGGCATCAACCCGGCCACCGGCCAGCCCGCTCCCTACGGCGCCTCAGGAGTCGACATCAATTGTGCGGTCATCGGATTCACCAACACGGCTCCCACCGCCAACCTCGCCACGCCCGTCCCCAACTCGCAGTTCCCGCCAAGGTAGCCAGGGAGGGGCTTCAGTGTTTGTGTTCATACGGTCGCCTTTCGGTGGCATTGGTGAACGCAAACACTGATCGATCCAGTACCCCTGCGCTCGCAGGGGTACTGCGGGTCCTCGCTCCCCGTGCGTAGAGTTCGAGAGTAGTGGACTGACAATCTTCAATTGAGAGATGAAATGTAGTGGCATCCCTTCTCCTTGCGTCTCACCTGACCCGCAGGGTAGCTGCGCAGTGCCTTTCGTCTCGGCTGACCGCGCAGCGGTAGCTGCGAAGCAGCGTTGCCGAGACGGGCA
>Ga0070707_100001484_pt1 | contig 22929 bp, 20 predicted proteins | sample KBSK5502metaG_FD_65468 | JGI IMG/M metagenome (GOLD analysis project Ga0070707, IMG submission 65468) | Corn, switchgrass and miscanthus rhizosphere microbial communities from Kellogg Biological Station, Michigan, USA - KBS K5-50-2 metaG | ecosystem: Host-associated > Plants > Roots >...
ACGATCCTGAGGTCTTTGCCCACAACCTTGACGATGAGGGCCGCGAGCTCTCCGATCGACACTTCTTCCTGGTCGCGCCCGACGTTGAGCGTTCGACCCGCACACTGCGGCGACTCCGCCGCTCGCACCACGATCTCTATCGCGTCGTCGATGTAGCAGAACGTCCGCCGGTGCTCGACGGAGAAGACGTTCAAAGAGCCGCCGTCCGGCGTGAAGTGGGCTTGCTGCAGTAGCTCCGGGATGACATGCGAGATCCCCATCCGGGGACCGTAGAGGTTGTGCGGGCGGATGATCGTGAACGGGACGCCGGCCTGGTGGCACATCGCCTCGCCGTAGATCTTCGAAAGCATGTACGAGGTGCGGGCGTGAGAGAGCTCGGCGACGGCAAGCGGCGTCGACTCGGGAGTCGGAATCGGCAGTTCGAAGTTCTCGAGTGTCCCTGAATACACCTCGCTCGTCGAGGCGAAGACGAATCTAGCCGGCCGGGACTGCGCTCTCGCGAGCGCGAGCGTCTGGTCGGTCATCGCAATGTTGTCGCGGAGAACCTCGTACGCGCGCTCGAGCACCGACGCGACGCCGACGATCGATGCCAGGTGAAAGATCGCGTCGTAGTCGGTGTCGGCGTCTTCGAGCGCGTTCCGTTCGCGTAGGTCGCGCTCGAGCAGGCGGACACGGCCGGTCTCCTCGAGCGCCACCAGCATCGCGTCCTTGGTGCCGCGTGAGAAGTCGTCGACGAGATCGAGGCGATACCCCTCGGCGAGCAGTCGCTCGGCCAGATATCCGCCGACGAAGCCCGCACCGCCGGTGATCAGCGCTTTCTTCACACGCCGTTTCCGCGTCCGATGCTGAGTGCGCTGCAGCCGAGATCTCCCAGCACAGCGCGCTGGTCGTCGTCGAGCACGGCATTCGCATCGAGCACGAGTGGCCGCGCACCGTCCAGCCATGCCCGCAGATCGAGGCGCCCATACTCGCGGTGCGGGACGGCGAAGACGACCGCGTCGAAGCCGGCCGGCGACGGGATGGCCGAGTCGATTTTCAGGCCGAGCTCCGCCCAGTCGGCGACCAGCGGATCGTGACTAACCACGTCGGCTCCGCGTTCGCGCGCGGCGCGGACGAAGATCTCGGACGGCGACGAGCGTGTGTCGCTGACCCCGTCGCGGTAGCTGATCCCCATCAGCAGGATCCTCCGACCGGCGAGTCCACCCTCGAGGGCGCTCTCGAGGATCGCCAAGCTGGCCAGCGGCATCGCTCGGTTGACCGAGACGGCGAGCGTGGAGAACGGAAACTCGATCCCGTCGAGCTTGAAGATGTCGCGCGCCGCGATCTTGCCCAGGAGAGGGTCCTTCGTCAGGCAGTAACCGCCGACGCCGAATCCCGGCCGGCGTATGTTCGAATGCGTCGGACGCCGGCGAACCGCGGCGATGATCTCGAGCAGGTCGATGCCGACGGCCTCCGCGAAGCGTCCCCACTCCTCCATCAACGCGATGGTCGTTGCGCGGTAGCTGTTCTCGAGGACCTTCGCGGTCTCGGACGCGGTCGGCGAGGAGAGCCTCGTCAGCGGATACAACTCGACGTTGACGACCTGAGAGAGAAACGCCTCGCATGCATCTGCTGCCTCAGGGGTGGCGCCTGCGTAGGCCCTCCAGAAGTTGACGATCGAGTCGAGGTAGCCGTCGCCCGGCATCACCCGCTCGTACGAGTGCGCCAGCAGCACCGCGTCGGGCGGCAGGTCGCGCAGGGCGAGCGTGCTCGCGAGCTCGGGCGCCGCGACACGCTCGGTCGCCCCAGGCGGCACTGTCGTTTCGACGACGATCAACGAGCCGGCGGGCATGTGTTGGCCGAGCGTCCGGATCGCAGAACGGAAGCCGTCGAGCGTCGCTGTAGGCTGCCCGCCGATCTCGGTCACGTCCAGCGGGATGTCGACGAGGGCGACGGACGCGAAAGAGTAAATGCGTTGGTCGGTCGTTGCGATCAAGTTGCCCCGGCCGCGCGCGGCTCGCAACGCCTCGCCCAGTCTGGTGTCGACAGTCGCGACCGGGAAGCGGCCGCTGTTGATCGCGTCCACCTTCGCCGCTCCTTCCGGCGTCGGGAGGTCGACACCGACGACGTTGAACCGGCGCTCGCCGGCCTTGTCGCCGGCGTCGGCGACCGCGACCGCCATAGCGGCGCCGACAAATCCGAGCCCCTGGACGCAAACCACGGGCCGTTTCGCGGCCGGCGGCGTCAGACCCAGTTCCCGGACAAGGTCTTCGAAACACCGGTGAACCCGGGCGGACCGCTGCCCCTGCATCGCGGGCTTCTCTCCCACCGGCGTTGACGCTACCTGCGCCGCGCAGCAAACGCGAGCGTACCCCTACAAGGCACGGCTCGTCCCAAAGTAACCTTGGTGGCTGTGGCGCCGAAAGGCTCCTTGATGGTCGTCGAGCGGCCCGACGGCATCGAGACAATCGCCGCCGAGTGGGATACGCTCGCTGACCGAATCGATGCCCCGCCGTTCTTACGGCCGGGGTGGGCCGGCGCCTGGTGGCGCGCGTTCGGCGCGGGCGCGCTCGAGGTGCTCGCCGTACGCAACGCGGGCCGATTGGCCGCCGTGGTCCCGCTCCAACGGCGTGGCGGCGTGGTCGCATCTCTCTCGAACTGGCACACGCCGCAATTCGGTGCCGTGGGGGAGGATGAACCTGCCTTGCGAGAGCTTGCGGCGGCATTGTTCGCAGCCGGCGGCAGACGAACCACGCTCACCTTCCTCGATCCGGCTAGCGCAGACACGCAGGCTTGGCTTGCGGCTGCGCGCAGTCATCGCTACCGCCTGCTCATCCGGACGCTCGAACGTCCGCCCTACCTTGACCTCGAGGGGAGCTGGCAGGCGTACGAGGCGCAGCGCCCGGCGAAGCTGCGCCGCGATCTCGATCGGAGGATGCGGTTGCTCGAGCGGGAAGGCGCCGTCTCGCTGGAGGTTTCGGACGGGTCCGAGCGGCTCGACGAGCTCCTGGCCGAGGGATTTCGGGTGGAAGGCTCGGGCTGGAAGAGCGAACAGGGCACGGCCATCGAGTCTCGTCCGGAGACGCGGGGCTTCTACACCGAGGTCGCTGGTTGGGCGGCGAGGGCAGGCTGGTTGCGGCTCGCTTTCCTCCGCCTCGGCAGCCGTCCGGTCGCGTTTCAGTACGCGCTCGAGAGCGGCGGCTGCTACTACTTTCTCAAAGGCGGTTTCGACGCCGCTTATCTCCGCTTCGCGCCCGGAAAGCTCTTGCTTCGCGCGATGCTCCAGCGCTCGTTCGCGTCCGGAATCGCTCGGTTCGACTTCGGTGGCGGGGACGAAGCCTTCAAACGCGAGTGGAGCGACGTGTCCCGCGAGCTCGTCCGGCTCGACGCGCTCTCGAGTTCCGTGCCTGGGCTCGCGGAATGGGCCGCGTTTGCGTACGCCCGGCCTTTGGCCCGACGCCTCCTCGCGCTCCGCCGGTGAGGGGTCGGTCGCAGCTCGGGGTCTGGCCACCGCTCCCCCTCAATGCCTATCGGCGAACGGCCGGCGTCCTTCCCTACCCGCTCGGCGAGGAGAACTGCCGGCTCTACGCGCTCGGGCGCCACGCACTCTGGCACGGAGTGCGCGCGCTCGGCCTGGGGCCCGGAGATGAAGTCCTAGCTCCCGCGTACCACCACGGCTCAGAGATCGAGGCGCTTACCCAGGCGGCCGTCGAATGCAGCTTCTACGAGGGCTCCGAACTGCTGACGCCGGAGGAGGACGAGCTGGAGGCGTTGGTCGGCGACAGGACGCGGGCGCTCTTACTGATCCACTACGTCGGCTTCCCGCAGGATTCCCCTCGGTGGCGACGCTGGTGCGACGTCCGCGGGCTGGTCCTGATCGAGGATGCCGCTCAGGCGTTCCTCGCATCGCATGACGGTCGCCCAGTGGGCTCGCTCGGTGAGCTCTCGATCTTTTGTCTCTACAAGACCTTCGGCCTTCCGGACGGCGCCGCCGCCGTCGGAGCCGCTGGAGCCCCGAATACCGAGCGGGGACGGCGCGTTGGAGTGCGCGGTCTCGCCCGGGGTCACGCGACGTGGTTGACAGCGAGATCTGCGTTGCTGGCGCAGATCGGCGGCCGATTCGAGCGACCGTACGACCCGGAGAAGGACTTCGCGCTCGGCGATTCCGCGAGCGGCCCGAGCTGGGCGACGCTACGTCTGCTGCCCCGGGTCGCCGACTCGGGGGCTGCTCGGGCCCGCCGGGAGAACTACGCGACGTTGCTTGCGGAGCTCGAAGAGCTCGTGGCGCGGCCCTTCTCTCCCCTCCCCGCCGGCGCCAGTCCATTTCTGTTTCCGATCCGGACGTCTGACAAGCAGGGGCTGCTCGCGTGGCTGCGGGGCCGGGGGATCGCAGCGCTCGACTTCTGGTCCGTTCCTCATTCGTCGCTTCCGGTCGACCGTTTCCCGAGGGCGGCCTCCCTACGGAAGAGCATCGTCGGGCTTCCGGTGCACCAAGAGCTTCGCGCGGGCGATCTCGACCGGATCAGGTCGGCCGTCCTGGGCTGGGCGCGGCCCGACTGATCGTGCCGGCGGAGGTCGAGATCGTCACCGAGCCTTCCGAGCTCGCACGGCTCGAGCCTGACTGGCGTTCGCTTGCCGAGCTCCGCGCGAACGCCTTCGTCTCGCCGGAGTGGTTCGCGGCTTGGCTGGACGGATCGGGACCGACAACGCGTGCGTTCGTGCCGGTCGTGCGGCACCCAGACGGCACTCTCCGCGGGCTGCTTCCGCTCGTCGCGACGAGTCGGGCCTTCCGGACGCTTCGGTTCGCCGGCGGCGTCTTCGCCGACCGGGTTCACCCCGTTGCCGCTCCGGAGGACGAGGCAGCAGTGGCGAACGCTGCTGCCTCGGCGCTGTTCGACCGCGGGGCCGCGAGGACGTTGCTGCGGCTTGACCACGTCGACGTCGAGGCAGACTGGGTTGACCGCCTCCTGACGACGAGCCCCTCGGCGCTGGCGGCATGGACGGGCGATCGCACCGTCTTGCCTCACATCGACCTTCGCGGGCTGACCTGGGAGACGTTCCTCGCCGGTCGGAGCGCGAACTTCCGCAGCCAACTGAAGAGGAAGCTGCGGGCGCTAGAAGGTTCGCACGGCGTCGGGTTCCGGCGGACGGTCGACAGCGCGGAGCTCGAGGCCGACCTTTCGGCGTTTTTTCAGCTACACGACAAGCGCTGGCGGGCACTCGGGGGAGGCTCGACCCTCACCGACCCCCGCTCGCGCGCGGCGCTGACGAGATTCGCCAGAGCCGCTTTTCGTGCCGGCTGGCTCCGCCTCTGGTTCCTCGAGGTCGAGGGCCGGCCAGCAGCAGCGTGGTACGGCTGGCGCCTGGGAGACCGGTACGCCTACTATCAGGCGGGGCTCGATCCGGCTTGGTCCTCCTCAAGCGTCGGTTTCCTCCTCCTTGCCCACACGGTGCGCGCAGCATTCGAAGAAGGCGCCGCCGTCTACGACCTGCTGGCCGGTGCGGAGGCTTTCAAGAGTCGCTTTGCAACCGGCGAACAGGAAGTTGAAACCATCGTCGTCTCACGGTACGGGCGGCCGGGAAGGGCTGTTGCGGCGGCGGGCATCATGACGAGGCGGCTCGGTCGCAGGCTCCCGCCCGGCCTCCGGGAGCGCATTCGCACCCTGCGGAGCGTGGCCCGGCTTTAGACGCTGTTCGCCGCGGGCTCTGGGGCCGGAACGAGGCGGGGGAGCGCGAGTGAGAGGCCGATCACGATCCAGAGGGCCCGCGACGTCTCGGACGACAGGAACAGGGAGGCGATGGACCACCCGAGCAGGCTAAGCAGCAGTCCGTTCGCAACACGCGCGATGAAATCCGCTCCCACGGCGCGGCCCCTCTTGGCCGTCCGACGCAGTGCGAGCGCCGTCGACGTCAGCAGTCCGAGGAAGAGGATGAGTCCAGGGATTCCGAGCTCGGCCAGGGATCCGAGGTAAGCGTTGTGGACCTGCGACCCGTTCGGCCGAAGGTCGAAGTGCTGGAAGTTGATCCCTGGGGTGCGGACGATCAGGTCATCAGAGACCTCGAGAAACGCTCCGTAGCCGAGGCCGAGCAACGGCCGTTCCTTCGTCGACATCCAGGCTGCCGACCAGAACTCCAGCCGGCCCGAGCCCTGCGCGGCGGCGCTTGTGCTCTGGCCGGCGAAGGTCGCCTTGAGGCGCGGCACGACCGTGCCTGCAGAGGCGCCGAAGGCGATGGCTCCGCCAACCACGCAGACCACGAGCAGCGCCCGCTTCTGCCGCGGCGAGCCGAAGAACGTACGTGCCGGGAGCGCGACCATTGCGAGGGCAATGACGATGAGCGTGAGCAACCCACCTCGTGACACGGATGTGAGCACGGAGCCGATGACGACGACCACCGTGACCGCGAGAGCGATGCGCAACCAGCGCTTGCGGACTTCCGTCGCGAGGACGAGCACGAGCGGGAGGGCGACCAGCTGATAGGCGGCGAAGAAGTTCGGATCGCCGGCTCCGCCCGTGGTCCGGCCCTCGACCAGCCCCTTCGAGAAGCCGAGCAAAAAGGCGGCGATCGCGAACACGCCGATTGCCAGCGCAGCCGCGGCGAAGGCAACAAGCACGCGCTCGAGCTCGCGACTCGAGGTGACGAGCGAGGCGAATGCCAGCATGTAGATGAACCCGATCGCAAGCGACGAGAGCAAGAACGTCGTCCCACCCACGCTCACAGTCCAGAGGCCGCTCGCGAGCGCCCAGATCGCGTAAAGCGTCGCCCAGACGAAGGGGCCCTCACCTCGGATTCTGGACTCGGGCCGCGTCGACGCACCGAGCACGACGAGCAGCGCGACCGGAGCGAGCAAGCGGCTGATCGGGATTCCACCCACGCTCACCACCTCCACGAACACCGAGGCGACGAGAGCCGGCAGCAACATTGACGGCTGCAAGAGGATCGCCCCAGCGAGCATGAGCGCGACGGTGACGGCGAGCGCGATCTTCAGATCGGCGGCTGCCGCCAACCCGATCGCGGCTGCAAGGGCCGCTCCGGCGACCGGCCAGCCGACACCCCTCCGTCCCCGGGCGACCTCGGCGGTCCTCATCGGCCGGCTCCCGGGCGTGGGGTCAGAATCGGAGTCATCTCGAGTCGCCGTTTCCAGTCGTCGTGCTCGAGCGTGCGCAGAACGGGTTCGACATTGGAGCGCAGCCACTGCGGTTCCGAACGGTCCGAATACGTCTCGAGCTCGTGGGCGACGCGGTCAAACCAGTACGCGATCACGAGTGCTTCAAGCCGCTCCGGCCCTGGCTCGAACCCAAGCCGACGACAGTAAGATCTCGCCTGCTCGTCGCCCCCGCGCTGAGCCCAGGGCAGCATCTCCTCGACCAGCGGTCGGCCCAGCGACTCGTTCGTAGCCCAGCGCTGCTCACTGAGGCGGAGATGGATGAGATCGACGAGGGGAAGCCGATCCATGGCTGCCGCCGCCCAATCCACTACGCCGACGAGCCTCCCGCGGTCGGCTAGCAGATTCCCGCTCCAGAAATCGCCGTGCCCGAAGCCGCGGGGCAGATCGGCGAGTCCTGCCTCCAGCCGGTGGGCGACGTCCCGCAGCGCCCGCGCATGCTCCCGATCGCAGGCCGAGGCGATGACGTCGGCGGCGCGCAGGAGCGACCCCTGCGGCTTGCCCCGCTCGCCGGCCTGGTGCAAAGCGACGAGGAAGTCGCAACACTCACCCACGAGGCGGTTTCCGAGCGGCGGCGACGGTTCCGCCCCCGGTAGCCGCCGCTCCAAGGACCAGTCCGCGACGCCGGCGGCTCCGTCGGCGACCGGCCACGGCGCACGCGCGGCGACCGAATCGGACGGCTGTGCGGCACGCAGGAGCTCGAGCACGCTGCGCTGGTGATGGAGCTGCCTGCGCGCAGGCCCGACCGAGATGCGCATCACCTCGCGTTCGCCAATCACGATCAGGCCAGTCGCACGCACGAAAGCGCTGTCCGCCCGCAACGATCCAGAGGCTGCGGGCCGCGCGGCTGCGACCGCAGCCTCGAGAACGGTAGGAGCCTGCCGCGAGCTACTCCCGACGACCACGGCCCCCAAGGGCAGAAGCTCGGCCGCCCGAAGCGTGCGCCGTCGCGATCCCGTCGTCGGCAGCGACACCGGATGTTCGAGCTCCCAGGGGATGACCTCGGCGCTCGCGTACCCGCGCCGCAGCATCTCGCGGCGAACGCGCCGAGCTTTCCGGCGAACCCTGAGGGATCCCAGGATGCGCCTTCGAGCGCGTACGAAACGTGAGCGCTCACCCTGAGAACGCAGGCCGACACTGACCAGTGCGGACCCGGCGTCGCCTCGAAGACGCCCGGGCGGCGCTATCTCCACGTCGGGATGCTCCTCGACGAGCTCTAGACCAGCGCTGCTCAGTGTGGCGGCGAGCTCCGACTCGTCCACGCGGATTCGTCGGGCGCCGGCGGGAAGGACCGCGGCAACCCAGCCGTGCCAGGGGTTCGAACTAAGCCGTTTCAGCTCCTCCAAGCCAGGGTCAGGCTAGCCCGTCGCGGCCATCCACGGGTCCCCGAGTCCCCTGAACTGAGGACGGCGTCAAGCGGTCCCCGTGCCGATCCATTGCGTGTGGAGTTCCGCCGCCGACTCTCGACCACCGTCGCCTGCCTGGCCGCGCTCGCGACAATCGCAACGGGGATCGCGTCGGCGAAACCTCCGTCTCTCAGGTCGATGTCGAGCGCCGGCGCCGTCTCGTCCCGCTCCCTCGCGATCCGACGGCCGATGGGGGTCGTTGCCGGCGACGTGCTCGTGGCGGGTCTTGGCGTCCGCCTGTCCGCCCGCGCGCCAATCCTCGCGCCGTCCGGCTGGATACTCATTCGGCGTGACACCAACGATCTCTCCCACGTGCGGCTCGGCCAGGCTCTCTACTACAAGATCGCCGGGCCGTCAGAGCCCTCCGACTACGTGTGGAAGTGGACGTCCGCGCGCCGCTTCGGTGCCGCGGGGGGCATCTTCGACTACAGCGGCGTCGACGTGCAGTCTCCCATCGAGGCGTACAGTGGCGGTTGCCGCAGCCAAAGCACACGGATCGTCGCGCCGTCCATGGTCATTAGGAGCGACGGCGCTGCCCTGCTGGGCTTCTTCGGGGAGGCCGGCAGGAAGGCGATCACGGCTCCGACCTCGATGACTCGGCGCTTCGACCGCAGCACGAAGAGTGGAGCGAGCGCGGTCCGGCTGATGGGCGCAACCAGGGCTGCGGCAGGGGCAGGCGAGACGGGTGACCGGGTCGCCTCGATCTCTGGAAGCAGGGGCGGTAGCACGATCGGTCAGCTCGTGGCGCTCCGGGCCGCACGGGGACCGGTCTCCCTGAGGCTGCCGGTCAACGTCGCGGCGCCGAGCATCACGGGCACACCGCAGGTCGGCCGGATACTCGCTGCCAACGCGGGCTCGTGGACGAGCTATGACACGATCACCTATGCGTTCCAGTGGCTGAGGTGCGACGCGACCGGCTCGAGCTGCGCTGCCCTTTCCGGCTCAACGGCGCAGTCGTACTCCCCGACCACGGTGGACGCAGGAGCCGAAATCCGACTCCGCGTCACCGCGACCAACACCGGGGGCTCGACGTCCGCCATGTCGTTGGCCGTCGGCCCCGTCGTCGCGGCGGCCCCGTTCTCCTTCACCCCCAGTCTGGCAGACCCCTTTCCTCCCGGCAGTTTCTGGGTCCGGCCTCTTCCTGCCGATCCTGCTGTCGATCCGCAGAGCGCAGACCGGATCAGCTACTGGCTCAGCAAGGCTGGTACGTTCGACCTCACCCTCCGCCGTTACGCCGTTGCAGACGCGATCGCGAGCCCGACCGATCCCCTGTACTCGATCGCCACCTGCACCTACACGTGCAGGCTCGATCTCTGGGGCGCATTCCACATCCCGGCCGGCACGCAAGCGGATCCTGGGTCGGACGGGCACCTCGCAATCTTCGATCCCGCGACGGAGCGCGAGTGGGGCATGTGGCAGGCGCAGTACAACTCGACGACCAATACATGGACGGCAGGCTCGGGCGCCGCCCTCGATCTGAGCACAGCGATCGCTGCGCCGGCGGACGTCTCGGGCGCGAACGACGCGAACTTCCCGGCGCTGGCGGGAATCGTCCGGCCGGAGGAACTAGCCGCCGGCCATATCGACCACCCTCTCGTCTACGAGACACCCGCTCGTGCCAAAGGCGCTGCTCGGTGCCCCGCGACGGCGAACCACGGCATCGACACGACCTCGCTCGCGTTGCCGGACGGGGCCTTGCTGCAACTCGATCCTTCGCTGGACGTCAACTCCCTCGCGATCCCCGCCTGGGAGAAGGTGATCGCTCGGGCGCTGCAGGTGTACGGCATGTACATTCGCGACGGCTCCTCGGGGAGCACCGACCTGATCGGCGAGAACACGATCAACCGCGGCGACCAGTGGACGACTCTGCTGGGCTGGACGGGCGACTACGAGTACTTCTCGTCCGCGTTTCCTTGGAGTCGGATGCGCGTCCTCGCTCCGCCCTGCTGATCGGGCATCTACTCTTTGCCGGGCGTGGCCTACTCTCAGCGCCGTAAACGCCCAGCCGGTGCACCAGACAGGATGCGGCTGGTCGCCGTTGCTTCGGTCTCGATCTGTATCGCCCTTGCAGTGGGTGTGAGCCGCGCCGCCGAGTCGACCAAGTCGAGGAGTACGGTCGTCGCGAGCTTCAAGCCCTTGTACGCCGCGAAGAGCCCCTTCAACCAGCCGATTCCCGCCGATGCCGTCATCGACCCGCGCTCGGACGCCTATGTGGCCTCGTTGGCTGAGGCGGGCCGCGGCCAGGGGCTCTTCGTCGCGTTGCGGCGCTGGACCGTCCCCGTCTACTACGCGAGAGCATCCACCCCGCGCATCAATGTCCGGCTGACGGCGTCCTGGCGCGTCGCCGACTGGATGCTTCGAGTCCCGATTCCTCGCGACGCGGCGCCCGATCCGGCGGGCGACGGTCACCTGACGATTCTCGACGGCGCGAACGGGTGCGAGTTCGACCTCTACGAGGCGCAGCGACAGAACGGTGTTTGGGTCGCCGGCTGGGCGAACAGCATCCGCCTCGCGAGCAAGGGGGTCTACCCGTTCGGCCTCTCGGCTCGCGGCTCCGGGTTCGCGAGCCTGGCGGGCGTGATCTGGCCGAAAGAATTACGCGACCGCACGATCAGGCACGCGCTGCTGTTCAGCTATCCGTATACATCGTCGCGCGGCGCAGTAGCGCCGGCGACCGAGACGGACGGCCAAGGTTCAAGCCCCGATGCGCTCCCCGAGGGCGCGCGCTTGCAGCTCGATCCGAGCCTTGACCTGCGCAAGCTGGGACTCTCTTCCGCCGCCCTCACGATTGGGCGGGCCCTCCAGCGCTACGGGATGTACCTCGGCGACACGGGCGGCGGCGTCAGTCTTTATGCGGTCAATGGCCAGAGCTACGCCGGCAATCCCTACAAGGGGTTCTTCGGCGCAGGCGCCTACGGGGAACTCGACAAGATCCCGCTCGATCGTTTCCGCGTGATTCGTCTCGGCGCGGTGAGGTCGCCGCAGGAGCTGCGATCGCGCGCACGACTCGTTCGGAGCGGGTGTGCGCGGCTGCGCTGAGCGCGATTGAGCCGCCTCGGGATCTACGTGGACGCAGTCTTCCACGTGGACGCAGGCGACAAGCCGCGAGTCCGGGTCGATCCGGTCGACTATGCGTTCCTTCTCTTCGCCGCCGAGGTGGGGGAGCGCTTCGATCGGCTCGTGCTCTTCGGCCGAACCAGGACTGGAGTTGCGCCGCCTGATTCCGTCCCCCTCAACGGCGTCGAGCTCGTGCGGCTGCCACACTACGACAGCCTGCGTGACTTTAGAGGGATGGTGCGAGCCGCTCGCGGAACTCTACGCGGCCTCCTGCGCGGCCTCTCCGCCGTCGACGCCGTCTGGGTCCTTGGGCCTCACCCCTATGGCTTCGCACTGATCGGTCTCGCGCTCCTCCGCGGCAAGCGGGTCGTGCTCGGTGTCCGTCAGGACACTGTCGACTATTACCGGAACCGCCTTCCGACTCGACGCTCGCGCCCTTTGCTCGGGGCGGTCTGGACGATGGACGGCCTTTACCGGCTTCTCGCCCGACGCCTGAGGACAACGGTCGTCGGGGAGCGCCTGGCGAGACGCTACGGTGGCGAGCGCGGCCGGGTGCTGACGATGAACGTCTCGCTTGTTCGCGCCGCCGACGTCGTCTCGTCTCCCGCGGCCCGAGATTGGGGGGGAACGATCCACCTGCTGAGTGTCGGCCGCCTCGAGCCCGAAAAAAATCCACTCCTCCTGGTCGACGCGCTCGCACTGCTCGAGGTCCAGCATCCCGGTCGTTATCGACTCACGTGGATCGGCCAAGGCCGGCTTCGGGCTGAAGTGGTGGAGCGGGCAATGGTCCTGCACGTGGAGCATGTCATCGAGCTGCGCGGTTTCGTTCCCCATGGGCCGGCGTTGCTCGAGCTCTACCGCTCCGCTCACATCTTCGTTCACGTGTCGCTCACTGAAGGCGTCCCGCAGGTGCTCTTCGAGGCGCTCGCGAGCGGCACGCCAATCGTCGCTACCGACGTCGGCGGCGTCCGTACTGCACTCGACGACGGGGCGGCCGCTCTCCTCATCGAACCGCGCAACGCCGACGCACTGGCGGCCGCAGTTCGCACGCTGACGGACGACGCCGAGCTGCGGGATCGCCTCGTCGGCCGTGGGCTCGAGCTCGCGGCCCGAGCCTCACTCGAGGCCGAGAGCGAGCGCGTCGCGCGCTTCATCGCAAATGATCCGGCTCAGGGCGGTAACCGTCGCTTGCGTCGGCCTTTAGCCCGGAGAGGGGTAGGGCGCCGATCGCTACCAGAGGCTCCGCCCGGCCGCCCGAAACCGCCGAACGGCCTCCTTGTCGGGCCACGAGTAATACGACCCCTTTGAAGTATCGACCGGTTCGCGAGTGACCGTTCCGCGCTCGATCGACGGCAGGACGTCGATCAGTAGCTCGGCGGCCACTCGCTTCGAGCGGCGGAGGAAGTGGTCAAGGGTCTCCCTCGGCAGAATCTCGAACATACGTCGCGCGCAGACTTCTCCGGCATCGACTTCCTCGTCCATGAAATAGATCGTGACGCCCGCCTGCCGCTCCCCGTTCGCGAGCATCCAGAAGCTGGGCATGACTCCTCGGTACTGCGGCAATACGGCGCCGTGGATGTTCAGGCAGCCAATCGGCGGAACGTCGAGCAGCGGTCTCTGGAAGATCTGCGGGCAGCTGACGGAGACGATCACGTCGGGTCGCCTCTGCCTGAGCTTTTCGACGAACTCAGGCGAATTCACGTCCGCGACGACTGCATGCGGCACGCCAAGCCCGGCGCAGGTGCGGGCGATCGAACGCCGCGCCTTTTTGGCAGCAGCGAGGCGCTTGACGAGCCCCGTGGCCGCCCCCGCGCCGAACGTACGGTAGTACCGCCACGCGGCTCGGGTCCGCGTCTGGCCTTTGTACAGCGGCGGCACCGAGTAGACGCAGTCGGTGCTGGCGTGGTACTCGGCGAGGACGACCTCGAAGAAGCTCGGTAGATAGATCGGGTCGTCGACAGTCAGAAACGCGAGCCTCACCTCAGCCCCCATGCAGTCAGGACGTCGTCGAAGCGTCCGAAGGCGATCTGGCTCAGGAGCGCCCGGACGCGCTTGACGAGCGAGCGACGGCCGGCGCTCTGTGACCAGCGCACCGACGTCGGCACCGTCGCGCGGTACTCGGCGAGCTCATCCGGGTTGAACTCGTAGGGATGGCAGTAGACGACCGGCGGGCGATTGTCGGCCACCACGGCTCGAAGGGCCCGTTCGAGGAGAGCTCCGGGGAGAACGCGGAAATAGCCGCCGCCCGCCACGGGCAGTCTCCAGCGCCGTACCTGCCACACCGCGACCGGAACCTCGAGTAGTGAGGCACCGTTTGCCAGGCCAATGCGATGCGGCGCCAGTTCCCAGCCGACAATCCCGTACCGACGCGCGCGCATGGGAAAGATCGACGAGTCGACCATGAAGCCGGCTTCTGCGAGCGTCTCGAGAGCCCAGAGATTGCCGGCCATGATCGAGAAATCTTGTGCGCGGAAGGCGTACACTTGCGTCCCAGAAGCGTCCTCGACAGTCTGCCGCGCCCGCTCGAGCTCATCGCGAAGGGCCCGCGGGGTCATCTCGAATAAGGGCCGATGACTGTAACCGTGAGATTGCACTTCGTGTCCCTGGCTCACGAGCTCCATCACGAGCTCGGGGAAGCGCTCCGCGACCAAGCCCTGGACGAAGAAGGTCGCCTTCACGCCGCACTCCTCGAGCGCCGTCAGAACACGATCGACGTTTCGAACGACCCGCTCGGTGATCGGCGCGTCAAAGTCAACGCAGGACTGATACCAGTCCTCGACGTCGACGGTGAAGGCCGCCACGGGCGCGTGGCCGTTGTTCGGACGGCGCAGGTCCGCAATCTCAATCTCGAACGCCGACGCCGCCGCGCTGTCGATCGTCATGTCTCTGCCGAGGATACTAAGCAGCGCTCTTTGAGATGTCGGCTTTGCCGAATCCACATCTGCCGCCGGTTACACTCGGGTCCAGCGATTTTGTAGTCGGCGTGAGCTCTTTGTCGCATGGATAAGCTTGAGCAAAACCCAATCTCTTCGGTCGAGAGAATCTCGGTGGTTATTCCTATGGTTAACGAAGCGCATAATATTGAGCGCTTAGTTTCCGATCTTGCCGCTCAGGATTTTCTCGGAGAGGTCGAGATCCTCGTTGCAGACGGCGGATCGACAGATGGTTCGGTGGATCTTCTTCGCGCCAGCGCGGACCGTACTGGGCTGGCGATTACCATTCTCGAGAATCCGGCTCGCCTCGTGGCCCACGGGCTCAACATCTGCATCGCCCGGGCGACCGGAGATCTGATCGTCCGCCTGGACTGTAAGTCGCACTACCCACCGGACTATCTCCGCCGATCTGCGATCGCGAGCGAAGAGACGGGTGCTTGGACCATCGGCGGACTGCTTCTCACGGAAGGGCGGACCCCGACGGAGCGCGCCGTCGGCTGTGCCATGGCCAGCCCCTTCGGCGGGCTCGGCTGGACTCGGCGAACGGGCCGGCGGCGCGTCGAGGTCGACACCGTGTATCTGGGTGCCTTCCGGCCTGAGGTGTTTCGGCGAGCCGGCCTCTTCGATCCGGAAATGGGCGACAACCACGACGAGGAGTTGAACATTCGTGTACGTCAGGCTGGCGGTCGCGTTGTCTCCGACCCGACTGTCCGGGCGTATTACACGCCGCCGGACTCGTTCCAGCGCGTGTACGCCCGGTACTTCAGCTACGGCTTCTACAAGGTGCGTGTGATGGCCAAGCATCGGCGGATCGTGACCACGCGGAGTCTCGCGCCGGTAGCGTTCCTTGCTACCAGTGCCCTGCTCATGCCGGCAGCGTTGCGCTTCCCGCGCGCGCGCAGGATGCTGGCAGCCGAGCTAGGACTGTACGCGGCCGCGGCGAGCGTGTTCGGGGCCGCGAGCATCGCTAAGCGACGCGAGCGATGGACGCTGCTCCCTTGCGTAATTGCGATCTTTCCGACATTCCATATCGGGTACGCGCTTGGGATGATCCAAGGCTTGCGCCGTGCGATCAGCGAATCGACACGGTAGATCCGCGGGGACAGGGCTCCGGCACGTGAAGAGCGACCGTCGCTACCGCGGCTTTGTGCCGGTCCGAGCGTCGTCTGCTTCCGACTGTGCCGGGGTCAGTAGTGCAGCCGCCTGCGGCCATGCCTCCACCGCCTGCGTGTAGTCGTCCTGACGACCGATGTCGAACCACATTCCGTCATGGGGATACGCGCCCACAGGCTGCCCGGCGCGAAGCAGTGCCTGCACCAGGTCAGGGAAGTCCGAGGGTTCATCCGGCGCAATGTAATCCAGCACTGACGGCTCGAACACGTAGATGCCCATGCTGACTGGCGAGATGTACTCGGGCTTCTCTACGTATGCCGTGATCCGTCGTCTGTGGCCGTCGACGTTGCCGTCGGTGTCGGCGTCGGCGTCGAAGCGCACCACGCCATAATCGATCTTGATCGCGCGCGCGTGGGTTGCGATCGTGACGACGTTTTGTTGGCTGTCGTGATACTCGAGCAGGTCCGAGTAGTCGAGGTCGGTCAGGACGTCGCCGTTCATGACGACGAACGTGTCTTCGAGCCCCCCAACCAGGCGGAGCGGTCCGGCGGTGCCCAGCGGGTGCTGCTCCAGGACGTAACGGATGTGCACTCCATCGTTCTTGCGGCTCTCGAGGACTGCGCGGATCAAGTGCGACAAGTAGCCGACGCAGAAGGTGATGTCCACGATCCCAAACGACTCGAGCCGGTCGACAACGAGCTCGAGGATCGCTCGCTCGCCGATCGGCATCAGCGGCTTCGGAAGGACGGAGGTGAACGGCGCGAGTCGCGTGCCGCGTCCGCCGGCGAGAATGACTGCGCGCGTTCCCTTTCGGGACATCGCCTTGGTGGCCTCGGCCTTGGCCTGAAGATCGTCGGTCAGACCCATCGGGTGGGCCTCATCCGCGAACCGCATCCGTGGTTTCGACCGCAGTGGCAGTCTCAACAGCAGCGGCAGGTGCGGGACGGCGGCGAACGGTGAGGCGGCCGGAGTCGCGGTGGACAGCGATCTCACGACGAAAGACGATCGCGAAGATCGTCCTAGCCAGGATCCGGAGGTCCATTCCGACCGAACGGCGCTCCGCGTACAGCCGGTCGAGGCCGACCTTCTGCGGAAGCACGCGCTCGATGTAGTCGGCTACGCGGTTCTGCGGATCGAGAATCTCGCTCTCACGGGCGAACGTGAGCTGGGAGAGACCTGTGATGCCGGGCTTGACCTTGCAGATCTCGGCATATGCCTCCTTCTGCAGCTTGACGAAGTCAGGATCTTCCGGACGCGGGCCGACGAGACTCATCTCTCCGCGCAACACGTTCCAGAGCTGAGGCACCTCATCGAGCTTGTACTTCGCCAAGACGGCGCCGAGTCGGGTGAAGCGATCGTCGTTCGGGGACGTCAGCGCGAGGCCCGTGACACCGGCGCGCATTTTCCGGAATTTCAGCATCCCGAACTCGAACCCGCCGCGGCCGACGCGTTGACAGCGGATGAAGACAGGCCCGTGACTTTCCAGCCGGATAGCGACCGCCACGACGACGATCAGCGGCAGGAGAATGAGGAGCAAGAGCAAAGCGCCGAGCCGGTTCAGCGCTTCAGTAGCCAGAGGGTCGAAGGTCGTCGTCACGAGCTACCCGACCGCCGAGCGTGGTCGGACGATCGCAGCTTTATGGGGAATCCCATCAACCTTGCCGCAGCCTCCACTCTTCCTGTTAGGAAGGTACGCAGAAATTCCGTATGAACCCTGACCAAAGCACGTTCCATCTCCCCCCGGGATGAGACGCTCTCCCGGCCGTAACATTACTACTACGAACGTCCACGTTGCACGGTTTCCTCGTGTCGCCGTTTGCGAGTATCAAGACCCGTTGCCTGCGGCTGCACATTCGGGAGACGCTTGGTCGAGGGAGAGGTGGAGCGAGCTTGAAGTGGAATGTCCCACTCGCCGACGTTGCTGTCGACGATGAGCTGCTCGCCGCGGCGCGCGAAGCGATTTCCTCGGGCTGGTGGAGCATGGGACCGCGTGTCCGGGCGTTCGAGGTTGCATTCGCCGACTTCTGCGGCGCGGCTTACGGGGTTGCGGTTTCGAGCGGGTCGGCGGCGCTCCACCTCGCGCTGCTCGCCGTCGGCTGCGGCGACGGAGACGAGGTCGTCGTCCCCTCGCTGAACTTTGTCGCGGCCGCGAATGCAATCTGCCACGTGGGTGGGACCCCCGTCTTCTGTGACATCGTTGGCCCGGACGATCTCACTGCGGATCCTGACGACCTGGAGGCGGCGATCTCCGCCCGGACGAAGGCGATTGTCGTCATGCACTACGGAGGCTTCGCGTGTCGGATGGACAGGATCCGTCAGGTCGCCGACCGATACGGCCTCCCTATCGTCGAAGACGCCGCTCATGCTCCCGGAGCGAGCTACCGGGGGAGATCGTGCGGGACCCTCGGCGACATCGGCTGCTTCAGCTTCTTCGCGAACAAGAACCTTCCAGTCGGCGAAGGGGGCATGCTGGTCACCGACGACGACGACTTCGCAGAGAAGCTACGGCTGCTGCGCTCGCACGGAATGACCGTGCTGACATGGGATCGCCAACTCGGGCACGCGCCCGGCTACGACGTCGTCACGGCCGGGTTCAACTACCGGCTCGACGAGTTGCGTGCTGCCGTGGGCCTTGTCCAACTGGGCCGCGTTCGCGCGGAGAACGACCGGCGCCGACTCATCGCCTCGCGGTACAGAGAGGCGTTGGACGGCTGCGCGGGCCTCACGATGCCGTTTGGCGACCAAGCTGCGCAGCAGGCGTCGTCCCACCACCTTGCGGTCGTCCTCCTACCCGCCGGTCACGACCGCGACCGCGTTCGCGCCGACCTGCAGCGTGCACGGATTCAGACGAGCGTCCACTATCCGCCGATCCACCTCTTTTCGCACTATGCTCGCAGCGACCAGCGTCCGCTTCCTCGCACCGAGGAGGCGGCTGCGAGGCTCCTGACGCTGCCGCTCTACGGGGGCCTCGAGGACGACAAGATCGAAGCGGTGATCAAGGGCACCCTCGCAGCCGTCGATCGTGCGTGACGGAGCTGCAACCGCTAATCCCAACAACGTTCGATCCAACTGCATTCAAGCTCGGCCGCGCCGCCGCCGATCTGACTACAGCCGGGCGGCCGTCGCGGGGAGAGGTACTGCGACATGCCGCCCGGTCTTGAGGCAATAATTCGGATACGCCCTCTCGGATTTTGGCATCAGCCAATTTGCGTCTCTGGAACGACACCTCTCCCCTCGTTCCAGAGGTTGAGAGGTGCACGCGGCCCGCGCGCCTCAGCGCGGGCCGCTCGTTGCGCAAAGTCAGCCCGAGAGCCGAACCGGTGGGTAACGCCGGCGGACCTCGTCCACGAAGGAGCTCAGGTGCTCGGCAAGCACCGGATCGTGGATCTCGAGCTCGTTCTCCGCGTTCTTCTCGCCTGAGCGGGAGAGGTTGAACGAGCCTGAGAAGACGACGTCGTCGGCGACGACGATCTTCGCGTGCATAAAGTCGTGCACCGTTCCCGCCTCGTACGGCGTCGACGGCTTTCCGGTGAAGTCGCCGCCCACAACGCGCTCGAGCAGCGGTAGCTTCCAGGCGACGTTGCCGTTCTCGCGCCACTGGTAGACGACCCCCTCGATCTGCGGCGCGTCCAGGCAACCGGCGACGTCGAGCTTGCCGTCGGAGACGAGTTGCGCGAGCGTCGCGAGCACCGGCGCAGCCGTGATCACCGGCGAGCAGATCCGCACGCGCCGCTTCGCGCGCCCGATCGCCCCTGCTATCCGTGCCGACAGGTCCTCGCCGTAGCCGGGCGTGAACCAGGGACGGACGAGCAGGTCGTCGACGTGCAGCCGCTTGGGCGCCACGAACCCGGTCTCCTCGACCAGGTCCTTGGCCCAGAGCTGGTCGAAGTCCTCGACAAAAGACTCGGCAAGCTCGGGCGACTCGACCGCGAGGATGACGTTCTCTTGCCGCGACCAGGAGTCGTCGGTCCAGTTCATCGATCCGGTCCAGACCGCCTGGCGGTCGCGGACGACGAACTTGTGGTGCATCAGATCCGGCACGCCGCCGACCGCCTTCGAGGGCACGCCGAGCGATTCGATCAGCTCGACGTCCGGCTCCGACGGGGGCGGCACCGGGATCGGGTGCCGGTGGTCGACGTTGTAGATGATCCGCACCGCGACTCCGCGCGCCGACGCTTTGCGGATCGCGCCCGCGACCACCGCCGCGGTGTCCGCAGCGAGATGGAAGTCGTACTGCGCCAGCTCGAGCGAGGTGCGCGCCTGATCGAGCCAGTCTGCGATTGCGTGGGCTACCTCGAGCGGCTGCTGCCCGCCGTCCGTCAGAGTGCGAACCGTGAGCTTCGTCGAGGAGCTGGCCGCTGCCGAGATCGGCGCCACGTTCAACTTCTATCGCGAAGGCCCCCGCGCCCGCCTGTTGAGGCGCCGCCTTGGGGGCTATCTGGCGGCGCGCGAGCACGCCCGCTTCCTCCTGGTCGGCGAGGCCCCAGGCTACCGTGGCGCCCGCATCAGCGGCCTGCCCTTCACGTCCGAACGCCAGCTGACCGGCGCGGGCCCCGCCGAGGCGACCGCGACGATCGTGCGCGGCGCTCTCGAAGAGCTGGAGCTCGAGGAGGACACGCTCTGCTGGAACGTCGTGCCTACGCACCCGGGGACCGAGACCGCCAACAGACGTCCAAGTCGGGCCGAGATCGAGGCCAGCCGGCGTTTCCTCGAGCGGCTGGAACGCGGGCGCCGCGTGATCGCGGTCGGCCGCGTCGCTCACGCAGCGACCGGAGCTGCGTACGTCCGCCACCCGAGTCACGGCGGCGCGGGCGAGTTCAGGACCGGATTAGAGCGCCTTTCACAATGAAGCACTGAGCCGCCGGGCCGCGCTGGACGGCCCCTGGCGGCGTCCTCAGTCGCGCCCGTATCGGCTGATACGGGCACTCCCTGCGTCCTTGTCAGGAACCGACCATCGCACCCCGGCGACGAGGCTCCATCATGAAAGGCGCTCAACGTTGCGACGAGAGCGTTGGTACAATGGCGCCTCGGCGGACGCCCAGTCCGCCGTTTCCATGCAAAAGACCTGGAACGCAAAGCCCGGCGAGATCGAGCGCCGCTGGTACGTCGTTGACGCCGAGGGCAAGACCCTCGGCCGCTTGGCGACCCAGATCGCCGACACGCTGCGCGGCAAGACGAAACCCCAGTACACGCCGCACGTCGACACCGGCGACTTCGTCGTCGTGGTCAACGCCGAGAAGATCACCGTCACCGGCAACAAGCTCGATGACAAGCTCTATTATCGCCATTCCGGCTATCCGGGCGGGCTACGCAGCCGGCCGCTCCGCGACCAGCTCGAGCGCCGGCCGACCGAGGTGATCCGCAAGGCGGTCAAGGGCATGCTCCCGAGGAACCGCCTCGCGCGGCAGCAGCTGAACAAGCTGAAGGTCTACGCCGGGCCGGAGCACCCGCATCAAGCTCAGGATCCGCAACCCCTCCGTGGAACAGAGGACGCGTAGCGTGGCGACCGCCGTCGAGCCGGCCCAGTACCAGGGGACGGGCAAGCGCAAGACCTCGGTCGCGCGCGTGATCCTGCGCCCCGGCGACGGCGCCACCTGGTTCAACGGGAGGACGGTCGAGAATTACTTCCCGCGCCTCACGCACCGTGAGCTGGCGCTGTCTCCACTGAAGGTCGCAGGGGTCGAAGGCACGTTCGACGTTCGAGTGCGCGTCCACGGTGGCGGGCCAAGCGGCCAGGCCGGGGCCGTGCGCCACGGGATCGCCCGCGCGCTCGTCGAGGCCGATCCGAACCTGCGCGAGCCGCTCAAGCGTGCCGGCTTCCTCAAGCGCGACGCCCGGATCGTCGAGCGCAAGAAGGCCGGCCTCCACAAGGCCCGCAAAGCTCCGCAGTTTTCTAAGCGCTGAAAGCTGACGCTTTCAGCGCTTGGCTGGTAAGACCCGCGCTCTGCGCGGGTGAGCGGCCGCGGAGAGCGCGGCCTCCGCGGCCTCTTTAACCTCGCCGTCGATGGCGCGTCGATACTTCGGAACGGACGGCGTGCGCGGCGTGGTCGGTCAAGATCTGACCGCGGAGCTCGTCGAGCGGCTGGGCAAAGCCGCGACGCTCTGGTCGAAAGGCGGCCGCGTCTTCGTCGGGCGCGACACGCGCGCGTCCGGGGCTCCGCTCGAAGAGGCGTTCGCGCGTGGCGTCCGCGAGGCCGGGGGCAACGCGGTGCTCGCAGGCGTGCTGCCGACCCCCGCCGTCGCGCTGCTTGCCCTCGACCTCGGCGTCGTCGTCTCGGCCTCGCACAACCCGCCCGAGTACAACGGGATCAAGATCTTCGACCGCGACGGTCGAAAGCTGACCGATGCCGCCGAAGAGGAGATCGAGGCGCTGCTCGATGCCGAAGGCCCGGGCGAGGGGAGGATCGACCGCGTCGGCGTCGCCACCGACAGCTACCTCGAGCACATCCTCGAGCGGTTCGGCAGCGATCTGTCAGGCCTGCGCGTCGCGGTCGACTGCGCCAACGGCGCGTACTCGGCGCTCGCGCCGACGGCGTTCGAGCAGCTCGGCGCGGAGGTGACCGCGATCGGAGCCGAGCCGGACGGGACGAACATCAACCTTGGCTGCGGCGCTACCGATCTGGCGCTGCTCCAGCGGACGGTCCTGCAGGGCGACTTCGACCTCGGCGTCGCCTTCGACGGGGACGGCGACCGGATGCTCGCGGTCGACGCGAACGGCGCACCCGTCGACGGCGATCAGATCCTCGCGATCCTCGCCGATCACCTCGGTGTCGACATCGTCGCGGTCACGCAGATGACGAACTTCGGCTTTCACCGCTTTGCCGAGGAGCGCGGGATCCGCCTGGTGACGACCGAGGTCGGCGATCGTTACGTACTCGAGGCCCTCCGCCGAGAGGGCGGCCTCTTGGGCGGCGAGCAGTCGGGCCACATCATCTACCTCAAGGATCACGTCACCGGGGACGGCCTCGCAGCCGCGCTGCTGCTCTGCGCGGCGCTGGAAGGCCGCACCCTCGCCGAGGCGGCGGCGGTGCTGCCGCGTTATCCACAGGCCAAAGAGAACGTGCGGGTTGCCACGAAAGACCTGTCCGATGCCCTGTTTGCCGAGATCGCGCAGGTCAACGAGGAGCTCGAAGGCTCCGGCCGGATCCTCGTCCGCGCCTCCGGAACCGAGCCCGTCGTGCGCGTGCTCGCCGAGGCCGAAAACCCCCGGAGAGCGGAGGAGCTCTGTGCTAGGATCAGCGCTCTCGTAACGCGAGAGCTCGGCTGACCGGCCCCG
>Ga0070707_100001486_pt1 | contig 22863 bp, 19 predicted proteins | sample KBSK5502metaG_FD_65468 | JGI IMG/M metagenome (GOLD analysis project Ga0070707, IMG submission 65468) | Corn, switchgrass and miscanthus rhizosphere microbial communities from Kellogg Biological Station, Michigan, USA - KBS K5-50-2 metaG | ecosystem: Host-associated > Plants > Roots >...
TGGTCGACCGGGAGCGCACGCAAAACCACTTGATTGATAAGAGAGTAAAGGGCGGTGGTCGCTCCAATTCCGAGGGCGAGTGAAAGCACTACCGTCGCCGTAAAGGAGGGACTGCGGCGAAAAGATCGAGCCGAAAAGCGCAGGTCGGATACGAAATCTCGCAGCCATCGAGTCAGCCAGATATCCCGCACTTCCTCCTGGATTTGCGCGATGCCCCCCAGTTCCAGCAGGGTTAGTCTGCGTGCTTCCCCAGTTGGCAGACCGGACCTCTCAAGATCGACGATTCGCCGGTCGAGATGGTAGCGCAGTTCGCGATCCAGACCGCTCTCCAGCTTCTTGCGACGGAACCAGTTCGCTAGTCGCGTCATCATCTGGTGCCCTCATTGAAAATGAGCTCAACCGCGCTTGCCAGGCGCGCCCAACTGTGTTTTTCGGCGGCGAGCTGTTTTCGTCCGGAAGACGTCAATGAGTAGAACTTGGCTTCCCGCCCCGTTTCTGACTCCTTCCATTCGGCCCTGAGCCATCCCTTTTGCTCCAGCCTGTGTAACGCAGGATAGAGGGAGCCTTGATTTGCTTGGACCACCGACCGGGAAATTTGGTCCAGTCTTTGCGCGATCCCGTAGCCGTGCACCGGCTCCAGCGACACAATCTGCAGAATCAGCATGTCAAGTGTGCCTTGCGGGATGGGGAATTTTGACGAAGGCATCGATGCCTCAACCTCCTACCGGTCAGCGTACATTATGATAGGTCGAAGGTCAAGGTGTGCAATCGCCATCAGGAATACGGATGATCCTGGCAGTCACGTTGTGAGCGGACGGTCGGCTACCTGGAAGTAACCGCCGCAAAACGCAGGAGCCGCTAGAATCCAGGACCATTGTCGAACCTGTTAGCGATCGGTCGCACAACTGGGTTTTTCTGTTCTGCTCTACCTGCTCATATACCTCCGCCCATATCGCACCGGTTTTCTCAATTCAGTAGGCCAGCCTTCTTTCTGCCGCTCATCTTTCTGGGCACTGCTTCAGGCTAATTCCTGCGTCCTGCAGCTTCGCGGCCTCTGCTTTCCCGGTTCCGCCCTCAACACCATTGGGTTCCCTCCGATAAAGCAGCCGCTCGTCTTGGAAGCAGAAGCCCTCGCTTCCGGGTGCCCCAGAAAATGGGGCAGAAAAAGGAGACATTTTCATGTCCTACTTATATGTTAAGTGGAATAGCTGCTGGCTGAGCTTTGCCGGCCGACGTTTCCGACATTAAAGCATGGTTTGTCTTGCGCGGGCCACTCCCGTAGCGAAGACCTGCGACGCCGGAGGCGGCGCGCTTAGGTCGTAGCGGAGAGAGTGGCCCGCGCCGTGGTCTTAGGCGACTCTTGCCTAGACGTCATTCGGGAGGAGTACAAGAATTCCTCCTGCCAGAGAGCTACTTCACCGAAAAGCTAGCTATTTCGGCCAACCTGGCCGAACCACGTTCGGGCGCCTGATCTTTCACGCGTGACGTGACGTTTGTGCGAGGCGCGTCGTCTATAGAGCGCGGGCAACTAGTGGCTGCTGCAAGCAAAGCAAACGGATTTCAAGAAAAACCCCGCGGTGGTTGCCGCGGGGCGGTAACACGCACATTACCGGAGATTAGTCCAGGAAGCGTAAGTGTCCCTCGGAGAAGGAACACCCGCCTCAAGGCCCGCGTATCAACTCTGTCGAGCCTGCGGCAGATGGTCTCTTATGAAAAGGAAGTTGCCACGCATGAAATCCAATTCGTTGCTTCGCTATCTTGCACTGCTGTCGGTCGCCCCTCTAGCAGTAGTTAGTCTGCGCCCTACAGGTTCGGCGGCGGTTGATCAGTGCGAAGTGGCCTTGTCAGCGTCCCTGGCGCATCCACAGCGTCAGTTTTTTTCCTCGTCAAAAGACGACACCGCCACGCACATTGCTCGCATTGAGAATGGGTTGTTGCCCTCCGTGATGATCAAAGGCCAGCCGCCCCCCACGATGAAGCTCATCGACAGGATGCAGTACTACCACGTGCCCGGCGTCAGTATCGCGTTTTTCGACCATGGACAGATCGCGTGGGCGGGAGGCTATGGAGTAGCCGATACACAAACAGGGCGACCTGTCACGCCGGAGACGCTCTTTCAAGCTGGTTCGATCAGTAAACCCATCGCCGCGCTTGGCGCTCTCAGGCTGGTAGAAAGCGGCAAACTCAAACTCGATGAGAACGTGAATGACGAACTAACCTCGTGGAAACTTCCGGAGAACGAGTTTACGGCGGAACAGAAGGTCACTCTTCGCAGGATTCTCAGTCATAGCGGAGGAGTTACCGTCCACGGCTTTGGCGGCTATGAGTTGAGCCGGCCAGTGCCTTCCGTTGTGCAAATTCTCGACGGCGCAAAGCCGGCGAACTCGCCGCCTGTTCGTGTTGAAACCGTGCCTGGGTCGGTGTGGAGTTATTCTGGCGGTGGCATAACGATTATGCAGTTGATGATGATGGAGGCGACGGGCAAGAGCTTCCCGGCACTCATGCACGACCTGGTTCTCGGCCCTCTCGGCATGTCTCACAGCACATACGAGGAGCCGCTGCCTCTCAGCCTCCGCAGTGTCGCAGCGCACGGATACGGAGCGAATGAAGATCCGGTTCCGGGCGGGTTTCATGTTTATCCTGAGATGGCGGCAGCCGGCCTGTGGGCGACGCCTTCCGACCTTGCGCTGGCAGCGATCGAAGTGCAAAGGGAGTATGCCGGGACCTCGCACATGGTTCTTTCACCAGCTTTGGCGAAGGAGATGCTAACCCGCCAGAAAGACAACTGGGGCCTCGGGTTCGAGTTAGAAAAGTCAGGCGCAACGCCGCGCTTCGATCACTTCGGTGTAAACGACGGCTTCGTTTCCGTGGTGGAGGCGTATGACGAATGGGCAGCAGGGCGAGAAGCTCATCACTGAGATTCTGCGCGCGGTAGCCCATGAATATGCGTGGCCGGACTTTCAGCCTGCGCAACACGCATTGGTCAAACTCGATTCGGCTTCACTCAAGGATATGGAAGGGACGTATGACCAGGCCGATCCAGACGGCCAGGATAAACTCACGGTCACGATCCGAAATGGGCGGCCCTACCTTGCTGGAAGTTACAGCGTCGGTTCGACCTATCACTTCGCAATCTCAGAACCCGTAGAACTACTGCCTGAGACACAGCAGCGATATTTCACAATGCTGACGGGAGACACGAGCTTTCGTTTCGAGAAAAATGATAAAGGGATGGTCGAGAACTGCATCATTAAGTCAGGTGTAAATCAGCAGCCGGCAAAGAAACTTCCCTAACCTCGGCCAGCGCCCAGCCTTGCCCTAGGGTCTGCTTCTAACTTCACGTGCCACGCCGATCTTCCTAGTTCAGTAGGCCAGCCTTATTTCTGCCGCTCATTTTTTCTGGGCACTGCTTCAGGCTAATTCCTGCGTCCTGCAGCTTCGCGGCTTCTGCTTTCCCGGTTCCGCCCTTAGACCATCGGGTTCCCTCCCATAAAGCAGCCGCTCGCTTTGGAAGCAGAAGCCTTCGCTTTTGTGTGCCCCAGAAAAAATGGGGCAGAAAAAGGAGACATTTTCATGTCCTATTTGAACTCAATAACGATCGTCGGATTTGTTGGAGCCGACCCGGAGCAGCGTCAAGCGCGAAACAACGGTTCGAAATTCACCGTTCTTTCTGTCGCCACACAACGCTCCTGGAAAAACGCAGAAGACGAATGGGTCTCGAAAGTCGAGTGGCATCGCATTGCGATATTTCGCCCTCGGCTGGCCGAGGCTGTTCTCAACAACATCAAGAGAGGCGCTCATGTGCTCGTTGAGGGCTCTCTCGTCAGCTCGACGTACGAGCAGCCCAACGGCAAAGGCAAAAAGTCGAAAACCACGAAGATTACGTCGTGGTCGATTTGCGCTGATGTCGTGCGCAAGCTCGATCGCGGTGAACCGGAGCCCAATGCCCCCGCTCCTGCACGAGCGCCGGAGTCCAACGAAGCTCCGTTCTGATGTCTTCGACACGAAGGCTCTCCGACGATCTCGGGGGGCCTTTTTTATTTCTTGCGTTAGCGCATGAGTCTGCCGCTTCGATTTGGGCCAGTGCGCATCGTCGCGATGGTGTTCCCCAACCATACCCATTACTACGCAACTCTTTCCGGTGTTGACGCACTTCGGCTCATGGAATGCCCACTTTGCCCTTGACGGCTGGCTGGTACGCAGAGACGCACCGCTCAAGGAAATTAGTGAGCTTCTGCACATGCTGAAGCTCCATGAATCCTGCGTGAAACGGAAATCCGAGTCGAGTCACTATCTCGTTGGTAGGCATGCCGCTGACTCCAACTTTGATGGAGACCGGTGCATACCAAAGCAGTTAACGGTTCGCTTCGAGGTGGGCCGTTCGAATTTGATCAGATTTGATGAAGAATGGATGCTTGCCGGGATGCGTTCCTCCAGCAGGAGGCGCCGCATGATTTTATATGATGATTCGTATTCAGCTTGCTATAACCTTAACTTTAAATTACCCTTTCGCGTAAAGGTCCGTACAGGTCCCTCAAGATGCCCGTTATTCCTGATTCGTCACCGTAAAGGAGGCAGTATGGCGCATGGTGTCTCTCTCCACATTGGTTTGAATTCCGTTGACAGGACAGCTTATGGAGGTTGGGATGGTCAACTCGCTGCCTGTGAAAATGATGCACGGTCTATGGAACAGATTACTTCTTCACTTGGATACCGCGCACAAAAACTGATCACCGATCACGCGACTAGCGCAGCTGTTATACAAGCAATTGAAACCGCCGGCAAAGGTCTCGAGAAAGGCGATATTTTTGTTCTGACATATTCTGGGCACGGCGGCCAGGTGCCTGACACAAACGGTGACGAAGTTGACGGTAAGGATGAAACATGGGTGCTGTACGATCGGCAGTTGGTCGACGATGAACTGCACGAACTTTACACGCAATTCAAGCCTGGCGTTCGGATCGTCGTACTCTCCGACAGCTGTCACAGCGGAACGGTAAGTCGCGCGCTCTATGAAGCGATTGCTCCAATTGAGGCGAAATTCGGAATGCGTGCGCAAACCACCATCCGTCCGAAAATGATCCCTCGCGAGGTGGCAGACGCCGTCTACAAGCGGAATGAAGCAACGTACAAAGAAATTCAGGACAAGACCAAAGACGCTGCGAGGACATCACCGGAGGCGACGGTCATCCTCATTTCCGGATGCCAGGACAACCAGCTTTCTTCAGACGGCGATGTGAATGGTCTGTTCACCGAGAAATTGCTTCGAGTTTGGAACAATGGGCAGTTCGGACATGATTATCGGAAGTTTCAACGGGCAATCAAACTGCAGATGCCGGCTTCGCAGCAGCCCAACTACTTCGTGGTTGGGGCTACGGACAAAGCCTTTGAGCACCAGCGTCCTTTCACCATCTTGCCAGCCGCCGCTGCGACGGGTCGTTAGTGGAGGCAGACGTGTACTCGCCGAACTCGGCGCAGGGCGAAAACAATCGGGCTAGGTTTGAAAATGTCTGCCTGCGCTGCCGCCAGGACCTTGTTTGATTCTCCTACCGGGGGAGGTTGTGATGCGGGTTACGTGGGATGGCACCGGACACTTAGAAATCAAAGAAGCGACGAATTCAGCAAACGGGACCGCACGTCGCGGTGGCAATGAGCCATCTTCGTTTCCAGCGATCTTCTTGGGGTCCGAACGAGTATCCGTCGAAAAAACGCTGGAGATATCGTTGCCTGCAGCGGAGGAAGGCCGCCGCAGTGAAGCGTTGCCACTCGTTGCCCTGGATATAGAAACCGATGGTGATGAATCCGCCCTAATATCACTCCGCCATCCATCGCAGGCGATCACTTTTCATGCGGCCTCTAGCAGCACGACCAAGCGTGGGGGCCCATCCGCTGGCACGGTGCTTCATTTCCGGATTCCGATTCGGCAGGCGCAAACACCCGAGGGCAGTCGCGGCCTGGTTAGCCAAGCGATTAAGGCCACGATCTTAAAAGTGGCCAAGCCCATCCTGGACAAGGTTGCCGATCTTGTTCTACCGAAGCTTGCCAGGCTTTGGGAGGAACATATCTGGTCGAGAAATGGACTCAAGGAGGGATGGTTCCGTGTGATAGCTCCTCTAGGAACTGGCCCGCTCCAGCTGAAGGCGGCCACGCCTGACTCAGCCGAGCGTAGCCTGCTTCTTTTGCACGGGACCTTCTCGAACGCAGCGAGCGCCTTTGGAGGTTTGACGGGCACGGATTTCTTCAGCCGGATCAAGCCGCTTTATGGGGATCGAATCTTTGCGTTCAATCACTTTTCCGTGAGTAAGTCTCCGCCGGACAATGCGCGGGCGCTGCTCTCCGCGCTGCCCAACAAGAAGCAAACCTTCGATGTCGTAACACATTCGCGGGGCGGACTGGTGCTCAGAACGATCGTCGAAGGCGCAGCCCAATTCGGGGAACTATCTCAGCGATTCCAAGCCGGGCGAGTCGTCTTGGTTGCATCTCCGAACGACGGAACTCCCCTCGCCACGCCGGAGCGCTGGGACAAAACGGTCGGATGGGTTGCCAATCTGCTTGAGATAATCGGCAAATTCACGGGAGAAAATCCATTCATTACAGCAGCGGACTTCGTCTCGGAAGCGATCGTCTGGCTTGCTCACCATATTTCTGGAGACCTTCCTGGCCTACGGGCCATGGACGCCGGCGGAGAAATCGTCGCCGAGCTGCAGGGACCACCGGCGCCGCCGGAGCATGCGTATTCGGCTCTCGTTGCCAATTTTCAACCAGATAAAAATCTGTGGCTTCGCATGGTCGACGTTGGTGTGGACCAGTTCTTTGGGGGCGCAAACGATCTTGTAGTGCCAACAGAAGGCGGCTGGCGGGTCGACAGTGCTGGCGGACACTTGGATACGGAACGTATAGGCTGTTTCGGCGAAGGTGGAAATCTCGCACAAGGAGAAAGCTCTCCTGTCATTCACACAAGCTTTTTTTCGCGCGCAGAGACGGCGTTATTTCTGGCGAATGCCTTAAGCGGACAACCTCAGCAACTTTCTGTCGTCAACCCGGGCGCACCGCTACCCGACCATCGTTTCTCTCGCGGCGGAGCGATTCTGGCAGCTGTCGACGTTGCGCGCACTCGTGTTACGAGCCCAGAATTGAAAACCGCTCCAGGTGTAGCCACGCCGTTTGTTCCGCCTTCCACGTCTGCTGCTGACACGTTTCATCTCATCGTTCTCGACGCGCAAAAGATTTTGACTGAAGGTCAGAAGGACGGAGAAGGCGGCACTGAACGGGAGAAACAGAAAGTCGCACTGATCTACGCAGCTTACGGAGGAGCCCGAGCCGTCGAGCCCTTTGGACTGCGTGGGAGGGAAGCCGGGAGCCGGTTTCGCGAGATCATCGGAATTCACGAACGTATCAAGGGCTACACCGACCGCCGGACAGGAACACTGCCATCAGACGCGGAAATGATTCACTTTGGAACATTGCTGTTTGAAACGTTGTTTCCGGGAGACGTAAAACGCCTGTACGACACTGCGCGATCATTGCAGCTCCAGCGCAACCACAAGCTCGATCTTGTTTTTACTTCGATGGTTTCCTGGGTTGCCGAGAAGCCCTGGGAGTTTGCCTACGATCCGACGAGGAAGAGTTTTCTCGCGACCGAAGAGATTCATTTCGTGCGAAATGTATTGACGGCCGTGCCGGGAGATCCACTGAGGACAGGAAGCGGACCTCTCAGGATTTTAGTGGTTTCCGCACAACCTGTAGGATTGGCGCACTTGTCCGTTGAGGAGGAAACTAAACTCGTCAGCCGTGGTTTCCAATCTCTCATCGACGCAAAGTTGGCGGAAGTAGAGGTGTTACCGCGGGCAACTGTGCCCGACCTGCATGAGCGTCTTTCCACAGGCAAGTATAACGTCGTCCATTTTATCGGTCATGGGACGTTCGACGAAGAGCAGAAGAAGGGTTACCTGGTATTCGAAGACGGCCACGGTGGTAGAACACTGCTCGAAGAGCGTTCGGCACGTGAGATTTTCTGCCAGCGGGGCCTCGATCTCGTGTTCCTTAACGCGTGCCAAACCTCGGAAACCAGTCCTTCAGATTTCAACAAAGGGTTGGCTCAGTCCCTCGTGGCCCACGGGGTGCCGGCGCTGGTCGCCAACCAGTACAGCGTTTTGGATGTTTCCGCGACTTCGTTCGCGCAGTTCTTCTATTGGGGCCTGGCCCGAGGAATGACGCTCGGCGAAGCGGCCCGAGAGGCCCGCATATCGGTGAATTATTCCTTACAGGGAGATTCGATCGATTGGGCCGTGCCTGCGCTGTATGCCCGAGACCCGAACAGTTCGCTGACAGCAGGAGCAGGAAAGGACGGAATCGCGTTTGCTGCGGCCGTCAAGTCGATTACCGGAGACCGACGCCGGCTTGCTTTGGAGCCTGCAATCCGGATAGGCGTGTGGGATATGGACCATGTGGTCCCTGCACTTGGAAATGTGTTGACTGCTTTAAACAAGACGCAGTCCCGCTTCGGGTTTGAAGTCGTGAATCTCTCAGCACCGCTCGACTCTTTCGAATCGAAGGCAAATGGCCGAAAGCCAGTCATCTATTTTCGCGCTGATCGCGTTGCCCGTCGGTTGCAAAGCAAGGCAAGTCAACTGCGTATGGACTATCTTTTGTGCATAACGGGAAAACCCTTGTCTGATGAAAAAGGTGGGACTGCATACCAGTGGTTCTCGGCCGACCGTAATTCACCGGTCTTGGTGTTGTCTTGGGAGGGTCTCCGCGACGTGGGACTGTCGAATGACGAAACGGCTAGGGCCCTGTCGAATGCGATCGCCGGGTTGCTTGCCCAGGTATTGTCGAAGGTACCGGGACATTCGAAAGGGCCGGCCAGTTGCCCTCTGCACGCAAGCATGACTCGTAAGAAATCGGAACTGATGACCCGAAAGAACTTCGACGTGAAGTGTCGCAAGTTGCTTCAGCGTGCAATACCGGGCGACTTAGCGGCTCTGGAGGCGTTGCTCAAGGTCGTCCGGAACCCAGAAGGTTCTCGTGAACATTCGCGAACGATCCGGAACGGACCGAAAAAAGTCCTGGCAGCGACATGAACGATTTGGAACAAACGTTTTTCGTGCATCTGTGGTTAGAATTGTGACGATTAACAGACAAGGAAATGCGAGATACCTTTCCCGGAAAGAATGAACTGAGCATGCCCTCGCTCCCCGGCTCTCGACTGCTTTCCCAAGACCCGCAGGATTTTCTCCGTCGATATTTCAACAAAATCGTGTTTGTCCCATCGGGATCTTCACTCGCGATCTCGTCGCTCGCTCTTTTTGCAATTCTGACTGCCACAGGATTTATCGCGTGGTGGGCAATTGAGAAATGGGGACGAGAAGCGCATGTTGTCGCTGACGAGTCCTCACTTCAACAGAGCGGTCAGATTTCCGACATTTGGTACTCGGCAACCGGTGATCTCTTGGGATATCGACAAGAGGGCTGGAGGGTCACATTGATTCGGTGGTCAGCTGAGCGGAATTTCGCTCCTTCGTCGATGACATTGGATTTGGACCCACTCACACCGCCTGACGCTGATTCCGCGAAAATCAGTGGCCCTTTGTCCGGAGTGCTCGAAACATCCCCGAAGAATTCGTACGCGGTGCGCCCGCAGAATCAGGCCAAGCAATTCGCTGTGGGAAGTTCGAATACCTCTTCGCCCAAGTACACCAGCCGATCCTCTGCAGCTCCGCTCGTTGCTGTCTCGCAGGACCTTGTTGGCGTGGTGTGGTCCTGGCAGGGAAAACTTTATTGGACGGTTCTAGGAGAACAAGCAAAAGCGTCGCCTGTCGCAAAGTCGAGTGGAGATCTGGGTGTCAGAGACCGCCCGGGAACCGTTTCTTTACCCCTCGCAAATCTCTCCATGCCCTTCGCAGTGCGTCCTGCGTTCTTGGCAAGCGCGCTGAGCGTTTCTTCGAAGGCGGAGACGAAAAAAAATTCGAGCCGCACAGTGCTAAGTCACAGCTTGCCCGAGGTTGCCGACCTCGTTGGCCTTCACTTCGTCGGCGCCACAGGTCTAGTGCTAGAAGACCAAGGCAATCAGCGAATATGGCTTTTCGACCTGAAGGAATGGAATCTCTTGCGCTACATCAAAGCGCCAACACCATGTGCCGTGGACGTCCTGGGCGCTCGATCCCTGGTCGTATGTCCTGCTTCGGCTGAAGTGATGGTCCTCGATTTTTCTTCCCCAGGTCATGTCGACCAGACATATTTCCAGGCACCGGCACAGAAGTCTCATAGCCTTGGGGTAACAGCGGCGGTTCTTGCGCGCGACGGCACCCCCGCTGTGGCGACGGATCAAGGCACAGTTTTGTATTGGCACGGTCTTGGTGCAGCAACGGAGTTGCAGTCTCCCGGTGTCGCACAAGCTCTGGAGAGCGATGGGCAATCCGTCCTCGTCGGCGGTGGCTTTCGCGGCATCTATCAACTTCGGCCGGACGCCCCACCGAGGCTGGTTATTAAAGATGTCACCGGCACGACTCTTTTGGCTTTAAAAGACATGGAATACACGTCGAAGGGTCTGAGGGGCGGTAATCTGGCATTCGGCACTCGAGAGGGGGTAAGCGTTGCGCGTTTGAGGGAGACGCGTTCCTTGAATCAATGGGGATATTCGATCACCGGGTCCTGGTTGTTTTTTTTGATCACGGGCCTTGTGGTGATCCCGTTGGGGCGTCTTTGGGTTGAAGAAAGGAGCCGCCAACGGGAGGTTGGCCTGCGCACGGAATTGGAGCGCTCTTACGAGCGAGTACCGGTCAACAGCGCCGCGGAATCTAGTGCTCCTATTAGTTTGCCGGATCCACCTGAAGACCTTATCCGGGCTTGCGTTTCAGGCGAATGTGTCGCGTTCATTGGAGCAGGACTTGGTGCTCAAGCCGGCCTCCCGACTTGGCGCCGAATGATCCAATCATTGCTCACGGAAGTCAGCAGACAAAAGCTGATTGACCCGGAGAAGAGCGCCGCCCTGCAAGAGGCTCTTGAGGATGGCCAGACAAACGTGGTCGCGGACGAGTTGGTCGATAAGCTTCGCGGCCATGAGCACGTGATTCATCAATTTCTTTCTCAAACCTACATACGACAAGACATAAGGCCGACGCAAGCACATGGTCTTCTGCGATCTCTCAACTTGTCAGCGATACTCACAACAAATTTCGACGAGCTTCTCGAGATGAGCTTTATCAACTCGAAAGCACCGCTCTATACACACCAAGATGCGAGCCAGTTGCTCGAGGCACTTACGAAACGGCAGTTTTTTCTGGCCAAGCTCTACGGGTCGTTAAATCGACCCGACACTTTGCTCATGGCCCGCTCGCAGTTTGAAGAGGCCATGGCGCGAAGCCCACTTTTTTCGCGTTTCATGCAAACGCTTTTTTTCTCACGCACTTTGTTTTTCGTTGGTGCGGGATTTGAAGGCATAGAGTCTTATCTCTCGGGAATAAAGTTTGCGAGTTCCATTGAGAGACGGCATTTCGCTTTGGTGGCAGCGCAGGGAGGGGCGTGGCGTGCCAAAGCGGACCAGCTTCTGAGGCGTTTCGGTATACAGGTATTGGCCTTCTCACCAGTTTCGGGGTTCCTGGAAGTCGAGCAATTCCTGCACAAGCTCGCCGCGGCGGTGCAATTACGACTTGCCGATCGCGTCGCGGCTTCCAAAGGTCAAGAAGCGGTCGCGAAAGCCATTTCACGGTTGCAGTCAGTGACACTGACGAACATAGGGCCATTCGATAAGCTGGAAATGAACCTCGACGCAGGCTGGACCATCCTGCTTGGGGACAATGGAGTAGGGAAATCTACGGTACTTCGAGCCATTGCGGTTGGGCTTGCTGGATCGGAGGCAGCGGACTTTGCGGGACGGTTGCTCAAGGCAGGGAAGGAATTGGAAGGAGGCAGCATCACACTGCATACGGACAATGGCAGGGCATACACGACTCGCATCAGCAAGGGAGACCGGACGATCGTGCAATCAGACACATCGCGCCCGCTTGAGTCAGAAAGCTGGCTGGCACTTGGATTTCCTCCGCTCAGGAGCTTTACTCTCGCGCCCGTAGGCGATCTTCCGTCAAAAGGGCTGCAGCGTCTGACTGCGGACGATTTGTTACCTCTCGTACGTGGAGATGTCGACCCCCGTCCGGACCGGCTCAAAGCCTGGCTGATCGACTTGGATTACCGCGACAAGGATCAGCGTCTGTCGAATCGCAACCTGTGGTCCTACTTCCGGGCAGGTGAGTCGCAGACACAATTCACCACATTGCTCGAGCAATTCTTCAGAGTGATCCGCAAACTTACTCCGGGGCTGAGACTGGATAGCGTAAAAATCGACCCGGTGAAGAAGGAAGTTATCGTCGACACTGACGACGGAACGGTGCGAATCGAATTAGTAAGTCAAGGTACACAATCTCTCCTAGGCTGGGTTGGAGTCCTTTTGCAGAGGCTGAATGACTTTTACGCTTCGGATACCGACGGCGCGCCGTCGACAAGAGCTTCCGGTTCTCTGCTGGACCAACATGCGTTGGTGCTCATGGATGAGATCGACGCCCACATGCATCCCTTTTGGCAAAAACGGATCATCAGCAGTCTCAGAGAATTGTTTCCCAATATGCAGTTTATCGCGACAACGCATTCCCCTCTGATTGTCTCCTCTCTGCGGAAAGAAAACGTCAGAATATTCGACCGCGACGTCGAGACCGGGAAGGTGACTGCGGTCGTTCCGGAGAGTGACTTTGAGGGGTTGCGATCGGATCAGATTCTTACCAGCCCGCTGTTTCGTTTACGTACGACTCGTGCGAGCGGCATGGTCGAGAAAATGGAAAGATACTCCGAACTTTTGGGCAAAAGGGCCAGGGCGAAAGAAAAGAACGAAATATTCGCGAGCGAAGACGAGTTCATAAGACTCCAGGGTGAGTTGCAAGAAAAATTGCGGCCCGGAGAGTCCATCGTTTACAAGGAAATCGAGGAGGCCGTTCAAAAGACCCTGCTTGCGATGCGATCCGCCAAGTCGGTTGAAGGAAAGGCCGCGTCCGACAGCATCAGCCTCGATGAAAAGCTCAAGATTCGATATGCGCTCAGGAAGGTTCTTGGCGAAGAATCAGAGCGGGACCGGCAGGAGGAAAAGAAATGATCAGAATTTCTTTTCAGGAACCGACCTCCAAGACGTGGAGAGATTGGAAAGCTGCGAACGAAAAGCTCGCAGAAGCGGCAATTCAGGACGTTGCAAATGGCAAAAAGCCCCAGATCGCCGATAAATTGTATCAAGAGGTCAAAGACATACTTGAGTGGGAAGCCTGGAAGGTAGAAGGCGAGGTGGCCAGGAGGCAGGCGATCCAGGACGTTGCCCAAGGCAAGAAGCCCGATGTTGACGAGAAACTCTACAAGAGAATGAAGCATGTATTGATGGCGGCGTCGAATAACAAGTGCGCCTATTGTGAGACAAAAATTGGAGGAGTGGATCAGCCGGGCGATGTCGAGCATTTCCGGCCAAAGGGGCGAATCATTGATGAGGCCGGGAAGCCAGTCATGATCAAGAACAGTCAGGGAAAGGACGTCCCTCATCCCGGATACTACTGGTTAGCCTACGATTGGAAAAATCTTTTACTGGCTTGCAAGACTTGCAATTCACCGGTTCGGGACGAACAGTCAGGTATCACCCGCGGCAAATGGGATCGGTTTCCGCTTTCGCCCGGGCCAGGATTCCGCGCATCAAAACCTGACGATGAAGTGAGCGAGATACCAGCATTTCTCAATCCTGTTTTCGACGATCCCGAGGAACACTTTGTTTTCGACGAAAAAACCGGTCTCTTGGGCTGTAAGACTCCGCAAGCCGAAATCTGCGAGAAGTGGCTCTTCCTGAACAGGGAGGGTCTCGTTGAAATGAGATTTGATACCTATCGAAACGTGCTGGGCCGTACAACTACAGCGTTTACCGCCGCCCTGAGCCGCGCAGCCGATGAACTGCAGACAGCTCTGGCGTATCTTGCCGCCTACCGAAACGGAGAAAAGCCATACGCCTTGGCGGGCAGAAAGGCCTTGAACGATTCAACGACACTTCTGAAAGAGGTTTTCAATATTTTTCGTTAGGAGTTGGTGCCGGTGCACGCGTTAAGCGAGAAGCTGAAAATTTGACAGATGAGAAAAGTACCGCGCCCGGCTGAGTTGCAATGTACAATTACGAATGGAGGAGTGGCCGAGCTGGTTGAAGGCGGCGGTCTTAAAAAATAAAAATCGCCGATTCGCTTTCTAGCAGAAAATTCAAATAAATCTCTTTGCCAGCGGAAAGATAGCGACAGCTTCTATTTTCTGCACTTGCTTTCCCTTTGCCGGTTTTGTGCCAGTTTTAGTGGAAACTTGATGACGGTTGAGGTTTCTACCACTCGCACACATGAGTGTTACACACTCAAGATGCCATGAAGGACCTGCTCGAAAAAATACTTTCCTACTTGCCTGTTTACATTCCTGACTTAGTGCGAATCGTTTCAGGGCCGAAGCGTTTTGTGGCCGAGCGTAATAAAGGTTCCGAGGGAGATCTCATAAAGGCATTCACGTTCTTAGGTATCTCGATGTCCATTTTTTTCATTCTCCAGGCGCCTTTAGCTGCGACTGGCAGGGACTTCTTTACTGACACCGCAAGCCACGGTATTCAGTACCTCTTTTTTATTGTCGCTTTTTCTGCCGTTCTTCGCTTGTCCTGGAACATTGTGGGCGGCAAGGCAAATTACCAAAGGTATTTACTTACATCTTGCTACTATGCCGGCGCAACGTCGATCGGTTTGGCAATCGCAGGGTTATGCTTCATTGGCGTTCTTCGTGTGTTTTATCGCGAATCCTACGCGTTGTTTGTTAAGGCTGTTACAACTGTAGATCCGCTTGGAGTGTCGCGCGCAGAACCAAAGGTTTTGCGAGGGATTGTCGTCGCGTTTATAGTGTTCCTAATTGTGAGTGTCCCGACCCTAGTGTGGGGGATTATCGGGTGGGGTGCCTATCGTGAATTCGACCAATTGTCACGACCTCGTTCAGGCCTGGCCCTGTTTCTGACGATCCTTTTTTCTCTGCCGCTCGTCGTTGCAGAGTTTGTCATCGCGTTTGGACTGACTGCCTTATAGAGAGGATTTCGCCCTCAACGAGAAACACATGTCGCAGCGAATTGAAGGAAGCAAAAAGTTAGCGTCCGCGTCCGGACTTCTCGTGGGGCTTTGCCGTGTGCAATTCTTTGCCAAACACTTTCGCGGCCCAATCCGGTATCGTCTGCGCGACTTTCTTCAGCTCCCCGCCAACAAACTGCGCTACAACGCGGTATCCGCGGCGATGCGCGGTGTTGTCGTAGACGATTAAATCATCAGTGTGCTTGCGGACTTCGGGAAGATTCTTTGGTGACTCCCGGTAGGAATCAACCACGCTTGAAAGGGGCACAGCCTGTCCCCCTCGACTCATGCGGACTAAGACCCGTCCGACGTTCAAATTCGCATCTTCCGTAGAAATAAAAAGCACCTTCGTGGAGTATCCTGCCGCCTTGGCTTCGTCTAGCAGTTGCGTGTCTACACGAATGTCTTCGACAGCAAAAGAGCGCCGGTCATTTAGAAAAGGTTGTTGCTGGTGTCTTACTGGGGGAACCAGGCTGGGGAACGCCTCTTTCAAGTAGGCTTCGTAGAAGGTTGTCTTACCGGCGCCCAACGGTCCTGCGATGATGAACAATGTCGGCTTCTGCTGGCTCAGGGTGTCATTCCTTCGTGTAGAGTTTTGTGCTGTCCCTTCTGTGGCCCACGCTCAAACTGTGTTTCTAATCCTGCAACCGGAGTCCGCTCCCCGTCAGGCGTAACTTTCACTGTCGCTTTCAAATTGCGATCGTATTCGTAATACGTCCCGTCGGGCTCTTCCACATCGGCGGAAACCGGCTGCACTGCTGAAAGCCCTGAGAGCATCTGATGAAGCTCGCGACGCTCCAACTCCGACATAGTGTCGTACGATCGCATTGATGGCCCCCGATCCTTGGTTGGTCTTTTGAGTTTGCCTTCTCCAGTCTTTGAGTAATAAGCCAGAAGAGCGCTGTTCACGAGCTGATTCATCGAACATTTCCGCTTTTGCGCGACTTGATGAATGCGCTTGCGAAGACGCCGCAAGATAACAACTTGTGTTTCTCTCCCAGTTTGTTTCTGTCTGGATTGAAGATTGACAAGCTCGACGGTATTCAGGTCGACCGCGAGAAGCGCATCGTTGATCGAAGTCGACAGTTCTCCCATATATCGAGGTTTATCCCGCAGAAGTTTGTCGAGCGCACTTAAGAGCCGGACATTGTAGACTCCGAAGTTTGCACTTCGTCGCTTCGCCACGATTCCTACCGTCTTTGGACTGGGGTTCCCGCCACTCGGAATATGCTGCGGTCCATACATGAGATATATACATGACCCTCAGAAGTTGTTCAAGCGTTCCCTACAATTCAGCAGGGGTGTAAGGAGCCTCGAAGAGGATGTCCCGGTTCACCCGTACGTTAAATCGGTAGCCGACAGGAATCTTAATGGTTGGCTGAATACTTAAATTCTTGCGCGTGACTTCCGAACCGAGTTCCCCGAGCTGTTGCCCAACTGCGCTGGATGCCGTTTGACCAGCCGACGGCGTTGTGAGCAGAGAACTGTTCTGCCTTTGCGACAGCTCGATCCCCGCCGCGAACGCACTCGTAAGCAAGGCAGAGCGAATTAGTCGTTTGTAGTGATTATCAACCTGGTCGTGAAAACCGGCCATGCCTTGAATGTCCTGGCCCATCATTCCGTCCAGATTGATTGAGCTGCCATCAGGGTAAATGATCCGCGTCCAGATGACCTGCAAGCGATTCTGCCCGTAAGCAATCTGGGAATCGTAGACTCCAACCATCCGCGATCCTTGGGGAATCAGAAGATATTTTCCGGTCGCCGTGTCGTAGACGTTCGAACGCACCAGAGCCTTTACCTCGCCGGGCAGATCGGAATTGATTCCCTGCTCGAGAATCGCCGGGATGTCCCAGCCCATTTTTACTTCATATTTCCCAAGCGGCGGAGTGAGCGTAGATTTTAGATAATTATTGACGGTGCGTCCGCGCGTCTGTTCGATAAAAACCTGTTTGCGCTCTTGTTCGTTCTGCAGGTTGTAGTCAGTGCCAGCTTGGGTCCGCGCACTCGCTGGAACCACGCCGTTGGCGGAAGTGTCCGTAATCCCGGACGGCTTTCCAACTCCCAAGAGTGAGGCGAGCGATCCAATTTGTTGCAAGGCCTCGGTGGATTGCGCTGTTGCGGATGAACCCGACAACGAACTGCCTCCTCGCACGGCCGTGGGCGCGGCAAACGCTTCCTGCTCCTGTCGGAATGCGGCCAAGCGCAGCTTCTCTTCCGCCGATAATTCCTTGGGCCCGCCAGTGGAGCCGTCACCTATTCCACCAGCTTCTGGCCTCACCTCTTTCCCATCGTCGCGATACACAAGCCGAGGAGGTTGTAAAACTCCAGAATCAGGCGGTTGCGTTCCACCATTTACTTGTCCACGATCGACGGGGGCACGTCCGGAAAATACCGGAGCCGGATTTGCAACGGAGGGCGGAGCCAACTCCTTTACCAGTTGATTGCCGATCTGGCGAGCGGACTCAGGATGCTTCTCCTCGTTTTGTGTTTGCGCCACCTGTTGCTGCTCCCGCCGCGCGTGGAGACCGTACACCACGAGTACGCCAACAATGATCACAACTCCGAGTACTGCCATGCCGACTTTCTTACTGATGCGAGCAGTGGGCGGCGGATCAGGATGCAGCTCCAAACCTGAAGGCGATTCCATTGGTTGTCTCACCTCGGTCATGGCTTTGCCCCCGTTTCTGCGCCGCTCGACGCTGCCTGTGCTTGCGGTATTTGCACTGGCGCTTTTCCGCCGCTTACTTCTGCCTGGCGAACCAATTCCACTTTCGCTTGATGTTTTCCCGACCCGAGAAGCAAGGCGGCTCGGTCAAAGAGCCGATCCACAATGTACATGTTGTCTTTCACCCGATAGTTCACGATTTCCGACCCGTTCGGCCCCTTCACCACCAGCACCGGGAGCTCGCGGTGAATCGTCTCGGCGGGCATTTGGATATAGGTCTTGGCACCGTCATCCATGACGTGCAGAGGACGCGTCGATAAGTCGCCGCCCTTAATTTCGTAATTCCAGTACATGTTTTCGAGCGCTGTGTTCGGCAACTCGACGACACGCTCCGCCGCGGCCTTTTCCTGTTTTTCGGCCTCGCGGCGTTTCACAAGATATTCCTGCCACTTTTGTCTACTGTCCTCCGGATAGGAGAAGGCCACGCGAGCAACATATTCATTTGGTTTTGATTCGAGTCGAACGTAATAGGCCCTTCGGTCGGTAGGCACGACCATCGTCGTGTCCAGGCCGGCAATCCGCGGCTTAATAATGATCAGAGGGATAGCGTCCGAGCCACTTCCCGATACGGAAGGTGAGATCTCCCAGCGGATGCTGTCGCCAATATGTGGTTCACCCACAATCTTCTCTCCAGGTTCCAACTCCAGGATGCAGACATGCAGCGGCGCGCACACCACAATAGGCAAGCCACCGCCGTAGGTATACACCACGCGGCCATCCTTGCCGGGAGCGGGAACATTGCGGCTCTCTGCCCATTCGCGGCTCAACACTACGGCCTCCATGCCTGTGGCGTTCAGCGTCACGTCGCGCCTCGCTTCGAAGGAGCGCGGTACTTCCGGTGATACAGCCGGAGGAGGGGCAGTCGTGGACAACGCCGGTACGGTCGGCACGTGCTTTGCCGTACCGTTCCTAGGAGCATCGCCTGATTCCAGCGCCCGCACAGCCTCAGCCAATGGGTACTTGTCTGAAGACGGCACAGGTCCTTTCTTCACCACCGGAGGTGGCGGTTGCGCAGGCGTCGCATTTGGAGTTGGCGAGCTACTCGTTGGCTGTTGCGCTAGCCCCATACTTCCAAACAAAGAGAGAGCAAGCATCGCTGCTACTGCAAATTTCGTCTTCATAATGTTCCTCACAGAACTTTAGACCACGAAATATCCATGACGTAGATTCCGAACGGATTTACCCTCAGCACCGCTTCATCCGTTGACGGATTGATCGCCACCGTGAAAATGCCTCTCCACTTGTCCGAGGAGATCGGTTTGCCGTCCAGACCGCGCTGCGTTTCCGTCCAATCGACTTCATAGCTGTGCGGCGAGTTCGGGAGGATCGCATTCACTTCCACCTGTACCGTTTCGCGGGAACCCCGCTCGAAGGGTTGATTCGCACGAAAATAGTCGGTGACCATTGTTTGCGCCGCGCTCTGACTGCCAATCATGGCGTAAACATGATCGATAGCAGTTCGCTCGGCCAGGCCGTCGCTCGTGACGCCACGCATGTCCTGTACCCATTGCGAGATTGCCGCCTGCTTCATGCGTTCATCAGCGGGGGAAGTCCGATCGATGACACCCGCCGCGGCCACCCGACCGAGAGAATCGACGGCGACCACATAGGGCGCAGTTCGCGGACGTGTCGCTACGCCAATAATCACAATGGCTTCCGCAAGAGCCACGAGAAGCGCCAGGACCGCAGCTCCGCGCCATTGCTGCGCACGCTTGATCAAACCGCCGTAGCGTTCGTCCCACTCCCTCCGTGCAACCAGATAGGGACTACTGATGGACTCTTCGTTCGAACTCTCCGGCGTGAGTGCAATCGACTTGGCCACTGCTTCACCTCTCGTTTTAGCTGTCATCGTGCGATGTCGAACTCGGTGGTGGCGCGTGAGACGTTCCGTCGTGCGGAATGCGAACGCTGTTCATCGCATAGTGCGCGCGCGCTGTCGTGCGTTCTAGCGCATCGAGGAAGGAATCATTCGCACCAGCCGCCGCAGATCGCGGCGGGCCGGGCTGTTGGCCAGCGGTTTGGGCTGCAGGAGGACGAGGCGGCGACGGTTGATTAGTTCCATCTGGCATGCCGTTTTGCCCAGCACTGGAAGATCCGCCCGCACTCGGAAAGTTTGGCCCGCTTCCGCTCCCGCCGCCTCCACCTGGTCGGGATGTCGCGCCGCTGGCTCCGTTCGAGCCACCGCCCGACCCGCGTGATCCAGCGGCTACTGCCTCTCTCACTTTCGACAAAGCATCAGAGCCACGGGTTGCATATTGCGTTGCAACCACACCCACCCCCGCTGCTGCTAGTCCCACACCCATGCCAACGCCCGTCAGGTCGCCGCCGCTCATTGAAGCAACGCCGCCCAGCATCGCGGAAGAGATTTTGGGAGACATCCAGCAAACACAGAGGAACATCACCGCGGCGGCCGCTAAGTCAAAGCCCGTTCGCGCAGGGTCCAGCGATGTAGCGGCGCTCTGCGCAACCAGTTTCCAACCTTCCGAGAGGGTCATGCCAGCGCCAATAAGTAGATACAGAACCAGGATTTTCATGCCAACCGATACCGCATACGCGATGTATCGTTCGACATACGCCGCAGTCCAGCGCGATCCACCGAACCCAAGGAAAATGACACCGGCCCCAACCACGAGATAGCTTTCGACCAGGGCCACGACGAATTGAATCGCTATAGCGAGATACGCAATAAAAACAACCACGGCACAAAAGACGAGTGCCATGCTGGTCGCAAAGCCCGTCAGGAAATTCGCAGCCTTAAGTGAGGCAAGAAGATCAATGGCCATATTCACGCCAAACCCAACAATCGCGTCAGGCCCCAAAGGGCCCACGGACGATCCGTTTTGGCCGAGGATATGAAAGCTGTTGATGATCGCAGGAATCCACCCCCCTCCTCCGGGCGTAACTCCGTAAAGGAGGACTGCGTAGAAAATCCCGATCCACATGATTTTGCGAACGATGGTCGCCGTGAGCGCCTGGAAATCGACTTTTTCGATGGCTAGAAGAGTGAAACTCCAGGCTACTTCGATGCCGGCAAGCAAGAAGAAGAGCCGCTGCGCAGCACCGAGTAGTTTTGCAATCCACCCGTTTTGCAGACCCTTATATTCGTCGAGGATGCTTGATGGGCCGTTTACGGAATTGGGGCCCTGGGCATGCGCGAGCGCGGTCACAGTTAAGAGAAGGACACCGATCACAATCACATGAGCCAAAATCCTAAGCAACCATCGTCGCTGTCCTTTGCGCTTGCTGCTCACGGACTCACCTCAATATTTTTTTCCGCCTGTCTTCAATGGAGTTCCCGGGTCCAGCAAAAAAGCGTTCGCACACACACGGCCTTCAGTGGTGTCGCTCCAATTCGCTGGCGGTTTGGACGCCCTCACTTCGTTGCACTTTTTCTTGACTTCTACGAGGACCGCCTTGTGTTGATCCAGCCATCGAGTAATTCCCTCGTCTGAAATCTTCGACAGGTCACCTGAACCCGCATCCTCCATGAGCTTTACGATAGGGCTTGGCGGTTCCGCCTTCTTGCAACCAACGAACCCAACCACAGGAACTAGAATCGAAACCGCCATCCATGCTTGTTTCATGTCGTCTCCCTGCAGAGCTAATATTTCTTGTCGCTGGTCACGAGCGGTTGCGTTCCAAACACCTGGTCCAAAGCCGCGTTATCCGCTTGTTCCTTCTGAATCTGTTCCGCCTGATATGCTTGTTTACTCTGTAGGTCGGTCAACATCAACTGCCGAAGTGCCATCAGTTGTTCCACCTGCTGTTCGGCAATCTGATTCCCGACCTCAACCGCCTGCATCTGCCCGCCCGCGGACGTGGACATCGTGCGAAGCTGCGCGAGCACCGCTTGCGCATTGTTCATTTGCTGGCCTTGCAAGCCCGCGGCGCGCAACGAGTTCATCGTCGTATCAAGCGAAGTCTGCGACCACTTCTTGTAGTCGTTGAAATACCCTGAGGTGCGGAAACTGTAGCCCGGAAACGTATTGCGAAATTGCGCATCGAGATTGCCCATCGAATACGACAGGGCTTGCCCGCCTTGAACGACTTGCGCAAGCTGCGATAAATCCTGCTGGATAGGACCAAAGACCTGCTGAGGCAACACCCGCCCTTGTTTCAGTTGCTCTGCGTATTGCCTCAGCTCGTTCTCGAGCTGAAGTCCTTGCCGGATGTAGCCCATGATCAGCTGGACGTGATTTAGTATCTGAGTCCATTCCGTTGCCACACCCCCGACTACTCCCGCGTCCGTAGGCGCTGGAACACCTAAGAACAGCAGCGATAGCACGACCGTGAACACCATCAGTTTTTTCATGCCGATACTCTCCTTTCGACAACACCCTCAACTTCGCGCCACCAGTCCGCCCAATCCGATCGGCCTCGTTGGCGCAACCACTCCGCTTGCCAGGTTCGGGGATGAGCGCGCATGACCTCCTCCGCTTTCTTGCGGTCGTCAGCACCGTTGACGCCGACAAACGCAAGCGCAACGGCGCCTAGTCCCAGGGAAATCAGACGGCGACCCTCTGGCGAAATCACGTAATACTGGCGCTTCGGGGTGGCACTCTGGACGATCTGGATTTCTTTTTCATTGAGGCCCACCGCTTCATATAAACGGCGCGATTGCACGTTTGCCGCCTCCGCGTTAGCCAGCAGGATTTTTGTGAGGCAGGTTTCCATGACCACATCGCTGATACCGGAACTAAAAATGTCGGAAAGATTTTGCGTGGCCAGAACAACAACCGCATTCAACTTACGCAACGTCTTTAGCCAGTCGCGTAGGTATTCACGGAACAACTCATCCCGCAGGTAGACCCACGCCTCATCGAGAACAATAAGGGTGGGACGTCCATCCAGCTTTTTCTGAATTCGGCGGAACAAGTACAGCAGCACCGCGATCGCGGCTTTGCTATTGCCATCGCCGTATTTCATGAGGTGATCCATCTCGAACACCATCATGCGTCCGTCCCGCAACCCATCCTTATC
>Ga0070707_100001487_pt1 | contig 22856 bp, 39 predicted proteins | sample KBSK5502metaG_FD_65468 | JGI IMG/M metagenome (GOLD analysis project Ga0070707, IMG submission 65468) | Corn, switchgrass and miscanthus rhizosphere microbial communities from Kellogg Biological Station, Michigan, USA - KBS K5-50-2 metaG | ecosystem: Host-associated > Plants > Roots >...
CCCCGCGAAATCGGCACCCCCGCAGAATCGGCAGTCAACCCCCGCAGAATCGGCACCCGGAACCGTCCTTAACCGTCCTCCCCCCTCCCCCCACCCCTCCACGCCGCCGAAGGAGGGGGAGGAGAACTGGCCAGCACAAGATCAACTCACCGTGTTCGTCGAGGAGATACGCGGCATCCGCAACGACTGGTCCAGCCGCTCGATCCGCCGCGTCCTCGCCGACCCATCCGTCCGCGAACGCGGATGGGCGCTCGTGCGGCGGGCGATGATCGCCGTCGCCACCGACGCCGCGTCCCAGCAACCGGGCCGGCTCGCGTTCGACGGCCCGTGGTGGCACACTCCACAGCCCGGCCGCGTGGCCGCTGGCCCCGACGTGACGTGCGCGCTGCACTTCAAGACTTATCCCGCGAGCGCGGAATGCCCCGGGTGTGCTGCTGACCGGAAGGCCGCCTCATGACCGACCTAAAATCCGCGCGCCCCGAACTGCTCGCTCTCGCCACAGCAGTCCGGGACGAGGGCTGGGCAGCCCAGCTCGACGGCGCGCTCACCGCCGCCGCCTACAACTCCGACTGGGACTGGCCCCGCACCGCCCGGTACGCAGCCCGGCTGATCTTCGACCCCGAGGCGCAACCCCGGGAACTACTCGACGCGGTCCGCGGACCGATCGAGCGCACCAAACCCGCACCGCCCGGCGTCGCCGCAGCCGCCCTGGTGGAAATGCGCGCCGTTGTCGCCGCCAGCACCGGCCCCACACCGCAAGCAACCGAAGGACAGTGAATGACCACGAAAGCGAAACTCGAATCCCTGACCGGTGAGCAATGGGCACAGGTCCACACAATGCGCGCCGAGTGGCTCCAGTGGGGAATGTCCACTGCCCCGGCTGACCGGCCTGCGGCGGAGGCGGCGATCACGGAAATGTACCGGCTGGGCGGTCATGTGCCGCCTGGGTTTGTGTGGGTGGATAGCCCGGCTACTGCGGCGCTGGCGATGTGGCTTCTGTCCGGCTTTGCCGGACAGAAGCTGCGCGCCAGCCTGCGCGCCAGCCTGGGCGACAGCCTGCGCGACAGCCTGGGCGCCAGCCTGGGCGACAGCCTGCGCGCCAGCCTGGGCGACAGCCTGGGCGACAGCCTGGGCGACAGCCTGCGCGACAGCCTGCGCGACAGCCTGCGCGACAGCCTGGCCTGGAATGCCTATTTCTGGGGCCAGCACGAATGGTGGATCGCCTACTACCTCGTCCCACACCAAATGGGCCTCGTCACCTACCAGCCAGCCGACCTCGCCAAGCTCGAACTCTGGGCACAGATCGCCCGGTCATGCGGATGGTGGTGGCCACACAAGAACCTCTGCGTCATCTCCGAACGCCCGCGCACCGTGCATGTCGAGTCCTGGGATGCCCGGCGCGGCACCGTCCGCCTGCACCGTGCCGGTGGCCCGACGATGGAGTTCCGCGACGGGTGGCCCGTCCACGCGTGGCACGGGCGCCACGTCCCCGCCTGGGTCGTTGAGAACCCCACCATGGAGCGGATCGCCGCCGAACCGAACGTGGAGGTGCGCCGGTGCGCGATCGAAGCCATGGGCTGGGAGCAGTTCACCAGCCACCTGATGGACGGCCTGGCCCCCCTGGTGTGCCCGGACCCTGGTAACCCGGGCCAGGACTTGTTCCTGTACGAAGTCCCGGAACGCCTGTGGGGGGCCCGGGTGAAGTTGCTGCTGTGCACCAACGGCAGCCCGGAACGCGACGGCCAGCGCCGGAAGTATGGCCTCACGGTGCCCCCGCACGTCAAAGACCCGCTCGAAGCGGCAGCCTGGACGGCCGGGCTCACGCGCGATGAATACGCCTTGATGCAGAGGCGCACGTGACCGATCTTGAGTGGGCGTGGGCCGCAGGTTTCTTCGACGGCGAAGGTACTACCAGCTTGCATCCCAAAGGCGTCCTGTGGGTGTCTCTGCACCAAGTCGATATCGAGCGCACGCAAAGATTTGCGCGGATCATCTCCGGCAACATCTGGGAAGAACCTCGTAATGGACGGCTACCGATACAGCGGGCAACTGCTACCGGCCGCGCCGCCAAACGTGCCCTAGACGGCATGTGGCCACACCTGTCCACTGACAAGAAGCGTCAGGCGCTCACCGCCATCGGTCGTCTCTGCTCGCAAGAGTTCCTAGTCAGCAAACCGGCCGCCTGCTGGGACGACGAGCCAGCCGCACGACGCATGTGCGCCCGCGGCCACTCAATGGTCGGTGCCTATATCGATACCGATGGCCAGCGTGAGTGCGTAAAGTGCCGTCGCTTGCGCCGAGCCGCCTACAAGGCAGGAATCAAGCTTCCAGCGATCCGCTGGTACCGGAATCCGGAGTGGTGGATTCCGGGCAAAGAATGTGCGGCTGACGTGCCGTACTGGCTGACCGAATATCCGGTCGAGAAAGAGGTAGCAGCGTGAGAACACTCGCGGAAGTCACACAGGCCACCGGGTTCGAGGTGCTGGAGCACCTTGAGGCGGAGGCCGCGGTGCCGGTGATCGGGGGCCTGCAGGCGCAGGGTGACCTGCTGGTCGTCCCAATGCCGGCTGGTGAGATGACCGGCCCGGTGCCGGTCCCGGCCGGGGGTGTCGCGGTCATCGAGGCTGTCGGCGGCGGCCATGAGCACCGCCTGTTCGCCGGGGTCCCGGGTTCGGCGGTGCTCGGCCGGCCGGCCACGTCGTCGGCGCAGGCGGTCGGGGTGCTGGAGTGCACGGAGCCCGCGTACCTGCTGCATCCGGAGCATGGGGCGGCGGGGATCGCGCCGGGCCGGTACGAGTTGCGCCGTCAGCGGGAGCAGGCCGCCGAGGAGCGCCTGGTCGCTGACTGACCCGGTGTTCCGGGGGCTGGCCGCGAACAACCTGGGCGGCGGCCCCCGGAGCCACTGGGCCGAAACCCGAAAGAGATCGCCGAAGGACAGGAATGACCGTGACCGCATGTGAAACCGCGCTAATTCCCGCTGTTATCTCACCCGAATGCACGCGGGGTGATTGTAGGGCGTGTGACGAGAACTCGCCTTTGGGGAACGCAGAAAACCCGTGCGAACACAATTGCCATCCCCCATTCGGGGCCGCCACGGAACCCGATGGGCAGTGGATGGTCATTGCGTTCATGGGCCACAACGAGCTCACCGGCTATGTCACCGAGATCACGGTCGGCGGCCAGCCCGGGTTCCACATCGACTTGCCCGAGAAGGTGTGGGGCGGTAACCCGCTCGCGTGGGAGGAGTACGCCGGGTCGGCGCTGTACTCGCGGCGCCCGGTGTCTGCTGAGAGCGTCCGGGCGGCGTGGGAGGCGCAGCGGCGCCGGGCCGAGCTGCGCCGCCAGCAGGACGCCGAGTGGGAGCAGCGCGCGCTCGCCGGCACCCTCACCACCGAGGGCGGAGACGATGAGCGCCCGTGCGGGTGCGGCCCGACCGAGGAATGCGGCGCGTGCCGAGAGGAGCGCCCGTTCTGATGGCTTCCACTGATCGCGCCGAGGCCGAACGGCTGGGCGAACTGGCAGCGGAGTGTGTGCCGCTCGCCGCCGAGCTGGCGTGCCTTGTCCGCGACGAAGGCCGCGCGGCGATCGCCCGGTTTCTCAGGCCTCTCGGCGGTGACCGGATCCCCGAGCGGGCCCGTGCCCTGCTTGTGGTCCTGGCCGCGATGGTGGATATTGACCGGTCCCCGGAGGACTTGCTCGCCTGGGTGGACTTCGGTCCGTCCGCCCGGCTGCCCTTCGACCCCTCAGTGCCACCGGGTGGGCGCCCGGCCGGGAGCGGGTGCGGTACCTATGCGGCGTATGCCCGGCACAAGGCCCGCAACGAGCCGGTGGACCCGGCGTGCCAGGACGCGGCGCGCGCGTACTGGGCGGGACGGAAGCGCGCGCAGCGTGCCGCGGCGAGGGCGGACCGGGCTGTTGGCGGCCTGACTCTTGTGGAGTTTGGGGATGCGGAGGCCCCGTTCTGCGCCCCGGTTGAGTGGCACCGGGAGGCCGCGGACGTGGACCTGCTGGAGCTCGTGGCGGGGGCGGCCAGCCATGCCGCGTGAGCCACTCGTGAACGAGGTGGAGGAGCAGCTCGTCGGCTACAGCGAGGCTGTTTTCAACGAGGCCCGCACGCACCGGTATGTGCTGGTGCGCCAGTGGGGCGCCCCGAACGGCCGGTCGATGGTCTTCCTGATGCTCAATCCGTCCATAGCGGACCACCGGGTCAACGACCCAACTCTGGTCAGGTGCATGACGTTCGCCCGGCGTACCGGTGCGACAACTCTGGTCGTGGTCAACCTGTTCGCCTACCGGGCCACCGACCCGGCTGCCCTCCGCGGCGCGGCGGATCCGGTGGGGGAGTGGAACGACGAGTTCATCGCCGACCACTGCGCGCGCGGGCTGCTCCCCACCACATCGCGGGTTGCTGTTGTGGCCGCGTGGGGTGCCCAGGTGGACAAACCCCGCCTGCAGCCGCGTGCCCGTGAGGTGGAGGCGGCGCTCAACGCCCTGGGTGTCCCGTTGTGGTGCCTCGGCCGCACCGGCTCGGGGGAGCCGAGGCATCCGCTGATGGTGGCCGCGTCCACCCGGTTCGAGCCCTACAACAAGCTCGCCGCCACCCGGGCGGCATAACCCAAGGAAAGGAACCCAGGTTGGGAACCACACCACCCGGCGGAGCCGCTAACTACTTCGCCGATGTTCTCGCCAAGATCAGCCGGGGCGCGGTCCTCGATGAGGCCACGCTCAGCCTCGGCGCGCTCGTTCAGGCGGTCACCTCAACCGGCCGGAAGGGGTCGCTCACCGTGACGCTCTCGGTAGCGCCGATGAAGGGCAGCCCAGGCCAGGTGACCGTGTCCGCGGCGGTCGGGGTCAAGGAGCCGAAGGACGACGCGCACGCTGGCGTGTTCTTCACCGACGACACCGGGCGCCTGTCCCGCAATGACCCGTATCAGGCCACGCTTGATGAGACGGAGGACGCCAAGTGACCGCCGTCGATGGGCATGCGGCCGATGTGATCCGGGAACTGGCGCTGGACGCCGCCATCCCCACGTCGCTCGCCCTGGGGGAGTACCACACTGTCGTCACCCCGGCCGGGGTTACGCAGATCGACCTGACCGGCGACAAGTGGCGCGACTTCCCTCGCCGCAAGCAGGGCACGGTGACCGTGCGGGACGTGGCCGCGTTCGCCCACTACTACCGGCGGCACGCCGACCCGGACTCCGAGGTGTTCGCCGACCACGGCAAGGGCACCGTCACCGCAGTTCTCGACGCTCACCTGAGCGCCGCCACCGACGCAGAGTTCCAGGCTCGGTGGCAGCAGCACCGGCTGATCCTCCAGCTCGAGAAGACAACCGCATGGCTCGACTGGCTGGCGCACGACCGTGACCTGATGCCCCAGGACGCGTTCGCGGAGTTCATCGAGGAACACGCCACCGACGTCGCCACCGGGGGTGCCATCGAAGCCGGGGACCTGCTGGACGTGGCCCAGTTCTTCCAGGCGCACACCGAGGTCGCGTTCACCTCGGGGAAGCGGTTGCAAGACGGCCAGACGCAGCTCATGTACCAGGAGACGACGACTGCCAGCACGCGGACCGCGGCGGGGGAGTTGCAGATCCCGGGGGAGTTCGAGGTGGCGATCGCACCCTATGAGGACTGCGTGGACCGGGCGATCCGGGTTCGTCTCCGGTACCGGCTGAACAAGAACACCGGTGCTGTGGTGTTCGGCTACTTCCTCGACAATCCGGTCCGGCGTGAGGAGGCGGCGGTTGAGGAGATCGCTGGGAAGGTCGCTGCCGAGCTTGGGGTGACCGTGATGCATGGCACCCCCGCCTGATCCCTGCTCGCTCGCGGGTGTCCGGGCCGATTCCCCGGGCCCGGACACCCGCCAACCCGGAGAGAGACCATGTTCACCGCGATCATCAGCAAACTCAACGACCTTGAGCTGACGTTTCTGCTGCTCGTCCTGATCGTCGCAGGCGCCGCGGTGCTTAGCTCGTTCGCCCAGGCGATCGGCCGCCGCCGCACTGAGCCCCGCGAAGCGCCAGTCGGCCAGGACGATGCGGGGGCGGGCGCGTGATCACGCTCATCCTCTCCTGGTCCCTCCCGGGTGCCTGGGTGTTCGTCGTGGTTGTCGGCTGCGGGTCCTGGGTCTGGTTCCTCACCGAATGGCTGAGGGAGAAGCGGAGCCAAGCGCCAGCCAGCCAGGACGGCCCCGCAACCGAGCGAGCGCTCAGCCTTTCCCCCGGCCGGGACACCCCACGACCCGACAGGCACTCATGAGCGTCGTCGGCTACAAGGCCCGCAACCACCCGCAGCAGGTCGACAAGCGTGGTTCACACAGTGCGGTTGACGACCGCGCCACACCACCCGAAGTCTTCGGACTGCTCAACGAGCGTTTCCGGTTCACGATCGACGTCGCCGCCTCGGCCGCACTCGCACCCGAACCTTTCCCGGTGGCTGAGCAAGGCATGGCAGCAGCACACCGGCGCCGAGGTGATCGTGATGCTCGCCCCGGCCAACCGGACCGAGCAGACGTGGTGGCAGCAGCATGTTGAGCCGTACCGTGATCGCCCTGGTGGCGTGCTGCGGACAGAGTTCTTGCCGGGCCGGATCCGTTTCCTGGCGCCGGGGCAGGGCGTCATCAAGCCGAACGAGCGGCCCCCGTTCGGGTGCTGCCTGCTGATTTGGGGGGACTTGCATGAGTCCCCATTGGACTTGATTCTATTTCCCGGTACTGTTAATCTTCCCCCATCAGATAGGGAGTGTTTTCATGGATGAACTAGCCGCCGTTGACCCCGGTCCCACCGAGGACCAGGTCGCGGACTGGAATGAGCACGACGCGCACGCCTACGGCCTGATCCCGGACGTTCCGGACGACCCGGCACCTGGTGACGGTGAGATCCACCACGACCCCGGCGCGGGGGAGAGCGGGCCGGTGCCGCCGTTGTGCTACCACCGCGGCGGCGACACCCGCGACCCCACCAGCTGCGAGGAATGCGAGAACGACCAAAACCACGACAAGACCGTCCGCCACCTCCTCGGCGAACTCGCCGGCCACGTCCACGACGCCACCGTTCACGTCGCCCACGCCTACCAGCCCATCAGTGAGTTGACCGGCCGGTTCTACGACATTGAGCTGGCGGAGTCGGCGGATGGGCAGGACATCAAGGACGAGCTGACTGTGGCGGCGAGGGCGTTGCGGAACGTGGAGCGGGCCGTGAAGGGCCGTGCGCTGCTGCTCGCGGAGGGCTGACCCGTGGCCGCTGCTAAGACTGCGCTCGCGCCGATCGAGAAGACCAGCATGTTCCCGGCGTTCCGTTCCGGGCGGCGGGAGTGCTGGTCTGCCCGCACTACGGACGGCGTGTGGCTGTTCGAGCGGCTGGAGGTCGCCGGCACCCCGTGGTCGGTCACCCACGCCGAGACCAAGACCGAAGTGACCTGGACCGGTACTCTCCGCGGTGGCCGCGCCTACGTGGCTGCTGGGCACGCGCAGGCGGACCTGGACCGGTTGCTGGCGCACGGCCGGGGCGAGCACGACGCCCAGCGGGAACCCGCTTGCGGGTGGTGCTGAGCCGTGGGTGAGGTCCGCGCCAAAGACGTGACGGTGGAGAAGGTGTTTCGTGCCCGCTGCCATCTTCCCGGTTGCGGGTGGACGGGCCCCGACCGGGCCGCGTTCGCGGAGGCTGGTGACGACCGGAGTGGTCACCTGACCTGGCACCGGATGACCCAGGACATGGCGCCTCACGCGACGGGAGGTGCTGAGCGGTGACCCGAACCCTGGTCGCTCCTGGCCAACTGGACCTGTTCGCCCCGCCGCCCCCGCAGGTGCCCCGGTGCCTGTACCGGTCCGAGACGCGCGGCTTGGTCGCCCGGCTAGTGGAGTTCGAGGCGTGGCAAGAGTGCCACGGGTCGTTTGGGTCCCTGGTCGAGTCGCACGCCTGGACCCCGCCTGCTTGTGCCCCAATGGAGTCCACCTCCCGGTGCCAGCCAACGGAGTTGTCGGCGGACCTGCGCCCGCACACCTGGAAAGCGAATCCGGTACCACCACCATGCGGCTGCTGGGACATCGACGAACTCATGTACCGGGGTGCCTGCACCGGCTGTGCCTGGGAAGGCCCACCGGTCACCAGCCACAACCTTGCCGTCGAGGATGCCTGCGGTCATGCCCACCCCGGCTGGTGGGACCTGCCCACGGTCCCACGGGTCCCGGAAGGGATCAGCGGCGACTCTGCAACCGCGCGCAAACGAATCAACGGCTGGCTGGCCAAGGTCCGCGCGGTTTACCCGGCCGGATGGCTTGAGGCTGGCGGACCGATCCGCACCCTCCGCTACCGGGACGAGTCCCGGCATGTGGAGAAGGCCACTCCGTTCGGCGGCTACGACCTCGCCGTCGTCAAGGCGGGAGCGGCCCAGTGAGCCGCCCGCGCCGACCCAGCCAACTCGCGGTAGCCCGGTCGCTGACCTGGGCCCTGGTGGGCTACGGGGCGTTTGACTTCCTGCTCCTGGCCACCGGTGGCCGGTGGTTCCGGTGACCCGGGGCGCGCTGACCGCGGCGTCCGCCGTGTTCGCGGTCCTCGTCGCCCTGGCCGTGGCGGTTGTCGTGCATGACGCCACCGCGCACCTGACCCGGGTACTCGGCCATGGGTGACCTGGCGGGCGCCCGTGCCGCGTACCAGGACGCGTGGGGGAGGGCCTGCGCCGCGTTTGAGACGGTCATGGCCCCCGCCCGGGCCCGGTACGAGCGGGCGGTCGCCAAGGCCCGGCAAGCCCGGAAGACGGACCCGAAAGCGATGCTTCCTCGCGCAGCGGTCATCGAGTGGCAGCAGGCCGGCCGGGAAGCCGCTACCGCGTTCGAGGGGATCGAGTACCCGGCACGCCAGGCCATTGATGCGGTCCTGGCCCAACACAAGGGAGTGAGCAAGTGAGCAGACACAGGCGCCGTCGCAGGCGTTTCCGCCCCCGTATCAGGTTCGGGCTCCGTGGCCCCTACATCCGGTGGTGGTGACCGATGCCTGACCCCGAACCGGTCACCCTGAGCACCCTCGGCCCGCACAGCCCGGAGTACACCCGGAGGGTCGCCGGGGTGGCGGCCGAAGCGGTCCGTGTGCTCAACCACGCCACCGGCAACCACGCCGCCGAAGCGCTGGAATTCCCGTCCGACGTGGACACGGTTCTCGCGCACCTGGAAGCGCTCGCCGCCATGTTGCCCCAGTTGCACGGCCAGCTCCTCGCGTGGCTCCAAGACCAGAACTCGGCCGGGCGGATCCGCCTCGATCACGGGCGAGACTCTGTTGCCGCGGTGATGGAGGTCGGCATGGACCTGCTCGATGCGAGTGTGGCGGCCGGCCGGTTGCAGGACGCGCTGACGGCGGCCCGGTGCTGGACGGCGACGATGGCCGCGGCTGGGGGAGGCACCGATGGCTGAGCCCGTGCCTGGAATGAGCGCGTGCCAGGCGGAATCGCTGGACGGCCACGAGCACAGCGAGGATGTCACCGAGTACGTCGCCATCTGTGTGCGGGGCCATGCGCGGCGCGGGCTGGTCTGCGGGGCCTGCGCCCGGCCGCTGCGCCACCGCGGCCCAGCGGCGGTGACATGCGCCGAGTGCCCCGAAGACGACCCCCGTCCCCGCGTGCTGATACCTGCTAATGACTGGGACGCGATAGTAAGCGAGGAGGGCACCGATGGCTGAGTTCGACACCCTCGTGGCCGCCCTGCGCCAGTGGGCTCGCGACCGTGATTCCCAGCAGGTCACCGCCGCCGTGGAACTGCTGATCTGGCACGAGCACTGGCTACGGCGCAAGGACTTCGTCACCCGGTGTATCCGCACGATCGGCGGTGCCACCGTCATCCGGTGGGCTAACGCCCGGGAGTTCAGCGACTGGGTAACGGAGGGCGGTTCGGACGCGCCCCGTGCCTCGACGAGCGAGGCGGCGATCCTGGATCTGGCCGTGGCGCTGGGGGAGGACCGTTTCCGGCTGGCCAACTTCGGTACCGCGCACCGTCAAGCCGTAGCGCGCGCTGTCGCTGCCGCCGTTGGGCTCGCCGACCCACGGGAGGTGTCCTGATGGGCGGCAGCCTCAGCGAACGCGACGACCTGACCTTGCGCACCGTAGCCCTCATCGAAGGAACCACCGTCGCCGAGCAACGCCGGGAAGCCATCCGCTACTACGCCCGGCAGGCACGCCTGGACCCGGACGTGGCGAAGATCGTCCGCCTGATGCTGGCCTCACGCCGCCGCCGGGAGAACGGCGCCAGCAACGTGATCGAACTGAGAGGCGCCCGCTGATGGCCGCGCTGATAGCTGACCCCTGGGTGGTCGCTGGCTTCTGCCTGAGTTTCCTCGCCGGTTTCGCCGTGGCCCCGTTCATCGTGGCGCCCTTGTACCGGTGGTGGAGGCGCAAGCGTGGCTGACATGCGTGCCCTGAGCGTCCAGCAGCCGTGGGCGGCTTGCATTACCTACTTGGGCAAGGACGTGGAAAATCGCACCTGGCCATGCCAGCGCCGGATATGGGGCGCTCGTATCGCCATCCACGCCAGCAAGGGAATCGACCTTCCCGACTTCGTCCCCGGCCCCCTGGCGGACGGCTGGCCGAGCCTGTTCGCCGGGCAGGCCGAGTGGGACGCCTGGCGCGCGGCGGCAGCGGGCGCGAACCCGCAGAAGCTAGCGGACTGGCCGGCGAAGATTCCCCTCGGTGCTGTTGTTGCGGCCGCCACGATCGCGGACTGCCACTGGCACGAGGACTGCACGGGAGGTGAAGATCCGCGTCCGTGCTCACCCTGGGCCGCGTTCGGGCAGTGGCACTGGCGGCTGGAGAACGTCCGTCCGCTCGCCGAGCCCATCCCGTGCCGGGGCGCGCTCGGCTTGTGGCAACTCCTCGGGGACGTGGAGCGAGCCGTACGGGGGCAGTTGGATGCCTGACCCATTTCGTGAGCTAGTTACCGGTTCCCGCATGTACGGGGACCTCGCCACGATCCGCACCGTCATGATCGAAGCCCAAGCCGACCGGCCACCCGGGCGGATGACCTTGGTGCACGGTCAGTGCCCACCCCGGCACCCGCACACGAAACGCCCGATCCCGTGGAAGGTCGCCGAGCGCCTGTCCCGCATCGAACAGTCCTACCTCCGCGGCGCCGACTGGCTGGCCGCCTGGATCGCTGTTGATCTCGGCTGGGTGACCGAGCCGCACCCGGCTGACTGGGAGGGCCCGTGCAGGCCCACCTGCCAACGGGGCCACCGGCGCGGGGGACGCCGCGGGTCGATTTGCCCGGCGGCGGGGGACTACCGCAACGAGGACATGGTCGCTACTGGCGTGCTCAGGTGTGACGGGTTCCTCCTCCCGTGCCGCGACCCCGGCTGCCGCCGGACGGAACCGCACGCCACCCACGGGGCCGACGGGTGCCTGACACTGGCAGAGGCAGCAGGCATAAGAACGGAGCGTCACACCTGATGGCTGACAAGGGATTGAACGTCTCACCCGGCTTGGTACTGCCGCTGGACGCGATCACCCAGTCGATCGCGCTCCTCGCGGTCCGCCGGGCCGGCAAGGCGCTCGCGCTGGACACGAAGGTGCCCACCCCAGCCGGCTGGTCAACGATGGGCGAACTTCGCTGCGGTGACCAGGTGTTCAATGAGCAAGGCAGTCCCTGCACGGTGACCGATGTATGGCCCGTGCTGCATAACCGGCCCTGCTTCGAGATCACCTTTAGCGATGGCTCGGTGATCGTCGCTGACGCTGAACACCAATGGCTGGCGGACACCAAGCGGTCCCGGCGCTGGTACCACAACGGCTGGGCCAACAAGGTCTGCGCCGAGATAGTCACGACCGAGCGGATGGCCGCCACCCTGAAAGCGGCAGGAGGTCGTGAGAACAACTACAGCATCCCTGTGGCCGCTCCACTGCGGGGGATGCCAGCGGCGCTGCCGATCCCGCCGTACACCCTCGGTGCGTGGCTCGGCGACGGGGCATCGGCTACCGGCAGCATTACCTCGGCAGACCCGGAGATCATCGGTGAGATTGAGGCCGAGGGGGAGACGGTCTGGGTGATCCCGTCGACCGCCAAGGAGAACCACGCGAGCTACCGGGTGAAGCACCTGGAGCCCCGCCTCGGCTCACTCGGCCTGCGATGGAACAAGCACATCCCGCTGGCTTACCTCCGGGCATCGGAAGACCAGCGCCGGGCGCTGCTGGCCGGCCTGCTGGACACCGATGGCTACGCCAGCAAGCGGGGTCATATCGAGTTCTGCTCTACGAAGGAGAGGCTGGCCCAGGACGTGTATCACCTGGTGGCCAGCCTCGGCTACAAGCCGACTCTGCGGAGCAAGATAGCTCGTTTCTACGGCAAGCCATGCGGCACGGTATGGACCATCGGCTTCAGGTCGCCTGACAAGGTGTTCAGATTGCCGCGGAAGGTCGCACGCCAGATCGTGGCCGGCGCGCCTTCGGGGCGTCGGTACGTGGTGACCGTGAACCCGGTACCGAGTGTGCCCGTCCGCTGCATTGCGGTTGACAGCCCGAACCACCTTTACCTCATTGGCGAGGCCTGTATCCCGACCCACAACAGCAACGCCGCCGCGGTGGTGGCCGAGGAGATGCACCACGCCGGGCTCCCGTGGGTGGCGATCGACCCCAAGGGCGACTGGTGGGGCCTGCGCTCCTCGAAGGACGGCACCGGCCCCGGGCTGCCTATCCCGATCTTCGGCGGCCTCCACGGCGACATGCCCCTGCTCCCCGAAGCCGGGCACCTGATCGCGGAACTGATCGTGGAGCACAACCTGACGTGCGTCCTGGACGTGTCCGAGTTCGCGTCGAAGGCCGCGCAGATGCGGTTCCTCACCGACCTGGGGGAGCGGCTGTTCCGCCTGCACGGCAAGCATCCGCAGCCACGGCACCTGTTCCTTGAGGAGGCCGATGACTTCATCCCCCAGGTGGTGCGCGCCGAGATGGCCCGCTGTGTGGGCGCGTGGACGAAGATCGTGAAGCAGGGCGGTTCGCGTGGCCTCGGGATCACGATGGTTTCCCAGCGGTCGGCTGTGGTGGCGAAGGACGCGCTGACCCAGGCGGAAACGCTGATCGCGTTGCGGACGACCAGCCCGCAGGACCGGAAGGCCATCGCGGGATGGGTGGACTATCACGCGGTTGCCCGCGAACTGGTGGACTCGCTGCCCGGCTTGGACGACGGCGAGGCGTGGGTGTGCTCCCCGCACTGGCTCGGCCGCCACGGCCAGCCGCCGATCCAGCGGATCCGGTTCCGGCAGCGAGCCACGTTCGACTCCGGGGCGACCCCGGCCATGAGGCAGGCACGCCGGCCGGCGACGCTCGCGGACATCGACCTCGGGGCGCTGCAGGGCCGCATGGAAGCGGTGGTGGAGAAGGCCGCCCAGGATGACCCGAAGGCGCTGCGGCGGAAGATCGCGGAACTCGAGCGGCGGCTCGCGGCCAGCGCTGGCACTGACGCGAGGGTTGCGGCACTGCAAGCCGAGGCGGACGGCCTGCGAGCCGAACTCGCCAAGACCCTGGCGCGGCCAGCGGAGCGGGTGACGGTGCCCGTGCTGGCCCCTGATGCGGTGGCCGGTCTTGAGCGTGTGGCCGAGACGCTGCGAACCGTTGCGGAGGTGGTGGGTGGCCACGCGGCCAGTGTGACGGCGGTCCTCCACCACGCGGAGGGCGCAACGCCATCTCCCGCGCTGGCCGCGGTCCCGCGCCCGGCCGCCGTTACTGCCCCGGCGACCGCCCCCAAGGCCACGGTGGCGTCCCCGGTACCGCCAGCCAGCAACGGGACCGGGCCAGAGCCGCTGGTGCTCAGCAAGGCGCACCGGGCGGTCCTGGCCGTTCTGGCGCAGTTCCCCGAGGGGCGCACCAAGCGCCAGATCGCCATGCTTACCGGCTATTCATCCAAGAGCGGGGGGTTCAACGGCACCCTGGCTGGGCTGCGCAGCGCCGAACTTGTCCATCGCGGTGACCCCGTTGTGATCACCGAGGCGGGGATAGCCGCCCTCGGCGACGAGTGGGAGCCGCTGCCCACCGGGGCCGCGCTGATCGACTACTGGATGGCCCAGCTCGCCAGAGCCGAAGGTGGCATCCTCCGGGTGCTCCTGGACGCATACCCGGATGCTGTGCCCAAGGCCGAGATCGCGGCCCGGCTGGATTACTCGCCTACTAGCGGCGGCTTCAACGGTGCCTTGGCCCGCTTGCGTGGCCTCCTGCTTGTGGAGGACAGCAAAGAGGGTCTGCGGGCCGACGAGACCCTGGCCCAGCACGCCCCAAGGTAAGGCGTTCCCTACCTTCCGGGCTAGGGTGTTGCCCACTGTTGTGCGCTTATGCTCGGTCCCACGTGGCTCTGTGTCAGCAAGCGGGTGGGTTCCGTGTTCAAGTGGGTCAACCTGTTCGGGAACAGCCCGGCTCTCAGGTGCCCCGGTTGCGGCGCCACCGTCAGCGTCGACCTCGGCTACTGCGTGGTCTGCCGGACTACCAGGCCACCCGTCCCGGCCACCGGCGGGGAGGATCACCGCCCGACCGTGTCACTGCGAGGGCCAGCGGCCCGGGAAGCCGGGGCTGCCCCGGGCTCGGTCAAACCGACTGCCGCGATCCCTTGCGAGATGGCAGGGGGGCGCCTCCCCGCCGGCCCAGCCCCGCACCCATGGAGGAACCATGCGACTCAGGAAGGTTGCCGCCGTGGCCGCCGTGCTGCGCCAGCGTTCGCGGCCCCGGCGCACCCCACCACCGTCCACGCCGTAGCTGACAGCGGCGCCTTCTACCACGGCTAAGGCGAGCCGGTGATGGGACTAACCTGGATCAGGTCGTCGCACAGCTTCTCCAACGGCCAGTGCGTCGAGGTCGCCCCCCTGCCCAACGGCCAGGTCGCCGTCCGCGACTCGAAAGACCCCGACGGCCCCGTAGTCGTCTACACCCGGGACGCGTGGCGGGCGTTCATCGGCCCGCTAGGATCTCCCCGGCACCAGCTGCGGCGCATCCGGGGCCTGTGGCTTGAGTAAGCTCCCCGTCGCCGCTAGCTCGGTCATCCGGCTCCTGTTCCCAGTTCGTCGGGGGAGGGGAGGCTCAGCCGGTCCACAGCGGCCCGGAGCGCCCGGCCGGGGCGCCGGTCATAAGCGGCGGTTGTAGTCGCCGAGGCATGCCCGGCGAGCTTCTGCGCCTGCACCAGGTCCCCGCCGGCGTCGATGAAGTCCCCGATGAAAGTCCTGCGAAAGTCGTGCGTCGACAACGGGGGCAGCCCCGCCTGCTCGCGGCGCTTATTGACGATGTACCCGACGGTCCGGGTGGCGAGCGGCCGGTTGCGGATGCGGCCCAGCCGGTCGATGACCCGGAACATGTGACCGCGGCGGGCTCCGCTGGCGACGAGCCACCGGTCGAGGTAGGAGATGGCGGCACGGTGAAGGTAGACGGTTCGTTCCTTATTGCCCTTGCCGATGACCCGGAGGGCGCGGTCGCCCGGGTCGTACCGCTCGATGAGCGCACTGGCGACCTCGGCCCGCCGGATCCCGGTGGACTGGAGGACGGCGATGATCGCCGCGTCCCGGATGCCAAGCACGGTGTTGTCGTCGGCGGCGCAGCAGCGGAGGAGCGCGATGGTCTCGTCGTCGTGGATGTTGCGGCCGACCAGTTCTCGGCTGCCCTTGGCCTGTTTGATGCTGATGGCCCGCTGGTATTCCTCGGCGGGCATGAGGCCGAGTTTCCAGGCTTCCTCTAGGACGCCGCGGATGGCGGACAGGTGCTTGTTGACGGTACTGGGCGCGTCCCACCGTTCGATCAGCTTCGTGCGGAGGAGAACGACGTAGGGGTAGCGGAGGGTTTCCCAGGGGACCTGCTCGCCAAGATCACGCGGAGGGTCGGACACGGGTTCGATCCGCATGATCATGGCGGCGATGCGATCAAGGCATCGGCGCATCGACCGCTCGGCTTCTCCGGTGAACCGCGCAAGGTAGACCCAGTAGGGATTCTCTGGGCGCGGGCGTACCGGTGGTGGCTCGGCCAGGTCTAGGCGCACCGGCGCCAGTTCGAGTTCGCTCATGCGGTGACTCGCTCCCGCAAGCGCCGGAACTTGGCCACGGCCGAATCCTTGGAGGTGCCGAGGATTTCCCCGATTCGCGTCCACGAGGCTTGCGGGTGCTCGGCGCGCACCACGGCGACCGCCATCCATGACGTTGGCCACTCGGGGTGCTCTGGCCGCAGTGCGATAGCGCGCCGGGCTACAGGCACGTCCCGGGTTGCGGCTCCATGTGTCCGGGTCTCGTTGAGTTCCGGGGAAAACCTGCGCCCCGGCTGCTGACCAGGGCGGCCGCGGGCGACGTGGGCGCAGCCGCCTTTACGCTTCCCCTTGCGCCGCCCGGACACGACCACGCACCGCTGGCCGGCCGGGGCACCGCACACTTGGCACTCGTCTTGTTCGCTGCGTCGGCAAACGTCACACATCGGGGGCCTTCCGCGGGGATCGGAACTGCCGGGAATAACCATTCCCGGCTACGCCAATTCTAGGGTGTTTGCCCTGGTCGTGGCGTACCCCGGCGCGGCGTGTCGGGTGGTATCCTCGCGCTCGATCCCCGGTCCCCCGTGCTACGATCAACGTCCGCGAGTGGGGACGCTGTAGCACGCGACTTCCGCCACTCAGGCAGCCCCCGGCCCGCGCTCACTCATACTGGGCGTGGTACGGGGGGCTCTCGCATTCCCTACGTACAAATCGGGTATGTTTCAGTCCCCGATGCGGGTCGCTGTGGCGGACTGGCCGTCCTCCGCGATCTTGATGATGTAGCGGCCCGGCTCGGTCAGCGGCGTCGTGATCGGGACTGTCGTCACGCCCGGTGGAAGCGAGACCATCATCGAGTGATGCTGTGCCTCGGCGTCGTAGTGGCCGTGCTCGTTGAGCGTGCAACGCCCCCACCAGGTGCCGTACACCGGATCGTGGTGGTTCAGCCCGGCGTGCTCAGCGAGCATTAGGTCGCAAGTCAGGAACGCCATCGAGCCGTCGCGGAAGTCGTGCAGGCGCAACTCGGCTGCACACTCGGTGGCTGCGGCCGGTTCGCTCACCCTCTGATCGTCTCACGCTCAGTAAACCGCCACCGGTCGGCCGAGCCGCCCGCGGTGAGCATGGCCCGGCACGCGCCTTCGCAGCCGCCCTGGACGTCGCACCGGATCAGTTGGTAGCGGGTTTGGTCCGGTCCCCAGCCGAGTACGGTCTGGCTGTTGTGCGGGCACCCGTAGTGCGGGCAGGCGCCGAGGACCGGCACCGGGCCGAACCCTGGAAACCAGGTGACTTCCCCCGGTTCGCTCACGCCTCTGATGGTCTCACGCCCGCTACCGTAGACCGCGTGACCGACTTGAGGCGCCCCATGGAGGCAACGGAGATCCGCCGCGAGTTGGCGCGCGGCGCGGAACCAGGGAAGCTGCACATACAACCAGGCGGCCAGGTGTTCTCCGCGCCGCTCCCTCGGTGCCCTACCCACGGTCAGATGAGCCGCGGGGAAGGCCACTGGGTGTGCCACGGGTTCGACGGCGAAGGTTGCGACTATGAGGTCACCGACGAGGATGCAGACTGGCAGTACATCGGGACGGTTGACTCGATCACGCTGTCGCCTATTCCTGGGTTCGGGCTGCCCGGGTTGTAGCCCTGCGAGCTTGTAGGTGCCACTCCCCCGCTTACCCCACGCCCAGGGCGGTCACGGTTCGGTAACGGCCCAGACGGGCACGATCTCGATGCGGGGCGGTTGACGGAACCCGGTCTTGTGCACGACCACCTCCCGGATCAGCGTCTTGAGCATGGTGCGCCGCACCCCGGCCGGGAACGTGTGCCACTCTTCCACGAGCCCCACCGCGACCGGCAGGTACTCGCCGGTGTTCGTCGCCTCCGCCGTAGTCACCGCGGCGAGCTGCGCCCGCACCTCGCCGAGTTCGGCCACGGCGTCGGCGCGGGCTTTCTCGTACGCCTCCCGCGGCGTGCTGGTGTCGTCGGCTTGCCGGGCCAGCAGGGTCGCGATCCGGTTGACCAGCTTGGTCTCCTGGGCGCGCAGCCGACCGGCCTGGGTGTGCGTGCGCTTGGCGACCCGGGACCGCGCGGCCACCGTGGCCGCCTGGGCCTCGATGTCGGCGGCCAGGTGCGAGAGCCATTCGAGGACGGTTTCCTCCGCCGTGTGGGAGCGCACGAACGCGCCGGTCGGGCAGTCGCCATGCTCGCCGCGCCGGGGGCACCGGTACCCCCACCCGGTGACCGCGTAGTTGTGGACCACGGTCAGGTTGTGCCTGCAACCACCACAGACAAGCACGCCGGACAGCGGGTACACCGGGTCCCGGGACCGTGGCGGGGTGCTGGCACGCTCAGCCCACCGTGCCCTGAACGCGGCCCACAGTTCCGGGCCGATCACCGGCTCGTGGGCGCCGGGCAGGTACAGGACGCTGCGGCACTGGTTCACGGTCCGCCCGCACTTGCACGCCCGGTCGTGGACACGCAGCAGCCCGGCGCCGAACCCGGAGGCGAGCACCTGGGCGACGGAGGTGTGCGCCCACCGTGCGCCCCGCATGGTGAGGTGGCCTTCGGTGTTGAGCCACCGGGCCAGGGCCCGCGGCCCCTCCCCCGCCACATACCGCTCATACAAGCTGGCCAGGACCGGCCCGGTCACCGGGTCAGGTTCGTATCGCTCCCCCGCCGGGTCATCCGGGTCGCGGCGGTAGGTGTGCTTGCGGTCGGGGTCGGGGATGCGGCCGAGGCGCTGGTACCCGAACCGGGGTGTCCCGGCCGCGGGCAGCTTGCGCCCGCTGGTTCGCTGCGAGTGCACCGCTTTCCACGCCTCCCCGATCTGGTCCGACTGGAGCTCGGCGACGGCGAAGGCGTTGGTGCGCCCGTACCGGCCGATGGCTGTCTCAACATCGAAAGGCTCGGTGACGGAGATGACGCCGCCGCCGGCTTGCTCGACCCGGTGGACGTTGGCGAGGGAACCGACAGCGGTCCTGCCCCACCGGTCGTACCGGTAGACGCCGATTTCGGCCGCGTCGCCGTTGCTAATCCCGGCGATGGCCTGGGTGACCCTGCGTTTGAAGTTGCGCCCGGTGTCGTCGAGGTCGCGGACCCAGTAGACGATGCGGCGCCCGTTGAGCGCGGTCCACCGGGTGATGGTGGTCTCCTGGATCTCGGGTGAGATCATGGCCTCGCGGCCCCAGCTGACCCTCACGTACCCGATCATCGGCACGAGTTCACCCACCCAGGCAGCATACCTCCGTTAGGGCGGTTTGGTAGTGTTGTTCACTAGCGTTATGCTCAAAGTGCCCTAACGTCCTCCCCCGCTCTGACCTGCGAAGGAACCGCCGTGTACCGTCCCGTTGTCATCATTGCCCTGACCGCTGTCACCTGGACGGCGTTTGTTGTGGTCGCTACCGTGGCCAGGAACCGTGCACGTGCCCGGGACACGGGATGATCCCGGCGGGAATGGGTTGCGCCCGCGCCGCCTGTCACCTTGGGGGGCCAGCGGAGGCGGCGCGGGCCGGTTGGGGGCTGGGTCGGCAGCCCAGCCTTGGCGGGATCGCCCACCAGGATGATCCCCGCCCCGGCAGCGGCCTACTCGTGGCGTGGCGGTGAGTGATCTCTGGCAGCGGGGCTGGTAAGGAGGCGTCTTGTACGGACAGTGACCAGCCGGGTAACGTTAGTGTTTTCGGGCATGCGAAAAAGGGCGCCCGGCCGCCCCATCCCCCCGTGGGGGACAGAAGCGGCCGGGCGCCCCTTTTCTGCTGGTTACGCGACCAGGGTCACAGGCGGCGGCTGTACTCGCCCGAAGCTCCCGCCGCCTTCGCGTACTTCGGCGTGGCCTGGGAGTGGACGAAGAACGCGGCCAGCGCGAGCAGCAGGGCATCGACCAGGGAGACCGAACTGGCGGTCACGTGCGGGACATTGAACGCGACCAGGACGGTGATCATGGCGTTGATGAAGCCGGTCAGGAGCGCGACGGTGAACTTGTCCGTCAGCAGGCCGACGGCGAGGCCGGCGCCGGCCGCGACCGCGGCCTCGATGACGCCGGCGGTGCCGGCGGTCAGGTGGCCGCTGGCGATGAAGAACGCGAGGATCGTCTGGGCGAGCGCAGCGAGCAGCGCAGGGTATCTGGACACGGTTCGGCCCTCCTTGTGGACCTTGGTGGGGTGCGGCGGGACTGCCCCGCCATTGGGGGCTGGTCAGCCCTGGGGGACGTACTGGAGGTCGGAGAGAAGCTGCTCGAGGTCGAGGCCCTCGATGGAGTCGCCGTTGGCGGTGACCCAGTCCTCCGAGACCACGCACCAGGCTTCCTCCGCGTAGTGCCGCTGGAAGCCCCGGGTGGTGTGCTGGACCGCTCCCCACGTCACGTACCGGAGGACGCCGATGCCGCCCACGGAGCGCTCCTGGAGGGCGATGCAATGGCCGCCGGCGATCGGGCTGGATGGCTGCCAGTCCCACGGCTGGCCGTTGGCGAACTCGTCCTCGGCGCTTTGCGGCAGGTTCACTCCGACGTAGACGGAGCCGAAGGTGTTGAGCACTTGGGCGAGGAGGATCTCGTCGGCGGGGTTGCCGAACGCCGCGTACCCGGCGATCTTGTGGAGGCGGCCGGTGGCGTCGGTCATGCCCGTGGTCTTGAGGTAGTTCAGGACGTCCTGCATGACCGCACCGTTGTCCGTGGACGGGTCGCCGGGGACGTAGCCGCTCACAGCGGAGTAGGCGGTGATGATCTCCTGGTCGCTGAACAGGGGCTCGCCGTGGCCGCCGTAGATGGACATCGCGGCGAACATGTGCGCGGCGCCGGCGATCGTGCAATCGCCGATCTGATCATTGGCCGCCATCTGCCAGTCGGTCACGTCCGAGCACCGGTCGATGATCCCGCTGGCCGGTGGCAGGTTCCCGACCCGCAGGGGCCCGTACACGTAGTCCTCCAGGCGGGGGGCGAACCGGGTCAGGTCGCGCGGGAGCCGGCCGCGCTTTCCGGGCGTGCGGGTGGGGTTGGCCATGGTTGTCCTTCCGTTTACGAGGGGTGCGTGGTGAAGTAGGTCAGGCCGGCCGGCGGGACGGCTTTGCCGAGCGCGGCTAGTGCTGGGCCGGCCAGCATCCCGAGCTGGGTGTAGAGCCGGGCCTGCTCGGCCAGGAAGCCCTCAACGGTCATGTGCCGGCTGGTCGCATAGCCGGCGAGCGTTGTCTTCCCGTCGGTGGTGTGCCGGTACGGTGGACCCGGCGCCGGCGCGGGGGGCGGCTGGAACGATGCGATCCACGCGTCGAGGGCGGTCCGGGTGCCGTTGAACCCGTCCGCGTCGACGCCGTTGCGGAGTCCCCATTGCCACCATGTCCACCGCGCCCACGGCGGCGGCGGCACCGGGGCGGTGCTGGCGGGGTAGGCGAGCCACAGCGGCCACCTCCCGAGCCCTTGGCAGTGGCCGGTGGTGGCGAAGTCGATGTAGGTGTAAACACCCTTCGGGTTGTGCGGGCGGAGCGTGTGCAGCTCGGCCATGAACGCGGCCGCGCACGCCGATGTCGCCGCCGGGGACGCGCCTACGGTTTCGCTGTCGAGCCACAGCATGTCCTGATCGACGAGGCCGATCTTGGCGAGCGTGTCGACGAAGTACCGGGCTTGCGCGGCGCCGGAGAGTGTGGGGTCGAGGAAGTGGTAGGCGCCGCGGTGCAACCCGCACGCCCGGATCTCCCGGTGGTTCCAGGTGGCGTCCGGGTCCGGGGACACGGTGCCGGGGGCGCCGAGGCCTTGCGTGACCCGGTAGATCCCGGCTGCCAAACCGGGGTAGGTGCGGGCCGCGCGGGCCCAGTCGTACGCGCCCTGGAAGTCGCTGACGTCGAGGGCCTGGGCGCTGGCGACGCCTTCGACGGGGTCGTAGGTGCGGAGCATCACGGTGGGGTCCTTTCCGGTGCGTCAGGGTGGCCGGAACGGTGGCCGTGGTGCTCGCTGTGCCGCTGGTGGATGTGCTCGCGCGTGGGCGGCTTCCCGCCGAAGTCAGGATGGTGGCGGTGACAGTATTTGAAGGCCCCGTCGGCGGCTGGGTACTTGCCGACCCACAGGCACCTTGGCTCGTGGCAGTTGATATGTGACCAGTGCAGGTAGACGCCATGCGCGACGGCGGTGAGGATCGCGTACTCGCCCAGGTCGGAACCGAAGCCCGAGAAGAACCCGTAGTACGGGCCTGGCTCGTTGACGGTGCCTGTGTGGACCTCGATCCACCACCAGACCTGTTCCCGGCGCACGATCAGCAGGGGGATGCCGAAGATCAGGACGATGGCCCCGATGCGGCGTAGCCATTTCACGGCGCGGCCACGTTCAGCGTCACCTCAAGCCCGTTGGCTTGGTCGAGCACCAGGCCGTCTGTTGCGCCGAGGCGGCGGAGTTCGGCGCACCATGCCTCGACGTCGGCCAGGGTGAACGGGCGGTATGGTTCGCTTTCTGCGTCGATTTCCTCGGGGCCGGTCGCGGCGCAGGTCACGGTGACCGTGTTGACCCGGCGCTCCGCCGGCTGGTGGCCGCTCACAGGACCGGGCTCTCGCACCGGGCGCACACCCGGTACCCGAAGGAGTCCTCGACGGGGAAATGGCCGAACCGGCGCCCGCAGCGGACGCGGCGCCACGCGCCACGCCACCAGACCCAGAACCCGCGGGACGGCATGTAGAAAGTAGCGTCGGTGGTCATGTGCCTACGCGCTCCTCCGTGTCCCAGCCGCGCTGGTCCACCCAGATGAACTCGCCGCGTTCGCCGACCGGCAGGTGAAGCCGGCACCCGCAGCAGTACGTCGCGCCGTAGAAGCCCGGCTGGCGGGCGTAGGTTTCGGCGATCGCCTGCCCCATCGTGGTGACGGTGCCGCAGCCTTTGCCCACCTTGTCCAGGTCGGCCTGCGTCCAGAGCCGGCCCAGGCTCGGG
>Ga0070707_100001488_pt1 | contig 22852 bp, 23 predicted proteins | sample KBSK5502metaG_FD_65468 | JGI IMG/M metagenome (GOLD analysis project Ga0070707, IMG submission 65468) | Corn, switchgrass and miscanthus rhizosphere microbial communities from Kellogg Biological Station, Michigan, USA - KBS K5-50-2 metaG | ecosystem: Host-associated > Plants > Roots >...
GTCGACATGCCGGTCGGGACGGCGAAGTGCTACGCGCATCGCGCGCGTGCAGGGTTGCGCACACGGCTGAAGCGCGACGTGGCGTGACGATCGCTCTACCTCTCGACCGCGCCGCCATCGAGGCGATCCTGCCGCACCGCGAGCCCTTCCTCCTGATCGACGAGGTGCTCGAGCTCGAGCCCGGTGAGCGGGTGGTCGCCCTCAAACGTGTGCGCGAGGACGAGTGGTACTTCCGTGGCCACTTCCCCGGGAGGCCGGTGATGCCCGGCGTGCTGATCGTCGAGGCGATGGCCCAGACGGGCGCAGTCGCTGTCCTCTCCGAGGAGGAGAACTGCGGTCGGATCGCTCTCTTCGCGGGCATCGACGACACTCGCTTCAAGCGGATCGTCGTGCCGGGCGACGAGCTCGAGCTCGAGTGCACGCTCGAGCAGGTTCGCGGCCCGATCGGCAAGGGCCGCGCGCGGGCAACGGTCGACGGACAGCTCGCCGCCCGCGGGACGCTGACGTTTGCGGTGGAGCAGTCGTGATTGGAACCGCGAACGGCGCGATCTCGATCACGGGCATCGGCGCCTATGCGCCTGAGCACGTCGTTACGAACGCCGACCTCTCGAAGCTGATGGACACCTCGGACGAGTGGATCGTCGAGCGAACCGGCATCCACGAGCGGCGAATCGCGGCCGACGACCAGGCGCTCTCCGACCTAGCGCTGCCCGCTGCGCGTACAGCGCTAGACCAAGCGGGGACACCCGGCAGCGACATCGACTTGATCATCGTTGCGACCGTCACGCCCGATATGGCGTTCCCGTCGGCGGCAGCGATTCTGGCCGACGAACTAGGTGCCAGCGAAGCTGGCGCCTATGACCTCTCCGCGGGCTGCACCGGCTTCATGTACGCCGTCGCCCAGGGCTACGGGATGGTCGCCGCCGGGTTGGCGCGCCACGCGCTGGTCGTCGGGGGCGACGTCCTCTCCCGGATCCTCGACTGGAGCGACCGGGGCACCGCGGTTCTCTTCGGCGACGGCGCCGGAGCGGTCGTGCTCGAGCGCGTCTCCGAGGGTGGCTTCCTCGGCTTCGAGCTCGGCGCCGACGGGTCGGGCGGGCCGCAGCTGTACCTGCCGGCCGGAGGCTCGCGGGCTCCCGCAACGGCGGAGACGGTCGCCGGGCGTCAGCACTACGTGCAGATGAACGGGCGCGAGGTCTTCAAGTTCGCGACCCGCGTGCTCGTCACCTCGGCGGAGAAGGTGCTCGCCGAATGCGGCAAGACGATCGACGACGTCGACGTCTACATCCCCCACCAGGCGAACGTCCGGATCATCGACCACGCCGCCGAGAAGCTTGGGATCCCGAAGGAGAAAATCGTGGTCAACGTCGAACGTTACGGCAACACGTCCTCCGGCTCGATTCCGCTTGCGCTCGCAGACGCGCAGGCGGAAGGGCGCCTGCACGAGGGCGCGCTCGTGCTCATGACCGGCATGGGCGCCGGTCTCACCTGGGGGTCTGGTTTGATCGAATGGACGAACGGGAGGAAGTGATGTCGACACGCTACGCGTCCGGTTTGGATGAAGATCTCGCGATGCGCCACAGTTCGCGGTTCATCGCTCGCAGGAGAAGTTAGAGAGATGAGACGCCCCATAGCGTTCTGTTTCCCGGGGCAGGGGTCCCTCGAAGCCGGCATGGGCCGCGAGATCGCGGAGGCGTTCCCGGAGGCGATGGAGGTCTTCCGCGTCGGCAGTGAGGCTTCCGGCCTCGACCTCCAGCGGCTCTGCTTCGAGGGGCACGAGGACGAGCTCGTCGACACCGCCGTCCAGCAGCCGGCGCTCGTTGCGACCAGCCTTGCGATTCTCGCTGCGCTGAAGGCGCGCGGGATCGAGCCGGACTACGTGGTCGGCCATTCCGTCGGCGAATTCGCGGCGCTTGCGGCGGCGAGCGCGCTTTCGACCGAAGAGGCGCTGGCGCTTGTCCGCGAGCGCGGGCTCGCGATGGCGGAGGCCGCTCGCGAGCGCCCCGGCTCGATGGCGGCGATCCTTGGGCTTGACGATCCGGTTGTCGAGAGGCTCTGCCGGCAGATCATCGGGGTCTGGCCGGCGAACTACAACTGCCCGGGCCAGATCGTCGTCTCCGGCGAGAACCTGGCCGTGGACGAGTGCTGTGACCAGGCCGTCGACGAAGGAGCGCGGCGCGCGGTCAAGCTGCGCGTTTCCGGCGCCTTCCACAGCCCGCTCGTCGCGCACGCCGCGGAGCGCTTGAAGCCGGCGGTCGACCGGATCAAGTTCAATGACCCGACCGCGCCGTTCATGTCCACGGTGACGGCGAAGATCGAGCCGGCTCACCGCATGGCAGGCCTGCTCGTCGAGCAGCTGACTGCTCCGGTCAAGTTCACGCAGGCGGCGAGCGAGCTCGCGCGCGAGGGAGTGAAGACGTTCGTGGAGGTTGGGCCCGGCAATGTGCTGACCGGTTTACTGCGACGGATCGACAAAACCGCCAAGGCGATCCCGGTCAATAACCTGGCCAGCCTGGCCAAGCTCGAGGACGAGCTCGCGACCACCTGAGTGCCCGAGTTCGCTTCGCTCGAGGGAAAGAATGCGCTCGTCACCGGGGGGTCGCGAGGGATCGGCCGCGCGATCGCGCTCGAGCTGGCGCGGGCCGGCGCCTCGGTCGTCATCGGCTACCGCTCGGGCAAGGACGAGGCCGAGATCGTTGCGGGCGAGGCCGGGGGGCGTGCGGTTCAGGCCGACGTTTCCAACGCCGAGGAGGCAGCGCGGCTTGTCGGTGAGGCGGGCGATCTCGACCTCCTCGTCAACAACGCGGGCGTCACGCGCGACGGGCTGCTCGCTCGGATGCCGGACGAGGACTGGCGCGACGTGATCGAGACCAACCTCTCCTCCGTCTTCTACACCTGCCGCGCGGCCGCTCGGCCGATGATGAAGCGGCGGGCCGGCTCGATCGTCAACGTCTCCAGCGTCGTCGGCCTGCACGGGAACCCCGGCCAGACGAACTACGCGGCGTCGAAGGCCGGGATCATTGGCTTCACAAAAGCGCTTGCGCGGGAGCTCGGGAGCCGCGGTGTCCGCGCGAACGTCGTCGCTCCCGGCTACATCACGAGCAGGCTGACAGACGAGATCTCCGAGGAGATGCGCGCACTGATGCTTCAGAACACGCCGCTGGGCCGGCTCGGCGACCCGGAGAATGTGGCCGGGGCAGTACGCTTCTTCTGCTCCGACGAGGCCGCTTTCATCACAGGGGAGGTGCTGCTCGTCGACGGCGGGCTAGGAATGTGAGTACCGACTTTTCACTCAACGGCCGCCGGCGTGTGGTGATCACGGGCCTCGGCCTGGTCTCTCCGCTCGGGAACGACGTCGAATCGTCGTGGCAGGCGCTCATCGACGGGGAGTCCGGCGCCGCCGAGATCACTGCGTTCGACCATGCCGACTATGGCGTCCACTTCGCCTGCGAGCTCAAGGACTTCGATCCGACGGACTGGATCGATCGCAAGCGCGCGCGGCGGATGGATCGGTTCGCGCAGATGATCCTCGCGAGCGCACGCCAGGCCGAGCAGGACTCGGGCGTCACGATCGCTGGGCAGGAAGAGCGGATCGGCGCCTCGATCGCCACCGGAATCGGCGGGCTGAAGTCGTTCCAGGACTGCTACGACGTCTTGAAGGAGCGCGGGCCCGACCGTGTCAATCCGTTCTCGATCCCGTCGATCATCCCCAACATGGGCGCCGGCTGGGTGTCGATCGAGCTCGGCACGAAGGGGCCTTTGATGTCCGAGTGCACGGCCTGCGCGGCGTCAAACATGGCGATCGGCGACGCGGCCGATGCGATCCGGCTCGGACGCGCAGACGTGATGTTCGCGGGCGGCACCGAGGCGCCGATCACGCCGGTCGGGATCGCCGGGTTCGACGCTATGCGGGCTCTGTCCCGGCGTAACGACGATCCGCAGGCGGCGTCCCGCCCGTTCGACGCCGCGCGCGACGGTTTGGTCATGGGAGAGGCGGCCGCGGTGCTCGTGCTCGAGGAGCTCGAGGGCGCGCGCGAGCGGGGCGCGAAGATCTACGGCGAGCTGGTGGGCTACGGGGTTTCCTCCGACGCGGCTCACATGACCGAGCCCGACCCCACCGGCGAGAACCCGGCGCGGGCGATGCGGATGGCGCTCGCGGACGCCGGGGTCGACCCGAGCGAGGTCGGCTACGTGAACGCGCACGCGACCTCGACGCCGCTCGGCGATGCGAGCGAGACCAAGGTGATCAAGAAGGCTCTGGGCGAGGAGAACGCGGCGAAGGTCGGCGTCTCGTCGACGAAGGGTGCGACCGGGCATTGCTTCGGAGCCGCGGGCGCGGTCGAGGCGGTGTTCACGGTTCTGGCCGTCGAGCGCGGCGTGCTACCGCCGACGATCAACTACGAGCAGCAGGATCCGGAGTGCGACCTCGACTACATCCCGAACGAGTCGCGGCAGGCCGACATCAGCGTCGGCGTCTCGAACTCGTTCGGCTTCGGCGGCCACAACGCCTGCATCGTGGTGCGCAAGTTCGAGGCCTGACAGGTCTCCGCGAGCGGTTTTTGGGACAGTCCCCTGCAGGGACAGTCCCTTGGGACTGTCCCAATCACCGTTTCGAAGTTCGCGGACTAAGCTCGCGACATGGAGCGCTGGGCGACGTTCGATTGCTACGGAACGCTGATCGACTGGAACGGCGGGATTCGCGGCCAGCTCGCGCGCGTGTTCGGAGACGAGCATGCTGACGCATTGCTCGTGCGCTACCACGTGCTCGAGTCGCAGCTCGAGGTCAACGGGGAACTCACCTATCGCGAGGTCTTGACGGAAGCGATGCGCGGGCTCGCGGCGCCCCCTGAGGAGGAGGACGCGCTCGCCCGATCGCTCCCCGACTGGGAGCCGTTCCCCGAGGTACCGGCCGCACTGCAAGAAGCACGCGACCGCGGCTGGAAGCTGGCGATCCTCTCGAACACCGACCGCGACTTCATCGAGGCCTCGCAAGCCCGCCTCGGCGTCCCGTTCGAGCTCGCGATCGTGGCCTCCGAGATCGGCTCCTACAAGCCGGCGCACCTCCACTGGGAACGCTTCTTCGAGGAGACCAAAGCTGCCCCGGAACAACACGTCCACGTCGGCGCCAGCCTCTTCCACGACATCGCCCCGGCGAACGAGCTCGGCCTCCGCTCGATCTGGATCAACCGACTCGGCGAGACACTCGGGCCGAAGCCGACCCGCGAGCTTCGTGATCTAGATCACTTGGCGGACACCCTCGACGAGCTCGTCCCCGCATGAATGTTCGCCGGCCGACCGAGGCGGATGTCCGTGCAGTAACGGCGCTGATCGCAGCCATGGACACCCACTTCGTCGGCGAGCCCGAGTTGACCGAGGAAGACCTCCGCAACGAGTGGAACGACCTCGAGCTCGACCGCGACGCTTGGCTCTTCGACCGCGACGGCGAGCTCGCCGGTTATGCCGCGCTGCACACCGGGGCGCACACATTCGCGGACGGTTACGTCCATCCGCGGCATTTCGGCCACGGCGTGGGCACGCGAATTGTTGAGCTCACGGAGGCGGAGGCACGGTCACGCAAGATGGAGACAATCCGCAACGCGGTCCTGGCAGCCGACGATCAGGCCCGCGCTCTCCTCGACAGCCGCAGCTATCGGCCGCTCCGTCACTTCTACCGAATGGCGATCGAGCTCGACGGCCCGCCACCCCGTGCGGAGTGGCCCGCAGGGCTCCGCGCGGAGCCGGTCGACTACGAGCGCGAGGCGGAGGCCTTCCACGCGACGCTCGACGAGGCGTTCGCCGAGGAGTTCGGGCACGAGCCTGAACGCGGAATCGACTGGCGCGCCCGGCGGGAGCGGAGCGGCTTCGACCCCACGATCTGGTTCGTAGTCAAGGAAGGGGACGAAGTCGCCGCAGCCCTCCTTTGCGAGGAACGTTTCGGCAGCGGCTGGATCGCATCGATCGGCGTCCGCAAGCCATGGCGGCGCCGAGGGCTCGGCTTCGCCGTGCTGCTGCATGGATTCGACCAGCTCTACGCCCGCGGCCAGCGCCGAATCGCGCTCGGCGTCGACGCTGAAAACCCGACCGGCGCCACGCGCCTCTACGAGCGAGCAGGCATGCACGTGGCATTCGAAGCAGTCATCTACGAGAAACGCCTGAGCCTGTAACCGCAGCCGGACCGCGCGAGTCTAAACTCAAGCGCTTATGGCGGCCCGCATAGACGTCTCAATCGAGCACAAACACGCGCCGCCAGAAGCCAACGCGGACGGAAAGCCGCACCCGAACACCTGCCCAGGCTGCGGCTCGCACTACCGCGACGACGAGCTCGAGCAGCACCTGAACGTCTGCCCGCAGTGCGGCCACCACTTTCCGATGCGCGCCCGCGCCCGGATCGCACAGCTCACAGACGAAGGCAGCTTCACCGAAGAGGCCGGCGAGCTCCGCTCCGACGACCCGCTCGGCTTCTTCGACCTGCGCCCGTACACCGAGCGGCTCGCCGAGGCGGAGGTCGCGACAGGCCTTGGCGACGCGATGGTGACCGGGCACGCCACGCTCGACGGCGCTCCCCTCCAACTCGCCGTCATGGACTTCGCCTTCATGGGCGGCTCGATGGGCCGGGTCGTCGGAGAGAAGTTCACGCGCGCGTGCGAGGCGGCGGCCGAGCGGCAGGTGCCCCTCGTCTCTGTCACCGCCTCCGGTGGCGCCCGGATGCAGGAGGGAATCCTCTCGCTGATGCAGCTGCCGAAGACCGTCTGCGCCGTCGAGGACCTGCACGACGCCGGCGGCGCGATGATCAGCGTCATGGCCCACCCGACCACGGCCGGCGTGCTCGCGAGCTTCGCGAGCCTGGGCGACGTGATCGTGGCCGAGCCCGGCGCGCTTCTCTCGTTCACGGGTCCGCGCGTCGTCCAGCAGACGACCAGAGAGAAGCTGCCCGACGACTTCGGGCTCGCCGAGTCCAACTACCGCTTCGGGCACCTCGACGCGATCGTCCCGCGGCCCGAGCTCAGGGACTACGTCGCGCGGCTGCTGCGGCTCTTCGGCAATGGCGGGTGAAGCCGAGGTCCAGCTCCGCGAGCGGTTGAACAGGCTCCGCAGCCTGCCGCTTCTCCGCGGCGCCCGACTCTCCGGCGAGCTCGAGCGGTTGCAGCGGCAACTCGAGCGGATCGTCGCCGAGCCCAGCGACGAGCAGATCTGGCGCTCGGTCGAGCTCGCGCGCCATCCAGACCGGCCGTACACGCTGGACTACGTCGAACGGATGCTGGAGGACTTCGTCGAGCTGCACGGCGACCGCGGCCGCGCCGACGACGCGGCGCTGGTCACCGGACTCGGCAGCTTCGACGGTCGCACGGTCGCGCTGATCGGCCACCAGAAGGGACGCGACATTCAGGAGCGCTCGAAGCGGAACTTCGGCATGGCCTATCCGGAGGGCTACCGGAAGGCCATGCGAGTGATGGAGCTGGCCGACCGGCACGGCTTCCCGCTGATCACACTCGTCGACACGCCGGGCGCCTACCCGGGCGTCGCCGCCGAGCAGCACGGGCAGGGCGGCATGATCGCGCGCTCGCAAGCCGTGATGGCGCGCTTGCGAACCCCGATCGTCTCCTGCATCATCGGGGAGGGAGGCTCAGGCGGAGCGATCGCGATCGCGGTCGCCGACCGCGTCCTGATGCAGGAGAACGCGATCTACTCGGTGATCTCGCCCGAGGGCTGCGCCGCAATCCTCTGGCGCGACGCGGGCGAGGCCCAGAAGGCCGCGGCGGCGTTCAAGCCCGATGCGGGGCACTGCCTCGAGCTCGGCGTTATCGACGCGATCGTCCCCGAGCCGGCCGAAGGGGCGCACAGCGATCCCGACGCCGCAGCCACCCTGCTCAAGGACTCGATCGGCGAGTCGCTCGAGGAGCTGATCGGATTCTCAGGCGACGAGCTCCGTGGCCGTCGGCGGGCACGCTTCCGCTCCCTGGGGACGCTGGAAACTGTAAAGGCGCCGTAAATCCACAGAATCCACAGTGTTATCCCCGGTTTTGACACAGAGACCCGAGGCAGGGAACAAGCTGTTTGTGCCTACTAATCTTGGTTGAAGGTGATACTTGATGCATTGTCGGTCCATAAAGTCCGCGGCCGGCCGATAGGCCGGTAACGTCGGGGCCATGGCGGCCGAAAAGCTGGAGGAATATCGGCGCAAGCGCGACCCGAAGAAAACCTCGGAACCCTTCGGCAAGACTAAGAAACGCGGCAAGGAGCCGATCTTCGTCATCCAGCGCCACGACGCTCGGCGGCTCCACTACGACTTTCGCCTCGAGCGTGACGGAGCGCTCGCGAGCTGGGCGGTGCCGAAGGGCGTGCCGCTGGAGCCAGGCCAGCGGGCGCTCGCAGTCCACGTCGAGGACCATCCGCTCGACTACGCCGGCTTCGAGGGCGAGATTCCCAAAGGGCAGTACGGCGCCGGCACGGTCGAGATCTGGGACAGCGGTACCTACGAGCTTCTGGAGGAGAAGAAGGACGGCGGGCTGACGGTTCGCCTGTACGGCGAGCGGCTCGAGGGCACCTGGACGCTTGTGCCGGCGAAGCTCGACGGAGATCCCAAGAACTGGTTGCTGCTGAAGAAGCGCGAGGACGGTGCGGAGCCGAAGCAACGGGCCCGCGAATACAGCCCGATGCTGGCCACGCTCGAGCAGCAGGTGCCGAAGGGACCGGGCTGGTTCTTCGAGGTCAAATGGGACGGCTTTAGGTCCGTCGCGCGGGTGACACTAGGAGAGGCGAGGCTGACGAGCCGCCAGGGCAACGACCTGACGCAGCGCTTCCCGACGGTCGCGAAGGAGATCCCCAAGGCGGTCAAGACCCCGGACTGCGTGCTCGACGGCGAGGCCTGCGCGCTTGACGAGCAGGGCCGCTCCAGCTTCTCGCTCATGCAACAGGGCAAGCAGGGGACGCCGATCGTTTACTTCGTCTTCGATCTGCTCGAGCTCGAGGGCGAGCCGCTCGTCGACTTGCCGCTGACCGAGCGGCGCAAGCGGCTGGAGAAGCTGATCGACCGCCGCAACAGGACCGTCCGGCTCTCAGAGGCCTTCGACGATGGCGAAGCGCTGTACGAGGCCGCCAAACAGCAGCGCCTCGAAGGGATCATGGCCAAGCGCGCCGACTCCCGCTACGCCGTCGGCCGCCGCACGCGCGACTGGCTGAAGATCAAGACGCACGGCCGCCAGGAGTTCATCATCGCCGGCTACACGAAGGGCCAGGGGCGCCGCGCGGGCACGCTTGGCTCGCTCGTGCTCGCAGTTCGCCGGGGCCCCGAGCTCGAGTACGTCGGCAACGTTGGCACCGGCTTCACGGGCGAGGAGATCGAGAAGCTGCTGGCCAAGCTGCGCCCACTCGAGCGCAGGACGCCGCCGTTCGAAGAGGTTCCGAAGATGCCGAAGGTCCGCAAGGGCGACGTCGTCTGGGTCGAGCCGAAGCTCGTCTGCGAGGTCGAGTTTGCCGAGTGGACGCACGACGGACACCTGCGAGCGCCCTCCTACCAGGGCCTGCGGGAGGACAAGGCCGCGGAGGAGGTGCGCCGCGAGCGCCCGATCGAGGAGGAGATCCAGATCGGCAAGCGCGTTCTCAAGCTCTCCAACCTCGACAAGCCGTTCTGGCCGGACGAGGGGATCACGAAGGGCGACCTGCTCGCCTACTACCAGGCCGTGGCGCCGGTGCTCGTGCCGCACCTCAAGGACCGGCCGTTCACGATGAGGCGCTACCCCGACGGCGCCTACGGCAAGGCGTTCTTCCAGAAGGACGCGCCGAAGGGGATGCCGGTCTGGATCCCGACCGCGCGGATCCAGGTCACCTCGCGCGACAAGCCGCGGACGAAGCGCTGGATCGACGCGCCGCTCGTCAACGACGAGCTCGCCCTGCTCTGGATGGCGAACATGGGCTGCATCGACATGAACGCCTGGTACTCGCGGGTCGACAAGCTCGACCGGCCCGACTTCGTGCTCTTCGACCTCGATCCCTCGCCCGACGTCGGCTTCGCCGAGACCGTGCAGGTCGCGCTGCACGTGAAGGAGGCGCTCGACGCGCTCGGGCTCGCGTCGTTCGCGAAAACGTCCAGCGCCGAGGGCATGCACGTGCTCGTCCCGATCGAGCGGCGGCACACCTACGAGGACACGCGCCGCTTCTCGGAGATCGTCGCCGGCGCGATCGCGCGCTCCTATCCGAAGCTGGCGACGACGCAGTGGTCGAAGGCCAAGCGCCGCGGCGTCCTGATCGACGCGAACCAGAACGGGGAAGGCAAGACGATCGCCTCTGCCTACTCGGTGCGCCCGCGACCCGGCGCGCCGGTCTCGACGCCGCTCCGCTGGGACGAGGTCAAGCCCGGGCTCGATCCGGCGCAGTTCACGATGGACGTCGTCCAGCAGCGAGTCGCCCAGCACGGCGACCTGTTCGAGGGCGTCCTGACGACGCGGCAGCGCTTGAACGACGCGCTCAAAGCCCTGGCCTGACAGGCGATGTCTGGGGACCGCGTCCCCGGCCATGGTCCTGGCTTGATCTCCGCCAATCGGTGGCCCTTAAGATCCGGGCCGCGGCTTCAGAAACCGGGCGTAGCGCCCGATGGTCTCGAAGCCGAGCTTCTCGTAGAGATGTCGCGGCCAGTCGTCGGCGTCGGCAACGAGGAAGGTGAGGTCGTTGCCTGCCGCGTGTGACTCTGCGACCGCGCGTAGCACGAGCGAGCGGGCCAGGCCTCGGCCGCGATAGTCGGGCATCGTGAAGACGTTCTCGACCTGGCCGACGCGACCCTCGGAATAGAGCTCTGCGTGCGCGACCAGCCTTCCCTCCGCTTCGGCGGCGAAGAGGTGCGTCGGAACCGCCTCGCCAACGTCGCGGCGGTGCTCGAGGATCTGCTGGACGAGTGTTTCGTCCCTGCCGTGCGGCTCGGTGCGGATCGCCTCGGTCCAGAGTGGGCGCAGTGTCGGCTCGTCCACCTTGCGCACCTCGTGTTCGGCGGGGCGGTCCGGCCTCCGCCGCTGCACCATCAGCACGAAGCGCTGCGGCTCCCACCCCAGCCGGACGAACTGGGGCTCAAAGCGCTCCCCCTGCTCTTCGCCGCGGACGTTGACGCGCCGGTGGCCGATTCCGGCTGCGCCCTGGACGCGGTCGGCCTCGGCCGCGAGCCGTTCTGCGCTTGCGTCGCCAGGGTCTTCCGCGCGGAGGAAGTTGAGGTCGTGCACGCGAGCGAGGCGGGTGTGCACGAGGACCGGCCCATACGGCGTCGGCTCGAGCCGTTCGGCCGCCCGCTCGTCGAGCCGGTCCATGAGCGCGAACGCACGCTCGAACTCATTCATCGCCGAGCCGCTGGGGATGACCGAGCATGCTGAGCTCGGCGATGTCGCGCTTGAAGAGGAGCGCGACCGTCCAGTCCGTGACCACGCGCAGCTTTCGCGAGAGCAGCGGCAACTGGTAGAGGTGGTACGTCCGCGTGATCCACCACCCGAGGAAGCCCCGGAACTTGAGCCCCATCACCTCGGCGATGCCCTTATGGCGGCCTAGCGTCGCGACCTGGCCGAGCATCCGGTAGCGGTAGGGCTTCGGGTCGCCGCGCAGGTTCTTTGCCAGCCGGCGCGCCTGCCGGAGCGCGTGCTGCGAGGTGGGCGGGTCAGGCTGGCCGGGCGTCGCCTCGTTCGGGACGCGGGCGCAGTCGCCGAGGGCCCAGATGTGCGGCAGGCCCTCGACGCGGAAGGTCGAGTCGACCTTGACCCGGCCGCGGTCGTCAAGCGGCAGGCCGAACTTGGCGAGAATCGGGTTCGGCCGGGCTCCGGTCGTCCAGACCACCGTGCTCGTCAGAATCCGGTCGCCGTCCGAGAGCACGGCCGCGTGCGGCTCGATCTCCTGCAGTGTCGTTCCGACGCGGATGTCGACACCGCGGCGCCCGAGCTGCTCGGCCGCGTACTCGCCCAGCCGGGAGGGGATCTCCGGCAGGATCTTCGGCGCCGCGTCGACGAGCACCCAGTGCTGGGGCGTCGCCTGGACCTCCTCCGGGTAGTAGCGGAGCGCGTCGCGGGCCAGGTCCGAGAGCTCGGCGAGCGCCTCGACCCCCGCGTAGCCGGCGCCGACAAAGACGAACGTGAGCTCGCGGCGCCGGTGTGCGTCGGTCGCCGCGGCCGCGGCGGCCTCGAGCCGCAGCAGCACGTGATTGCGCAGCGCGATCGCGTCGGCCAGATCCTTGAAGCCGAAAGCGTGGTCGGCGAGCCCCGGGATCGGGAACGTTCGCGGAATCGCTCCGAGCGCGACGACGAGGTTGCGGTAGGTCACATTGACGAGCGCTTCCTCGGTCTCGACCTGGATGCGCTGGCGGTCGGGGTCATGCGCGACCGCGCGGCCGAGGATCAGGTCGGCGTGGGGGCACATGATTCGCAGCGGCACCACCACGTGGCGCGGCTCGAGCGTTCCGGAGGCCGCCTCGGGCAGCATCGAGGCGAAGAGCATGAAGTTCTCGGGGCTGACGATCGTCGCGCCCTGCTCCTTCAAGAGCTTCGCGACGTAGCTGCCGGCAAAGCCCCCGCCGAGGATCAGAGTGCCGCGCGACTTTATGTCCATTGCGGTCTAGCATCGCACCCGTGGCGATACAGGTCGCCGTGATCGGCAGCGGTCGCGAGCACGAGGCGCAGGCGGAGGAGGTGGGCCGCCTGCTCGCCGAGTGCGGTTGCACCGTCGTCACCGGCGGCCTCGGCCAGGTGATGGCCGCTGCGGCCCGCGGCGCGAAGAGTGCCGACGGGACGACGATCGGGATCCTCCCGGGCGAAAGCCGCGCCGACGCGAACGAGTGGATCGACCACGTGGTCGTGACCGGGATCGGGCACGCGCGGAACCTGGCGGTGGCGGCTTCGGGCGACGCGGTCATCGCCGTCGGCGGCAGCTGGGGGACGCTGGCGGAGATCGGCTTCGCTATGAGGCTCGGCCGCCGCGTGGTCGTGCTCGAGCCCGGCTGGGATGTCGAGGGCGTCGAGCGCGCGGCTACGCCCGCCGAAGCGGTTGAGGCTGCCCTAGCCGACCTCGGCTAGCCGCCGCTCGAAGAACGAGCGCTCGACGGGATTCGTCGCCAGCTCGAGGGCCCTTCGGTACGAGGCGGCTGCCTCTTCGTGCCGGCCGCCACGGCGCAACAGGTCGGCGCGGGCGGCGTGGAGCAGGTAGTAGTCGTCGAGTCCCTCGATTCGGTCGATCAGCGAGAGGCCGCGGTCCGGGCCCTCGGCCATTGCGATCGCGGCCGCGCGGTTCAACTCGACCACGGGCGAGGGCGCCAGCGCGACGAGTTCGTCGTACAGCTCCACGATCCGGACCCAGTCCGTGTCGGCGGGCTGATCTGCATGGGCGTGCACGGCTGCGATCTCGGCCTGGATCCGGTACATCCCGAGCCTCCGTGCCGGGGCCAGAACTCGGTCGCCCTCGGCGATCCGGTCGCGGTTCCAGAGGCCACGGTCCTGGTCCTCGAGCAGGATCAGGCTGCCGTTCGTGGCGATCCGCGCCGCGCGCCGGGAGTCGTGGAAGAGCATCAGCGCCAGCAGGCCGAGCGCCTCGGGCTCATCCGGCATCAGTACCGCGACGAGCTTCGCGAGCCGAATCGCTTCCTCGCAGAGGTCGCCGCGCACGAGCCGGCCGGCCGCGGTGGCGACGTAGCCCTCGTTGAAGACGAGGTAGAGGACGGCCAACACGGCGTCGAGCCGCTCGGGCAGCAGGTGCTCGGGCGGCACGCGGAAGGGAACGCCGGCGTCGCGGATCTTCCGCTTCGCGCGCACGAGCCGCTGGCCCATCGTTGTCTCGGGGACGAGGAACGCGCGGGCGATCTCGGTCGTCGTCAGGCCGCCGACGGCGCGCAGGGTGAGCGCGACCTGGGCCTCCGGCGCGAGCGCCGGGTGGCAGCAGGTGAAGATCAGGCTGAGTCGCTCGTCGGGCACCGGCTCGTCGGTGTCTTCCTGGGTTTCCAGTTCCGTCAGCCGCTGGAGCAGCTCCGTCTTGCGCGTGAGGGTGCGTTCCCGGCGGATCCGGTCGATCGCGCGGTTCCGCGCGGTCGCGACCAGCCAGGCGCCCGGATTCTCGGGCGTGCCGTCGCGCGGCCAGCGCTCGAGTGCGGTCGCGATCGCGTCCTGAAGGGCGTCCTCCGCGAGCTCGAAATCGCCGAGGACGCCGATCAGGGTTGCGAGGACGCGGCTCCACTCCTCGCGGAAGACGGTTTCGACGCTGCTCAGTGCTCTACCACCGGCCTGACCTCGATCGTTCCGCCTGTGCGCGCTGCCGGGATCTTCCCGGCGACCTCGATCGCCTCGTCCAGGTTGTCGGCCTCGATCAGGTAGAAGCCGCCCAGATACTCCTTCGTCTCGGCGAAGGGGCCGTCGGTCGTCAGCGTCTTGCCGTTGTCGACACGGACGGTGGTCGCCTTCGAAAGATCGCCGAGGTCGGCGCCGCCCTTCGTCTTCGGGTCACGGCCGATGGCCATGTACTGCTCGGTCATGGCCTGCTGCTCGGCCTCGCTGAACTGCTCCCAGCGTCCTTCTGCTCCGTAGATCAAGAGTGCGTACTGCATCTCGCCTCCTTCTGTCGATGTCGAGAGTACGACGAACGGGCTACCGCGATTTCGACATCGCGACGAGACTAGCCAGCAGCCGTGGCCAGACGAGCCGTGTGGAAAAGTTGTTACGAATTCGGCCCGATTAGCGCTTGACAAAAACCGGTGTCGGACACGGGTTTATGCGCCACGTTCGGACGCGACCAATTCGGACACGGGGCTTACTCTCGGGACGAGAGCATCCGCTCGAGCAGGGCAAGCGCGCCCGCCTTGTCGAGCGGCTCGTTCAGGTTGCCGCACTTCGGGCTCTGGACGCAGGACGGGCAGCCGAGCAGGCACGGGCAGCCGCGCAGCATCCTTGCCGTGTCCTCGACCCAGCCCTCGAAGGCTTCGAAGCCGCGCTCGGTGATGCCGACGCCGCCCGCGTGGCCGTCGTAGACGAAGATGGTCGGCGCCCCGGTCTGGAAGTGCACGTTTGTCGAGAGCCCGCCGATGTCCCAGCGGTCGCACATCGCCCAGAGCGGGAGCAGCGCGATCAGGGAGTGCTCCGCGGCGTGGAGCGAGCCGAGCAGCCGTCGCCGCGAGTCGAGGTCCTCGGTCATCCAGGGCTCAGGCACGAACCAGATCGCCTCGGTCTCGAACTCGGTCTGCGGCAAGTCGAGCTGGACGAGGTCGAGCGAGGCCTGGTCGTGGATCGACTTCTTCTGGTAACCGACCACCTGCTCGCTGACGACGACGGTCCCGAACGAGAGCTCCAGGCCGAGGCGGCGCTCCGTGCGTTGGGCCTGGTCGATCGCGGTCATCGTTTCCTTTTTCGCCTGCGTGTAGTAGTCGCCCGAAAACGGCTCGACGAGCGCGGCGCGGACTTCGAGGTCGAGCGCCACGACCCGGAATTGCTGGCCGAGATGGAGGTAGATCGCGCCTTCGTGGACGGTCGAGTAGGCGCGTTCGTGCTCGACCAGGCCGAGGACGGAGCCGGTTGAGCGGTCGACGACGGTGAAGGCGTCCATTCCGGTCGAGCGGAGCGGGACGCGAGCGGCCGGGTAGTCGCGGCCGGCCCAGACGTAGCCCGCGTCGGTTTTCTTCAGCTCCGGTAGGCCGGGCGCTCGCTCGAGCGCCGTCTCGCCGAGGATCTCCCGGTCGGTGTCGTCGAGCGGCGCCTCGAAGGCCGCCGCGCGGACGTGGCCGTCCAGCACGCGGTGGTTCTCGTGGTCGAGGATCGCGGCCTCGACCCGCCGACCGAGCAGCGCCTGCGGCTCGCGCATGAAGTATTGGTCGAGAGCGTCCTCGCTGGCGACGAGCGCGGCGAGCCCGTGCCCGCGGCGCCCGGCGCGGCCCCACTGCTGGCGCAGGCTGGAGACGGTGCCGGGGAAGCCGACCGAGACGACCGCGTCGAGCAGGCCGACGTCGATCCCGAGCTCGAGCGCGTTCGTTGCCGAGACGCCGAGCAGCTCGCCCGCGGAGAGCCGCTGCTCGATCCCGCGGCGCTGGGCCGGGGTGTAGCCGGCGCGGTAGGGCGAGAGCCGCGAGGTGTCGCCGAGCCGGTCGGCCGTGAAGCGGTGGATCAGCTCCGCGGCCTTGCGGCTCTTGGCGAAGAGCAGCGTTCGCAGGTTGCGCGAGACGAGCTCGCCAAGCACGCGCGAGCCCTCGCCCAGCGGCGACGCGCGCAGCCCGAGTGCCTCGTCGGTGAGAGGCGGGTTCCAGAGGACGACCGTTCGCTCAGCGCGGGGGGCGCCGTCGTCTCCGATCACTGTCGCCGGGACGCCGAGCAGCCGCTCGACGAGCTCGCCCGGGTTTGCGATCGTCGCAGAGGCGAGCAGGAACTGCGGCTCGGCGCCGTAGATCTTCGCCAGCCGCCGGAGCCGGCGCAGCACGTTGGCCACGTGTGAGCCGAACACGCCGCGGTAGACGTGCGCCTCGTCGACGATCACATAGCGGAGGTTCGAGAGCACGTCGCCCCAGCGGTCGTGGTGCGGGAGCACGCCGACGTGGAGCATGTCCGGGTTCGTCAGGACGAGGTTCGCCCACTTGCGGATCTGCCAGCGCCGCTCGGTCTCGGTATCGCCGTCGTAGATCGCCGCGCGCAGGCGCTGGAGACGGAAGGTCGAGAGCGAGCGGAGCTGGTCCTGCGCCAGCGCCTTGGTCGGGTAGAGGTAGAGCGCGCGCTGCTTCGGCTCGCGGGCGATCGCGTCGAGCACAGGCAGGTTGAAAGCGAGCGTCTTGCCGCTGGCCGTGCCGGTCGTGACGACGACGTGCTCGCCGCGGGCAGCGGCGTCCCAGACGGCGCGCTGGTGTGTGTAGAGCTGGTCGATCCGCTGTGCGGCGAGCGCGTCGCGCACGCGCGGGTTCAGCTCGTCCGGAAGCGGCGCCAGCCGGGCCTCGCGCGCCGGCTCGGTGCCGAGATAGGCGATCTCCTCGCCCTGGAGGAGATCACCCCAGGGGCTGGTCGCGACGCTCATCGCCGCGCTCGCAGCGCAACCACGTGGGGATAGTCCTGGTCACCGAGCTCCTCGAATCGCTCGACTCGGAACCCCGCGCCCAGGGGAACGCCTTCGGCGCCGACGAACAGCGAGTGTGGCCCGACGAAGCACGGATGGGCGCCGATGTAGACGACGGGAGCTTCGGGCCGGAGCACCCGTGCGGTCTCCCTAATCACCGCGGAGAACGCGTCGAGCTCGTCCGGCGCCAACGCCGGGCGGAACCCTTCATACCACTCAGCGACGCCGTCATAGCGCCCGCGGCTCATGCCGTCGATGCTAGCCAGGCATCGCCACGGCGCCGAGAGCGGCGGCGGTTGCCACTTCCCTATTGAAGGGGCAACCGCCCGTTCAGCCGCTCGTATTCAGGCCCCCGTTACCGTGCAGTAGCTCTCGATGACCGTCCCGGGGCCGGCGTAACTGATCCCGTCGAAGACCGGCCGCTTCAGGCTGGTCACGTAATGGAAGTTGATGCTCTGACCCGGGCTGAGCACGATTGCGGTCGGATAGAAGACCCACGTGATCCAGTTGCTCGGGCTGTACGCCCTTGGCGTCGTCCAGTCGTCAGAGAGGTCGATTGGCGCGCCGCCGTTGACTGAGACTGACGTCTGCTGAGAGCGGATGAAGTCTTGGTCGTACTTCTTGGTCGCCGCGGACCAACCCTGCCGGATGACGATGTCCGTTCCGGCCGGCCGGGTGACGTAGCCACCACTGGTGTTGCAGCTCGAGGCGCTGACTTCCGATCCGTACGCCCAAGCCGCCGTCGGGACCGCCAGGGCCGCCGTGACGAGTGCTAGTGCAGCCAGAATGCGCATGGCCGCTCCTTTCCTGACCCCTGCCTTGTCAGTGCACGGGGGAAGTTAGGAGCGGCTCGTTACGTATGCATCATGGCGCCGTAACGATTTGCGGGCGATTCGTAAGCATTCTCCGCAGGTACGATTCGCGAACCGGGGTGCCCTGGCGAGGGGCTGAGATCACACCCGCGAACCTGATCCGGGTAATGCCGGCGAAGGGAGAGTCTTGACGCCACGTTGTTTGACGATCGCAACCTCCGACTCGGGCGGCGGCGCCGGGATCCAGGCCGACCTGAAGGCCTTCGCTGCAGCGGGCTGTCACGGGATGTCCGCGCTTGTGGCGTTGACCGCGCAGAACACGGTCGGTGTGACGGCGATCCACGAACTGCCGTCGGAGTTCGTGACCTCCCAGCTCGACGCGGTTTTCGACGACATCGGCGTCGACGCGGCGAAGACGGGGATGCTGTTCTCGGCGCGACTGATCGAAACGGTCGCCGATTGTCTGGAGGAGCGGTCGGTGCTGCTGGTCGTCGACCCGGTGATGGTCGCGAGCTCGGGCGCACAACTGCTCGAGGACGATGCGGTCGAGACGCTGATCGCAAGGCTGCTTCCGCTGGCCACGGTCGTGACGCCGAACCTCGCGGAGGCGCACGTCCTCGCAGAAGGCAAGCAACAGGCTGTTACAAAGTTCGACACGGCTCCAAGGGCGAACCCGGCTGATGGTTCGGCCGTTTTTGACAAGCAACAGACTGTTACTAAGTCCGAGCTGGCGGAGCGGATCCACGCTCTCGGGGCGGCGGCCGTGATCGTCACCGGGGGGCACGGCGAGCCCGTCGACCACCTCTTCGACGGTCGGGAGCACGTCGAGATCCCGATCGACCGCCACGACGCCGGCGCGACGCACGGGGCCGGCTGCACGCACTCGGCGACGCTCTGCGCAGGCCTGGCTCGGGGTCTGTCCCTCAGAGAGGCTGCGGAGACTGCCGCGCGCATCGCCAGCGAGGCGGTCGCGCACGGGCTCGACGACATCGGAGCGGGCGACGGGCCTGTTGACGTCTTGAATTTGGCCGCGGCGTCGCTTGTGATGCCGCTTAAAGGCCGGCGCGGCTTTGCCGGGGCGGCCGCCTCACCCGGCCCATCCGGTCGCAATGACAACAGATCTGGCGCGCGTGAAGGGTTCGCCTCGTGAGCACGACCGAGATCACGCTCTCGACCGGCGCTGACCTCGCGGCGATTCGCGAGCGGAAGCCACTGGTGCACCAGATCACGAACTACGTGGTCATGAACGAGACGGCGAACGCGACGCTGGCGCTCGGGGCGCTGCCCGTCATGGCGCACGCGCACGAGGAGGTGGAGGAGATGGCTGCGCTCGCCGGCGCGCTCGTGCTCAACATCGGCACGCTCTCGCCTCCCTGGGTCGAGGCGATGCTCGCCGCCGGCCGTGCGGCGAACTCCGCCGGCGTCCCCGTCGTGCTCGACCCGGTGGGCGCCGGCGCGACGAGCTACCGGACCGAGACCGCGCGCCGGATCCTGCAGGAGGTCGACGTCGCGATCGTGCGCGGGAACGCGGCCGAGATCGCGACGCTCGCGGGCCGGGAGGCCGAGATCCGGGGCGTCGAGTCGATCGGCGCGAGCGACTCCGCTGTACAGCTCGCGTGCGCCGCCGCGCAGGAGCTCGGGACTGTCGCCGCCGTCACCGGCGAGGTCGACCAGGTTTCCGACGGCGACCGCATAGTGGGGGTCGCGAACGGCGATCCGCTGCTCACCACGATCACCGGGTCGGGCTGTATGGCGACCGCGATCACGGGCTGCTTCCTCGCCGTCCGCCCGGACGCGCCGCTCGCGGCCGCGGCGGAGGCCCTTGTCGCCTTCGGCGTCGCAGGCGAGAATGCTGGAAATGAGGCAACAGGCCCGGGCTCCTTCCACGTCACCCTCTACGACGCGCTCTACGCGCTCGACCCGGCGACGCTCGACGACCGTGCGAAGCTGATGTGATCCTGCACGCGCTCGTCGACGACCTGGATGTTGCGCGCGACGCGATCGACAGCGGCGCGACGCTGGTCCAGCTGCGGCTGAAGAACCTCTCGACAGCCGAGCTGGTCGAGCGGGGACGGCTGTACCGGGACTTGTGCGCGAACGCCGGCGTCACGTTCGTCGTCAACGACGACGTTGAAGCGGCGATCAGGCTCGGGGCCGACGGCGTTCACCTCGGCCGGGAGGACGAGGGCATCGAGCGGGCTCGTGCGGCCGGCCTGCGGCTCGGTCTGTCCGCGCAGAACCTCGACGAGGCCATGGCCGCCGACCATGAGCGCCCCGACTACATCGGCGTGGGCCCGGTCTGGGCAACACCGATCAAGCCCGGCCTGCCGGCGCTCGGCCTCGACCGCTTGCGCGAGATCTGCGAAAGCGTTGCGGCACCGGTGGTCGCGATCGGCGGCATCGACGCGACCAAAGCGGCGCTGTGCCTGGAGGCGGGAGCAGTGGGCGTCGCCGTCGTCCGCGCGTCCGTCGACGCCGCCGCAGTCCGCACTGCTCTCGAGCGTGCGGCTGTCTGAGCTCGGCGAGCTCGGCCTGCTGGCCGAGCTGGAGCGCCGTGGATTCGCCGAGCAGATCGAGGCCGACGCCGCCGAGCTCGAGTCGGGTCTCGTCGCCACGCAGGACTCGCTCGTCGAAGGCGTCCACTTCCGGTTTGACTGGCTCTCCTGGCGGGAGCTCGGCTTCCGCGCCGCGGCCGTCAACATCAGCGACCTGGCCGCGTCGGGCGCGCGCCCCGAGGCGCTGCTCGTCAGCCTGGGGCTCCCCGGCGAGACCGAGCTCGACGATGTCCTCTCGCTCTACGCCGGGATTGCCGAGGCCGGCGTGCCGGTTCGCGGAGGCGACACCACAGAGGCCGCCTCGGTATTCGCAACGGTGACGGCGGTCGGGCGAGCCGAGCGCGTGCCAGGCCGGTCGGGCGCCGAGCCGGGGGACGAGCTCGTCGTGACCGGTCCGCTCGGCGCTGCCGGCGCGGCCTTCCGGGAGCAGCGCTACGTGCGGCCGCCGCTACGGGTCGACGAGGGGATCGAGCTCGCCCGCGACGCACACGCGATGCTCGACCTCTCGGACGGCCTCGCCACCGATGCGGGCCACATCGCCGCGCGCTCCGGCTGCCGGCTCGCGATCGAGCTCGAACGCGTCCCGCTGGCCTGGGGCGCGACGGTCGACGATCTGGCGTTCGGGGAGGACTACGAGCTTCTGGCCGCGACCTCGGATCCCGGTCCATTCGCCGTGATCGGGATCTGCGAGGAGGGCGAGGGAGTCGACCTGCGACTCGACGGCTCGCCGCTCGACCTCGGTGGCTGGGACCATTTCTCCTCCGGTGCTTGAACATCCGCGCTCGAGGCGCGAACGTACGCAGGAACGTGGCGGGATACATCGTCAGGCGGTTGCTCTTGAGCGTTGTTCTGCTGCTGGCCGTGGTCGCCGTCACGTACATCACGTTCTTCGTCATCCCGACCGAACGCTCCCGCTCGGTGACGCGAAACGAGCTGAGCGCGAGCGACATCCGCACCGCGATCGGGGTGCACGGGCCTGTCTACCAAGAGTACGCGCAGTACGTCTGGAAGCTCGCGCACGGGTCGTTGGGACACAGCTATCGCGGTCGTGTCCCCGTGAGCACGATCATCGTCAACGCCGCGCCGATCACGGCATCGCTTGTGTTGGGGGGGGCGGTGATGTGGCTCCTGATCGCGTTTCCGGTTGGGGTCCTCTCGGCCTTGCGGCCCCGCTCGGTCTTCGACCGGGCAGCGATGATCCTCGTCCTCGCTGGGATCTCAGTCCATCCCCTGTGGCTCGGCCTCGTCCTCTCCTACGTGCTCGGCTACAGGGCTCATTTGTTCCCGCTCGGGGGCTACTGCGACGTCTTCAATCCGCCGCCGGGAGCCTACTGCGGCGGCCCCGTTCAATGGGCCTACCACCTGTTCCTGCCGTGGCTCACCTTCGCGACACTGTACGGCGCGCTCTACGTTCGCATGGTCCGGGCCACGGTCGCCGAGACGCTCCACGAGGACTACGTGCGAACCGCGCGCGCGAAGGGTGCGCCCGAGTGGCGCGTTATCCGCTCGCATGTGTTGCGGAACGCCCTGCTCCCGATCCTGACTATGACCGGGATGGACGTCGGCATCGCGCTCGGCGGGACAATCTTCGTTGAGAACGTCTTCGGCCTCGGCGGGCTCGGCCAGACGATGATCCGGGCAGTTCAGACGTACGACCTGCCGATCATTCTCGGCGTGATCATCGTCACGACGGTTGCGATCGTCACCCTCAACCTTCTCGTCGACGTGATCTACGCACTGATCGATCCACGCGTCCGTCCCGCGAGAGCGCCTGACGGTGAGGAGGCTGCTCAGGTCGCCTCCCGCGCGCAGGTGAAGAGCTCGGTGGCCGAGGGCGTGCCCGGCTAGACCCGTCTAAGCGGGAACCGCGAGCCAGCGCGCCCACGCTTGCTCGTAATGCGAGCGCGGGCGGGCGCCTAGCGTCGTCTCGCGTGCCTCGCCGCCTGCGAAGACGATGACGGACGGAATCGAGAGGACACTGTAGCGGGACGCAGTCGCGATGTTCTCGTCGACGTTCAGCTTCGCGAAGTCGAGCCGGTCGCCGTAATCTCGCTCGAGCTGGTCGAGAATCGGTTCGATCGCGTGGCAAGGGCCACACCACGGAGCCCAGAAGTCGACCACGACCGGCCGCTCCGCGCCGAGCACTTCTTGCTCGAATGTCGCGTCGGTGACGTTCCTCACCGGACGCAGGTTACAGGCGTCGCCGCAGTGCCCTGAGTCGGAGGAGCGGCACCTTCCAGATCGCCTCCAGCACGATCGAGCGGCTCATCTTCGACCCCCCGGCCTCGCGGTCGACGAACCTGATCGGGACCTCGACGACGCGGAAGCCGGCCCGCAGCGCGCGGTAGGTCGTCTCGATCTGGAACGCGTAGCCCTTCGAGTCGATCGCATCGAGGTCGATCGTCTCGAGCACCGTCCGGCGGTAGCACTTGAAGCCGCCGGTCAGGTCAC
>Ga0070707_100001493_pt1 | contig 22806 bp, 14 predicted proteins | sample KBSK5502metaG_FD_65468 | JGI IMG/M metagenome (GOLD analysis project Ga0070707, IMG submission 65468) | Corn, switchgrass and miscanthus rhizosphere microbial communities from Kellogg Biological Station, Michigan, USA - KBS K5-50-2 metaG | ecosystem: Host-associated > Plants > Roots >...
CCTTGGGCGATAACCGCCGCGTCGATTTCTCGAACTGCGTGGTGATCCTCACCTCGAACCTCGGGGCGCGCGAGATGAGCGAGGTCAGCGAAGGGAAGTTGGGCTTTGCGCCGCGCGAGGCGCCCTCCGAGGAGCTGGATGCGAAATTGGAGAAGATCGGGGTCGAGGCGGCGCGGCGCAAGTTCTCGCCTGAATTTATGAACCGGTTGGACAAGGTAGTGGTCTTCCGTTCGTTGGGTGAGCGGGCCCTGCGACGGATTCTGGATCTTGAGTTCGAGAGGGTCCAGCAGCGGATCCTCTCGGCGGGGCGCGGCCACTTCGAGCTCAGTTGCAGCGAGGAGGCGAAAGACTTTCTGCTGGGGGAAGGCTATGACCGGCGCTACGGGGCGCGACCGTTGAAGCGGGCGCTGGAGCGGCATCTGGTCGCGCCATTGTCAAATCTGATCGCCACCGATCAGATTGACTCCGGCGATGTGGTGCAGGTTGATCTGGATGAGCGGGCGCGAGAGTTGTGCTTCAGGAAGTCGCTCGCTGGGGCCATGGCGGCCTTCGGTGCTCCTCCGGCTTATCTGTCGGGCAACGCAGTAGCGGCTTGATCAAGGGCTGAATCAGATGGTGTCCTTCGCCCCCTGCTGCCTGAATTGAAGGCGATCTTGAGCCGATGAAGCATGACCGCATGGAAACAGGAGGAACTATGACGAGCGTAGAACGCAAGGAACTTGAAGTGCTTCAGCGCCAGGCCAAAGCTCTGCGGGAGGTCTGGCTGCGCGAGCGGGAAGAGCGGCGGGCGATTCAACTCGCGGCCAATGCCGAAATCAGAAGGTGCTGGGTAGAATCCAACTCCACCGCTGGAACTCCTCCCCCGGGATTAGGTAGCTGATGAGCGTGATCGCGATGATCATTTGTGGGCTTTTTCTGGCAGCCGTCTGGCGCGTTAAGCTACCCGACGATCTCAGCCAATTGGCGAATAACGATCAGGGCAGTCTCCAGCGCCGCGAGCGCGGGCTGGTCGTGGCTGCGGCGCCGGAGGCGGAACTCGCCCTCGAGGTGAGCCCTGAGATGCTGATGCGCATCAATCGGCGCTGAATCGGGAAAGTTCCAGAAGGTTAGGCCAGGCCAACGCTTCGCAACATCGCGGCTTTTTATAGCCGAGGGTGAGCCGATTTGAAACGCTGTCCTCAATGCAACCAGATCACGACAGACGACGCGCTCTCTTTTTGTCGCGCCGATGGCGTTCGGCTCGTTCAGGAGAGCGGCTCATTCAGCGACCGCGAAACGGTCGACCTTCTGCCTGATGTTCCTGTCGCAGCAACCCCAGTACCGGACGAATCTTTAATTGCGCGAGCCGCCGCGACGAACTTGCTGGATGCGTCGAAGGCGACAAGCCCCACACGCAATCTGATCGGAAGAAAGAGGCGCCAGTCAGGTGTGGCTGTGATCGTCGCCGTCATCGTCTTGACGCTCGCCGGTTGGGCTTACTACTCACTATCGCACAAGAGCAATGCGGCCATTTATTCGCTGGCGGTCTTGCCCTTCCTCAATGTCACTGCCGATCAGCAGCTTGAATACCTCTCTGACGGCATGACGGAAATGCTGATCCGCAATCTGTCTCAGCTTCCAAGATTGAATGTGAAGGCGCGTTCGTCCGTGTTCCGCTACAAAGGCAAGGACGTGACGCCGCATACAGTCGGCGCGGACTTGAACGTGCAGGCGGTCTTAAACGGGCGGATCGGTCTGCGCGGCGAGGTGTTGACGCTCAGTTTGGAGCTGGCCGATGCGCGGACAGAGAACGTCATCTGGAGCGAGCAATATAATCGCAAACAGACTGATCTCGTTTCTTTGCAGAGCGAGATTGCCCGCGACGTTTCCAACAACCTACGGGTGAGATTGGCAGTTGCCGACGAGCAGAAGTTGTCGAAGAAGTACACGGCCAACGCGGAAGCCTACCAGCTCTATTTGAAAGGGCGTCTTTATTGGAACAAACGAACGTTGAAAGACCTGGAAAAAGCCCTTGAGTATTTCAATCAGGCAATCTCGCTTGACCCGAACTACGCGCTGGCTTACGCCGGTCTCGCCGACACGTACGTGCTGCTTCCATTCTATCGCAACGAGCCGGTGCGTGAGGCGATGCACCAGGCGCGAGAAGCTGCGACGAAAGCCTTGTCGCTGGATGGTAATTTAGTAGAGGCGCACGCCTCGCTCGGATTCGTTAATACTTGTGAGTCTAATTTCACCGAAGCCGAACGTGAATTCAAACTCGCCATTGAATTGAATCCAAACTACGCGACGGCGCATACATGGCATGGCGTGATGCTATTCTACCTTGGCAGACACGGAGAAGCACTGATTGAATTACAGAGAGCGTTAGAGATTGATCCTCTCTCCCTCATCGCCAACGTGAGATATGGGGAGGGCCTGTTCTATGCGCGCCGGTATGACGAAGCCATCGCGCAACTGAAAAAGACGATCGAATTGGATGCTGGTTTCGAGAAGGCCCACTCCACCCTTTTCACCGTCTATCAAGCGAAAGGAAGCTACACCAAAGCCGTTGAAGAATATGCTCAGTACCAAGAACTGATGGGCGAACAACAAACTGCGACGCTGGTGAGGGATAGTTTTGCTAAAGGTGGATGGCCGGGATTCTTGCGAGCGATGACCGGAGAACAAAGGCCGGCCAACTTGTCTCGATACAACATGGTGGTATTCCTCGCCGCACTTGGCGAGAAGGATAAGGCATTTGCTGAACTGGATAAGTCTTACGAAGTCTTTGAGCGTTTGCTGAGAGTTGACCCGCTCCTCGACCCGCTGCGCGACGACCCACGATTTGCGGACCTCATGCGCCGGATTGGAATTTGAGTTGGATCGAATGGACTATCGGATGCAAATCGCACCGCTTAATTCCCATCACTACGCCCGCCCTCCAAGCGACTGATTCAGCCTGCGCATCAGATCACCAAACCGGCCCCAAAGTCAGGGACAGCGGGACGAGCGTCGCATTTCGGATTTCGAATTGAGAATTGCCGATCTCCGATCACGATGAGCAGATGCACAATCGAAAGCGATTTCTCCTTGCATATTGCCTCACTCAAACGGGGCGTTGTAAGATGCAGCGATCAAGCCGTTATCCAAGGAGGCAACCATAGGGATAAGCAACAAAATTGAGGCCTCACGACAACTGGCTGCGACGGAAGATTCGCTACGCCTTCTCATCGATACAACTCCGGCGTTCCTTCATACCGCTCTGCCTGACGGCCCTCTCGATTTCTTGAACCAAGGCTGGCTTGAATATGTCGGCCTCCCTCTAACAGACCTATTGGGCTGGCGCTGGACCACCGCAATCCATCCCGAAGACGTCGAAGAGTTCATAGACAAGTGGCGCGCGGCGTTGCTGTCTGGGGAACCCTTTGTGGCCGAATCGCGTGTGCGGCGGGCCGATGGTGAATACCGCTGGTTCCTGCACCGCAAGGTACCACTGCGCGACGAAACTGGGAAAATCGTCAAGTGGTACGGCTCGAGTCTAGAAATCGAGGACCGCAAACGGGCAGAAGTGGAGCTGCGGAGGAGTGAAGCGTATTTATCTGAAGCGCAGAGATTGAGTCACACAGGCAGTTTCGGCTGGGATGTTCTAAGCGGAGAGATCTACTGGTCTGATGAAACCTTTCGAATATTTGAGCTTGAGCCGAAAACAAAGATCACGACCGATCTGATTCTGCAACGAACCCATCCGGATGACAGACAAGCTGTCCAGCAAGTCATCGAGCGTGCTTCGCCTGAGAGGACGGAGTTCGCTCTTGAACATCGACTGTTGATGCCTGATGGATCTATTAAGTACCTCCAGGTCGTTGGTCGCCATTCGACAGGTGAGGGGCGCCGCTCCGAATTCGTGGGCGCGGTGACGGACATCACGAACCACAGGCGAGCGGAAGAATCGTTGCGGAAGAGCGAAGCGTATTTGGCAGATGCGCAGAAACTCAGCCAGACGGGAAGCTGGGCATGGAGTCCTGAAGTCGGTATCAAGTATTGGTCGGAGGAATGCTACCGCGTTCAGGGTTTCGATCCACGGGATGGTCTGCCCCGATTCGAAGAATTGTTCCAGCGGATTCATCCTGATGACCAACCCAAGTTGAAAGAACTGATGCAGAGGGTGGTCCGTGAGAAGATCGAGTTTGAAACGGACTACCGCCTCGTGCATCCAGATGGCGCCGTCAGGGACATTCACACCACTGCTCATCCTGTTTTGAGCCCGACAGGTGATCTCATCGAATTCATGGGTACCGTGATCGACGTCACCGACCGCAAACGGGCCGAGGAGGAGCTGCGTCAGAGCGAGGCTTATCTTGCGGAGGCGCAGAAGCTTAGCCAGACGGGCAGTTGGGCCTGGAGTCCAGACCAGGATATCAGGTACTGGTCGGAGGAATGCTACCGTGTTCTGAGTTTCGATCCACAGGATGGTTTGCCCCGATTTGAAGAATTCTTTCAGCGGATTCACCCCGACGACCAACCCGGCTTCAGGGAACTAACCCAGACGGCTATCCGCGAGAAGGCAGAGTGGGAGGCGGACTACCGCATCGTGCATCCGGGTGGCGCCGTCAGGGACATTCACGTCGTAGGTCATCCTGTTCTGAGCACGTCCGGCCATCTCGTTGAATTTGTGGGCACTGTGATCGACATCACTGAGCGCAAGCGGGCGGAGGAGGAGCTGCGCGCCAGCGAGCGCAAGTATCGCGATCTGGTAGATACAACTCCGGCGTTTATTCATACCGCTTTGCCGAATGGCTCTCTCGACTTCCTGAGCCGGGGCTGGCTGGAATATGGTGGGCTCGCTCTAACAGATCTCAAGGACTGGCGCTGGACCACCACAATCCATCCCGAAGACGTCGAAGAGTTCGTAGACAAGTGGCGCGCAGCAATCGCGTCCGGAGAACCCTTCGTGGCCGAATCACGGGTGAGGCGCGCTGACGGTGAATACCGCTGGTTCCTACAACGCAATGTACCACTGCGCGACGAAACAGGAAAAATCGTCAAGTGGTACGGCACAGGTATTGACATCGAAGAGCGCAAGACTGCGGAAGACAAAATCCGCGCACAAGAGACAGAGCTTCGACAGATTCTGGAACTCGCGCCGCAGCACATCGGTGTACATGGGCCTGATGGAAGCCCACTCTATGCCAATCACGCAGCGCTCGAGTATTTCGGTATCACCCTCGACCAATGGCGAGACTGCTCTCGAATAAATTTCGTTCATCCTGATGACCGTGAACACTATCTGGGCGAAAGAGGGAACCGATTTCTCCAGGGCGCACCGTATGAATTCGAAGTTCGGCTCATGAGGCACGACGGTGAGTTTCGCTATTTTCTAATCCGCCGAAATCCGGTTAAAGATGAACGAGGGCAGATAATACGATGGTACAGCACAGCTACCGACATCGAAGATCGGAAGCGGGCGGAAGAGGGGATGAGGAAGGAGAACATCGCGCTCCGTGAAGAGGTCGTCAAGACATCGATGTTCGAGGAGATCGTCGGCACCTCGCCTGCTTTACAATCAGTGCTTGATCGCGTCGCCAAGGTCGCGCCGACCGACTCCACAGTTCTGATCACTGGCGAGACAGGTACCGGCAAGGAGCTGATCGCCCGGGCGATCCACAAGCGTTCCAAGCGGTCAGCTCGCGCCTTCGTGAGTGTGAATTGCGCGGCGATCCCTCCGTCGCTGATCCCTTCGGAGCTGTTCGGGCATGAGAAAGGCGCGTTCACAGGCGCGGTTCAGCGACGTCTCGGTCGCTTCGAGTTGGCCGAAGGCGGGACGATCTTTCTGGACGAGATTGGAGAGCTGCCTGCCGAAACTCAGATCGCACTCTTGCGTGTGCTGCAAGAGCACGAATTTGAGCGCGTCGGGGGGAATCGACCGATCAGAGCAGACGTTCGAGTGATTGTTGCCACCAACCGTGATTTGCAGGCTGCGATGGCTGCCGCCACGTTTCGGAGCGACCTCTTTTACCGGCTCAATGTTTTTCCCATTGAGATGCCTCCGCTGCGGGAGCGAAAGGAAGACATCCCGCTGCTGGTCGAGTACTTCATTGACCGTTACGCCAGTAAAGCGGGAAAGAAAATGCGGAGCATCAATCAGAAGACGCTCGACCTGCTGATACAGTATGCTTGGCCCGGTAACATTCGCGAGTTACAGAACGTGATCGAGCGGTCGGTCATTATTTGTGAGACGGAAGACTTCACGGTTGATAAAAGTTGGCTCCCTCAGAAGTCAACGCGCAGTGAGCAGGCAAGCCTCAAAATGTCTGCGGCTCAAGAGAAGGAAATGATCGAGGCCGCACTGGCTGAAACCGGAGGCCGCGTGTCGGGGCCTTCGGGTGCGGCAGCTAAGCTCGGCATCCCGCCTTCGACTTTGGACTCAAAAATCAAATCGCTGAAGATCAACAAACATCGATTCAAAACCCCCTAGCCTTCTTCACGCGCCTCGCGCAGAAAAACCCCGCCTCATTCACGATTTTCGTGAAATCACGACTACTTCGTGATTCTGTCCATTCGTATTCCTCGATATTTTCAATGGCTTACGAATGGCAGGCGAGTTGCCCTATGACAGAGCGAGACAGATCACCAAGAGAAATAGGCAAAGAGAAATAGATGACACTGAAAATTCAAAGGTCTACGGATGGCGAAGTCGTGGTTTACACCTTGAGTGGTCGGATCGAGGCGGATCACTTGGCGGATTTGCAAAGCCTCTTCCAATCCGAAGCCGGTGGTCACGACATTGTGATTGACCTGAAAGAGGTGAAGCTCGTCGATCGAGACACGGTTCTTTGCCTAGAGGGCTGGGAAACCGTCGGCATGAGACTGGAGAACTGCCCTGCCTATATCCGCGAATGGATCACGGCAGAAAGAAGCCGAAGGAGCCAGCAAATGCGCTGAACGGCCAGGAGGCAAGTGAAGGTCCGGATTGCCTCATGAATTGAGTATCTGAGCGCGAGTTGGACGCGCGGACGAGAAAGAGAGAACCGCATGATCGAGCAATGCAGCATTCGTATCTTGAGTGTCGATGATCACCCGCTTTTCCGAGAGGGGATTGCCACAGTCATCAAGAACCAAGGAGACATGCTGCTCCTGGCTGAAGCCGCGAGCGGCGGCGAAGCTTTGCAGCAGTTTCGTGAACACCGGCCTGACGTCACGCTGATGGATCTGAGACTACCCGATATGAGCGGCACCGATGCGCTGATCGCGATCCGCACGGAATTCCCCGAAGCCCGCGTTATTATGCTGACCACCTTCTCAGGCGACGTCGACATCCGGCGTTCTCTGGAGGCCGGCGCGTGCGGCTATCTGCTCAAAAACATGCCGCCGAAAGAGTTGGTCGAGGCGATCCGCCAAGTCCAGGCGGGCAAGAAGCCTCTCCCTGCGGAAGTGGCGACCCAGCTAGCCGAGTACTTCGGCGACGATCCCCTGAGCGAGCGCGAGGTAGATGTCCTGCGGCAGGTCGCCAGCGGGAACCGGAATCGGGAGATCGGCGAACGGCTCTTCATCACGGAGGAGACCGTCAAGGTTCACATCAAGCACATCATGGAAAAACTGGGGGCCGCTGGTCGCACGCAGGCGATGGCGATCGCCGTCCGCCGCGGCATCATCCAACTTTGAAAACCACAATCCTGACTTTGACCAACCATCTCGCGACGCGGTGAGCCACTTCTCGGCACAGGCGACGGCAGGGCGGCGCGGCGCTCTCCGCGCGCAGATACCCGGTCGGGTCTTCCGGTTCCTGATCCAGGATTTCAAACGTTGAGCGGGACACTGATGGCTAGCTGTTCTCTCAGCGTCAGAGCTATAATCACGTCCTCGAAAGCCGAACAAGTGTAGGTCCCCATCTTTGAACGAGCCAGGCAGTGGCGGGCACTTTAGTTTAGTGACCAGGCTCGCGGAACGCGCTTGGCATCCGAGGGCGGTTGAAGCTGGGGGGTGTCATCGCAAGATGTGGTTTCGTGAAAGCTGAGGATAGGGCATGGTGTTGGAACAGCCTGCTGAGAAATCAGGATCAAGTGGTAGGAGGTGGCAGCTCTCTCTCCTGGCGGTTATTTGCGTCCTGCTGGGCGGCTGTCGCTCGTCAGGCGCGAAGGTCGGTCCTTCCATCGAATTCTCCCGAGTTCCTCAAGCAGACGAGGGTGGTCGGGATAAACACGACATTATCGAAGGGCGGGTGACGGGCGCTCGCCCCGGGCAGCAGCTCGTTTTGTACGCCCGGAGCGGAGCGTGGTGGGTGCAGCCGCTTGTGAGCCAGCCATTCACCAGGATTCAACAGAACACGAAATGGGTAAATGCGACCCACCTGGGAACAGAGTATGCCGCACTCCTGGTCGAGCCGGAATATCGTCCGCCCGCCACGACGGATGCGCTGCCGACCCCAGGCGGCGCCGTGGCCGCCGTGGCCATCGTCAAAGGCCAGAGTTCTCCGCCCTCAAAAATTCTTCACTTCAGCGGATATGAGTGGAGAGTCCGCGACGCACCCAGCAATCGCGGCGGCCAGCATCTCTACGATCCGGGAAACGCCTGGGCGGATGCGAGCGGCGCCCTGCATCTCCGCATCGCGAAAGTGGCCGACCAATGGACGTGCGCGGAAGTGAGCCTGAACCGCAGTTTCGGATATGGCACGTATTCATTCACCGTGCGCGATACTTCACGGCTGGAGCCCGTGGCCGCTTTTGTGATGTTCACCTTTGATTACTCGGGCGCAAACCAGAACTACCGCGAAGTTAACATCGAGATTAGCCGCTGGGGTGATCCCGCCAGCAAGAATGCACAATACGTCGTCCAGCCTTATTATGTCCCCACGAACGTGGCACGCTTTACCGCGCCCGCCGGAGTGCTCACGCATTCGTTTCGTTGGGAACCCGGGCGCATTTCCTTCAGGACTGTGCGAGGGACCGAAACCGGCGCAGGAGCACGCGCAGTGGCCGAAAGTGTTTTCACCTCGGGGGTCCCTTCGCCTGGCATCGAAGCCGTGCGGATGGCCCTCTACATCCATACGGACTCCAGCTCCAAGTTCCCGCTGCAGAACGGGGCCGAGGTGGTGATTGAGAAATTCGAATATCTCCCGTGAGGGGAGGGCTCGACAGCACGGGGCATTCCGCTGGCTGCTGGCCGGAGTGGCTGCCACCTGCCTGGTCCAGACGGGCCTTGCCCTGGACCCAAATCAACCACTCGCGCAGTACATTCGTGACCAGTGGGGCACGAAACAGGGATTTCCCGGCGGGATCGTCTATGCCATGGCCGAAACTACCGACGGCTACCTGTGGATTGGCACGCAGAGAGGCCTGGTTCGCTTCGACGGCTTGAATTTCCGCCTGATTAATAACGAGAATTCGACCGCGTTCCCCGTCGGCCCGGTGTTAGGTCTGACGGCAGATGCTGCGGGAAATCTGTGGATCCGATTTCAGGGTCCGGGGATGCTGCGCTATCGGGACGGAAAATTTGAGAATGTCTTGTCTAAGTTCAAGGAGAGGGAGAATGGTGTCACAGCTATGTGCCGGGGGATCAACGGTGAGCTGCTACTCTCGGCCCTGGTCAATGGAAAGGTAAGATACAGCGGGGGAAGCTTTGTCACGCTGGCGCCCAGTTCCACGCTTCCTAATTTTCTAGTGATTTCAATCGCGGAAACCGCCGACGGCAAAGTCTGGATGGGGACGCGTGATGCAGGACTCTTCTCTCTGAGCGAGGGCCGGCTCACCCAGGTTGAGCGGGGGGCACAAGACAGGAAGATCAACTACCTTCTCCCCGTTGGCAATCGGGAGTTGTGGATCGGCACCGACAGCGGTGTCGTGCGCTGGAATGGAACCGAACTCACGCGGGACGGTGTGCCCCGCTCGCTTGAGCGCCTCCAGGCCCTGACCATGATCAGAGACCATGAATCGAACATCTGGGTAGGAACCTCCAGCGGGCTGGCGCGGATCAACGCCAGGGGCATTCTGTCAGCGGAGAAACGCGGCGGGGCAGTGACCGCGCTGTTTGAAGATCGCGAGGGCAACCTCTGGGTCGGGAGTCCGCAAGGGATTGAACGTTTCCGTGATAGCGTGTTTGTGACGTATCCGGCAGTGGCCGGCCCTCTCTCGGAGAACAACGGGCCGCTTTACGTTGACGCCGAGGAGCGCACCTGGTTCGCCGCTTCAAATGGCGGGCTGTTTTGGCGCCGGGGGGCACACCTCGAACGCGTCACAGCCTCCGGGCTGGACAAAGACGTGGTTTACTCGATTACTGGCAGTCATCGCGGATTATGGATTGGCAGACAACGTGGTGGACTTACGCATCTCGGTTTCAAAGGCGGCTCGTTCACGGCGAAGACCTACACGCAGGCAGAAGGGCTCGCGCAAAACAGCGTGGATGCAGTTCATCAGAGTCGTGATGGAACGGTGTGGGCCGGAACGCTGAGCGGCGGCGTCAGCCGCTTCAGGAATGGCAGCTTCACCACCTATACCAGCGTCCATGGCTTGCTCTCGAACACGGTGGTGGCTATCGTTGAAAGTTCCGATGGCACGATGTGGTTTGCGACTCCGGACGGCTTGAGTGCGCTGTCGAAAGGCCACTGGCGGTCTTATACAAGTCGTGACGGCCTGCCCCCGGGGCAGGTGAATTGTCTGCTGGAAGATTCGACGGGCGTGCTCTGGATCGGGACGGCCAAAGGTCTCGCCTTCCTCGGCTCCGACCAGGTCAAGATTCCTCGTCCAGCTCCCGAGTCACTCCGCGACCAGATCTTCGGAGTCGTAGAAGACCGGAGTGGCTGGCTCTGGATCGCCACCGCGAGTCATCTCGCGCGGGTGAGCCGCGACAAACTGCTCAGCGGCTCACTCAGTGATGAAGATGTGCGCGAGTACGGGCTCGCCGATGGATTGCCAAGCACCGAAGGCGTCAAGCGCCATCGCTCCGTGGTGGCCGATCCGCTCGGGCGGATTTGGTTCTCCCTGAATCGTGGTCTGGCCGTCGCTGATCCAGCCCGGCTGACTGGCCGTTCCGTCCCGGCCCTGGCTCAGATTCTGACGATTTCGGCTGATGGCAGCCTGCTTGACCTGAATAGTCCGGTTCGCCTTCCGGCAGCTCCTCAGCGAGTCATGTTCAGTTATGCGGGGGTGAGTCTCTCGGTGCCCGAACGCGTGAGATTTCGCTATCGGCTCGACGGTTTTGATCGCGGCTGGAGCGAGCCGGTGGCCGCACGCGAGGCCATCTACACCAATCTCGGTCCAGGTTCGTACCGTTTCCGCGTGATCGCGACCAACAGCGAAGGGTTCTGGAATGGCGCGGAAGCCACGCTCGGATTCGAAATCGCGCCGTTGTTCTGGCAGACCTGGTGGTTTCGGCTCGCGGGCTTGCTGGCCTGCATGCTCATCACAGTGGCCTGGTATCGCCTCCGGATGCGCCGCTTGGCCGCGCAACTGAACGGCCGCTTTGAAGCACGACTGGCCGAGCGGGCACGCATTGCGCAAGAGCTGCACGACACATTGCTGCAGGGGTTTATCAGCGCTTCCATGCAATTTCACGTCGCGGTGGATCAGTTGCCCGAGGATTCGCCGGCGAAGCAACGGCTCGGCCGCGTGCTTCAGTTGATGGGGCAAGTGATTGAAGAGGGCCGGAACGCGGTGCGCGGACTCCGCTCGGCTGAGAGTGAGGCGCTGGATCTTGAACAGGCATTTTCCCGCATCCGGCAGGAGCTGGCCACCCCAGAACAATGTGGTTTTCGGGTCATTGTTGAAGGACGGCCCAGGGGCTTGCACCCGATCCTCCGCGATGAAGTTTACCGCATTGGCCGCGAAGCCCTGGTCAATGCCTTCCGTCACTCCCAGGCGAAGCGCATCGAAGTCGAAGTGGAGTATGCCGCCCACCACTTGCGCCTTCTCGTCCGTGATGACGGTTGCGGGATCGACCCGCAAGTGCTAGAGTCGGGGCGCGAGGGGCACTGGGGACTCATTGGCATGCGCGAGCGGGCGGAGAGAATTGGCGCCCGACTCAAGGTGCACAGCCGCGTCGCGAGCGGAACGGAGGTCGAACTGTCCGTCCCGGGCCACCTCGCCTTCGAATGGCAGTCTACCGATCGTCTGCGGAGATGGTTGGCCAGATTGGATCCGCGCAGAGCCGGAGCAGAGCTACCACAAGCGAAGCCAGGAGGGGAGAGACATGAGTGAGCCAGCCCGCATCCGCGTCCTGTGCGTTGATGATCATCCTTTGCTGCGCCAGGGAATCGCCGCCATCATCGGCAGTCAACCGGATTTGCTGCTGGTGGCGGAGGCCAGCAACGGCCGCGAGGCCATTGAAAAATATCGTGAGTCTCAGCCTGACGTGACGCTGATGGACCTCCGCCTTCCCGACATGAGTGGCATTGATTCGTTGATCGCGATCCGGTCGGAATTCCCCGAAGCCCGCATCATCATGCTGACGACTTTTGAAGGCGACGTTGAGATCCAGCGTTCGCTTGAAGCCGGCGCCCGCGGCTACCTGCTCAAGAGCATGCCGCCGAAAGATCTGGTAGAGGCGATCCGCCAAGTCCACGGGGGGAAGAAGCGGATTCCCTCAGAATTGGCCGCTCACCTCGCCGAACACCTCGGGGATGAAGCCTTGACCGAGCGCGAGATCGAGGTCCTGCGGCACATCGCCGGCGGGAACCGGAATCGGGAGATCGGCGAACAGCTCTTCATCTCGGAGGAGACCGTCAAGGTTCACATCAAGCACATCATGGAAAAGCTGGGCGCCAGTGATCGTACGCAAGCGGTGGCGATTGCCGTCCGTCGGGGAATTATCCAACTGTGACCCCCAAACCTGAATAGCTGACCAGCCATCCCGTCTTTCCACGCCAGCACCTGAGTCACCCTAACTACCACAATCGTGGTAGTGGAAAAACACTAGATCTCGTGATGTCTCCGGCGCGGCTGATCCTGCATGATGGGCCGGGGAGGTTAATGAAAGGGCGGGCGCGCGACACGGGAATTCGCGATCATCACGACAGTGCGATCAAAACTTGAGAATTCAGCCGCCGGCGATCACCTTTGGAGAAGAAGTGTCTTGGTGATCATCTACTGTCTCCCCCTCAGCAGTTGCCACTCGGAAACATCCAATGCTCCGCCCTCCATCGAGTTCAGCCGGATTCCCTTGCGTGACGAGGGCGGACCGCAGAAAACCGCGACCGTCGAGGGGCGAGTCGTCGGCGCTCGCTCCGGACAACAGGTCGTCTTGTTTGCCCGCAGCGGAGCCTGGTACATCCAGCCCTTCACTGAACAACCATTCACGAAAATTCAAGGAGATGCAACCTGGGAAAATTCGACCCACCTGGGGACGGAGTATGCCGCCTTGCTCGTCGAGCCAGGCTATCGCCCGCCAACCACGACTGATGTTCTGCCAGGCATCGGCGGTGGTGTCATCGCCGTGGCGATCGCGCCGGGCGAAGTTAAGCTATTGGTGCCGATGTTCTGGCAAACATGGTGGTTTCGGTTCTCGGGTGTACTGGCCTGTTTATGCGCGCTGTGGGCCTTTCATCGTCTCCGGCAACGCCAACTGACTCGGCAACTCAATGCCCGGTTTGAAGAGCGACTTGAGGAGCGGATGCGCATCGCCCAGGATTTACATGACACGCTGCTGCAAGGCTTCCTCAGCGTGTCCATGCAACTCTACGTCGCGGTGGATCAAGTGCCTGAGGATTCTCAAGCCAAGCCACGGCTGAACCAGGTCCAGCAGTTGATGAGACGAGTCATCGAAGAAGGCCGCAACACGGTTCAGGGGCTACGCTCGATTACCACTGACTCGCTGGATCTCGAACAGGCCTTTTCCCGCATCCCGCGGGAACTCGCCATCGATCCAGAGCTGAGGGAGCAGATTCGGTTTCGTGTCACCGTCAAGGGCCGTCCCAGGCCCTTGCATCCGCTCATCCGCGATGAAGTCTATCGCCTGGGCCGTGAGGCGTTAATCCATGCGTTTCGCCATGCCCAGGTCAAGAGCGTCGAAGTCGAGCTGAAATATGCCGCCAACCATGTAGTCATTCTCGTCCGCGATGACGGTTGCGTGAGAGACCCTCAAGCGACGCGGGCGGGACGCGAAGGACATGGAGAGCTAGCGCGCCTCGACGAGCGGGCGGGGAGAATTGGCGCGCGGCTCAAAGTCCGAAACCGCTCTAGAGCAGGGACAGAGATCGAACTGTCCATCCCCAGCCAGATCGCCTTCCTCGACCAGTCTTCCCGACGCCCGCTGAGATGGTTGGCTAGGCTGTTTCCGCTCAAGGCATCGGCGAGACTCCGGACGCCGGGGGCCGGAGCAGATGAATAAGTGATCAAGCCGGCATCCGCTGATTTCCAGCCAGGCGCCATCGCTCCCAACGCATACCCGCTTCACTGCTGGAGTAATTCCTCATTAACACGATGGTGGTAGTCATGCTTGCGGCTAAAGGAGTAACCCAAACACACTCGATCTTGGGATGTGTGCAAACCCGGAGACGAAGATAATCCGTCGCATCGCTGCAACCTCGCAGCTAGGACTCGGGCGAGTCGGCGATTGCAGAAGGAGTGAATATGAGACGGCTTTGGATGATCTTTATCGCGATTTTCGCGTTTTCGTTCGCGGTCTTGGGATGGGTCGGTTCGGAAATTTATCGGCAAAGACCGCCAATTCCGCGTGAAGTGGTGGCGACCGACGGCCGGACGATGGTCACGGAGGGAGAAGTCTCCGATGGGCAGATGGATTGCGACGGCCTGGCTGGCTTCGGGGCTGTTCATCGGCCCGATCATTTGCGGGTACGAACCGAAGCTTCAAAAGCTCGGCGTGGATGCGCTATTCGGCGCGCTCCTGGTCGTGGTGCTCGGTTCGATGGTCGGGCAGTGGTTGAGCGTCGCTCACAAACTGACGGGCGCGGCTTCGTTCTACTTTGGACATCAAGGCTACGAATATGTTGATCTCGGCCGGTTCTGGCAGGCGGCATTATTCGCTGGTCTGCTGTTGTGGCTCTTTCTGGTAGCGCGGACAGCCGTGCCCGCGCTGCGCAAGAACGATCATCGAAAATCGCTCGTGGCGCTGTTTCTGATCACGACAGCGGGCATCGCGTTATTCTACAGCCCGGGGCTCTTCTGGGGGATGAAGTCGAACCTCTCGGTCGTCGAATACTGGCGCTGGTGGGTGGTGCATCTGTGGGTCGAAGGATTCTTTGAAGTCTTCGCCACGGCGGTCATTGCCTTTCTGTTCACGCGCCTGGGAGTGATCAATCCTGTCATCGCGGCCGAGGCGGCGCTGCTTTCCGGCGCCGTCTATCTGTCGGGCGGCATCGTCGGGACGCTTCATCATTTGTATTTTGCCGGAACGCCGACAGTCGCGCTGGCCTTTGTCTATTTCGCTCTGAATTTGATCTTTCGGTCTCCCAAGACCGAAAAATCCCTGCGGCTGTGCCCGAAACGGCATAGCCTGATTCCACATCGGCGCAAAGAGAGAAGCCACTTAGATTTCGATGATGCCGCGCTTCAGCGCGATGGTGACGGCATGGGTGCGATCGTTCGCGCCAAGTTTTGAGAGGATACTCCGCATGTGAGCTTTGACGGTGTCTTCTGAAATGGCGAGGCGGTCAGCGACTATTTTGTTGGCGTTGCCAGCGGCCACCTGCCGCAAAACCTCGATTTCGCGCTCGCTCAACGCATCATCCTTATAGTGTTCTACCATTTCAACGGCGATTTCGGAAGGGATTCTCTTTTTGCCGCCATGCACGCGCCGAATGGTCTCGACCAATTCCTTCCGGAGCATGTTCTTCAGCAGGTATCCGGAAGCGCCAGCTTTGAATGCTCGGGCGGCTAGTGCGTCACCACTGTAGGTGGTCAAGACAATGATGCGGGCGTCCGGAAAATCCTGGCGAATGGCCAGAATTGCATCGGTCCCACTCATGAGTGGCATTTGCAGGTCCATCAGAGTTATGTCTGGACGATGGGTCCGGAATTGCTCGACCGCTTCACGTCCATTACTGGCTTCCGCCACGAGAACCATGTCCGTTTCGCAGGCAAGGACAGCGGTGATCCCTTCGCGCAACACAGGATGGTCGTCTACAATGAGAATCCGAATGGGACTGTTGGCGTTCATAGTTGCTCACCATCGATGCCGGAGGACCGGCGAAACCAGGAACTCTTCGATTTGGCGCGAAGGGCTCGATAGGCTGTTGTTCCAGGAACGATCAATTCAACTTCAGTCCCCGTTTCAGGGCGGCTCCATAGCTCCAGTTGCGCGCCAATCCTGTGTGCGCGTTCTCGCATTCCTTGCAGGCCCCAGTGGTCAGGCCGGCCACCCTCTTCGAGAATCCTGGAATCGATGCCGCGTCCATCGTCGCGGACCCGCAAACGAAACTGCCGTGGATCGTATATGATTTCGACTTCAATGTGAAGGCCTGCGGAATGGGTCAGAGCATTGACGAGCGCCTCGCGCCCAATGGAATAAGACTCCTCCAGGACCAGAGGGTGTAACTCCCGCACGTTGCCTTCGACAATCGTCTTGAAGGTCGTCGCGCGGCTTTGTGGGGTTTCTTCTGCGACACGCTGGAATGCCGCCGGCAGGTCGCTCAAGTGTACTGGCGTGTCGCGCAGATTCCGAACGCGGTCTCGTCCCTCAGCCAGGACCTGGTCGGCACGGTCGAGCGCGTTCTCCATGGCCTGGCGAGCTGGCTCTTGACAGGGGATTTGTTTTGCGACGGCATCAAACTTCAGGATCAGGCCCTGAACGCTTTGCAGCAGGGTGTCGTGCAAATCGCGGGCAATCCTCTCTCTCTCCTGAAGGCGCTCTTCTAGGCGCGCTTTGTATATCGCTGCAATGCGTCGCAAGCGGGTGACGTAGAGGCCCCAAATCAGGCCGGCCAGGCTCAACACACCCAAGGCGCGGAACCATAGCGTTTGATAAAAAGCAGGCTCGATAAACACGTCCATGACCGCATCATATGTGCTCCACACACCGCTGTTGTTGCAAGCCATCACGCGGAAGCGGTAGTTGCCGGGGGGAAGATTGTTATAGAACGCTTGCCGGCGAGTGCCAGCGTCCTGCCAATCGCGATCCCAGCTTTCCAGCTTGTAGCGAAAACGCACCTTTTCCGGCGCGACGAGGCTGAGCGCCGTGTAGTCGATCTCCAGATCGCGTACCAGTGGGGGCAGGCGCAGGCGCTCATTGGCAGCGGAAGTCGCGTCGTAGGTCTTGCGGTCGGCGGTGACCTGCTCGATGTGCACCGGCGGCGGAAGATTGTTGAAGGGAAGGCGCCGCGGATCGACGACGCTGACGCCGTCCAAACCAGGGAACCACAGTTTTCCATCCGTGGACTTAGCGACTTGCGGGCTGAAACCGATAGGATAGGCAAGGCTCCTGACTCCGTCCGAATTGTCGAAAACCGTGGCCTGGATCGTCCGCTTCGCATCTCGATCTTTGTCCACGGCGGCGGCCCAGGCGTCGAGTTCCGAGCGCGCAATCCGCACTAGGCCGCAGGTCGTGTACAGCCAGAAGGAATGGGCGTCGTCTTCCACCAGCCAATGAACTGTATCGCAAGGCAAGCCGTTCTTGCTGGTCAATGTAGCGACGCGGTTGTTTTTCAATCGGCTGAGCCCGCCCTCGGTGGCGGCCCAGAGCGTACCGTCCTGATCAAGCCGAAGGTCATTAACACGGCCCTGGCCCAGTCCGTCGGCGACGCCATACGACGCGTGAACCTTTCCGTCACTAAAATAAGCGACGCCGCCCTGAAAAAATCCAAGCCATACGCCACCTTGCAAAGGATCAAAGGCCAGAGCCGCAGCAAAGTCCTTGTGGCCAAGCTTGTCCCAGGGAAGCTGCTGGACGACCTCGCTCCCACGCAAATGAAGCAAACCGTGATCTTGGTTGGCAATCCAAAGATTCCCCGCAGTGTCCTCGACGATGGAACGCACGACTCCGCCGGGAATGCCGCCGATGGCAATAAACCGGTCATTCTCCAAGTAGCCGAACTCGCGCAGCGTGACAGCCCAAATTCTCCCGCGACCATCCTGAAAAAGAGAGTTCGGAGCACCTTTACTTGGCTGGGTCTGTGCGGTGCTCCTGCCGTAAATCGTAAATTGCCCATTACTCCATCGGTTCAAGCCACCAGGAGCGGTGAGAAAAACGCTTCCATCCCTGACCGCCAGCACGGATGCGACGGAGGCATTCGACAAACCCTGGTTCACCGTAAACGTGGGGAGAGCAAACTCGCGAAAGCGGTCGAGTCCGCTTGAGGTAACAACCCAAATATTACCTTCGCGGTCCTCAAAGATAGTTCGAACTCTATCGCCTGAGAGGCCGTCAGACTGCTCAAACACATCTGTCCTTCCCTGATGTACATGCGCAAGGCCAGTCGAAGTTCCGATCCACAGACTGCCATCGTGATCACGGAGCATATTATTGAATCGGAGTTGCCGCACAAGACCTGGGAGAGGATACGCCTCGGTTTTCCCATCAACGAGTCGTTTAATTCCGCCGCTCGTACAGATCAAGAGTGCGCCATCAAAGTCTTCAGCAAGACTTTGATGGTCGGGCGACCCGACCGGCAGTGGAAGGAATTCTGGAGAACCAGGTTTCCAGCGCCACAGACCGTTCAGTACTCCCGCCCAGAGATTGCCCTTCCTGTCCTCATACAAATTGAACACTCCACGGCCAAGCGCGCCGTCCCCTCCGTAACACTGGACGCGGCCCTGGCGAATCGCACAGAGCTTCGCAGTGAGCAGCGACGACGCGCTAACCCAAACGGTGCTGTCACGATCCTCGTGGAGTGCAAAAATAAATTGTCCAGCAACTTCGGCGTACTGCGTGAGCCTGCTGCCGTTCCAGCTAACCAGCCCTTTATCGGTGCCAATCCACAGCGTCCCGTCGCGTGTGGTGAGCAGGCTCATAATTATGTTGGAAGGGAGATGCTGATCGGCTGGTGGCTGCCAGAGGACGTTCCTAACACCGTCGAAGCGATGCAAGCCGAACTCCGTGCCGAGCCAGAGATAACCGTCGGGCGTCTGCGCAATGGAGGTGATCGCGCCTTTGGTAAAGCCGTCGCGGAGCTTCCACGCTGTGTGCGCGTACTGACTGATGTCCAGCGCCGGATCGAGCGCGAACGCACACGGGCACCACGCCAGCAGCATGCACGCCAGCAGCATGCCTTGCGCGATAGCGTGCCGTCCTCGTCCGTGCGTTCTCTCCATAAGGTGTACATCTTATCTCACCCTCCGAAAACTGCAATCAACGCTGCCTGGATCAGATTTCTCATTTGAGCCTGCTTCGCAGGCTGTTTTACTTTGCAACTGGAACCACGAGCATCACCCTATTTGGGCATTGACACATCACCCTATTGGGGGATTGACCAACCTTGGAGTTAATCGTAGCCTCATGCTTTCCATCATCGCTTCGAGGTCTGACTTATGCGCCGAGTTCCCGCACTTGCTTTCCTTCTCCTTGCTTCGCTTGCGCCTGTTCTTCGCGCGCAATCTACCAATGCCTCGCTCACAGGTCGCGTCACCGATCCCTCCAATGCCATCATCGTCGAAGCCAAAATCGCCGCCATCAGCGAGAGCACGAATGTCCGTTACGAAATCACGACCAATACGTCGGGCGAATACTACTTGGCCAATCTACCCCCCGGCCTCTATCGCATTGAGATCGAAAAGACCGGCTTCAAAAAGTTGATCAAGCCGGAGGTGATCCTGCACGTCCAGGATGCACTCGAAATCAACTTCGAGCTGACGCTGGGTTCGGTGTCCGAGACCGTCACGGTGGAAGGCGGGGCGCCGCTGGTGAATACCGAATCGGGAACAGTCAGCACGGTGATTGACCGCACCTTCGTCGAGAATCTGCCGCTCAATGGCCGGAGTTTCCAGACGTTGATCACGCTCACGCCGGGTGTGGTCGTGACCCCCACAGTTTTCAATGACCAGGGACAATTCAGTGTGAACGGACAACGCGCGGATGCCAACTATTTCACTGTGGATGGCGTCAGCGCGAATTTCGGCGTCACCGGCTACATTACATTGGGGCAGACCGCGAGCGGAGCGCTGCCCGCGCTGAGCGCTGCGGGCGGGACAAACAGCCTGGTGTCGGTGGATGCCATGCAGGAGTTTCGCATCCAGACGTCTTCGTTTGCTCCGGAGTTCGGACGCACTCCTGGTGGACAGATTTCGATTGCGACGCGTTCTGGAACAAATGCTTTTCATGGCATGCTGTTCGAATATTTCAGGAATAGCGTGCTCGACGCCAAAGACTGGTTTGCGAAGCTCAATGGTCTGGCAAAACCTGCGGAACGGTTGAATGACTTTGGCGGTGTATTTAGCGGCCCAGTCTTCAAGGACAAGACGTTCTTCTTCTTCTCTTACGAAGGGCTGCGATTGCGCCAGCCAGCGAGCCTGCAAACCGCCGTCCCAGATACGCCATCACGGCAGCAAGCTCCACCTGCGATGCGTCCCTACTTGAACGCCTATCCGATTGCGAACGGCGATAGTCTCGGGGCAGGGTTGGCGCAATTCAACGCCAGCTTTTCAAATCCTTCCTCGATTGACGCCTACAGCATCCGCGTGGATCAAGTCGTGAAGTCGAAGCTGAGCTTGTTTGGCCGTTACAACTATTCGCCGTCCAGCTTAGACCAACGAGGTCCCTTTTTCTCCTCAGGTAAAGTCCTCAGCACGACGAATTCAGTGTCATCCTCTGTACATACTGGAACAGTCGGCTTCACCCAACTGATCAAGCCGGGAATTAGCAACGAGGTGCGAGCGAATTACAGCAACCACAGAGTTGGCATAAAGTACGCGATGGATAATTTCGGTGGAGCCGTGCCGCTTCCAGATTCCCTCCTTTTTCCCACTGGGTACTCGTCCACGAATGGCGTTTTCTTATTGGTCATCTCAGGCGTTGGACAGTACGCTCAGGGCAAATCGGGGACGAACGAGCAACGCCAGGTCAATCTTATAGACAATCTATCGCTGACCACCGGCAGCCACCAATTGAAGTTTGGCGTGGACTATCGTTGGCTCGCCCCTTTCAGCAGTCCATATTCCTACCAGCAATTTGTGTTTTTCTCGGGAGTGACGGCGACACCTGGAGGCGCTCTTTCAGGAACAGCTTCGTTCGCTCAAGCGACTGCCTTTCAAGCCGATGCGCTGCTATCACAAAATTTCTCGCTGTATGGCCAGGACACCTGGAAAATCACACCCCGATTGACAGTGACTTATGGTTTGAGGTGGGACGTCAATCCGCCGCTGAAGGGCAAGAACTCGGCGAACGATCCATTCACCGTGGTGGGACTGAATGATCCAGCCACAATGACCTTGGCAGTTCGCGGCACTCCGCTCTATCAGACAACCTATGAAAATGTCGCGCCGAGATTTGGACTGGCCTGGCAACTCCGTTCGAGCCCCAATTGGGGCAGCACTCTCCGCGCGGGCTTTGGGGTGTTTTACGATCTTGGGCAAGGATCGCTGGGAGGAGTCTCCAGCTTCTTTCCCTACAGCGCTAGCAAGATTAATGGGCCGGCACCGTTTCCGTTAAGCCCGCAGGACGCAGTTCCTCCGGCCATTACCGCCAATCCACCCATTAAAACTATTCTGCTAGCCGACCCGCATTTGAAACTTCCACGGACCTATCAGTGGAATATCGCGCTGGAGCAGTCGGTGGGAAGCAGCCAAAGCCTATCCTTGACGTATCTCGGTGCGATTGGGCGCGACTTGCTTCGAGCAACCAATCTATTCAACGTAAATCCGAATTTTCAGTCCATCAGTCTAACCGACAATTCGGCGACATCGGACTACCACGCGCTACAGGTCAAGTTCGAGCGGCGTTTGTCGCGTGGCTTGCAAGCATTGGCGTCGTACACCTTCTCCCACTCGATTGATATTGCCTCGACGGATGCAGCCATCAACCGCAGCACGCCGGGCACGATTGCGAGTCCTATCGTAGACCGCGGGGATTCGGACTTCGACATCCGGCATTCTTTCACCGCAGGCGTGACCTACGATCTGCCCTCTCCAGGTTCGCACAAGGTTGCCCGCGCCATATTGGACGGGTGGTCACTGGACGGTTTCGTTCTGGCCAGATCGGCGCCGCCTGTTGACGTTGTTGGTGCAATTTTCAATACTGGGGGCATTACCCTCTCTCCCCGCCCGAACGTCAATCCAGGAGTGCCTCTTGAGCTTTATGGGGCGCAATATCCTGGCGGCAAAATTTTCAATCGAGCAGCTTTTACTGCATCGCCCGCCGGGCAGCAGGGTAATTTCGGGCGCAATGTGCTGCGGGGCTTCAAGGCTTCGCAAGCAGATGTTGCGTTACAGCGGCAATTTCACGCCACCGAGAAATTGGGGCTTCGTTTCCGAGCGGAGTTCTTCAATATCTTCAACCACCCAAACTTCGGCAATCCCAACAACAACCTGACCAGTCCTCTGTTCGGCCGCTCGACGCAAACGCTCGCAAACAGTCTGGGGTCGGGTGGCGCGAATGGCGGATTCAATCCTCTCTATCAGGTTGGCGGACCGCGCTCGATCCAGTTGGCACTTAAGCTTCAATTTTGAGCAAGCTAACTGGAGAGAGGCCAGCGGTCTGTCTTCAGCCGGCACCGCCGTTGAGGCGTCGCCGTCGTGATCCCGCCTCTGCGAAATCTATGAAGCCAAGCATGACGATATTCTCCGGACGACATGCTTCTCCCGCGAGGCGCAGAATAATGTGGGCTAAGCTGTCCAATGGTTCAGACAGAATCAGGCGGCGATAGCGCCGTAAGCCCTGAGTTCGTCATAACAGGGTTGATTTTTTACCCAAGTCGAGTCGAGCGCTAACTTCTCAATAAATAAATCAAGCAAT
>Ga0070707_100001494_pt1 | contig 22796 bp, 14 predicted proteins | sample KBSK5502metaG_FD_65468 | JGI IMG/M metagenome (GOLD analysis project Ga0070707, IMG submission 65468) | Corn, switchgrass and miscanthus rhizosphere microbial communities from Kellogg Biological Station, Michigan, USA - KBS K5-50-2 metaG | ecosystem: Host-associated > Plants > Roots >...
ATGGTATTCGCGCTGCTGGTGGCCGCGATCTTGTGGAATCTCGGCACGTGGTATTTCGGTTTGCCGGCCTCGAGCTCGCACACGCTGATCGGCTCAATTATCGGAGTCGGCATTGCGAATCAGTTGATGGCAGCACGAACCGGCACGAGCGGCGTGGACTGGGTGCAGGCCGCGAACATCGGCAAGTCGCTCTTAATTTCGCCGATGGTTGGCTTCCTTTGCGCGGCGCTGCTGTTGATTCTAATGAAGGTATTAGTGAAGGAGAAGAAGCTTTATGAAGCTCCGGAAGGAACGAAACCACCACCCTTTTGGATCCGCGGGTTGCTGATGTTGACGTGCACAGGCGTGAGTTTCTTTCATGGTTCAAATGACGGGCAAAAAGGTATGGGGCTGATCATGCTAATCCTAATCGGTACGGTGCCAACGACTTACGCGCTGAACCATGCCGTGACGCCGCGACAGACGCAGGACTTTATCGCTGTGTCACAACAGACCGCGGAAGCGCTCAATAAATACGTGACGCCTGCCGCGGTGGTTGGCGATCCACGGGACGACGTCACGGAGTACATTCGCACCAAGGAATTCAAGCCCAGCACCATGCTGGCCATGCGCACACTGATCAATGACATCGGCACAGAAATGGCCCTGTTCAAAGAGCTCGCCAAGGTGCCGAACGACAAGGTGCGGAACTTCAGGAATGATATGTATCTCGCAAGCGAAGCACTTCGGCTGATGCAAAAGAGTGGTAAGCCCCAGCTTGCAACGGCGGATGTGGCCATCTTGAAGAACTACAAGAGCCACGTCGACCGGGCCACGCGGTTCATTCCTTTGTGGGTAAAGGTTGCGGTGGCGATTGCGCTGGGCCTTGGCACCATGGTTGGCTGGAAGCGCATCGTGGTGACCGTTGGCGAAAAAATCGGAAAGAATCATCTGACTTACGCGCAAGGGGCGGCAGCAGAACTGACCGCGATGGCAACGATTGGGGCGGCGGACGCATTTGGGCTGCCGGTTAGTACGACCCATGTGCTTTCGTCAGGTGTCGCCGGAACGATGGCGGCAAATCACTCTGGCCTGCAATGGGCCACGGTTCGAAACCTATTGATGGCGTGGGTGCTCACGTTGCCAGTTGCGATGATGCTTTCGGGATTCCTCTTCTGGGCATTCCGGAAGATTTTCTAGAGCCGGACGCGTGTCTGCCCGGGCGTCGGGCCAAGCTGGCGTTTTGCTATTCAAAGTTGGTTTCTCGCCATTCGACTGCCAATTGCTACCATTCGATTTTTTTCAGTTTGCGGGTGTTTGGAGTGATGCGACCCTGCAGCATCTCTCGGAAGGACCAAATTCATGCGGCGTTTGAAGCAACTCGACCGTAGTGAAGTGTTGCCAGTGAATAGGATTCACGGCAGCGGGCAGGTCTTTTCCGCCCGTTATCGTTAGTCTCCATTTCTCACTGACAATTTGCTGATTTTTTATATTTTTTGCGGTGGATTGTGCCGCATTTGGCGCATGAGTTTTTCTCGTGCGAACCGCGCTGCATGTGTTTCCAAGGATTGAGATACAGAGAGCGCCTTCCGAAGCGTCTCGCTTCTTAGAAAAGAGATCGTTATGGTCAAGATTCGCGTTTTAGGGGGAACCCCCGAAGGATCTGATTCTCTGTGCAAGACCTGCACGCGTGGACACGTTATCAAGGGCTTTCGCCTCGCGGAAGAGGTTGTTTACTGCCGGACCTTCTACATCGAGCGCGAGATTCCTTTTCCGGTTCGCGAGTGCACGTTCTACGAGGACCGGCGAGTCGCCAGCAAAGAAGACATGGAAGAGATTACCTGGCGGCTGAGAACCTTGAACCCAACGCGTCAAGTTGGGTTTGTCAGCGCTGCACAGTTTCGTCAGATACAGGAAGACGCGGCGGAATCCGCTGATGCTTCGGCCGTTCGCGACAGTTTGTCGAATGATCTCGACTGAGCGTAGCAAGGCGCCACAAATCAACGTCGTTTGCCCGCGCTTCATGCCCGCCGTGTATGCAACGGCGTGCAAAGCCCATGCGGGCAGAAAGGAGAACCATGTCTGTGATTCGCTGGAAGTCGTTCGGCACAGGCGGCGAGGCTTCGCTTTGCGCCAGCTGCGTCTGGGGAACCGTGCGCAAAGGCTATCGCAGCGGCGAGGTAGAGGCTTTCTGCCGTCTCGTAAGCCCCAACGGACTGGTTCCCTTTTCCGTGCGCGAGTGCACCGGCTACGCGGACGGGCGCGCGCCTGGTGCGCACGCGACCGCCAAATCCGCCGACCGTCGTTTCGGTTTCGTGACAACTCTGACTCTTCGAGAAGAAGAGCCGGAGCCGATCAACGACTCCGAGGCGGTCGAAAACAAGTGAAACATCAGTGCGGCTTCGTCTTTTGAAAAAGGCGGGCCGCGCTGCTTCTTAGAGTCAATGCAATCACAGGAAGTGAGGGATATAGCGAGAAACACAGATCCCACTTGACTTTCGCTTTTTGTTCGCTATACTGCCCTGCGGTAGAGGAAACGGGAAACAGGTGGCGCCGGCTCCATTGCCTTCCAGGCTCTCACGAGCCGGTTGCCGCCTGTTGATTGCGCACCGCGAAGATGCAAATACCGTACCACCTGCTGGAGGGTTCGTGAGCGCGAATATGGAAGTTTGTACCGAAGCTGTATCCCCTGCATGCGATCCCGTCTGCCTGACAAAGGACGGGCGTACGCTCAAATCGCGACGGGCGGTGAACGGCGCGGGTGGTGATTCGCATGTCGTTCACGTGCGAATGGACGGTTTTTTCGCGGCTGTCGAACAAGTGATGCGACCCAAATTTTGCGGGAGACCGGTTCTGGTGGGCGATGGCGTGGTTATCTCCGCCAGTTACGAAGCAAAATTCTTCGGGATCAAAGTCGGCATAGCCATTGCCGACGCATTGAGGTTGTGCCCGAGCGCGATCGTCCTGCCGGGCCGCTATGATCGGTATGCAGAATACGCCGAACGAGTCAAGGCCATCGCGGAGATGTTCACTCCAGTCGTTGACGCCGATGCGCATCACGGTTTTTATCTCGATTTTTGCGGCTCCCAACGTATTTGTCAGGACTTCCCCGGCACGCTTCGCCGTTTGCAGCTTGAAATCCTGAAACACACTGGCCTCAGCGTCAGTGTCGGCGCAGGGAGGACAAGGGTTGTGGCGGCGATTGCGTCGCGAGTCGAACAACCTCGCGGCGTCCGGATCGTCGCGTGCGGCACAGAAGAAGCTTTTCTCGGCGCCCTGCCAGTGGAGGCGCTTGACAGCATCGGCAATGTGGACGCCGCCAAACTGCGAAAATGCGGCATTTCCACGATGGCTGAGCTTCGGCGTGTACCACTGGCGTCGCTTGAGGCGGCTTACGGCGAGGCCCTAGGCCGCCAGATTTGGAAGAACTCGCGAGGGATTGATGTTCGAGGCGCGCTTCGGTCGACTGCGGTAAGGTCGCTGTCAAGCCCGTCGTTGTCGCGTGAAGTTTGTGTCGAGGGCGGGGCTGAGGACGCCGAATCTCTCGGTTCGCTAACGGAATACGTTTGTAAGCGTATCAGTTCGGCGCTGACTGACACTAACCGTCAGGCCGGCACAGTTGGTCTCCGCATTCGCTACGTCGACCAATTCTCGGCGTCCCAGACTGTGCGGCTCACCGTCCCTTCGAACAAGGATCGTGACCTGTTGCCGGTCGTGATCGGTTTTTTACGAGCGCTTTTCACACGTCAAGTAGCCGTCCAAGCTGTGGAGGTAACTGCAGGCGCGTTGATTTCGGTGAGCGCATCGGATTTGTACCTCAATTCGAGGAGCCTGATCGCAGCAGCGAGCGTCTGAAGGTGCGGGCCTCCTGACGCAGGCTTTAAAGGTTAGCTTTCGCGTAACCTCAAATTCCGCGCCCCTTGCCCCGTGCAAGAGCGAGCGGGATACTTTTGCTATGCAGCTCCCGGCACGATCAGCCCTGCTCGCGGCAGCCCTCTGCGCCTGTGCATGCGCCACCGTTGCGGATGAAATCCGCCTTAAAGATGGCAAAAAGTTATACGGCGTAATCGTCGCGTATGAAGACAACATGTTTAAGGTGAAGACCGATTACGGCTTCGTCCTCGTGGAGAAAGACAAGATTGCGTCGATCGTGCCAACAGCCCCGGCGCCTGGTGCAACGGCGACAGTGGCAAGGAAACCGGCAAAGACTCTGGACAAGAAGCAAGCTCCGGAAACACAAACCGCTTCTGCGGCGAGCACTGAGAAATCTGGCGCAGATGGCGAGCCTCTCGATCATCACCTAGCGAAGCCAAAATTCTCGAACGAGCCTGTCCGTCCCGCGCGGCCAGCAACATCAAACGCAGGTAAAGTCGCGGCCCCAGCGATCAAATCAACGATGCCCGCTGTAAATTCGGCGGCCATTACGGCTACGCCGGTTCCAGTGCCTCCGAAAGAGCCGGAGCCGCCGGCAATCAAAGAAGAAGTGCAGGGCACGCTCTACACCAACTATTCGCACGGATTTCGCATGTACAAAGCGCCAAGTTGGGAGCTGATTGAGGATGCGCGCAAAGCGCTGCCTAACGCGATCGTCGCGATGGGAACGTCGAATGAATCGACTTTGATGGTCGTAGGCCAGGAACAAACGAAAGATTCCCTTGAGGCCTCGGCAAACGGCGTCGAAAAACGGCTGCGGGAAATTTATTCGAACTACCGAATGATCTCGCGGCGCAAGACTGTGGTAGGCGGCGCGCCGGCGATTGAATTCAAGTATAGCGGGATGGCCGACGAACATCTTTGGTCAGGCACGCTGGTCGTCGTTTCACGAGGCAAGGATGTTCTGACGCTGCTCGGCATGACATACGCCGACAACGATCTCATTCAGATTCAAGAAAACGTGATTGCCCGCGCAATTTCCAGCACAGACTTCGACGTCCATTGATTTCTCGTTTTATTCACGGAAAAGAGTTCAGCCTGCTTCAGGATGTTCAGATAATTTCTTGTGCTCGCGAATCAAGCCGATTAAGGCCTGCGCGGCGCGCGGCAAGCTACGATCGCGACGGTAAACGAGGCCCAACTCGCGCCATAGATCGACACCGTCCACGCTGAGAAGCTTCACTTCGCCGGCTTTCACCTGATCCTTTGCAAAACTTTCGCTGATGAAGGAAACTCCGGCGTCTGCGCCGACAAATTTCTTGATCATGCCGATACTCGGAAGTTCCATGGCAACGTGCACCCGTGCGCGGAACGGCCGGAACAATTTGTCCAGCACCTGCCGGGTAAATCCGGTGCGAGGGACAATCAACGGTTGGCTGGCTACTTCTTCAAGCGTAACTTTGGAACGGTTTGCCAGTGGATTTTTCGAGCTCACCATCAGGCGCAGCCGGTCGCGATAAATGTGATGGACTTTGAGGTTCGGCGACTTCAGCGGCAGGCTGACGATGCCAACATCCACGGAACCATCTTCCACGCGCTGCAAAATTTTGTGGCTGAAATTGCGATAGATGCTGATGTGCACGAGCGGATACTTGCGCTGGAACTCCGCGAAAATTTCAGGCAGCAGATACAAGCAGGTCGCCTCGTTGGCGCCGAATACCACGGGGCCTTGCACAACGTTGCCGCGATCCGCGACTACTTGGACAGATTCGTCACGCAAACGGAGCAATCTTTCGGCGTAATCGAAGAGTACTTCACCGGCAGGTGTCAGTTCAACGGATTTTGCGGAGCGATCGAGTAACTTTGCGCGATAGGCTTGCTCCAATTGGCGGATTTGTGCGCTGACTGCAGATTGTGACCGGAAGACTTTCTGGCCGGCACGAGAAAAACTTTTTAGCTTTGCTACGTAAACGAATGTCGTCAGTTGATCAAAATCCATAGGCGGTTAACTCGCCCAGATTATAGCGAAATAACGGGCGGAAAAAGAAACATTCCTCCTTAATTTGAGATATTTGAGAATACTAAATTGACATAACATGTGTGGCAACGGCAGCGACTTCACGCCGGTCCGTAAACGTCGTGAATTCCGGTCTTAATCGCGCGAGAACTGGTTCCCACGTGCTGTGCACGGTTCCCTGCAGGTGTATTGGCTGTACGCGCAACATCGGCAGTGCGCCCCGCCTGGACAACAGTCGCGCAGCGCGCGGACTAGCGGTACGATCCATGTGTTCGCGCAAGGTACGTCGCAACCACGCGTCTTCGCTGCTGGTAATTTCCTCAACAATTACGAAGTCGCGATGCAAAACATCTTCTGCTTCGGGGCGAAGCACGTAAGCGAGACCACCCGTCATTCCGGAACCAAAATTGAGTCCAAGCGGTCCTAAAACCAAAACAACGCCACCGGTCATGTATTCGCAGCCGTGCTGGCCTACTCCTTCGACCACCGCAAGGGCACCACTATTGCGAATGGCAAAGCGCTCTCCGGCGCGTCCGGCGACAAAAAGCTGTCCAGAAGTTGCTCCATACAAAACCGTATTTCCGGCAAGCACGTCGCCACGACGTGAAGCGCCTGTACCCGCGGTGATAGCAATCGTGCCGCCAGACAGGCCCTTTCCAACATAGTCGTTCGCTTCGCCCTCGAGCTTGAAATCGATGCCGGAGCCGAGGAATGCCCCGAAACTCTGGCCGGCGCTGCCATGGAACTCCTTGACGATGCGCGGTATCGAGATGCGACCCGCAGCACGGCTTCGAGCCAATTCACCGCTAAGCGCGGCACCGACGCTGCGATCGGAATTTCGAATGCCGACCGTCCGCAAATCGGATTCGAAATCATCTTGCGAGGCATGCGCTTCGCTGAGAGAGGCGTGGAGACCGGGGACCTGCTGAGGGGCGATACGGAAATCCATGTTTGACTCGAGCGCAAGAGCAGGCGTCTCCGCATAGTTCGGCGACCGTGGTCGCAGGCAATCGTAGGCGCCTTTCAATTCGGTGAGTGAGTTGGCGCCTAGAGCCGCCAACTTTTTACGGATTTCGTCGGCTAGAGCGCGGAAATACGCGATTACCATCTCCGGTTTTCCACTGAAGCGCGCGCGGAGAGTCTCATCTTGTGTGGCGATTCCGACCGGACAGGTGTTGAGATGGCATTGGCGGGCCATCACGCAGCCGATGGCCAGCAGCGAGGCAGTGCCAAAACCGAATTCGTCGGCACCGAGAATCGCGCCAATCAGAATGTCCCGCGAAAATTTCAAGCCTCCGTCCACGCGGAGAGAGAGACGTGAACGGAGGCCAGCGCGAACCAAAGTTTCATGAGTTTCGCGCAAACCGATTTCCCAAGGCAAACCAGTGTTCTTGATGGAAGTGAGCGGAGACGAGCCTGTGCCGCCGTTATGCCCGCTGATGGTAATGACGTCGGCACCGGCTTTTGCCACTCCGGCGGCGATGATGCCGACCCCCGCTCCCGAAACAAGTTTCACTCCGATACGAGCGCGGGGATTCACTGCGCGCAGATCGTGAATCAGCTGCGCCAGATCTTCGATGCTGTAAATATCGTGATGCGGCGGCGGCGAAATCAGCGGCGTCCCCGGCACAGCGTGCCGAATGCGGGCAATGTAGGGTGTAACTTTGCGCGCGGGAAGCTGGCCACCTTCGCCTGGCTTCGAACCCTGCGCCATTTTGATTTCGAGTTCCTGCGCGTGCACAAGATAGTCGGAGGTTACGCCGAAGCGGCCGGATGCGACCTGCTTAATCTTGTTTGCGGCTTCCGGTTCGTTCACCCACAAAGCGGGATCTTCGCCGCCTTCGCCAGTGTTGCTTTTGCCCCCTAGTTGGTTCATTGCGAGCGCGAGTGTTCGGTGTGCTTCAGGGCTTAGGGAGCCGAGCGACATCGCTTGCGTGCTGAACCTTTTCAGGATGCTCTCTGCCGACTCAACTTCATCGATTGGAACCGGTATTGAGGCTACCGTCTCGAGCAAGTCGCGGAGAAAAACGACCCCGCCGTTGCCGTCGGCAAGTTCTTCAAAGGCCGGATATTTCCCAGCGCCGGGCGCTTTAACGTGAGCGTGAAGGCGGCGAACAACTTCCGGAGAATTTGCATGCAGCTCAGCGCCCTTGCGGAAACGGTACAACCCGGCATCGGGCATATCTTCGCCCACTCTGGAAAACGCTTGTTTGTGCAAACGAAGATAGTCCGCGAGGAGATCATCCAACGATTTTTGGCCGGAAAAATCAGCAGCATCTTCAAAAAATTCGGTGCAGAGATCTTCCGAGAGGCCAACAATTTCGAATAAGTAGCTGTTGCGATAGCTGGCAAGGGTCGAGACGCCCATGCGAGCGAGTACTTTGCGCAGCCCGGCGTAGATCGCGTCGCGAACCTTCATCATTCCGCCCGGCTCTTCTGCTTCGGCCAGCTGTTCCATCAAATGAGGAACGACGGCACTTGCTCCGGCCGCGACGAGCAGGGCGATATGGTGCGTGTCGAATGCCTGAGCTGTTTCAACGACTAGTGGAACATCCGAAAACCCATCGCGCACCATGGTCTTCCACAGGGCGGCTGTAGCTAACAACGCGGGAAGCGCGGCACGCTCCGGACCGATGCCGCGATCCGAAAGGAGGAAGAGTCCCGGGCGCGCGTTGCCACCCAGAGGGGTAGATGAACACTGGGCGACTGCGCCCCGCGCTCCCGGGACTCCTGTTTTGGCAGGAAGGCTAAAATCAATCGTTTGGACAGGACCGAATTGTGCAGCGAGGTCCGTAAACTCGCCTTGGGTGAGAATCGGGCCAGGCAGAACGATGCCTCCCGGCGCTGCCGCACTGGCGGGCAGGCGCACTTCCAAGGACATCACGTGCGTTTCGCGAAGTGGATCGATTGGAGGATTCGTTACTTGGGCGAAACGCTGCTTGCAGTAATCCCAAAGCGTGCGCGGTAGCGTTGAAAGAAACGCAGGTGGCGCATCATCACCCATGCTCCAGTCGGCTTCTTTGCCATGCACGAGCGCCGAAAACAAAATTTTGAATTGATCTTCGGTCCAACCGCAGGACGCCGCGACGCGTTTTGGCGAATCCACGGGCGAAATTGCCCCAGCAACCGAGGTATCGAGACGCCGAACACGCGGTGCAGTGAGCCTCGTTTGATGGCTGCCGAGCTTTTTCAAAATGTCGCGCCAACGCAAAAACATGCCAGAGTCGGGCTTCGCGACGATCATTTCGCCCGGTCCAAGGCGGGAACGCTCCGCGATGCGCGACTGTTCGAAATCGACTAATCCAGTTTCGGAGCCGACCACGAGCAACCCGTCGTGCGTGAGCGTATAGCGCATGGGACGCAGGCCGTTGCGATCGAGCTTCGCGCCAACATATTGGCCGTCGGAAAAAATCAGCGCGGCCGGGCCATCCCAGGGCTCGCTGTGTTGCGACAAGGCAGCAAGAGCGCCGCGCACATCGCGCGAGAGCAGCGGGTCGTTCTCAAACGCGGGAGGCACAAGCGCGAGCATAGCTTCTTCGACCGAAAAACCTTCGAGAAGTTTTGCTTCCAGGCCATTGTCAAAGCTGGCCGAGTCGCTGACATTTTCTTCCAAGACGTGGAACCAGGAACCGACGGTAAGTTTTTCGCGGATTTTGTTTTCTTTAGCACGGAGCCAGCGGCGATTGGAAACAATGGTATTGATTTCGCCGTTGTGAGCGACGTAGCGGAAAGGCTGGGCAAGGTTCCAGGAAGGCTGTGTGTTGGTGGAATATCGCTGGTGAAAAATGACGAACCTAGTTTCAAACGAGGGCTCGCGGAGGTCCTGATAGAACTGAGGAAATTGCCAGGGCGTCAGCAGGCCCTTGTACACGACTGTCTGCGAAGAAAGGGAACACACATAACATCGAGCCGGGAGCAGCGACTCAGCTTTCTTGCGAAGGAGCGACAGACGCCATTCAAATCGTTCCGCAGGACGGGCAGCGTGAAACGGAGCAACAAAGAATTGCCAGGACTCCGGCATGGTTTCGCGAGCACGACGACCGAGGCAATTAGGATTTACGGGAACGCACCGCCAGCCAAGGATGCGAAGGCGTTCCTGATCGGCGGCAGCCTCGAGGGCGGCTTTTGCCGCAACGACTGTTTCGGAGGGAAAAAAGGCGAAGCCCAGGCCAAATTGCTCCGGAAGGTCGATTCCCTGCTCTGCCGCTCTGGCCCTGAAGAAATCTTTGGGTAGGCCGGCGAGTAAGCCGGCTCCGTCGCCACTGGCACCGTCGGCGTCCACTCCACCACGGTGAGTCAACCGTTCGAGCGCGGTAAGCGCGTAATCGATGATGTCGTGCCCTGCATGTCCACCGAGGCGCGCGATGAAGCCCGTACCACAAGCGTCATGATCCGGATGGCCCCAGTTGGGACGCACACGGGAGCTCGACTGCCACCGCCAGTGGTATGGCAGGTCCATGTCTCTTTATAGGGTTTGTCAGAGGATTCTGTACAACGCAGAAAATCGATTCGCAAAATTGAATTTCTGATTGCGAAGATTTCATGAAAGTCGCGCGGAATCTCAGAACTTTGTGGGTTCGGTGAAGTGGAAGCCGTTGACCTTCATGGCGGGAACGACCATTTCGAAGGCCTCTTCCGCTGTGGCGCGTACGGCCGGACCCATGGCTTCCACGTTTTGCAGGAGTTCAATGAGTGACTGGTTGAAGCGGAAATTGCGGACGGCCGAGGTGATTTTCCCGTTTTCGACGAGGAAGAGGCCATCGCGCGTCATTCCTGTCATCACCTTCTCGTAGGGGTCGACTTCGCGGATGTACCAGACGCGAGTTACAAGCAAGCCGCGATCCGTATTGGCAATCATTTTCTCTACCGACGAATCGCCACCGCCGAACACCAGATTCACGGGCGCTTCGCCATACTCGTTTGGAAGGCCGAAGCCGTGGCCGGTGGGTTTCTTGCCATCCTTTTTTGCACTTGCGCGTGAGTAGACCACATTGCGCGGAACTCCACTTTGTACGAGTGTCACCCGTTGTCGCGGGACTCCTTCGCCATCGAACGGAGCGCCAAGCTGCAGCGGATGGTAGACATCGTCGATGATGGAAATGTTTTTTCCGAAGAGTTGCTTACCCATTCGTTTGACCAGGCAGGAACGCTGATCGTCAATTGCAGTCGAGGAAAAATCGTAAAAGAGAAAACCGACCAGATCGAGAGCGGCCGCCGGCTCGAGAATGACCGTGTATTTTCCAGGAGCGAGTTCCTGTGCGTCCCTGGCCATTCTGGCCTTTTCACTGGCGCGGGCGGCCAGCTGTTGTGGGTCGAACGCTCTCACGTTGCCGGAATTGGCTTTCGCCCAGCTCGCGGCCGGCTCGTTCTGCATGGTGATGGAAAACTCGGCTTGCGTTTGGCGGTGCGCGGCGAAGAGCCCGCGCGAATTTCCGAGCGCCAGTTGCGATTGCCCGGTAGAAAAAATCCCCGCTGCGACCTGGCCGTTCCGAATCGCCAGGTCGCACGCTTTCTTCACGGCACGCGCGCGGTCTTCAGGAGTCAAGACGGCGGTCTCTTTTGCAAACCGATTGACCTTGCGATAACGCTGTTTGCCTGGCAGAGGGAGTAGTCCGGAAATTTTTGGCTGACTATGCGCCAGTTGAAGAGAGGATTCAACTGCTGCCCGAAGCGAATCTTCATCGAGGCGATTTGTGGTCGCGCGAGCGGTGCGGCCATCCACGACAGTTCGGATCGAAACGGTAATTCCATGTTCGGCGACGTTCTGGTGGATGGCGTTGTTAGCGAAGCGTGCGAGTGCATCGATGGTTTCATCGACCTGAATTTCGGTTTCGTCGGCTCCGGCAATTTTGCCAAGGCGCAGAACTGTCCCTATGCGCTTCTTCAATTCGCTCTCGGAAGCCAAGAGCGCACCACCGCTGGCGGATTGTGCTCGCGTCGTCATTTTGATTATTGTCCGGAGAACGCGATTCCCATTCTCACCTTGCGAAAACGCGCGGGTGCCGCGCCGTGCCCAGTGCCCATCGTCTGCATCGGCTGTCCTTTGCCGCAATTTGGCGTGCCCCAGAGGGTCCAGTGCTCCCTGCCGCAGATCGAATCGCAACTGTTCCAGAACTCCGTGGTGATGCCGCTGTAGCTCGGGTTCTTTAGCATACGAACTTTTTTGCCGCCCTTGATTTCCCAGCCGAGTTCCGTGGAAAACTGAAATTGATATCGCCGGTCGTCAATGGACCACGAACGATTCGTCTCCATCCAGATTCCATCATCGGTGCTCGCGATCAACTCTTCCGGCGAACCCTCGCCCGGCTTCAGACTGATGTTCGTCATGCGAATAATTGGCAGGCGGTTCCAGCTTTCCGTGCGCATGGTGCCCGAAGAACGAGACAATCCGATGAGTTGCGCCATCTCACGGTTTGAGAGATAGCCTCGGAACTGGCCGTCCTTGATGATGTCCGTGCACTGTGCGGGAACCCCCTCATCGTCGTATGCGAACGTACCGAGACCGGGACCGTGTTCGAGACGCGCGTCGGCTACGACATTCACGATGTCCGAACCGTATTTGAGCTTGTTCAATTGGTCGAGCGTCAAAAAACTTGTCCCTGCGAAATTCGCTTCCTGGCCGAGAACGCGATCGAGCTCGATGGGATGTCCGACCGATTCATGAATCTGCAGACCGAGTTGGCTTCCGTCCAGCAGCAACGTTCCGGTTTTTTCAGGACACTGTGCGGCTGAATGCAGCGCAACTGCCTCCTCGGCCACGCGCGGGGCATGGCGCAAAAGTTCAAGCGATTCGATCAGTTCGTATCCCGCCAACGCATATTGTCCACCAAAACTATTCGGATACGAGCGCTTCTGAATTTCGGTGCCCTTGAACGATGTCGCGGCGATTCCACCTCCAGAAATTATCTTGCGCTGATGAATCCGGGAACCGATACTCGAAGCGAACCATGTGTCAATCTTGCGGAACTGCATGTCTGTTTCGGTCAGCGTGACGCCCTTCACGGCTCGCATCGCAACGTCGGCCTTTAATAGCAGATCGAGCTGCGTCTCCAGCGGTATCTCGAAGGGATCTTTACGCATCGGCGCCTGCCAACTGTCGACGTAGGCGTCTTCTGGCACCATCAGCACATCACCGCGTTTTGCCAGCGCGGATGCCTTAGCGATTGAGACTGCCTGTGCCGCGCAAGCTGCCACACCTTCGCGCGTTAAGCGATCCGTTGAGGCGAATCCCCAGGCGCCCCTTGCAAGGACACGAATGCCGATGCCGATCGACTCCGATTGTGCGAGCGTCCCAACCGCGCCATTCTTGGTCGTAAGGTCACGCTGGCGCAAATGCATTAGGCGCGCGTCGGCGTAAGTGGCACCGCGTAGCTTCGCTGTCTCGATAGCGCCTGTTGTTAGGTCCCACATCGCGTCACCTGAAAAATCCGAGAAGGCAAGCCTGAAAAAGAAAGAGCGCGGCAAGCCGCGCCCTTTCACGATACCACGCCTCACAAAGCGATCGTTGCTTACGTGCCTTCCTGCCACGAAGCGAGATAGTGCTCCTGCTCGGGCGTAAGCTTGTCGAGTTTGTGTCCCATGGACTCGAGCTTCATCTTGGCAATTTCCTTGTCGAGATATTCGGGCACAACGTAAACCTGCGGTTTCAGATCTTTTGCGTGTTTCACGAGGTATTCCGCGGAGAGCGCCTGGTTCGCAAAGCTCATGTCCATCACGGAAGCCGGATGGCCTTCGGCCGTTGCAAGGTTCACCAAGCGGCCTTCGCCGATCAAACAGATGCGGCGGCCATCTTTCAGTTGATATTCGTCCACCAGCGGGCGAACTTCGCGTTTCCCACTGGACAAACGCTCGAGCGCCGGAATGTCAATTTCGACGTTAAAGTGACCGCTGTTGCAAACCACTGCGCCGGATTTCATGTGTTCGAAGTGTTCTGCGCGAATGACGTTTTTGTTTCCCGTCACCGTGATGAACACGTCCCCCTCTTTGGCGGCGTCGGCCATCGGGAGAACCCGGAAACCATCCATTACTGCTTCAATGCCCTTCACGGGGTCAATTTCGGTGATGATCACGTCAGCGCCATGACCCTTGGCACGCATCGCAACTCCGCGTCCACACCAGCCGTAGCCTGCAATCACGATTTTGAGGCCCGCGAGCAGCAGGTTCGTCGCGCGAATCACGCCGTCCAGAGTGCTTTGGCCTGTCCCGTAGCGATTGTCGAAAAAGTGTTTTGTCTGTGCATCGTTGACAGCAATCACCGGGTACTTCAACGTGCCGTCTTTTGCCATTGCACGCAGCCGGATTACACCAGTCGTCGTCTCTTCGGTTCCAGCGATTACGTCCTTTACCTGCTCCGGACGCTTGGTCAACAACATGGTCACCAGGTCCGCGCCATCGTCCATGGTCATTTGCGGCTTGTGGTCCAGTGCGGCACGCAAATGCGAATAGTAGGTTTCGTTGTCCTCGCCCTTGATGGCGTAAGTTGGAATGTTGTAATCACGATTGAGCGAAGCGGCAACTTCGTCTTGCGTGGAGAGCGGGTTTGAAGCGCAAAGCACAATCTCCGCGCCGCCATCGCGAAGAGCGATCATCAGATTTGCCGTTTCGCTTGTGACGTGCAGACAAGCTGAAACGCGCAATCCTCTTAATGGCTGCTCTTTGATGAAACGCTTACGAATGATTTGCAGTACGGGCATCTGCTGCTGAGACCATTCGATCTTGCGCTTGCCGGCATCCGCCAGCGAAATGTCCTTTACGTCGCCCTTCTTGAGTTCTGCTGTCGCCACAAACGTACTCCTTTAGAGTTTCTGAATTTTGCGGATACAAACGTCAGAGTGAAGCGCGCTGCTCTGGGCAGAACACACTCAGCGAGCCGTCACAATATTCCGGCAAACCTTTCAATTTGAACCGCTCCAACCATCAACTGCGGGCTGCGACTTCCGCTGTTGCCCCAACAGCCTTGCGCAACGCATCCGCACGGTCTGTCTTTTCCCAGGTAAAGCCGGCACCGGTCCGGCCAAAGTGGCCGTATGCTGCAGTCGCCTTGTAGATCGGCCTCCGCAGGTCCAGCGCCTCGATGATGCCTTTGGGTGTGAGCTCGAAGTTTTCGCGGACCAGCTCCGTGATTTTTTCTTCAGGAATCGTCGCAGTGCCAAAGCTGTCCACCATCACAGAGACTGGCTCGGCCACGCCGATCGCGTAGGCAAGCTGCACTTCGGCTTTCCTAGCCAGACCCGCGGCCACAACGTTCTTTGCGATGTAGCGAGCCATGTAGCACGCCGAACGATCCACTTTCGACGGATCCTTGCCAGAGAAAGCGCCGCCACCATGACGGCTGTAGCCGCCGTAGGTATCCACGATAATCTTGCGCCCGGTCAGGCCGGCATCTCCCATCGGCCCGCCGATTACGAATCGGCCCGTCGGATTGATGTAATACTTCGTGTTCTTGTCCAGCATCGCCGCCGGAACGACCGGCTTAATGACATGCTCGAGAACTGCGTTACGCAAATCGTCGTTCGAGACGCTATCGCTGTGTTGCGTCGAAATCACGACCGCATCCACGCGCGACGGCTTGCCATTGCGGTATTCAATGGTGACCTGTGATTTGCCATCAGGCCGGAGGAAATCAATTTTCTTGGATTTGCGAACTTCGGACAGCCTGTGGGTGAGTTGGTGGGCGAGTTGGATGGGCATAGGCATCAGTTCCGGCGTTTCGTCACAAGCAAAACCGAACATCAGGCCTTGATCGCCGGCGCCGCCGGTATCGACGCCCATAGCGATGTCAGGCGACTGACGCTTTACCGTACACATAACCGCACAGGTAGCGGAATCATAGCCAAACTTGGCTCGGTCGTAGCCGACGCCGCGAATGGTCTCGCGAACCAGTTCGTCGTAATCAATGTGAGCCGCGGTTGTAATTTCTCCGGCCACCACCGCAAGTCCGGTCGTCACCAGCGTTTCGCATGCGACGCGTCCCTTGGGATCCTGTCTCATTACTTCGTCAAGCACTGCATCGGAAATCTGGTCGGCAATTTTGTCCGGGTGGCCTTCCGTAACGGATTCCGAAGTGAACAGATAGTTCTTTAGTCCTTCGCTCAAAACGAACGCTCCTCTGGGGTTAGCGGTCCTCTTCCAGCCAGCCCTCAAACAGGGCGTATCTCGGAAACGAGCCGTTCTGGAATGCTGCTATGCCCGTGCACAGTTCGATTTAACAACAGATTGCGTCACGCACCATGGCGCCTGGGGGCACCCGGCCCGACTATTCAAAATATCATCCACAAGGCGCCTCAGGCAATCTATTGAATCTAAGTGCGATATCCGGGCATTGAATGGCGAATATCAGCATTGAATGGGATATGCGTGTTCATTGTCTGCGCGCAAAGAACTGTGTTTTTTCTGACCTGTCCTGAGTGTGTCTCGTTGTGGGCATCCTCGAAGCCAGTTAAAATGCTCTGCGGATGAGGTGGCTATGCAGGGGCAGAAGCGGTCTTCCAAGCACGCGAAGAAAATCTCGTTCTCGCTAGCAGCGAGCACCCTTGCCCTTGGGCTCTGGGCGTCTGTGGCACATTCGCAATCCGATCCGAACGAAGCGGCAGCACAGCGTGGCCGCAAGCAGTTTCAACAAGCCTGCGGATTCTGTCACGCGCAGGACGCAACTGGCGGTCGAGGGCCCGACCTGGTCCGCTCCCCGCTAGTAGCCCACGACAAGAAGGGCGAATTGATCGGTGAAGTGATTCGTAATGGCAGGCCCGACAAGGGAATGCCTCCCCTGCCCGCTACGGACGAACAGATTGCGGATATCGCAGCCTTCCTTCACGCCCGGGCATTAGAGGCGCTCAGGTCATCAGGAGTCCCCAGCGATTATCCCGTGGAAAAATTACTGACGGGAGATGCACAGGCCGGAAAGCACTTTTTCGAAGGCGCCGGTGGTTGCAAAAACTGCCATTCGCCGACGGGAGATCTGGCGGATATTGCGCGAAAATATTCCTCAATCGAGCTCGAAGCGCGGATGCTATATCCCGAGGGCAAGCGGCAATCCGCCGTGATCACGCTTCCTTCGGGCGAACAAATTAGCGGGCCGGTGGTGCATTACGATGATTTTGTGATTGCCGTGCGCGACGACTCGGGCTGGTATCGGTCCTTTTCGCGCGGCAAGGTCAAAGTGGAATTACACGATCCGCTCGAAGCACATCGTAAACTCCTCGATAAGCTCACACAGGCCGACGTGCACAATCTCTTCACATACGTATATAGCTTGAAGTAAGACCAATACGGGAGCCGCAATGCGTGTTCATTTCTTCAAAGCGATGTGCGACGTGTGCGATTGCAAGATTCAGCTGAAGGAAAAGTTGCGCCTTTGTTTCACTTTCCGCCAAACGGTTGGATTTTTGGTGGCCGCTATTCTCATGGTCGCGTTGCTGGCCCCGAATCTCAGCGCGCAAGGCCTCGACCCTGCTGCCTTACTGAGGCCTCCTACGGACGTCTGGCCGACGTACAACGGCGATTATTCAGGAATACGCTTCAGCACGCTGGACCAGATCAACGCTGGAAATGTAGAGTCGCTCTCCCTGGCGTGGGTTTTTCGCACTCCGGGGAGCGTGCTCAAATCCACTCCGCTCGAAGTGAACGGCATCCTGTATTTTAGTGCCCCTGATAACGTGTGGGCTGTGGATGCACGGTACGGCCGCCTGGTCTGGCATTACCGGCGCGTTTCCGAGGGCGACCACATCGGCCATCGCGGAGTGGCCATGTACAAAGAGTCGCTCTACTTCACGACGCCCGATGCACATCTGGTTTGCCTCAACGCGAAAGATGGCAGCGTGCGCTGGATCGTCGAACTTGCAGACGGAAAGCTGGGCTACTTCGCAACGATGGCTCCACTGGTGGTGCGCGACCACGTAGTCGTCGGAGTGTCCGGAGACGTTACCGACGTGCGGGGCTTCCTTGAATCGGTCGATCCCGAAACCGGAGCCATCCAATGGCGCTGGTACACCACGCCGGAACCAGGTGAACCTGGATCGGAAACGTGGCCGAAGGACACAGATGCAATTCATCATGGCGGCGGTATGACCTGGATGACTGGAACCTATGACCCTGCACTGAATTTGCTCTACTGGGGCATTGGAAATCCCAACCCCGTATTGGCCGGAGAGGGGCGGCCGGGCGACAACCTCTACACGTGTTCCATCGTTGCGCTAAATGCAGATACGGGAAAACTCGTCTGGTACTTTCAGCCTTCTCCGCACGACGTCCACGACTGGGATGCCGTGCAAACTCCTGTTTTGTTCGACGCGGATTTCAAGGGCAAGAAACGCAAGTTGCTTGCGCAAGCGAGCCGCAACGGATTTTTCTTTGTGCTCGACCGGACGAACGGCGAGCACTTGCTCACTGCGCCCTTCATTGATCAGACCTGGTCGTCCGGCATCGACTCGCGTGGCCGGCCAATTGCCAAGCCGGAAGCAACGCCCAGTCCAGATGGCGCGTTGGTGGAGCCCGGTTCAGATGGATCGACCAACTGGATGGCTCCGAGTTTTGATCCACAAACGGGGCTATTCTACGTGAACGCGCGGAGAATTTTCAGCGTTTACTACAACACCGTAACCGGCAAGGCCGAAGGATGGGGCGGCCGCGATAGGATCTTGTGGGCAAACTCGACTCTACGCGCGCTCGACTACCGCACCGGCAAAGTTGTGTGGAATCGCGAACTCGGTGAGGGCGAAAGCATTGCCGGGATCCTCACCACCGCCGGTCGTTTGCTGTTCAGCGCGGACAATGCCGGAAATCTGCTCGCGCTCGATCCCACGAACGGACAGACACTCTGGCACGTGAACATGGGCGGCGAGTTGCTCGCGTCGCCGATGACCTACGAACTGGACGGTCGGCAATACGTGCTCGTGCCGGTGCAGGATGTGCTCTACGCGTTCGCTTTGCCAGCAAGTGCCACTAGCAAGCCCGAGACCACGGTAAACACCGGCGCGGTGCAAAAAAATGCAGTTCATTGATGGCATCCCCGTGTGGGGTAACCCGGAACACGGCGCGGTCTCTCAGATCAAAACGTGCGCGCGTACCGCAGACAAAGTGGCGTTGATGGCGGATCATCACAAAGGCTACGCGGTTCCCATCGGCGGTGTTGTGGCATACAAGGACGCCATCAGCCCTTCTGGTGTTGGCTACGATATCGCGTGCGGCAATAAAGCTGTCCTCGTAAACCTGCCAGGTAAGGAACTGCGCGCAAACATCCAACGTATTATGGACGACGTGTGGAACACGGTCAGCTTTGGCGTGGGCCGCAGAAACAACGAACGCGTGGAACATGCGCTGTTCGAAAGCGATGCGTGGAAGACGCAGCCTGCTGCGCCCCTCAGGGAGATGGCTCGTCAGCAGCTCGGCACAGTAGGGTCCGGAAATCATTACGTCGATCTCTTCACTGACGAGCAAGACCGCGTGTGGATTGGCGTACACTTCGGTTCCCGCGGACTGGGCCACAAAATCGCTACGTGGTTCCTGCAGAAAGCTGGCGCGAAAGATGGCATGGACGTCGAGCCATGCGTAATACCGGCTTCGACTGATCTTGGCGCGCAGTATATCGAATGCATGCATCTTGCTGGAGCGTACGCCTATGCGGGGCGCGACTGGGTGTGTCAACGCGTGGCCCGAATTCTTGGCGCGGAGATCGTTGAAGAGGTGCATAACCACCACAATTTCGCGTGGCGCGAAACACATCAGGGCGAGGAGCTTTGGGTCGTGCGCAAAGGCGCAACGCCCGCGTTTCCCGGGCAAAAGGGGTTTGTCGGCGGAACGATGGGCGAAACATCTGTAATTCTTGAAGGCGTGGAGAATGAATCCGCAAAGCATTCGCTTTACAGCACCGTTCACGGTGCGGGGCGCGTGATGGGCCGCATGGAAGCCAGAGGCAAAGTAGATCGCAAGACCGGACAGGTTGTGCGGCCGGGGAGAGTCTCAACGGAAATGATGCAAGAATGGGTAAGCCGCGCTGGCGTGGAATTGCGCGGCGCAGGGCTCGATGAGTCGCCACACTGTTACAAGCGTCTGGATGAAGTGCTGAGCGAGCACGGCGACAGTGTTCGCATTTTGCACACGCTCACGCCGGTTGGTGTGGCGATGGCAGGCGCAAACGAATTTGATCCATACAAAGATTGAATTGCGCCGCCACCCGGCTAAAGCTCGTCGAGCAACATTTTGGATTTGCTATGCAGCGTCCTCGTCGGGCTCGACCGTCAACTTCCCCTTGGTCTTCTTTGCCATCAGATAAGAGCGGATAAACGGATCGAGATCGCCGTCCAGCACGCGGTCCACATCTCCAACCTCGAATTTGGTGCGATGGTCCTTGATCAACCGGTAGGGCTGCATCACGTAAGAGCGAATCTGGCTCCCAAACGAAATGTCCAATTTAGTTTCGTCCAGCTTGTCTGTTTCTTCCTGGCGTTTCTTGATTTCCAAATCGTAGAGCTTGGAGCGCAACATTTTCATCGCCATTTCGCGGTTTTTGCCCTGGCTGCGCTGTGCCTGGCACGCAACGACCACGCCGGTCGGAAGATGGGTGATGCGGACAGCAGTCTCCACTTTATTGACGTTCTGTCCGCCCTTGCCGCCTGCGCGATAGGTATCAACTTTCAATTCGTCCGGCTTGATGTTGATCTCGATGCGGTCATCCACTTCTGGAATCACGAACACCGACGCAAACGAAGTGTGCCGGCGCGCGGCCTGATCGAAAGGCGAAATGCGAACCAGACGGTGAACACCTGTTTCTCCCGCGAGCATTCCGTAAGCGTTCTCGCCGGAAAACTGAATGGTGGCGTTCTTGATTCCGGCTTCTTCTCCTTCGGTTTCGTCGAGCACCACCGCTTCCAGCCCTTTGCGCTCCGCCCAGCGCAAATACATGCGGAACAGAATGGACGCCCAATCCTGTGATTCTGTCCCGCCAGCACCGGGCTTGATGGTCATGATGGCGTTCAAATGATCGGACTCGCCGGAGAGCAACGTGCGAGTTTCCAGTTCGGAGATGTATGTTTCCGCGCTTGCGAGTTCGCGATCCAGGTCTTTCACCAGATCTTCGCGCTGCTGTGCGTCGGTCTCTTCCTGCGCCAGGTTGATATACGTTTCTATGTCGCCGACCACAGCGTCCAGTTTCGCCTCGGCGGAAATCTGGTCGTCGGCACGTTTCCTTTCGCGGAGCACACCCTGAGCCTTTCCCTGGTCGTTCCAGAAATCCGGCTGAGATATTTTTGCTTCGAGGGATTTCAGTTCTTCGCGGAAATGTGGAGCGTCAAAGATAACTCCGCACAAGCGAGATGCGTTGCTTTAGGGCTTCATAGCGATACTGCAAATCTTCAAGAATCATGTTCTCTTCCAAAAAGTTTGTACTAGCAGAATAACCGAAATGAGCACGCACAGCCAGGCGAACCAGTCCCCGAAACGCGTATAAAGCGTTGTGTCCGTGCGGAAATCATAGGGCAGATCCACGGCCCCGCGCACATTCCACGGAATTGTTTCGTATATTTTTCCGTAAGGATCGATAGCGGCCGTGATACCGCTGTTGGTAACTCGCAGAAGCCATCTGCGATTTTCCACGGCGCGCACGCGCGCCATTCGCAGATGCTGCTCCGCTGCTGCTGATTTTCCGAACCAGCCATCATTCGAAATGTTGATGAAGAGATTTGCGCCCTTAGCGGCAAACTCGCGGACCTCCACCGGAAAAATTGCTTCGTAACAGATATAAACACCGAATTTGTAGTTGTTTGGGAATGTACCGACCGCCGCGACACTTCCCTTGTGAAAGCCGCCGACTTCGCTCGAGACGCTCTGCACTACGCGGTGAATCAGCGGAAACGGTTCATATTCTCCGAAGGGAACCAAATGCCTCTTGTCGTACACGAAAACCTTTTGTCCTTGCGGATCGACCAGTACAGCGCTGTTATATGGCGCCTGTCCCATGCGGCCCGAAGGCAGCTGCTCGGTCTTCCATTCCAGCACTCCTGCGAGGAATGGATGCCCCGAGCGGATCGCGAGACTCGAGGCCCGCTTCGAAAATTGGTTGTCTTGCCACGAAAATGGCGCGGGCGCTTCCGGCCAGACAATCAAATCGGGTTGGTGAACCGAGGGCTCAACGCTCAATTGATCCAGCTCGTCCATGTCCTCTTTGTGGAGTTCGAACCAGTTGGGGGGATACGAGTCCGTTTCGGGAAAATTCGGCTGCACCCCGCGCGCGAAATGCCCCGCTCTCGCTTCCGGGACAAGCCTTCCACCCGTCAATGTAACTCCAAAAATCAACGCCAGCGATGCCGCGATGATGCCCAGTCGTTTCTTTAGGCTGACTGCTCTTGCCGCATCCGCCCATGCAAGCAAGGCGTTGAACGCCGCCACCAGAAACGATAATCCATAAATTCCCGTGAGCGTGGTTGTTTGTGCCAACGCGGCATTCGCTGCCGCCGAATAGCCCAACAGGTTCCACGGGAAACTGATTTCCGGTAAGTGGGCACGGGCGAATTCCGATGTTACCCACACGAACGGAGCAGCAACGCACGCCATCAGAACGCTCCGGAGAGCGATCCTATTCACTGTCCAGGTAAAACCGCCGGTAAGAACTCCCCACGTCATCGCAATCAACAGCAGAACGCCCCAACCGCCGAGCCGCGACATTCCTCCATGCGCGGCCAGAACTTCTGCAATCCACGGGACTGACGAAAATACGAACGCAATCGCGTGAACAAGGCCACAGAAAAACGCCACCAGCGGCTTCGCGCCAAAGAGCATCATCAGCAACAGACCGATGCTGATCCAGGCGTACACAGGGAAGTACAACCAGGTGAATGAGAGCGCGAGACCGGCCCCCGTGATCGCAGAGACAATGAGACGGAACGCCGAGGGGAAATTCTGCTGTGGACCAGAATGCAGCCAATCCGGCCAACGG